>Ga0247810_10000224_pt1 | contig 84486 bp, 67 predicted proteins | sample UWRJL119311C1_FD_179918 | JGI IMG/M metagenome (GOLD analysis project Ga0247810, IMG submission 179918) | Plant litter microbial communities from Arlington Agricultural Research Station in Wisconsin, United States - UWRJ-L119-311C-1 | ecosystem: Environmental > Terrestrial > Plant litter >...
TTACACGAATGTGTTCCCTACCGCATTTTATCAGCATACTATCAATGATCACAACAATATCACTTTTTCCTATAAAAGAACAATTACCAGAACGCCATATGCTGAATTAGTACCTTATTCCGTTTTTTTGAACAGGTATACCGTAGAGCAGGGAAATCCCGCCTTGAGGCCATCTTATGATAACAGGTTCACTGCAGGTACAAATATTCATAAATTGAACCTGGCGCTGAGCTATGTTACTACAAGCGGCATGTTTGCACAGTTTCCTTTTAAGCAGGATTTCGAAACAAACCTGACCTATTTCAGTAAGCAGAACCTGGACAAGGCTTACGATTATTCAATGTTTCTATATTTCCCCCTTCGTTTGAATACATGGTGGGAAACACAAAATAGCGGGACTATTATCGGTTATAATAAAGCAGAAGGCAAGGTATTGGGAGATTTGTATTCACTTTCTGCATTTCATTCGGACTTTAAATCAACGCATATCTTTAAGCTTTCCGCTACACTAAAACTACAGGTCGATGCCTATTACTGGACAAAGTACGTTCAGGATCTGTCCCGTTACAGCGGATACAAAAATATTGACGCCGCAGTATTGGTCGACTTATTTAAAGGGAAAGCACAACTTCGTGTTGCGGGAAATGAAATCCTGTTCAAGAGGAATGACTTTACATATGATCATGATTTCGGAGCATTCCATTCGAGAGATATTGTCAATACGGATAGCAAGCGTATCAGTCTGGGATTTAGTTATAAGTTTGGGAAGACAACGATTAAATCACCTGAGAAAAAACTAGGTAACGAAGATGCATTGAAAAGACTCTAACTATGTCAGACACCAGTCAGTTGAAAAACACTGATCATTATGACGATATCCGCCCAGCGAAAACACACAAGTGTTTTCGCTATCAATAGCTAAATTTAGTAGCCTATCGGATAAAAGTATTGTTTTACATAAATTGTGTCAACAGGGACAGATGAGCCGATATACTCCCGGATTACTTTTGCTTCGATCAGCCATCTAACGGATCCAGAGGGGCGGGTGTCTCTTGACGACAGGTTAATCCCTTTCACTGATCCTCCGATAAGTTTAAAAGGAGCAGTGTAACAAGCAGCGCAGCCCATATCAAATTTTATTTTACCATTTTTAATATCCTCATCATTAAATGAAAATGAATTTACTTGCCTGGGTGTCTCGATTGATAATGTGGTTGTACCAATGGAAGTTGTAGCCTGGGCATAAAACATGCGGGCATCACTTGCGCCATAAGGTGCATTTGGTGAGAAAATATTATTTTCTGTAAACCAGTATGTACAGGTTGTACCAGCAGGACAATCCGTGAGGTTCTTTCCGTCAATTTGAATTTCGGGCTGCACATCCTGATTTTTACTGCAGGAAATAACCAGGAACATAAATAGCGATAGTGTGAGGAGTTTTAATAAAGATGTTTTCATATCTGGTCTGTTAGTTTACTGGTAAAACGGTTAATGAATTACATACGCTACAGCCTCAATGTTAAGCTTTTGTTAAATTAAAAAAGGGGCTATCAATATGCATTGATAGCCCCTATATAATAATCATTTTTATTCTTACCAGATTTTTACGCGTTCACTTTCAGGACGGTATAATTTATCACCTGGTTTTACATCAAATGCTTTATACCAGGCGTCTGTATTAGACAGCGGGCCATTTACACGATATTGAGCAGGAGAGTGCGGATCAGTATTGATACGCATACGCGCAGCTTCATCACGCATTTTTATCCGCCATACCTGTGCAAAGGATAAGAAGAAACGTTGATCCGGTGTAAATCCGTCTATTTTTTTATCGCCTTTACCTTCTGGTGTATTTTTGAATGCCTGATAAGCAATAGCCACACCTCCGATATCAGCAAGGTTTTCACCTAAGGTAAGGTTCCCATTTACATGCAGATTATCCAGCATAGTAAACTTGTCGTATTGGCCAGCTACAGATTGTGTTTTAGTTTTAAATTTGGCTGCATCTTCCGGAGTCCACCATACTTTAAGGTTTCCATCTTTATCATACTGACTTCCCTGATCATCAAATCCATGGGTCATTTCATGACCGATTACAGCACCAATTGCACCATAATTGATCGCATCATCAGCATCTTTGTCAAAAAATGGAAACTGTAATATCCCTGCAGGGAAAACGATCTCATTAAAACTAGGGTTATAATAAGCGTTTACAGTAGGAGGGGTCATTCCCCATTCTTCTCTATCAACCGGCTTGCCTACCTTTTCTACCATTTCTTTATAGTTGTGTTTGGCAATAGATTCCAGGTTTTTGTAATAACTATCTTTTGAGATTTCTATGTCACCATACTTTTTCCATTTGTCTGGATAACCAATTTTTTTAGTGAAAGCATTCAGTTTAGCCAAAGCTTTTTCTTTGGTTGCATTGCTCATCCAGTCCAGTTTTTCAATCCTTGATTTGTAGACCGCCTGCAGGTTATCAACAAGGTCTTTCATACGTCTTTTAGCTTCCGGAGTAAAGTACTTCTCTACATACACTTGCCCAAGAAGCTCTCCAACGCCATTATCGACTGTAGAAAGCATAGTTTTCCATCTTTCTTTTGGTACTTTCTGACCGTTAAGCACTTTACCATAAAAATCAAAATTCGCATCCCTGAAGCTTTTGCTTAATGAAGTAGATGCTCCGTTTAGTGCTTCAAAAGCGAGTTTTGTTTTCCAGATCTCAATAGGCTGGGTTTTTAACAGGGTATTGAGTGCTTTATAATATTTTGGCTGGCCAACCAGGATGGTGTCGGCGTTAACCTCCATACGTTTAAAGATATCTTTCAAATCGATATCAGGCAGTTGTTTCTGAATGTCTGCAAAAGCGAATTTGTTGTAGTTTTTAACCGGATCACGTAACTCAACAGGAGTAGAGTGAGACTTTGCAATTTCTGTTTCCAGTTTTAGGATAGCCGCTGCATTTTTAGCTGCCGTGGCCTGATCTGTGCCCGACAGGGTAAACAGTTTGGTGATATAGGTTACATAGGCGGCGCGTATTTTTTTAGTCGCTTCATCACTGTTGAAATAGTAGTCGCGGTTTGGTAGTCCTAAACCAGCCTGTGCAAACTGGGCCATATTTTTGGAGCTGTTCCGGTCGTCTGGTGCTACATAAAATCCAAATAGAAATCCGTCCCCGTCTTTAAATCCATCAGCAGCAAGGCTTAAGAGCTGTTTGCTGTCTTTAACTGCGTTGATTTTAGCTAATAACGGTTTAACAGGCTCGTAACCTAGTTTTTCTATTGCCAGTGTATCCATTCCACTTTGGTAAAGATCACCGATCTTCTGTTCGTTGCTACCCTTATCGTGATCTTTTTTAATGATCTCGTCTAAAATACTGTGCAGATTCTTCTGATTATCATCATACAAAGTAAAAAAAGAACCCCATCCAGTTTCAGAAGCAGGAATCTCTGTTTTTTTTATCCATGCTCCACTAGCATATTTGAAAAAATCGTCGCCCGGACGTACCGTGGTATCCATGCCAGACTTATCGAAAAAGACTGTTCTTGCGCCGGGTTCCGTAGATTTCCCATCGCCTTGTTTACAAGCAGTACCAAGCATTGCCGGCATTGCTATCCATATCAGGTTTTTAAATTTCATTATTAAGTTATTTTGATAAAGCTAATATGAACATAGCTACATCAAAATACAAAACTCAAGGACAAATTTCAAATAAATTAACAATTATGATTATTTGGGGAGACATCTCGCATACGATTGATGTGCCGGAGCTCATTTTTGTTTTATTCGCGCAGGAAACTGAGTCAAAAAGTAAACATATTGAATACGGATCAACCGCTTTCAAAACCGTATCTGATCCGTGCGCTATTCGGCTTTCATACGATTGTGATTCCAGCCTGATGAAATGATCAAGCGCTACTTGTAACGGCAGCATATTAAGGAATATTCAACTAAAAACACCTATCCTTTTAGATAGGCGTTTTTAGTTGAATACGAACTTCGTTATTGCGCTGCATTCCTCGGATCAACACTAGTGTTCATCTGGTAATCATACGGCGGCTCAGCGCCAAGCAGGTTTTTTACAAAATAATCCCATCTTCTGCGGGTCATATAGTTGGAATAAGTTCCATAACCGTGGGCACTATTGGGGAATATAACTAAGTCAAAACTCTTATTTGCCTTAATCAATTCTTCTACAACAAGCATCGTATTGTACGGTGGTACGTTATTGTCCATCATGCCATGTGCAAGCATCAGTTTTCCTTTCAGGTTTTTTGCGTAGTTCTGATTCGCTTGAGCTTCATAATTGGATTTTCCATCTGGCTGTGTGGTTAACAATCCAATGTAACGTTCCCCCCAATCGTCTTCGTAATTACGGTTATCATGATTTCCTGACTCTGAAATTCCGACTTTAAAGAAATCCGGATACCGGAACATCGCTGCCGCAGTAGCAAAACCGCCACCAGAATGTCCCCAGATGCCGACGCGCTCAAGGTCAATATAGGGATAACGTTTAGCCAATTCCCGCATTCCCGCAATCTGATCCGTCAGTGTATTATCTGCAATATTACCGTAGTTCATATCATGGTAACTCTTTGAACGTAAAGGGTTCGAAGTCCCTTCAATTTCTACTACAATAAAGCCTAGTTCTGCGAGCGACTGGTTGTCTCCTTTTGAAGATGTAAAAGACCAGGTACCAACACTTCCTCCCTGCGGACCGGGATAGATGCGGTTAATAATAGGGTATTTCTTTGATGCATCTAAAGTTGTAGGTGTATACATCATTCCATAGATATCGGTTTTGCCATCGTGTGCCTTAACTGAAAAAGGTGTTGGCGGATGCCAGCCGGAAGCGACAAGCCTCGAAACATCAGTTTGTTCTAATTTGGCAATCACTTTCCCATCTAAATTTCTAAGAACGGTAACCGGAGCTATTGCCCTTGTAGAGTAGCTGTCTATAAAATAATCCTTTGATGGTGATAAGGTAATTTGATGGTTTCCATTTTCAGGGGATAGGGGTGTAAGGTGTTTCCCGTCAAATCCGATTTTATAAAAGTGACTGAAATATGGATTGCCTGGCTCCGCGCCAACGGCCATAAAATATAATACCCGCTTTTTCTCGTCTACCTTTACTAATTTCGTTACCACCCAGTCGCCCTTAGTAATCTGGTTTTTTACTTTTCCGGTAGTAGCATCGTACAAATAAAGGTGTCCCCAGTTATCCCTTTCAGAATACCATATAATCTCATTTGACTGATGTAAATATCGCCAGTTGATGGCTCCTTGCCCGGATTCAAATTGTGTAGCTACTTTCTCTTCAAAAACTTCACGAACGGTGCCTGTAACCGCATCCGCAATGCGGAACTTCTCTTCTTTATGGTCGCGTGAAGTAGAAACGAAAGCTAATTGTGAACCATCCTCATTCCAGTCCACATCGTCCAGTCCATTACCACCAGAAGAGATATCGTCAGAAAGGGTTGCCCGGTGCGGGTCGGCCTCCACCTGCAGATCAATAACTTTTGCCTGGTCTACATCGATGATTACCCGTTTAATAGTGATGATATCTTTATCGCCCGGCAGCGGGTATTTCCATGCTTTTAATGTGGGTTTGCCCACATTTGTGGTTACCAGGTACATGTCGCTTACCTTACGCTGATCTTGTTTGAATGTTGCTATTTTTTTAGAATCCGGAGACCAGCGAAGGATTGGCCTGTCACTACTTGCCCAGCCCGCATTATCTGTAGCATAACCATAATCTTTAACACCGTCTGTAGTTAACTGTGTTTCCTGTTTGGTTGCCGCATTACGTATCCATAAATTATCAGATTTAATAAAAGCAATCAGTTTACCATTGGGCGATACCGATTCCATTGGCCGCTGAAAACGTGCCGGTCTATTAGGCGATACAATTGCTGTAGAATTATCTGCCGTTACCATATAGCTTTTCAGGTCGCATTTCCATCCCTTGCCACCGGCGAGGAAAGTAATACTTTTACCATCTGCCGTGTATAAGAATGTCTGGAAAGGAAGCATTGCCGCCTCGGTTTTGACACCAGTTGCAGTAGAAATCGCGGCTGCCAGTTTCTGATGATCGAAAGCCGGGGAACGGGTTCCCCTGGCAGGGTTTACCAATACAAATTCACTGCCCCGGGGCACTAAAATACGATACCAGAACTGGTCGCCCGCCATCCAGTTGGGCGATACCAACCCATGGTCCACCAATTGATCGGTATGGTAAGCCATGAAGCTTTCTGCATGTTCGTAGTTTTTTGTTGTTAAGGAGTTGCTTTGCTGGGCGAGGGCCGGCAAAGCTGATGCGATTGACATAGCTGTAAGTAAAAATTTATTCATAATTGAAGTATGCTGATTGCCCGTCTAAGGCTGGTCAGTCCCGGCCAGCCAATGATGCCCAAACATAATTAATTAAGCTGTTAACCGGAAATGTCAATCAATATAGGGACTCAGCGTAAAAACAATAATACAATGGCATTGTTCTTAAATGAAATATCCTATCCATTTAATATATGACTATCAATCTGCAAATCACCTGGCTGTTTTTACTGGCGATACCAATTGCCTGTGTAGCATGGACGGTAACCCATGAAGAGGTATTCAGAGAACCCAGAGAATACTGTGTGCAACGTAGTCAGCGCTGCCGCACACTTGCTGCCCGAAAGTTTTTTTACCTGTTTACCTGTGAGTATTGTTTTAGCCACTACGTAACTATTGCCTTTTTGTTCCTGACTGATTACAAGTTATTGATGACCGATTGGACGGGCTACCTGATCGCTGGTTTTGCATTGGTCTGGATAGCCAACGTATACATGAGTTTGTTTGGGTTTATACGCCAGGGGATTGTCAAAGAGAAAGAAGAGATCAAAACATTACGGGGAGAAACTGAAAATCAGGAAAAAAGTTAGTGCTGCTGACATCCAGAGTAAAATTTGTAACGTTAATTTAGCAGAAATCGAATTAATAACAATAGTTTTGATCATCAAACCAATTCTTGATGGTAGTATCCAATGAACTGTTCTATTCTGCTTTGCCAGCAAATGAAATTGCGCTGAGTGAACTTCTTGTGCGAGAGGAACTCTTTCATCATGTACCAGGAAATTGGCATATCATCATTACTGATATCAAAAATTCCACCGCGGCGGTAGCCAGTGGCCTGCATGAAACAGTTAACCTGGTGGCAACAGGCAGTATTGTAACTGTATTGAACATCGCCTATAAAGCGAAACTCACTGTTCCTTTCTTTTTTGGAGGTGACGGGGCAACATTTATTGTTCCGCCATCCATAATTGATCAGGTGATGAATGGACTGCAGCTGTTTCGTGCGAATACGTTAACAAACTTTAATCTTGAACTCCGTGCCGGAACAGTACCGGTGAATACCGTCTATACAAATGGAGAGGAACTTCGGATCAGCAAATTTAAAAGTTCTGCGATCCTTTCCATACCGGTTGTATTGGGAAATGGTTTGGCGTATGCTGAAAAAGTAATTAAAGGAGAAGATTACCTCTTTTCTAACAACGCAGTGGCAGATACAGAGTTGGACCTGAGTGGAATGCAATGCAGGTGGGACAAGATTGAGCCACCCCAGGATCATCATGAGGTGGTTACGTTGCTGGTTATAGCAGGGGCGAGGGAGATACAACCGAAGGTGTTTAGCAAAGTAGTTGCGCTTATAGACCGCATATATGGTGTTGCTGAAACCAGGCAGCCAATATCTGTATCTAAGCTTAAATTGAAAACCACTTTTTCCAGGATCGAAATGGAAATGCGTGCAAGAATGGGATCTTCAGATGTATTTAAAGTAATTTATAACTGGTTTACCTATTTACTGGGTTATGTGTATTTCAGTACCCAAAAAGGAAAAGACTATTTAGCAAGGTTAGTAAGCCTTTCGGATACTTTGGTAATTGACGGCAGGATCAATACAGTGATTTCCGGGACAGAAAAGCAGAGGCTGCTGCTCGAGAAATCTCTAAGCCTGCTGGAAATAGGCGGTGAAATTACATTCGGGCTCTGTGTAAGTAAAGAATCAGTCATGTCCTGTTATGTACGTGACCTTCAGGATGACCACATTCATTTTGTAGACGGTTCGGAAGGTGGTTATACCAATGCTGCCGGAATGCTTAAACTTAAACTGAGAAATGCTGAAAAGTTGCCTGCTGGCGACAACAAAAGTTAGTTCGTTTTTTTTATGATACCTTCATTTTTGATCACCAGCTCATAATGTTCCACTACTGGAAAAGGATCATAGTAATGATGCAATAAGCGCTTCCATTCGTTATACGCTGCTGACTTTCTGAAACCAACAGTATGATCCTCCAATTTTTCCCACTCTACCGAAAGCAGGTATTTACCCTTTTCTTCAAGACATCTATGGAGGGTATGCCTGATGTATCCTGCGATAGTACTAATATATTGCCCCGCTTCTTCAAAATCCCTTTCGAAATGCTGTTCCTGTCCTTCCAGTACATAGAGTAGTGCCGATTCTAATATCATATGATAAATGAAAAAAGCCCATTAACAGCAGCGCTGCTGTGTTAATGGGCCATTGATAATATAAATAAATTCAGCTTATTGTTTCTGAGGAAGCGTCAATCCTGAAATTCCGGTTACTACATCTTCTTCTTCGTCTTTTGAATGTTTTTTCTTTTTCTTCTTTTTATCACCACCACGCAGCTGCTCCTCCTGGAACTCATCATATTGCGTCTGTTGCTCGCCTTTTAAGATATTCCTGATGTTCTTGCTGGTCACGTTCTGCATTTTGTAAAACCTTGCAATATCATCTTCCTGGAATGTTCCGGCCTGTTGTTTTTTACCTATTGCAACCTGCTCCTTGTACATATCAAGTGTATAATTATAAATTATGCCCCTTTGAGTCGGATTCAGCTTTACTTTTTTATCCAGGGCTTCAATATTCTTATCTGTCAGTTCAACAGCTGTAGGCGGTACCTTTTGCGCGTTGGCAAATTGACTTATGCCGGTAGCCATCATCAGCATTAATAGATATTTTTTCATTTGAGTATGTTTGTTTTATCAGTATCACCTGTTTATCAGCAGTACTTAATCTTTATATTTCTTCCAGCCCATCAGGCTTTATGGGTGCAATTTATGAAATAATCTTCAATACTCTATAAAAACTAAACACACTATTTACCGCCTAATCGTCTTTGCTCTTCATCCAGTCCGGTTGCCCTGTTCCTTTCAGATTTAACAGTCATTTTTCCAAACCGATAAGTAAAAGTTAACCTTGCGCTCGTGGTTGTTCCATACTGTTCCAGATTGTATACATTGCCTGGCAGTGTACTGAAGATCCTTGCCTTTTGTGAATGGAATACATCGCTGACACCTAGTTTTAGATTACCCATTTTATTCGGGAAATTGTAACGAAGGCCGGCGTCTGCATTGAACATGCTTTTAATTTTGAATGCACCATCAATCTGCGGTGTACTGTACATTAGGCCGGCATCTGCACTAATCTGGCTCGTAACCGTAAAGTTATTTTGTATGTAAAAGTTTCCACTAAACTGTTTCGAGTTCAGGTTTGCTCCATTTAAATCGGGAGCCTTGATCTGTTTGTAATAACCTAATAGGTTATTGTTCATATTCCACCATTTCGTCAGTGTTACCGGGAAATTGAAGGTTAGTGACACCACTTCGGCAGAAGCAAGGTTTAGTACCGTCTGGTACATTGATTTTTTAACCTCGTTTTGCAATAATACCTGTGTAATCACATCCGATGTATGGCTGTAATTTAGAGCTACACTATATTTCTGTTTAAGCAGGTAGCTCAATTCAAGGCTATTCGCATATTCGGGTTTCAGGTTAGGATTTCCTTCGTTGTAAGTATATTGATCCAGGTAGAAAACGAATGGGTTCAGGTTTTGATAATTTGGCCTGTTGATCTTCCTGGAATAAGAGAAATTTACACTGTGGTTATCATCATAGGTGTGGCTGATCATCAGTGAAGGAAAGAGGTCAGTATATTTTCTTTTTGTCTCCTGATCGGTAGTTACTGAAGTACCTGTTGAATTTGTGTTTTCTGCCCGTAATCCTGCTTGTAAAGCTGTTTTGCCAAGTGTAACACTTAATGTAGTGTAAGCGGCACTGACTTCTTCATCATATTTGAACCTATTGCTTTTAGTTGAGTCGAACACCCAGTTATCTTGTAAATTGTTCTCAAAAACGTAGTTGTTATCACTTTTTACACTAGCGAACTTAATACCTGCGTCGAGTTTAATCTTTTTGTTCAGCGGTAAGGTGTAATCTGCTTTCACTGCCTTAATGTCGATATTTGAAGGAGAAAAATTCCTGTAGATTTGCCCGTTTTTAAAGAAATTGCCATTGGGCAGATAAAACTGGTTTGTATAACTTGCATTGTTGGTGCCATCAAAAGTAGAATAATCTGCATCAATCGTCAATTCTTGCCCTGCAGTATCTAATACGCCTTTATAGTTAATATTATAGCTGAAATTCTTGCGGTCTCCATTCGTGAAACTTGGTGTACGGAGAATTGAATCAGGAGTTTCAAATGAGCCGCCAATGTTTTCTTCGCTAAACGAATTTTCCCGACGGTCGTTCAGGTTTCCTTTGACCATAAAACCAATGGTATGATTTGGAGAAAGAAAGAAGTCGGTCCCGATTTTGAAATTATGCGACTGGTTACTGGAATTTTCTGTATTCTGCTGATTAAAATAAAGCTGGTCGCTTGTGCCCGGCGTAACACGTAAAATATGCAGGTGTTCCTGATATTTTCTTGTATTATAGCCGTATGAACCAAACACATTATAACTCTTCTTGCGGTAATTCATATTGATTGAATTATTACTGAGTACATATTTATTGAAACCACCGCCTAAGGCCACACTTCCATTAAAACCTTCTGTTTTGCTTTTTTTGGTTTTTATATTGATAATTCCACCTGTACTATTGGCTTCGTACCTCGAACCCGGATTATTGATAATCTCAATGCTTTCAATCTCACTGCTCTGCATAGATTTTAACAGGTTCACTACCTCGGTGCCGCTTAAATAGGTTTGTTTCCCATCGATAGTAACCAATACGTTGCTCTTTCCTGAGAGGGATATATTCTCATTATGGTCTACCGTAACCCCGGGCGCCTTTCTCAAAACCTCCAAAGCAGTTAACCCGGCCGCAGATGGTGTCGCATCCAGGTTAAAAATCAATTTATCCGCCCTCCGTTCTAAAACCGGTTTAGCTGCGGTAATGCTTACTTCATTAAGCTGATTGGAATTCTCTTTTAATGTAATTACAGGTACAAGATAAGCTGCCGGCCCCTTCAGTTGAAAGGAGGCAGTTTTGACTTTATTGTAACCTACTGATGTAGATAAGATATAATAATTTCCAGGTGCGGAAGAAAAACTGAACTTGCCATCCTGGTCGCTCATTGCGGTGGCCACAAGAGCAGAATCTTTAGTCGCATATAGTAAAACCGTAGCTGCCGGAAGTGTTTGTTTGATATCCTTCACTGCACCATTTATTTTGATGAGTTGCTGTGCTGATAAATGCAGGGGAGAAATATAAAATAATAATAGAATTGCAGCGGATAAATATGTTTTCATGTTCGTAATGCTTTTGAAATAAGATGCATTCTCAGGCAAAAGGTTACGTTTAAAGTAAAATAAATAATTATTTAAAATGATTTAGCATGTACAGCTGCTTTGTTTTTTAATTATGGTATTGATTAATAAGTATCAATTAAGATATAATTGATCAGCCAGCAGTCGGCCGACCTGCTTTTGAAGTATATCCTGGCTCACCGCGTTTACATTAATCAAATAAAAGCGCTTTTCTCCTTTTATACCTTTCCATCGCCACCGCAGTTGATCTACCGTCTGCGTTTTTCCGTTATCGAACCACCATGCTGCGTAAATTTTATCTTTCCCTTTTTCCAGTACAGCAGTGTAGAGTTCAAAAGTTTGCCATCGTTCTTTTTTTATACTTTTAAACACATAGCCACTGCCTGCCCAGCAAACCTTAGGATCATGTTCCGGTGCATAAAATGCAGTTGGCTTGATATAGATCAGCGCTTCTTTGTTTTCAAATTTCAGGACCCCATTTTCTAATTTTCTTTTCCTGAAGCCATAAAGATTAATCTCTGATGGTTTTTGAATAAACGTATCCGCTTGTGACAGGTGAAAGGCAATACACAGGATCACAATTAAAAGTGAGCTATGCAGCCAGGGTTGTCTTAAATGTTTATCTGAACTGTTACTCACTAATCTTTCTGTGGCTTTCCTGGTGCCAAACTGCTTGAGGATTGGTTTCAGCCCAATCATTAAAGGGACGATAACATAAATGGTGAGACAGACAATCCCGATCAGATCGTGCAGTAAGGTTCCGGGCATGATCTTAAAAGTGACCAGCAATAATATCCTGAAAAAATTGCAAACCAGATTTAAACTAATCGTTAGCATAAATACACAAACAAGGGATAAAAACTGTAACTGCCGCTCTGTTTTACGTTGATGGTGCATCAATAAAAACAAACAAATAATCAGTGATAAGATCAGCATGTGAAGGCCGGCACAGGCGGGGTCTACGGAAAATACAACATCGTTCATTTCTATTTGATTACCAGCCGCCGCGGCATTGATACCGGCACTGCTTAATAATCCGGCCACCTGTTCGCTTATCCAGAGTCTGACCGGAAAGTCTACCAGACTTGTCATATATTTAAAAACGGGCGAAATCAGTATCATCAAAAACAGGAATGCGTCATTCAATTTTCCGAAATGGTTTTCGATAAAAAATAATGCCGCAAATAATACCGCCAGAAAAAATGTGGTTCTAACCGGCATAAACGCTGCCGCTGTAATAGTTAACAGTGCAGGTAAGAGGTATCTCCAGGAATATTCCCCTTGTTTTATTGTACAGATGAAAGGGGCCAGCAATAAACCTGCATACACATTGGCATTCCATTGAAGATAACCCGGAACCAACCAAAGTATCAGTAAAAGATAGCCCGCTGCAGTCCATAAAGAAATATAGCTGATCGTAATTTTGCCAGTGCTGATAGTGAGCATATTATAAATTTTGGCGGATTGGTTTCTTAACTAGTATCGTATAGGCGAATACACACAGGCCGAGGATGATCAGCATCCACTCGTGTGGTTCAGGTACCGCGCCGGAAGATTTCATAGAAGCATTTTTAAGGCTGTTTTTACTTTCTTCAATACCGAAACGGTCGTAATCTTTTTGTGTTTCCAGCACAATTAAACTCGAAACCGGAGAAACAATATAGGCTTTATCGGCCTCCGCAATGATATCCGGACGGATGTAGCTCTGGTTGAAGAAGTCGGCACCTACTTTTTTCATAATATCATTATAAGCAAATAAACGCATCAAATGGTCAGGTGCATTTGTTGCCTGGGTGGCGATAACTTTACGTATCATCAGTCCTGCATTATCAATCACGACAGTTGCTTCATCTTCCTGATCCATTTTAAACTGCTGTTTCTGCAGAAGCTGATTGAGTGTGGTCACGGTTCCCTGCGTGTAATTGATCACCCGTAACTCTTTTAACGCTTTTAGATAGGGGGTAAGCTGATATCCAATATTATACAGCCTGATATGTTTGGGGCTTTTGCAATAAACAGTGAGTGCTTCGGCAAAATCACTTCCTTCCAGCTCATTCAGATTTGGAGAGTTATTGCCGCTTTTAGAAATTATAAGCGCTTTTTCAGCTTCTTTGATCTTATAAATGGGAAACAAACTAAAGTTTTGTTTATTCATCTTTTGAAACATTTCGTTCATATTACTATCAGTAAGTTTAATAACCTCCTCATCGATGATATAAACTGGTTTGCCTTTAACTGTATTCCACAATTGCCTGAACTCAGCTGCTGACCAGGAACTATTGATATCTAGATATATAAATTGGGGGTTAAAAGCTACCTGTTTTTCCTGGTAATCACTTACCTGATAGGCTATACCATCAAAAGCGAATACTGAGGGGGCCAAAGCAGGTGCTGTGCAGGAGATCTGCCAGTCGGGCTGATATATCCTGTCTGCCTGATAAACAGCAGGACGAATTTCTTTAAATTCTGATGGAAGTTTTAAATTCCGGACGTTTCCGGTATAAGACAGCTGCATTGTTTCTAACGCATTTTTAGCTGTGGGACCTTCGAAATAAGCATTTTCATAAACCAATTTGTCACCCTGTTTGCTGAGCGGACTGGTAATCCCAATCTTAAATTTGCGGTTTTCATCTGTGGTACATGGAAACACACGGACACTAATGGTATTTCCCTCTTGCCAATGGACCACTGAAGGGTCTCTGGCCTCTACACCAACGATAGCAGTATAAGCAGCGTTTGCCACGCCTTTCGAGGTTAACCTTGACTTTTCTTCTTTACCATTTATCCATAAAGAAAGGGAAGAGACCGCTGAACCCTGGGGAAGATGGAAGGTATAAATGGCCTCCTGGTTGTTCCATCTGGAATCGGCTGTGTTACGGATAGTTAACGTTTTTTCTGTATATGCCATGCGGTATGCCGGGAAAAGTTTCACATTGCTGATTACGCTGATCGTTTCCAGACGGTCGCCGCTCCACAGTTGCTCTTGTGCCTGATGCCGCGCATTGTACATCGACTTCAGTATCTGTACACGTTCTTTCTCTTCCAAATTTGGTTCATCAAACAGTAATGTTCCGATTACAACTAATGGATCGTGCTTTTTCGGCTCATTGAAATTTGCCGAGGGCATGCCTCCCCAGAATAAATTTTCTCCGGTTGCTTCGTGGTAGACCAGTCCTGACTTTAAAATTCGTTCTGACAGGAACGACTTCTCTATTTGCTGGCTCACAGCAACCCATACTGGTAATTTACTTTCATTTAAAGTATGTTGGTTAATAATCCGGTTAATCGTATTATTCGTTGTATTCCATTTAACAAGAAAGCATGCGCAGGCGATCAGTGGCAGCGTAAATCCGGCAGTTGCCAGATAGATCAAATTTTTATTCTGTTTTCCCGCCCTCATGATCAGGACCACAGTTACGATCGTGAGGAACAATGGAATATATGTATGCAAAGAGATACCGATAGCAATAACCCCCAGAATACTGATTGCATATAATGGTATCAGGTAGATCGCATAATAAGTAAATAAAAGTAACGCGGCTCCCAGCAGAAACTGAACTATTGCATTGACGGCTGCCGGAAGATTGGCAAAGCTTGCAGCTAGCAGCAGCACGATCACAGATAGTATGATCCAGGTAATCAACCAGTCTACCGAACTATCAAAAACATTCATTTCCCTGTTTAGTGCAAACGCACTGATAAACCATAATACCAGCACAAACACCGTATGGCGAAGTTTTCCCGCTGAAAAATGCCATTTGTACCTTGAGTAAGTAGTTACCGTGAGGATCAGCAAGTACCCTGCTGATACCGCATAGTTGGCAAAAAATGCGGAAAAATTGTTTCGGCTCCCGAACCTTTCGGAAAGAAGTAAACAGATAGTTGATATGATAATCAGTATTAAACCCAGAAGATCAAGCGGATCTTTAAATGTAGTGGAGAGGATCTTTTTCATTGTTTTGGTCTTAAAGTACTTTGGTTTACAAAGTAGCTGATGATAAAAGTGTTTTTACTATTTTAAATTCTTTTTACGATGGGTAATGAGTTGGTTTTTAGATAGACAGTACCATGTTGTGTTTTTTGTAAAGTACTTTGTATGTCAAAGTAAGTGCAAATAATTGAATATTGCAAATATTAATTTATCAGAAATAATAAATTAACAGGATGTGCATCTTTACCATGTTCTATAAATAGTAGGCTCTATTGCAAGTGGCTATTATTTAGTAAATTTCCCGAGAATTATGGTGAACAATCTCCATAAGTTTTAAAAAAAGCCTTGACGAAAACACGTATTAAGAATGAAATATATTTTAACTACTTTACTATCAGCTACCTTTTTTGTCGCGTTTGCCCAAAATCCGTATCTCGAATTACCGCTGGGCGCAATAAAACCCAAAGGCTGGTTACGCGAAATGCTGGTTAGCCAAAAGAGAGGTTCAACCGGAAAGATGGACGATTTGTACCCGTCAGTAATGGGTAAGCGCAATGGCTGGCTGGGCGGCGACGGTGACCAGTGGGAGCGTGGCCCATACTGGGTAGACGGATTACTGCCACTGGCTTATATCCTTGAGGATAAGGAACTGATTGCCAAAGTGAAACCCTGGGTAGAATGGTCCATTAAAAGCCAGACTCCAGACGGCTATTTTGGCCCGGCCAAAGATTACCCCGAAGAGAGCGGTTTACAGCGTGATAACAGTCGCGATTGGTGGCCTAAAATGGTCATGCTTAAAGTCCTTCAGCAATATTATTCTGCCACAAATGATAAACGTGTCATCAAACTGATGACCAATTATTTCACTTACCAGCTCCGGGAATTGCCAAAGCAGCCTCTGGACCATTGGACCTATTGGGCTAAATACAGAGCGGGCGACAATCTGCAAATGGTATATTGGTTACATGATATCACCGGAGATAAGTTTCTGCTGGAACTCGGCGACCTGATCCATAAGCAGGCTTTTGATTTTACCAATGCATTTTTGAATACCGATCTGCTGAGCAAAGAAGGAAGTATCCATACCGTTAACCTTGCACAGGGCTTAAAGGAGCCAATCATTTACTATCAGCACCACCCTGAAAAGCAGTATATTGATGCCATAAAAAAAGGATTGAAAGATCTTACCATTTATGATGGTATGGCACATGGACTTTACGGCGGTGACGAGGCCTTGCATGGTAATAATCCTACCCAGGGTTCTGAGCTTTGTACCGCAGTAGAAATGATGTATTCCCTGGAAAGTGTACTCGCCATAACTGGAGAAGTAAACTTTGCAGACAGATTAGAGAAAATTGCATTTAACGCACTGCCAACACAGATTTCAGATGATTTTGAGACCCACCAATACTTTCAGCAGGCCAACCAGGTAAACCTGACCAGGGGTATGCGCAATTTTGCTGATAATCATGGCGGCACAGATTTGTGTTACGGTTTGCTAACCGGTTATCCCTGCTGTGCATCCAATATGCACCAGGGCTGGCCAAAATTCACCCAGAACCTCTGGTACACCACCTCAGATGGTGGAGTTGCAGCGTTGGTATATTCCCCTAGTGAGGTCTCTGTGAAACTACCTGGTAACGTAAAAGTTAAATTCATAGAAGAAACCAATTATCCATTTGAAGAAGCTATCCGTTTTACCTTAGAAAGCAATAAAAAAGCGAGTTTCCCTTTTCACCTCCGCATTCCGGAATGGTGTAAAAAAGCGACCATAAAAATTAATGGAAAAGTATATCAGGAGGCAGATGGAAACCAGATCGTAAAGATCAGGCGGAACTGGACCGCGGGTGATGTGGTAGAACTGGAATTGCCTATGCACATCTTTAGAAACAGGTGGTACGAAAACTCTGTCTCGGTAGAGCGCGGACCTATTACTTATGCGTTGAAAATAGGTGAAGAGGTAACCAAAGTAAATAATCTGACAGATCCTGAAGCCTACGGAAATTCTTATGATGAGGTTAAACCTACAACACCCTGGAACTATGCACTCTTTGACAGCAGTAATGATAAATTGAATGAACTATTTAAAGTGGAATATACAGGAGTTAAATCTGATTATCCATGGAATCAAAAAAGTGCGCCGGTTCAGCTAAAAACTATTGGTAAAAGGGTCCCTTCATGGACTTTATACCAGGGCATGGCAGGCCCGCTTCCGTATAGTAAGATTTATGGTATTGAAACTGCAGCCCAGCCAGAAAATATAACCCTGATTCCCCACGGCTGTACTACATTGAGGATTTCACAATTCCCGGTGGTAAACAAGTGATTGATTGTTTTGGGATGAGTTAAAGCAGAATCGGTAATAACAATCAATTTTCGAACCTGACAGCTCAGATATGTTCCTTATAATACAAGTTTTTGTATTGCTTTTGTTTAGTTGTATTTGAGGTTCCATCTGGATAGGGGTTTCATAGCGTTTGGGTAGGGGTTGGGTAGGGGTTGCTTAGGGTAGAGCCTAACCAATGGCTATCCAAGGCCTATTTAATAGCTTATTAAAAATTCTCGAATAGGAAGTTCAATACTAACTTGAACGGAACTGTTTTTTAGCTCAAATAGAAATGCAAACCTGTGACCTCACCCGGTTTTAACCACAAACAATGAAACCCTCAGTGCATAAATACGGTCAGTTGGGTAAGCCACGACTGGGTTATTGTTTTATAATATATAATTTAGCTTTGAATAGTAAGGTCAGCCTGATTTTTTCTGTTTTACTCTCTTTTGCAAAATGATAATAGTGATAAGATATATCATTTACTTTGCTTAAACTTATTTTTTTGTTCTTCCAGGGTTCTTATAGTATTTCCCATAAACTCATCATTGTATGTTGTTATCGGATATGGAGCTTACATGAGCCTATATCAATCTTAAAAATAACTACTCGTACATTTTTCTGCAAATTTTATGTTAACTTTTTCGCGATAATTGATTTAGTGACAGATTAAAATAACTCACAGGAAACCATAAGAAATGAAACCTAAAATTATCTTCGCAATTTTATATAGTATTACAATGATATATGCGTTCTGCCGCTATAGTATACGTGAAAGTGAAGATTCACTATTTTTCGCCATAAAATACTTTTTCCTTCCATGCCTAGTAATTGTAACGCCGCTGTGTTATATCTATCGTTCTGTTATACTGCCAATTGAACAGGATATGAGTTCAGGTTTTAAAAGAAAAATCAAGATTATTCAAGGTGTGCTGGCATGTTCATTGGGATTTTGTTTTATTTTAACGGCCACGTTGCAGGCCGGCAGATTAATAACCAACGAATATTTTGGTTATAAAATGGTATATCTCAATGCTGCTGTAATAAGGTCTTATAAAACCACGCATCATGGAAATAAAAGTTATTATGTCATATTGGAAGATAAGTCTGGAAAGAAAACCCAACTGAGCGTAGAGAAATTATATAAATACGGAACACCTTTCAATTGGCCATTCAAACTTGGTTATTGGGGTATCCTTTTCAGAACGAAATCAATTTAGTGCCTGTTCATGATCTCTAACATGTAAGCTGTCAAAATCATTTACAGGTGATTAGTTCTAAACCCGGTCCTCGCTCTTTGGGGAGTCTCGCTTGTTTAATAGGTCATCAAAGTATCCGAATATTATTTTTTTTAGGTTGTGTTTACAATGACAGAATGTCCTAACCCTTTTTAGACAAATTTATTAGTCGGTGTAATAAATAAATCGCTACTAATGATTCCATAAAGTTAAACAGAGTAGTATTCGGTGCGATCCAGCTTTTGATACTACAATTTCGCGAAATAGCGGATACGGTTTGAACATTACATACCTTTTGGAAGAGGAGACAGTAGAGGAGAGTTAAATGCAGGAACACTTGTACATTCGATTCCAGTAATCAGGCTTTTATGAGTATTATACCAAAATTGAACCGCTTTGAACTGACGATGATCGTCATCAGCTTATGCATTGGCATGGGGATTTTTGCCGCCCCCAGTGAGGTTGCGGTAAGGGCAGGCAGTGTGGAACTGTTTTTTGCGGCCTGGATATTTGGGGGCGTGGTGAGTTTATGTGGTGCGCTGACTTTTGCGGAGATTGGGGCGAGATTTCCGGTAACAGGTGGTTTTTATAAAGTGTTCAGTTATTGCTATCATCCAGCTGTGGCATTTATGATCAACTGGGTGCTGGTAATTAGCAACGCAGCTGCGGTGGCCGCGGTAGCGCTGATCGGCGCGGATTATATCAAGCCTTTTTTATTGCCGGCAAGCTTGCAAAATGACAACGGTACGAAACTGATTACAATTACAGCGGTGGCTATATTATATTTGATCAATCTGCGTGGGGTAAAAATGAGCGTCCTTGCGCAAAATGCATTGACCCTTTTTAAAATCGTGATGATCCTGCTGATCTGTACGGCGGTGTTCAAAAGTACTGGTCTACCGGCCAGGGTAGTTGCTGTACCCTATTCCGGGAGCATCATCAGTGCATTTGGATTAAGCCTGGTAGCGGTCTTTTTTACGTATAGCGGCTACCAGCAAACCATCAATTTTGGCGGCGATATTGTTAATGCTAAATCTAATATCCCCAAAGCGATCATCTTTGGGATTTTCATAGTGATTTTACTGTATTTGGCGATTAACTTTGCCTATGTCCTTGTCCTGGGAATCGGCGGCCTGCAACAAACGCCGGCGCTGGCGGCCCGCATGATCGGTGTAGTTTTCGGGGAAACCGGTTATAAATTGACTTCGGTCATGATCTTTCTTTCTGTACTGGCCTTTGTTAATGTGAATATTCTATCTAATCCCCGTGTGTATTATGCCATGGCCGGGGATGGAATATTACCGCGGATATTTAAAAAAGTAAACGCAAGGACACAGGTGCAGGAATTCGGGATGAGCTTTTTTGTTGTGTTAGTGATCCTGGTCCTGTTTTTTGTAAACACATTTAGCGGATTACTTAAATATGTCATGTTCTTTGATACGATTGGTTTGGCAATGGCCTCATTCGCTATTTTTCCTTTGCGCAAGAAGACAAAACACCTGGACAGCAGTGGAATTTATGCGATCAGATGGTTCCCGCTGGTACCGCTAATTTTTATCGTCACTTACTGCTTTGTCACTGTAAACATCTTTATCACATTCAAAGAAAATCCTTATGCGGCACTCTGCTGCCTCGCTGCATATGCCCTGGGCCTGTTGATCTATTATGTTTGTAACCCGAAGCAAAAACCTGAAATATCTTAATATGGATTTATCTTATATATTGAATGAGCTGGGTGAAGACCGCGACAACTATTATGGCGCAGTCTCGCCACCAATTATGCAGTCCAGTAATTTTGCATTTAAGACAGTGGGTGACCTAAGGAACGCATTGGATAATGAATATGATAACCTGCTCTACTCACGTGGTCAGAACCCTACCCTGAATATTCTTCGGCAAAAGCTGGCCGCACTGGATGGAGCTGAAGATGCACTGGTTTTTAGTAGTGGTATCGCTGCGATCAGTGTGCCAATCCTGTCTTTACTTGCCCAGGGTGATCATGTTATTGCCGTTGAAAATCCTTACAGCTGGACGGTTAAGTTATTTAAAGATATTTTGCCCAAATTTGGTATCCGCACCACTTTTGTGGATGGTGCCGAAATAGAAAATATCAAAAATGCTATTTGCGCTGAGACCAGGCTTATCTACCTCGAAAGCCCGAATACGTTTAGTTATGATCTGCAGGACCTGGGTACAATAGCTGCTATAGCTAAAGAAAGGGCAATCCTTACAATGATCGACAATACCTACTGTAGTCCGCTGTTCCAGCAACCTATTCGGCTGGGGATTGACCTGGTTGCGCAATCGGCTACCAAGTATCTGGGCGGGCATTCGGATGTGATGGGAGGGGTGATCACTGGCAGCAGGGAACTGATCAAACGGATCTTTGCACATGAATTTCTCAATATTGGTCCGGCTTTGTCGCCGCATGCTGCCTGGCTGCTGATCCGTGGATTGCGTACCCTGCCGTTACGGATGTTACGGAGCTTTGAAACCACTAAAATTATCACGGCATGGCTGGCGGATCATCCGAAAGTACAGCAGGTAATCTGGCCTTTTTTACCAGGTTTTAAGCAGGCTGAGCTGGCGCAGCGCCAAATGCAGGGATGCGGAGGTTTGTTCAGCTTTACGTTAAAGGAATCATCGGCATACAAAATCGAAACGTTTTGCAATAGTCTCCGGCATTTGCTGATGGCGGTCTCCTGGGGCGGACATGAGAGCTTGCTGATACCGATACTTGCTACTCTCAAAACCGATGAGTATGATCAGAACAATCCTCGCCATCAGTTGATCCGGATGTACGTGGGTCTAGAGGATGGAGATTACCTGATCAAAGATTTGGAACAGGCATTACGAAACGTATAGCTTGTAAAGGAAAATTGTATCACGATCGGGGAGGCTTCAAATAAAAATACTTTGGCTGCGCCCCTGGTAATTTTTATTTGATCCTTGAGCCATATAGGTGCAGAAACTGCTTGAAAACAAAAAATGCCACCCGAAATGGGCAGCATTTTTGTTTGGCGGAGAGTGGGGGATTCGAACCCGCGGACCCTTTGACAAGTCAACAGTTTTCAAGACTGCCGCAATCGACCACTCTGCCAACTCTCCGCGACAAAAGTAGAAATAATGTGCATATGTGCCAAACATCTCTTGCAACAATCTTTTAACAGCCTCATAATGAAGATTATTTCTTTTATTTCAGTTGAAATTATCGGCTTTTAAAGCCCGAAAAGGCAATATGCAACCAATAGTTTAGCACAATTTACAAGTTTCCCAATAGCATATTTGCACATTTTCAAACACACTGCATCGTAATTTGCTGTCAAAATGTTTGAATTTTGTAATTATTCGTTTGATTGCAGCAATTGCGGGAACTTCCTATCCACTAAATTTGTACTTTAAATATTATTATGGAAACTCAAAAAGTATGGTACATCACTGGCGCGTCCAAAGGTTTAGGTCTTGCGTTGGTTAAAAAGTTATTAGCATCGGGTTATAAAGTAGCAGCTACTTCCAGGAACCTGCAGCAACTCGTTGAAGCGGTTAATTATAATGGAGAGAATTTCCTGCCTTTGGAAGTAGACCTGTCCAACGACGAAAGCGTTAAACAATCGCTTCAACAAACAACAGATAAGTTTAAAACTATAGATGTGGTCTTAAACAATGCCGGATATGGGATTGGTGGAAGTATCGAAGAATTAACGGATGCGGAAACACGTGCCAGCTTTGATGTGAATGTTTTTGGAACATTAAATGTAATCAGAAATGTCATGCCTTACCTGCGCGGTCAGAATTCAGGTCATATCATCAATATCTCGTCGATTGCTGGTTTTGCTGCAGGAACGGGCTGGTCCATTTATGCTGCGACTAAATTTGCGGTAGTAGGATTGTCTGAAGTGCTTGCGGAAGATGTTAAAGAATTTGGTGTTAATATAACTGTTGTTATGCCTGGTGCTTTCAGAACGGAATTCCTCACAGCCGATTCGCTGGTTTATGCGGCTAATTCCACTGGTGTTTATAAAGCCATTTCTGCTTCACACGAAAGATATGCTGGTATGAATGGAGCACAGGCAGGTGATCCGGAAAAGGCAGCAGATGTGTTTATTGAACTGAGTGAAATGGAAAAACCTCCGTTACGTCTATTTATGGGAACTGATGCAAAAGACCGCGCAACTAAAAAAATTGAGATACTCACTGAAGAAGTAAAAGATCTGGCAGATCTGTCTGCTGCAACAGATTTTTAACCGGATACAGGATCTGTGCGTGATTATTTTCGCGTGGTAAAGCGGACACGATTGATATCAATTTATACTCATGGACATCATTGATCACTCAACAGTTATGATCGGTGATATTGATTAGTATATTTATTATATATAATACCTTAAGAACTTTTAACAATGGAAAAGCCTGAAACACTAAGTGATTTTTATGAGCGCAAGTTTAACCATACACCCGAGAAACTTCAGGAAGGGGTAGGGCATTTTAATGTATTCCGGTTAGAAGACTGCGCTGCACCTGATGGTAAGGCGATAACATATACCCGGCGTGATTATTATAAAGTATGTCTGATCCGTGGGGAGCACCTTTATCATTATGCTGATAAAAGCTTATCTGTTAATGGTACAACCCTGATATTTTTCAATCCTAAAGTGCCCTATACATTCCAGCAGTTATCTCCGGGCGGTAAGGGGTATTTCTGCATTTTTACCGAATCATTTTTTATTGAAAAAATCCGGGGCAGTTTAAGTGATCTCCCCATGTTTAGTCCCGGCGGCAAACCGGCTTACGTATTGAATGAAGCCCAGGAGCAGGTTGTTTCCGGGATCTTTGAGAAGATGCTGGAAGAAATAGCGTCAGATTACGTATTTAAATATGATTTGCTGCGCAATTACGTGACAGAACTGACGCATTATGCCTTAAAATCACAGCCTTCAGAAAGTCTTTATCAGCATCCGGATGCCAAATCACGTATTACTGCTGTGTTCACAGAATTATTAGAAAGACAGTTTCCTATTGAGACCCCTTCACAACGTTTCTCATTACGCTCCGCTAAAGACTTTGCAGAGCGGCTGGCTGTGCACGTAAACCATTTAAACAGGTCGGTTAAAGAGACAACGGGGAAAACCACAACAGATATTATCACCCAGCGCTTATTGATTGAGGCGAAATCATTATTAAAACATACAGACTGGAATGTTTCGGAAATCGGGTACTGCCTTGGCTTTGAAGAAGCTGCCCACTTCAATAACTTTTTCAAAAAGCAAACTGCCTACACTCCGGGATCTTTTAGAAATGTTTGATTTTTGTAATTATGTGCTTGATAGTTGTAATTTGCTCGCGTTTGGATGCAGTAATTTTGCATCATAAAACAATCAAATTATGAAACCTCAACAAAAAGTATGGTACATCACTGGTGCTTCTAAGGGACTGGGATTAAGTTTAGTAAAACAATTATTGTCTGCCGGCCACAAGGTAGCAGCAACATCAAGAAGTCTCGCAGATCTGGAAAACGCAGTAGGAACGGATAATGCAAATTTTCTTCCATTGGCAGTAGATCTTAAAGACGAAGCAAGCGTAAACAGTTCTGTTAACGCAACAGTTTCCGCATTCGGCCAGATCGACGTAGTAGTAAATAATGCCGGTTACGGTTTGATAGGCAGTCTGGAAGAATTAAGCGACAAAGAATCGAGAGATAATTTTGAAATCAATGTATTTGGAATGCTGAATGTAATCCGGAACGTGATGCCGCAACTGAGAAAGCAAAGATCAGGACATATCATCAATATCTCTTCTATTGGCGGGTTCTCGGGTGCTTTTCCTGGATTCGGAATCTACTGCGCAACAAAATTCGCTGTAGTTGGCCTTTCAGAATCGCTTTCTGCGGAAGCAAAGACATTCGGGATTAAGGTTACAGTAGTTCAGCCCGGATACTTCAGGACCAATTTCCTTTCTGCTGGCTCAATAGCAGTTCCTGCAAATCAGATTGACGATTACGCAGAGGTTCGTGAATCGCAGCAGGCACATGAGGCAAGTATCGATGGTAATCAGCCCGGCGATCCGGAAAAAGCTGTGGCTGCCATGATTGAGGTCGCTAATGCAGAGAACCCTCCGTTGCACCTGTTCCTGGGACAAGATGCTTATCAAATGGCCGACCTGAAAATACTTTCTGTACAGAACGATATGGATAAATGGGAAGGTCTGGCTACTGCTACAGGTTTTGATCAATAACACTAAGGCCTGTACGGTTCTGAGGAAACTGTGCGGGCCTTATTTGTTGCGTTTTTAGGACATAGGGGAGGCTTATTTAAAATAGTTCTAATTATTTTCAATTTAATTTGTATCAAGTCTAAATAATTTGAATATTTGCATATCACCTATAGAGAATTAAGTTAATGCAAAAAATAGCTACCGCACCTTCAGTTGATTTTGTTGAAGTTTTTCAGACCACAAAAGGTTCTGTTTTCCAATCTGACAGAGAAGGATGCTGGTATATTGATTTTTCGAATAAACTTGCCCGTTTCGATTACAGAAGCCTGATTAAGTTAAGAAAAGCGGTCTATGCGATTGATATTGAAAGCCTGCTGTTAAATTCTGAAAAATCGGCTGATCTGGAAATTTTATTCATCTGTGCATGTGATCACTTTTACGTGCTGACTTTCTTAGAGGTTATTGCCTTTAAAGAACTGCTCGAAGGTACTTTCGTTATGTTGGAACTTAATAAAATAGTCCACGACAGGATACACAGGGTATCAGCTTTCTAACCCTCTTTGGAATTAGAATCTTTCCATATTTCATGTAAATGAATCAAAGTTAATTTATAGCATTACTTTTGTACTAGAAAATAAGGCAATAATTTAATTATAAGCATATGAAAGATATCATTCGTGTGAAGTCTTTACTCTCTACGGAGGTTGAAGCACTTTTGAATCAACAAATAAAAAAAGAAGCTCACTCTTCATCAACATATTTAGCAATGGCAGCATGGTGCGATAGCAATGGATTTGACTATTCATCTGACTATTTCTTCAAACAAGCAGAAGAAGAAAGAATGCACCAGATGAAAATTTTCAAGTATGTTCTTGATATGGGTGGAAGCGCGATTTCTCCGGACATTAACAATATCAAAATCGAATATAACTCTTTCAGAGAGGTTTTTGAAGATGCATTGGAAGCAGAAATCAGTGTTACGCAATCATTGAAAAATATCGCTGCTAACTGTTATAAAGAACAGGATTTTGTAACTATTGAGTTCTTAAACTGGTTCTTTAAAGAACAACGTGAAGAAGAATACAAAGCAAGACGTGCAATTGAATTGTTTGATGTTATCGGTGAAGAAGGAACCGGAAGATGGGAAATCGATAAACATGTTAACGACATCGAATATACAAGCGAAGCATAGTCAGCTTTTAGCGTTAAATATTAAGCCTCTGTCCATCAAGATGATGACAGAGGCTTTTTTTTTTTGCCTGGTGTTGACTTCAATTTTTGGTTATGCTGGAATGGCCGTGAATGCGTTGTGTTATTCTTGTGATCTGAAAGTTTATTTATATCCATCAGGTAGATTTTGATGTTATAATTTGAAATTTATTGTGTAAAATCTTTAAAAGTTGTTTTTAGTATCATTATATAGGTGATAATTAATATTTAATAGCTATTTTGAGTGATAAACTATTATTTTTTACCTAAAAACAACTAATATGATAAAAAAGCTACTATTATTTGTAGTTCTATCCTTTAGTTTGGTGACATTGGCGTATTCTCAGTCTAAAGTTATCAGCGGAAAGGTTACAACAAACAATTCAGAGCCGATCGCCGGCGCAAGTATTGTCGTTAAAGGTGCGCGATCTATCGGTACACAAACGAACGGGCAGGGGTTTTTCAAATTAACTGTGCCAGAAAACACCAAAACACTCGAGTTTAGTTTTATTTCTTATAAAACGAAAGAGGTTACCATCACTGGTTCAACAGTAAACGTTACGCTGGAAGACGAAAACAATGATTTATCGGAAGTTGTAGTTGTCGGTTACGGTACACAGGCAAAAAGAGATGTAACCGGCGCCCTGTCGCAGGTAAAAGCAAAAGATCTGGAAAACCTGACGGTAACCAGTTTTGAATCTGCCCTGCAGGGAAAAGCTGCGGGTGTAATGGTCGCTTCTCAAAATGGTAAACTCGGTCAGGGTATAACGGTCAGGGTAAGGGGTGCTGCATCAGTAACTGCTGGTAGCGAACCTCTTTACGTGGTTGATGGTATTCCTATAACTTCTAATAGTCTATCAAGTACTTCATCGCCAACAAGTCCGCTGGCCGATCTCAATACGAACGATATCGAATCCATCGAGGTATTAAAAGATGCATCTTCATCTGCGATTTATGGAGCAAGAGCATCTAACGGTGTAGTCTTAATTACTACAAAGCAGGGTAAAGCTGGTAAAACGGCCATTAACTTCAATGCGCTGGCAGGTGTCAGTTCTCCGTCTAACCATAGAAAGTTCATGAATGCGGAGCAATATGTAGCATTAATGCGCAGGGCAGGAGAAGGGGCGGCCAACCTTGAATATGGTCTTGGCTATTATGATACTTTACAAGATGCGCTCGACGATTATTCTGGTTATATTGAGGGCCGTTTAAACAGATATTCTGCTGGTAACGATGATTACCAGACTTATAAGGTTAACTCCGACTGGGAAAAAGCTGCCTACGCTGATAACCCGGTTTATCAGCAATATGATCTGAATTTTACAGGTGGAACCGACAAAACGAAGTATTATATTGGCGGTCAGGCTTTAGATCAGGACGGGATTTTAGTGGGCAACAGCTACAAGAGATATACAGGCAGGCTGAATCTAACCACACAGGCAAATAGCTTTATTGATGTAGGTATCAATTTAAATTTTACAAATAGTATCAATAACAGGTTATCTAATGATAACGCGTTTTCTACGCCTTTGCAGGCTGTAGCATTATCTCCAATCACCCCTTTTATTGATCCGAGAACGGGGCTGATCAGTGGTACACTGCCAGGGGAGGCTTCGAATTTCCCGGTATATTACAACCCTTTGATATCTATTGGAAATGCGTTTTATAAAGCAACGGTTTTCCGTACAATAGGAAAGGCCTTCGCAAATGTTAAAATAATGAAGGGCCTTAAGTTCACTTCAGAGTTTTCTGTAGATAACCTTAACCAGAATGAAGAGAGCTATTACGGCTCGCTGACTTTTAGAAATACAGGTACAGCAAATGGTAACGGGGATAATATCTCGACTTTTGTGCTGAATACAAATACGAATAACTATTTTAACTACAATACCGCCATCGGTTCTAAAAGTAATCTGGACGCTGTGTTAGGTACGAGTTATCAAAAAGCAACTACCAAATACAGTACAATAACTGGTACAGACTTTCCAAGTGATGCCTATAAAAAATTGGGAAGTGCAGCTACCAAGCTGACGGCTACAAGTAATGAAAATGCATATAGCTTCCTTTCTTATTTCTTCAGGGCCAATTATAAATATGATAACAAATATTTAATAGGGTTCAGCACGAGGATTGATGGTTCTTCGCGTTTTGGTGATAACCACCGATATGGTGTATTCCCTGCAGGATCTGTTGGATGGGTTGTATCTCAGGAGGAATTTATGAAGTCATTTACTACATTGAGTTCACTAAAACTGAGGGCAAGTTACGGTCTTACTGGTAACGCCGAGATCGGCAACTATTCTTCCCGTGGATTATATAGCGGTAATGGTGCTTATGGTGGCCTTGCCGGTCAGTTGCCAACACAAATTGCCAACCCTGATCTTACCTGGGAAAAGACAAAACAGCTTGATCTTGGTTTGGACTTCGGAATTTTCAATAACAGGATCACCGGTACTTTTGATTATTATGAGAAAAAAACAACACAGTTGTTGCTGGACGTTCCGATTCCTGAAACAAGTGGTTTTTCTGTAAAGACACAAAATCTTGGTAAATTAAATAACAAAGGTTTTGAGCTGGGAATCAACACAGAGAATCTTGTTGGTGCCTTTAAATGGTCAACCTCAATTACCGCTGCCATCAACAAAAACAAAATCACAGATATGGGTGGCCAGGTGCTCAATTCAAATGAAATCAACGCCGCAGTTGCCGGTCAGGCTATCGGTGTTTTCTATTTACCAGAGTATGCAGGTGTGGATGCGGCCAACGGTGATGCCATATACTACTTAAATACTACGAATGAGGATGGTACAATTAATCGTGGCACTACTAATCAGATCAACGATGCGCAGAGAATTTATGCAGGCAATCCTAACCCGAAATATACATTTGGTTTAAATAATACTTTTAGCTTAAAGAATTTTGATTTAGCCGTGTTTTTCCAGGGTGTGTCGGGTAACAAGATCTTTAATGGCGGCGGTCAGTATATGAGTGCCAACGGATCAAATGGTTTTGATAACCAGACGCTAGACCAACTGAATTACTGGACTACTCCAGGTCAGGTAACGAACGTTCCGGAGCCAAGGTTCGGTTACGGAAACGGGATTGGTAATTCTACGAGATACTTATCTGATGGTTCATATATCCGTTTAAAGACCTTAAGCTTTGGTTATACTTTCCCTTCGCAGATCTTAAGTAAAATTAAGTTAAGCAAACTAAGGATTTACGCGTCGGCGCAAAACCTGCTTACCATTACCGGGTATAAAGGATGGGATCCTGAAGTAAATGCAGATTTCCAGTCTACAAATATTAATCAGGGAGTAGATTTCTATTCTGCACCACAACCGAGGGTAATTTCACTAGGCTTAAACATTGGCTTATAATCTTAAATACGCAACATTATGAAAAAAACATATATATATCAGGTACTATTTTTATCCATTTTGCTGGGTACGGTATCTTCATGTAAAAAGCCACTGGATATCGATCCCGTAGATACAATTGAACAGTCGGCGGCATTAAATACATCCAAAGATGTTGAGGTAGCTTTAGTTGGAGCGTACGCTGATCTGGGCAATAGCAGTTTTTACGGTGGCAATGCACAGCTCATGGCAGATTTCCTGGCCAATACCAATGCGATCAACTGGGGCGGTACGTTCGAAGAACTTACGCAGACGATCAATAAAAGGATACTCAAAACCAATTCGTTTGTTAATACGGTATGGTCTCGCGGTTATAAAACAATCAATGATGTGAACAATGTGCTCAGTGCAATTGATAAAGTAGATGCCGCCAAACAAGACAGGGTTAGTGGCGAGGCCAAGTTTATCAGAGCTGCGGTTTACTTTGATCTGGTAAGGTTATTTGGTAAAGCATACAATGATGGCAGTCCGACTACAAATCCGGGTGTACCTCTTGTAACCACGCCGACTACAGCAATTGCAGATGGTAGTTATGTATCGCGTGCTACGGTAGCTGCCGTATACCAGCAGGCCATTAAGGACTTAACAGAAGCAGAGGCTGCTTTACCGGAAACAAATGGATTTTTTGCTACAAAATATGCAGCTGCAGGTATGCTTGCAAGGATATATTTGCAAATGGGCAATTATACCGAAGCCGCAAACGCAGCGAGCAGGGTACTGGCTTCCGGTGAGTATACACTTGCCCCAACTTACAGCAGGGCCTTTCCAACTGTACCAACAGGTACTGCACAGCCAGGCTCAAATACAGTTGAAGATGTTTTTGCAATGCAGGTAACAACACTGACCGGCGGCAATTCATTAAATACGTATTATGAATCTTCGAATTATGGCGGCAGGGGAGATGCAACTATTTCACAGGCATGGATTGATGCGAATTACGAGGAAGGCGACGACCGTATCAATAGCTTCTATGAAGATGGCGACCTGTTTACTGCTAAGTTTGCCAATCAATATGGAAATGTACCCATCATCCGTCTGGCAGAAATGTACCTGATCAGGGCAGAATGTAACGCGCGTCTGGCTTCGTCAATTGGCGGCGTTACCTCTATCGAAGATCTTGCTGTGGTAAGGGAAAGAGCTGGTCTGGAAACCACATCAGCAACAGTGGCAAATATCCTGCAGGAGCGTGTGAGGGAACTTTCATTTGAAGGATTTGCACTGCATGATGCAAAGCGTACACAAAACAATGTGGGTAATATTGCCTGGAATGCTAATAATCTGGTATTCCCGATCCCGCAAAGAGAAATGGACGCAAATAAAAACCTGGTACAGAATCCCGGTTACTAACTGAAATAGCTTATCATTTGAAAGAACCGGCCCGTTGATAAAACGGGCCGGTTTTTTTATACAGCCTAAAATTTAGTTATCTTAGTACAACAACGCTTCTCAAATGGAAACACTCAAACGTATACAGTCAATTGATCTTCTTAGGGGACTGGTCATGGTGATTATGGCTTTAGACCATACAAGGGATTATTTTCATGTTAGCTCAATGACTGCTGATCCGCTGGATCCTGCAAGTACTACAACTGCACTTTTTTTTACCCGCTGGATCACTCATTATTGTGCACCAATCTTTGTGTTTTTATCAGGATTGTCTGCTTATCTCGCAGCGCAGCGTAAAACACAGTTTCAAGCCAGCAGCTTTCTGCTTAAACGTGGGCTGTGGCTGGTTGTCGCAGAAATCGTAATCGTTACACTGGGGCTTACTTTTAATCCTTTTTATAATTTTATCATTCTTCAGGTCATTTGGGTAATTGGATGGAGCATGATTTTGCTGAGCCTGATCAGTAGAGTTTCTTTTAAACTGGTACTGGCAACAGGTATAGTGCTTGTTTTCGGACACGATCTTTTCACTTTTATGGATCTGCCGCAAACGGGGGCGACAGGCATAGCTATCAAGGTACTATTTACCGCATCGGGAACGGTTTTACCATTAGATTCAACTCATTTCATCGGGGTGTTTTATGCTATTTTACCGTGGACAGGAATTATGTTTATAGGGTATGCAGCAGGGGCTTGGTATAAAAGTGGTTTTCCTGAAGCAGACAGGAAAAAATATCTGATAATTTCAGGCTTGGGCCTTATTGTACTTTTTATTGTACTCAGAGCGTATAACGGTTACGGAGACCCTTCATTAAGAAAGAGTTATCCTTTAATGTACCAGAATGTGCTGTCCTTCTTAAACACGAGTAAATATCCGCCTTCGCTTTTATATAGCTGCATGACTATTGGTCCCGCTTTACTATTATTAGCCTTATTGGAAAATATAAAAAACAAGGTTACAGCCATCATTTCTACCTTTGGTTCCGTACCATTTTTTTATTATATCAGTCATTTTTACTTATTGCATTTGTTATTGGTGATCGCCTTTTTCTTAACAGGCCATCACTCCAAAGAAATTATCCAGATGCCATTTCTTTTCAGACCGGTTGTTTTTGGCTTTAGTCTGCCAGTCGTTTATCTGATCTGGCTGGCTGTTGTCGCTTTCCTTTACCGCCCTTCTGCATGGTTTAAAAACTACAAAGCCACCAATAAACATTGGTGGCTCAGGTACGTTTAGAAAAACTCTCTACGTTTGAAAATCTTGTCGCTTAATTTTGTTCAGCTGCTTTTTCTTTCTCTTTAGCTGCGGCTTTCTCTTTTTTCCTGAAGAAGCCCCTTAACAAAAAGTTATGCTGTAAAGCTTCCATATTTTCGTCCAGTTTTTTTGTGCTCGACTCCAGATTGGTAACTGTGCTTTTAAGACGTGCGCCGGTTTCTTCGTCATTCAGCAATACACCTACTGCATTTTTATCAGAATTCAACTTGTTAGTGGTTGTTTTCAAATTAGTAGTCATTTCTGAAGCAGTGCTTGCCGTTTGCTGTAAGCTCTTAACCGCAGATTTTAAATTGCTGAAAACAGTAGTATCGGTCAGCAATTCTGTAGCCAGTGTACCTTTGTTGTTCAGTTTGGAAGTATATTGAGATACTGCTGCGGTAACCCTTGCAGTAGTTGCAGACGCATTTTCCAGATTAACGGTCATCTGGCGTAAACGATTGGCCATTAATGAATCCGTCAGCAAAGCGCCCAACGTACCATTTCCTTTCAGCATTCCGCTGCTCACCTGTTTAAAGTCGTTAGTGATAGCCAAGATATTTTTATTGTTGTCCTGTAAAGTTTTCATAATATCTTCCGGTGCCAGTGCTGCTGCAATTGCCAGCTGGTCACCGTCTTCCACTTGCGGAGCATCGGTTGTGCCACCCAGTATTTCGATCATTTTATTGCCGATAAACCCTTCAGAACTTAATTTAGCTAATGAGTTTTTATGAATGTACTTCTGAGAAGCTTCTTCGATGTGCATCGTAACTTCTACTTGTGCACTGCTCGTAAAGTTGATTTTGCTGACCGTACCGATTTTAACACCAGAGAAGAATACATTGTTACCAGCCTGAATACCATTTACATTATTAAATATAGCTGTTAGCGTGATACTGCTCACAAATCGTTTTTGCTTTCCGCCTAATGTAAGTACACCAGCGATGAAAATCACCAGCCCGATGAAGATGAAAATTCCTACGATGATTGACCTTTTGTTTTCTGAAGCGCTCATTTATTCTGTAAAATTATAATTGTAAAAAGATTGTACACGGAGATCGTCACTCGCAAAGACTTCATCAAAAGTTCCCTGGATAGCAAATTGTCCATCCAGCAACATAGCAATTCTGTCGCCAGTTTCCTTGGCGCAAGTAAGATCGTGCGTAATAATTATAGCTGTTGTTTTATATTTCTCCTGAACTTCGTTGATCAGGTTATTGATTTCTATACAGGTAATAGGGTCCAGGCCTGCCGTAGGCTCGTCGTACAGCATAATTTCCGGACGAAGGATCAGTGTGCGGGCAATACCAATACGTTTACGCTGACCGCCTGAAAGTTCTGAAGGCATTTGCTCAATCGTTTGTAGTAAACCCACCGCATCGAGTACGCTTTCTACTTCGGCGTTGATCTCTTTCCGGGATAAACTCCTGGAATTGCGCACTAACGGGAACTCCAGATTCTTGCGTACCGTCATACTATCATATAAGGCACTGTTCTGAAAGGAGAAACCCACCTTTAACCTCAGAGCCATCAGGTCTTTGGAAGATAATTCTGCAACCTCTTGTCCAAGTACATTCACTTCTCCCTGATCGGGCAGGAGCAGGCCGGATATAATTTTAATCAATACTGATTTACCAGTACCAGAACGGCCCAGTACAACCAGGTTTTCACCACGATAAACATTCAGGTCTACACCTCTTAAGATATGTAAGTCGCCGAATGCTTTCTGTAATCCCTTAATAGAAATTATGGCTTCGCTTCTGTCTATTTCTTTATATTGCTTTTGCATATTTACAGATTAACGGAATGCATTAACAATCGCAACAATAACAATCTCTTCCACAAAGATCAGGAACATGGCAGCAACTACTGCCGAATTCGCTGCTTTTCCTACACCCTCGGTACCCTTAGAAGAGTTATATCCATGGTAACAACCAACCGCACCGATGGTAAAACCAAAAACAGTAGATTTAAAAGTAGTAGAGAAAAGATCAAGGAAACTTAAGGAGTCGAACACCTGCGAAAAGAACATTGCAAAGCTGGTCTGTTCGTTGCTGTGTACACTTAAAAATGCACCCATCAGCGCAACGAATGCCGTATACATTACTAGTATAGGGATCATAAAGGTTGTAGCCAGTATACGGCTCACTACCAAATATTTAAATGGATTGGTTGCCGAGACTTCCATCGCGTCAATCTGCTCAGTAACTTTCATCGATCCAAGTTCTGCGCCCATATTAGACCCAACTTTTCCGGCAGCGATCAATGCGGTAACCAATGGGGCAAGTGCACGAACGATTGCTATAGAAATCAGTGAAGGTAACCAGGAAGTGGCACCGAAATTAGCCAGGGAAGGGCGTGACTGATTTGTAAATACCACACCTGTAATAAAACCGGTCAGTGAGATCAGGGGCAAAGATTTGTAGCCAACTTCATAACACTGGTGGATGATCTCCTTAAACTCGTAGGGAGGAACAAACACCTCTTTAAAAAAACGAAGGATAAACTGGTAAGCGTGGTAGATGCTGAAGAATAAAGCGTCGAGTCTTTTCGATACAACGTATTTAGGAGGCGGGATATTCGGATTTTCTGTGTTAGGATCCATTCTTTATAATTGATGCGGCCAAATATAATTTAAATCACAATTATATTCTTGTTAATATGAAAGCATAAAAACCTGATAATTGTTTTGTTTTTTTATGCTGACCAACGCTGCATTTTGGTCAAATGTAAGACATCAGTAAATATTACCAAGTTGGGTTACATTAAAATGACATAATAATGATGCGACAAAAGCAGCCGGTAGCTTAGTTTTACGCTCTATCTGTAAATATCAAATTACCTGTCGTATGTATCACATGATCAAATCAATCCTGCTCACTATCACTGTTGCCTTTCTGTTTAGCATTAATGCTGTTGCGCAGGACCGGCCACCTTTCTGGAATGATGTACAGACGATCAAAGCCTATGATAAAATCTATAGTCCCCCGCAACACCCTATCCTTTTTATTGGCAGTTCTTCCATCCGCCTGTGGGTAGACTTTAAAAAAGCTTTTGCGGCATACACGGTATTAAACCGCGGGATAGGGGGCGCTATAACCAGCGATGTAGACCGTTACCTCGAAGATATAGTTTTTCCCTATGAACCAAGACAGGTTGTATTGTACGTCGGTGAAAATGATCTGCTGAAATCGCCGGATGCGGAAACCGTATTTGCGGATTTTAAAAAATTGTATGCTCATTTAAGAACTAAACTGCCGGCTACACCTTTAGTTTATATTGCCATAAAAGGCAGTCCTTCGCGGGTGCAATACCAGGAGAAGGCCAAAAAAGCAAATCTTCTGATCAGTCAGTATCTAAAGGGAGAAAAAAATACCGTTTTTGTAGATGTATATCAGCCTATGCTGGATAAAAGAGGCGAAATGCAACCGGTGTTGTTTAAAGAGGACATGCTGCACATGAATGGTACAGGTTACCAGATCTGGAACAAACTGGTGATCCCCCATCTTTTAAAAGATTAGGATCCGGGATTCGTCGGCTTCTTTTTACTCTTCGTCTATTTCGTTTTTATTTCCTGTTCTTATTGGGTTCATTTGAGCATATCAGCCAGAGAAATGTACTATTGTTATTACAGTTGTAAGCAATGCTACAATGGCATGATATATGTTTAAACAGTCGTTAGTACTTTTGTTTAACAAATTTGTTAAACATTACTATTAAACATAAAGTTAAAATGGCAGTTAAAGATACAGGAACAGAGCAGTTGATCAAAGATACCGCCAAGAAGATATTTTTTTCTGAGGGTAAGCTCCACGCTACTACGCAGGAAATTGCTGATGCGGCAGGAGTGAACAGGAGCCTGGTACACTATTATTTTCGTTCAAGGGACCTTTTGTTCGAACAGGTAGTGAAGGAAGCTAAAGAAGAATTGAGACATGTGCTGGATTCGGTACTGACAGGTAAGCTTAGTTTTAAGGACAGGATAAAAAAGGTGATCGATGTTTTTATTGATGAAACTATGGCTTATCCGTTTCGCGAACTTTTTATCATTACCGAAACCAATAACCATGATAAAATCCAGGCTGATGAAATCCATGAAACTCATATTAGACCATTTCTCGAAGAGGTGAAACTAGAGATGGAGAAGGGCAATCTTAAGACGATGAATCCAAAGCAATTTATGATGAACCTCTTTGCCCTGATGGCTTATCCGGTTTTATCGGGGTCTTTAAATAAGAGCTTTTTAAAAATCAGTGAGGCAGAATTTAATAAACTCATGAAACAGCGGAAACAAATCATTTTTGAAATGATCTATATCGGTACTTAACTCGTACACTTTATATCAAACAGGTAAAACGTGATAGCAAAACAGAATTTACGGATTTGCTGCATTATATATAATAAACATGCTATAGATAGCGACAGGAATTTAAAACTAATACACACAAATGAAGACTAAATTACAGATCGGACTCCTGTTTTTATCAGGATTAACCCTCGCCTCATGTGGCGGCAAAAAAGACCAGGCCGCGCAGGCGGGAGCAGCGGCTCAAGTCAAAGATTACAAGGTGGTAACGCTGGAGACACGGTCTGCTACTTTAAATACAGATTATCCCGCAAGTATACAGGGGCAGCAAAACATAGAAATCAGGCCAAGGATAGAAGGTTATATCGAAAAGATCTATGTTGATGAAGGTGCCGTTGTTAAAACCGGCCAGCCTTTATTTAAAATCAATGATCCGCAGTATGAGCAAGCCGTAAGAACTGCTAATGCAGGGATTAAAACTGCCCAGGCAGAAGTAAGTACGGCTAAACTGGCCGTTGTGAAGGTTAAACCACTGGTTGAAAAAGATATTATCAGTAAATACGAATTGGAATCCGCACAATTTACTTATCAATCTGCCCTGGCCAGTTTGGCGCAGGCCAAAGCAGCGCTGGTAAACGCAAAAGTGAATTTGGGATATACCACTGTAACCAGTCCGGTAAACGGCGTTGTGGGTTCTATCCCTTTCCGCCTGGGAAGTTTGGTTAACTCTTCGAGCACCGATCCGTTAACTACCGTATCCAGCATTGGAAATGTGTATGCGTATTTCGCTTTTAATGAGAAATTGCTGCTCGATTTTACTAAAGGAAACACTGAAACTACTTTTGCCAAAAAGCTGTTGGCCTTACCTGCCGTTTCGTTACTGCTGTCTGATGGTTCTGAATATAGTGAAAAAGGAAGGATAGAAACAGTGAACGGGCTGATCAATACGGCAACAGGTTCTGCCAATATCAGGGCCAGGTTCCCTAATCCAAAAGGAATTATCCGAAGCGGAAGCAGTGCTACTGTCAGAATCCCTAATAATTTAAAAGATGTGATCCTTGTACCTCAAAGTGCAACATTCGAATTGCAGGATAAGTTATTTGCCGTTGTTGTGGGTAAAGATGGAAAGACAAAAAATGTAAACCTGACTGTAAAAGAGAATACGGCCGGCAATTTCTATGTGGTAGAAAGCGGACTTAAAGCGGGCGACCAGATCGTGCTGGAAGGAGTGTCTTCTTTGAAAGACGGAACACAGATTAAACCAAATGTACAAAGTGCCGATGCCGTTTATGCGGATTTAAAATAAGAGCTAATGTTTAAAATATTTATACAGAGACCAGTTCTCTCTACAGTAATCTCCGTGATTATTGTTATCCTCGGTGTGTTGGGGCTGATATCCCTGCCCATCGCGCAATATCCCGATATTGCACCGCCTACAGTAAACGTATCCGCTAGTTATACAGGTGCAAATGCTGACGTAGTTTTAAAAAGTATCATTATCCCGCTGGAAGAGCAGATCAATGGGGTAGAGAACATGACTTATATGACCTCTACCGCTACGAATGATGGTTCGGCAAGTATTAAAGTGTTTTTTAAAGTAGGTACCGATCCCGATCTTGCAGCCGTAAACGTGCAGAACAGGGTATCAAGGGCTACGAGTTTACTCCCATCGGAAGTAACACAAGCCGGGGTTACGGTAACGAAAAGCCAGAGTAGTAATTTATTGATCTTCTCTTTATATAGTGATGATAAAGCTTACGATCAGACCTTCCTGCAGAATTACGCAAAGATCAATCTTGTGCCAGCCATTCAAAGGGTTACCGGTGTAGGGGATGCAACAGTTTTTGGCTCCAAGGATTACTCGATGCGTATCTGGTTAAAACCGGATATCATGCAGCAGTACAGTTTGATACCTAGTGATATTTCTGCTGCTTTGGCAGAACAAAATATCGAAGCTGCGCCAGGTAAGTTCGGTGAGAATGGCGACCAGGCTTTCCAGTATACGATTAAATACAAGGGCCGTTTAACTACACCGCAGGAATTTGAGAATATCATCATCAAGTCGGTCGGACAAGGGCAAGTATTACGTCTAAAGGACATCGCCAAAGTAGAACTGGGTTCTTTAACGTATACTGCTACAATCAGTACTAATGGAAAAGAATCAGTGGGCATGGCAATTAGTCAGACACCCGGTTCCAATGCACGTGACGTGATTAACAATTCGAAAAAGATTATTGAAGAGGCTGCGAAATCCTTTCCCAAGGGGGTCAAATTCACGTATCTGGTCGACGTTAATGAGAACCTGGATGCTTCGATTGAGAAGGTAATCCATACACTTGTTGAAGCATTTATTCTTGTATTTATTGTAGTGTTTATTTTCCTGCAGGATTTCAGGTCTACTTTAGTGCCTGCTATTGCAGTACCGGTAGCAATTGTAGGTACGTTTTTCTTTCTGAACCTTTTCGGTTTTACAATTAACCTGCTAACCTTATTTGCATTGGTGCTGGCAATTGGTATTGTGGTGGATGATGCGATTGTAGTAGTCGAAGCCGTCCATGCCAAGCTGGACAGTGGTTATAAATCTGCGAAAAAAGCTACTATTGATGCGATGGATGAGATATCCGGGGCCATCATCTCTATTACATTGGTAATGGCGGCGGTATTTATTCCTGTAACTTTTATCACCGGATCTACCGGGGTGTTCTACAAGCAATTTGGAGTTACGCTTGCTGTAGCTATTATCCTGTCGGCAATTAATGCCCTTACCTTAAGTCCGGCGCTCTGTGCGCTCTTACTTAAGCCACATAAAGACGATCATAAAAACCAGACATTTATCCAGCGTTTCTATACTGCTTTTAACGTAGGTTTCGACAGGATCACGAACAATTACAAACGTTCTGTAGAATTTCTTTCTGTTAAAAAATGGATGGTGATTATCGCAATCATAGTTGCGGGAGGGGGATTGTTTTATATGATGAAAACAACACCTTCATCTTTTGTACCATCGGAAGATCAGGGAACTTTATTTGCCAATATTAGTCTGCCACCATCATCCTCGATGGAACGTTCAACAGCTATTGCCAAACAGGTAGACAGTATTGCACATACCATTCCTGAAGTAAACAATACACTGAGAATTGTAGGGCAAAACTTTATCGCTGGTGCGGGCAGTGCCTATAGTATGGTTATTGTGAAGTTAAAAACATGGGACGACCGGAAACGGTCTGTAGATGAAGTTATTGCGGAACTGTTTGCCAAAACAAGCGGTATTCGCGGAGCTAGTATTTTCTTTATCTCGCCGCCAACCATCAGTGGTTTCGGGCAGAGTGGCGGTTTCGAATTCCAGCTGCAGGATAAGGGCGGGCATAGTACCGCTGAATTCTTCAAGGTGAATAACGACTTCCTGGCTAAGCTGGCGCAGCGTCCGGAAATCCAATATGGTACAACTTCTTTTAACCCTAATTTCCCTCAGTTTATGATGGAGGTTAACCTGGAAAAATGTAAAGAGGCGGGGGTAACCGTGAATGCTGTACTTTCCACAATGCAAGGCTATTATGGCGGATTATATGCCTCGAACTTTAATAAGTTTGGTAAGCAATACCGCGTAATGGTGCAGGCTTCCTCAGAATACCGTAAAAATCCTGAGGGGCTGAACAAAATTTTTGTCAGAAATGCCAATGGTGATATGGCGCCGATCACAGAGTTTGTAAAAATGACCCGCGTATTTGGGCCGGAGTCAATCTCAAGGTTCAACTTATTTAGTTCTATCGCTATCACAGGTGCGCCAAATGTGGGCTACAGTACTGGTGATGCGATTAAAGCAATCCAGGAAGTGGCAGCGCAAAACCTGCCTGCAGGTTATGGTTTTGACTTCTCTGGTTTAACAAGGGAAGAGCTTGCTTCGGGGAGTGAAACCGTATTTATTTTTGTACTGTGTTTAATATTTGTTTACTTCCTGCTGAGTGCGCAATATGAAAGTTATATCCTTCCTTTCGCGGTATTGCTTGCGATACCGTTCGGATTGGCAGGTGCATATTTATTTTCGATCATATTTAAGCTGAACAGCAATATCTACCTGCAGATCTCTCTGATCATGCTGATCGGGTTACTAGCGAAGAACGGGATTCTTATTGTTGAGTTTGCACTTGAAAGAAGAAGAAACGGAATGCCAGTTGTACAGTCGGCCATCGAAGGGGCAGTAGCCCGTCTTAGGCCGATCCTGATGACTTCCTTTGCATTTATCTTCGGATTGGTTCCATTGATGTTCTCCAGCGGTGCGGGTGCGGTTGGTAACAAATCAATCGGTACAGGAGCAGTGGGCGGAATGTTGATCGGTACGATCATCGGCGTATTCGCTATCCCGGTGCTTTTTATCATCTTCCAAAGTTTACAGGAAAAAATCAGCGGGCCAGCGAAAAACGGTTACGATGATGAAGAAGAAGAAGAGGGTGAAAGTGATGTTGCCAAAGCGCAGAAGAGGATAGACGGAGCTGAAGAACACAAGCTGATCGAACCACCTAAAGCATAGCTGATTTATCAATTTAGAACAGAATAAAATGACTTATAAATATAACAAACAGGTTTTTGTCCTACTCGCTGCCTCGGCTTTGCTCAGTGCTTGCTCGGTAACGAAAACCTATCAGAGTCCGATCGTGCAGACGGAAGGACTATACCGTGATCAAAATACGACCGATTCTACTACAATGGCAAACATGCCATGGCAGAGTGTGTTTTCTGATGATAAGCTGAAAGTGCTGATTCAGAAGGGACTTGATCAGAATGTGGACCTTAAAAATGCGATCCAGAATATCCTGCAGGCACAGGCTACTTTAAGACAAAGTAAATTGGCCTTATTACCAACATTGGATGCTACTGCAGATTATACACATTCCAAAGCATCTAAGGCGGCACTGAATTTCCCGGCCGGGATCAATATCAATACGTTGACCAACACATATAAGCTATCGCTGACTACCTCCTGGGAAGCGGATGTTTGGGGTAAATTAAGCAGTGCAAAAAGATCGGCTTTAGCGAGTTACCTTGGTACTGATGCTGCGAAAAAAGCAGTGCAGACACAGCTGATTGCTGATATTGCGAACAACTACTTCAGCCTGCTGGCCCTCGATCAGCAATTGGCTATCACCAAAGAGACACTGAAAAGCAGGATCGCCAATGTAGAAACAATGAAGTCTTTGAAAGAAGGCGCAATCGTAAACGGAGCAGATGTAGTGCAAAGTGAAGCTAACCGTTATGCCGCCGAAGTTTCAATACCAGATTTAAAGCAGAGCATCAGGGAAACAGAAAATGCGTTGAATATCCTGCTTGCGCAGGCCCCGGGACCAATAGATAGAAATAGTTTAGAGGTACAGGTTACTCCAACCGCATTAGCAACAGGGGTTCCTGCGCAGTTGCTGCAAAACCGTCCGGATGTTCAGCAGGCAGAATTTGCCGTAAGAACTGCTTTTGAAAATACGAATGCGGCACGTGCATATTTCTATCCTGCATTAACGATTAGTGCAACCGGCGGTTTCTCCAGTCTGCAATTAAAAGACCTTTTTAGTCAGTCGATTTTTTATAACCTTGTAGGCGGGCTTACACAGCCGATCTTTAACCAGGGACTTAACAAAGCGCGTTTAGTTACTGCACAATCGATACAGGCACAGGCTTTAAACAGTTTTCAGCAGAGTTTACTTGTTGCAGGTCAGGAAGTTTCCAATGCCCTTTATGCTTACCAGACGGCAACGGAAAAAGCCGAAGCCAGGGGCAAACAGATTGCCGCTTTAACTAAAGCCGTAGATTATACGCAGGATTTGTTACGTTTCAGCTCTGCAACAAATTATACGGACGTATTAACGTCTGAACAAAGTTTGCTTGCCGCACAATTGAGTGGGGTGAGCGACCGCCTGCAGAAACTACAGGCAGTCGTGAATTTATACCGTGCATTGGGTGGTGGCTGGAAATAACCAGCTACCAATCCATGCCTTGTAAGGATTCGTGATATTTAACAGGATCAAAGCTATAAAGGTTGGGTGCTTTATGCGCCCCGCCTTTACGCTGGTCTTCATGTTTAACCAGCATGTTAAAACGCATAATGCGCCTGTAAAAATTACCCCTGTTTAATGGTCTGTCCAATATCGTTTCGTATAGTTTCTGGAGATCCGAAATCGTAAATTTCTCTGGAAGCAGGTTCATTCCGATTGGCTTGTAACTTAATTGTTGTCTCAATACCGTCAGCGCAGTATCATAAATGGTTTGATGGTCCATCCCCAGTTCCGGCAAATCTGTTATCGATTTCCATTCACAGCTGTCACTAAATGTATCTGCTGCGAGGGTAACAGCAGTATAGTCCACAAGGGCATAATAACCTGCAGATATGAAACGCTGTTTATGCCATAAATCATCATCATACTGATCAAAAAAACCTTCCGAACGGTTCAGGTTTCCAAAGATGCCGAAGTCCTGTAAATATATTTTTTCTGCCCCTGTACGCTCTTTTAATACACGGTGAGCAGCATCAAGCAGATTTTCATTCTTAAAAACAAATCCTCCGGGCAATAACCATATTTGCGATTTTGCCATTTTTACAAGAAGGACTTTTAATTGATTTTCATGAAAGCCAAACACTACACTATCTACAGAAAGATGGGGTATAGCCTGTTCCCACATTAACCGGCTCATCTCTATAATCTTCTCGTCTTTTTCCATCATTAACAATAATACCTCTAAAATAATTATTTGCAAGTCTAAAAAAAATATAATATCATTGCTTCATAATGAATCATATTTACCAGAAGACCTGATCACCGTGTGGAAACTCACGATTGCCCCAGTTTTAAAGGGAGAATTTTTTGATACGTAATAGAGTGATTTAATATCATTGGACAAAATACTTTTAATTAAGCTGTTCAATCAGCAGCCCGGGATGAAACACACACACACACCTATCCCGGGTCTTTTTTGTACCACCGTTAAATAATATTGTTATTACTGCCTCTGCACCGGGGTTATTGATCAACCACAGTAAAGTCTGTAAGTAACCTTCTCAGAGATGATCAATATTAAAAACAAGCCAGCTTTATACTCACACCAGAACAGTTGAAATTTAAGGCTACGTCTGCCCATAAAAAGAATAGCTTAAGGACTGGCCGGGAAAAATGTCCTTGTAAAAGGGATGAATGTACATTGCCGGCACTATATTATCCTTGTAATTTTGATGTATTCAATCACAAAAAAAATATCAAGATGAAACGTAATGCAACTGCCGTTTGGAACGGAACAATCAAAGAAGGCCAAGGCCACATCACTACTCAAAGCACTACTTTAAACAATACTCAATATTCATTTAACACCCGCTTCGCCGAAGGTGTAGGCACCAACCCGGAAGAGCTGATGGCAGCTGCACATGCAGGATGTTTTACGATGAAACTTAGTCTCGACTTAACTACTGCAGGTTTTAACCCGGAATCATTGGAAACTGTGGCTACCATTTCTTTAGAAGACGGTGTGATTACCAGTTCTAATTTGGTTTTGAAAGCTAAAATAGCTGGAATTACCCCAGAACAGTTTCAGGTAATTGCCGCAGGCGCGAAAGAGACCTGCCCGGTAAGCAAAGCATATAATCTTGCGATTAGCCTGGATGCTACTCTATTGGTTTAGCACCGCTGGTTAGTTTAGAAAAGGTGATCTGCCTTAACTATAGCATAGAATCCTTAACATTGTCTTTTATTTAAAATAAAGCACAGTGTTATGGATTTGTGTATAGACTGACAGGGGATAGTCCGGGCCAGATGACCAGCAATCCCGGTAAATAATCAAAGCATCCTTTACTGAAAACTATTTATCCTGATTACTGCATTTTGAGTATAAAGGCACAAATAGTATCAGTATTTGATCGCAGAATAATTATTGCTTAACTTATATTAAGGTGCACAGGTATATAAAGCTGGCATCCTAACTAAGTCAGGCTTATGAAATTACTTATTCTAGGTTCTACAGGAAGAACAGGACATATTATTGTAGAAGAGGCCTTGAGAAGGGGTTATTACGTCAGTGTGCTCGTCAGGGATAAAAGTAAGGTTGTTTCGCATTCGAAAAAAGTTACAGTTTTTGAAGGATCACCAGCAAATGAAGCTGATTTAAAAATTGCCATGAGGGGCTGCAAAGTAATAATCACTGCATTAAACATTTCCAGAACATCAGATTTTCCATGGGCAGGGCTTAGGACGCCAAGCACTTTCCTTGCTGACACAATGAAGAATATAATCACTGTAGCAAAACAGCAAAATGTAGTCCGCATTATCACCATTTCTGCATGGGGTGTACTGGAAACAAAAAATGAAATTCCTTTTTGGTTTAAATGGCTCATTGACTACAGCAATATCCATGTCGCGTACCTTCAGCATGAAGCGCAGGAAGAACTTTTGAGGGGTTCCGGCCTGAACTGGACGGCTGTAAGACCTACATTATTAACAAGTTCCACCAGGTTAAGGAAGGTAAGAGTAAGTTATAACGGATTTCCAAAAGCAGGTTTATTTATCAGCAGGTATAGTGTTGCTCAATTCATACTAAAGATTTTGCAGGACAATACGTACTATAAGAAAAGCCCGACTGTCTTTGACGAATAATTAAGCCATTGCATTTACCTTTTGCCTGGCATAAATCCTGATAGCAAGTAACAATCCAATACACACCATCGCCATGCTGAATGGGAAGATGTACATCATGCCATAACGGCTGGCAACGCCGCCAATTAGCGGGCCTGTAATACCTAAAGAGATATCAATAAATAATCCGTAACCACCCAATGCGGCACCTTTATTTGATCCAGGAACTAATTTCACAGCTTCAACACCAAGTGCGGGAAAGATTAAGGAAAAACCAAGTCCGGTAATTCCTGCTCCAATAAGTGCTACATGAGGGATGTTTGCCAACCACAGGATCATCAGTCCCAGTGACTCTAACGCAAGGCAATAGACGGCGGTTTTCATACCTCCATAATTATCAATTGCTTTAGCAAATATTATACGTCCGAGGATAAACATTAAACTAAAGACGGATAAACAAAGTACCGCTCCGTTCCAGTTTAAAGATGCATAATACAACGTGATAAAAGTCGAAATTGTACCAAATCCCAAACCTCCCAATGCCAGGCAGATCCCATAAGGCGAAACTGTTTTCAGCACTTGCAGAAATGGTTGTCTGGGCGCGGTAGAGGTTCCCTGTAATGCTTTTTTGCTTTTCGCGTAGATAAAACCCGCAGTACCAAATATAATGATCAGGATGGCAATACTGCCGATACCATAACTATTACTCAAAATAACTCCTAAAGGGGCTCCTGCTGCCAATGCCCCGTAACTGGCAATTCCATTATACGAAATTGCTTTACCCGTATATTTATCGCCGACAGCAAATAGGGCCCAGTTGATCGGGCTTGCACCAATCAAACCTTCTGCGAAACCAGTCATTAAACGCGTGATGATCAGGATACCCAAACTTATCGGCGGCATTTCTCTTGCTAAATAAGCAATAAACAATAAAACACCGCTTAAGGTAAAACCTACCATTCCGAGCATCACGGCTGGTTTAGGACCTTTTTTGTCGACAATACCCCCTGCATATCCGCGTAAGACAAAGGTAGTTACATATTGCATACTGATCACAACACCTGCAACCATGGCACTGTAGCCGAGGTGCTGATGGATAAAAATTGGTAATACGGCTAATGGCAAACCAATTGTAAAGTAGCCGATAAAAGTAAAAGTGACAAAACTAACTATGGTGAAACTTATTTTTGATGAGGAAGCGTTGGTGCCGGATACTGTTTGCATGATAATAAACCCTGATATTAAAATGCAAAGGTACAGCTATTGAGTCTTTTGTTTCATTCAGAAGCAGAAGAAAGATGAACAATTACTTTCAGGTAACATTGTCCCAATTTTATTTATATAAACAGCCTCAAAATTGATCAGCACCGGTTTTCTCTCTTGTAACAATGACGCAATACTGTTGCATTGATGGTTTATTGTAATAAATTTACGATATTAAATCAACCAAAATCCAAATCACCTAAACTCTCCGATAATTATGAAGAAAACACTACTCTTATTCTCCCTTTTAGCATTAGCAGGCTTTAAAAGCAATGCGCAAAGTCAGCCCCGGTGGATGCAGCAGCCTTCTGTATCACCAGATGGTAAGTGGATCGCATTTGAATACAAAGGCAACATATTTAAAGTACCTTATTCGGGTGGAGATGCCGTACCATTAACCATCGCCAATTCATATAATGGTTATCCTGTCTGGAGCCATGATAGTAAAAAGATTGCGTTTGCATCAGACCGTTACGGTAATTTTGATGTTTATGTAATGACAGCAGCAGGAGGAGAAACCAGCAGGCTTACCTTCAATTCGAGCCGTGATATCCCCTATGATTTTTCTACTGATGATATGAAAGTCATATTTGGTACAGACAGGCATGATATCTATTCATCTGCCCGCTTTCCAAATGATGCAATTTTTACAAAGCTTTATGAGGTGCCGGCTAAAGGCGGAAACAGCAGGATGCTCATCAGTGCAGGATCAGAGTACGCACATTATAATGATAAAGGTGATCAGCTGATTTTCCAGGATAGAAAAGGTTATGAGGATGCCTGGAGGAAACACCATACCTCTGCAGTGACCCGTGATATATGGACTTATAATATCAGGAACAATACTTACATGAAGGTTTCTTCCTTTAAGGGGGAAGACCGGGAGCCTGTATGGGGCAGCGGCGATACTTTTTACTACCTGAGCGAGAAGAACGGTACACAAAACTTGTTTAAGTCTTCGCTGAACAACACGGCTGAAATGGTACAACTGACTAACTTTGAGAAAAACCCGGTGCGTAGCCTTTCACGGTCGGCCGCCGGAAATTTTGTCTTTACCTATAATGGTGACCTGTATACACTGACCGAAGGTCAGCAGCCGCAAAAACTGGCCATTAATTTTAATGCTGATTTTGCGGGCGACCAGATCGCGACTTTCCCGGTTAAGGGAGAAGCCTCTGAAATGGCGGTTTCGAACGATGGTAAACAGGTTGCTTTTGTTTACCGCGGCGATATCTTCGTAACTTCGGTAGATGGCGCTACGACTAAGAGAATCACTAATACCCCTTACCAGGAGCGGATGGTACAATTTAGTCCCGATGGCAGAAAGCTGTTGTATGCTGCAGAACACCCAGGCTCATGGGATATTGACGAAGTGACAATAGCGAATAAAAGCGAGCCGTACTTTTATATCGCTACAGTGCTGAACACACAAAGCGTGATTGCAACTGCGAAAGACGAATTTCAGGGTGTTTACTCTCCTGATGGCAAAAAGATCGCCTACCTGGAAGAACGTAATATTCTTAAATCGTATGATATAGCCGCTAAAACTACGAATACGCTATTGGCGGAAGGATTAAATTATTCCTATGCGGATGGTGATCAGTACTTTACATGGTCGCCTGACAGTAAGTACTTGCTGGCGCAATCTACCGAAGGCGGTGGCTGGTTCCAGAATGAAGTGGTGCTGATTAAAGATGACGGTTCTGCAAAACGAACAAACCTGACTGAGAGTGGTTTTAGTGATGAGCTGCCGCAATGGGGCATGGATGGGAAAATGATGTATTGGCTGACTGATAAAGACGGGATGAAAAACCTTAGCCGCGGCAGCCAGTCGGATATCTATTCGATGTTCTTTGATCAGAAAACATGGGATAAGTTCCAGTTAAGCAAAGAAGATTTTGATTTGCGAACAGAGGCAGAGAAAAAAGATACGGTAGCTAAAAAGCCGGATAGCAAAGATCTGAAGAAAAAAGAACCCGCTAAAAAAACAGTGGAACCGGTTAACCTGAATTTGAACAACCTGGAATACCGTACTAAGAGATTAACTATGGCCTCGACAGCGATCTCCGGCGCGAAGTTATCTAAAGACGGCGAAAAGTTATATTTCCTGGCCAGGTATGATAAAGGATTTGATCTTTGGGTCACTGCCGTACGCACCAACGAGAGTAAAGTGCTTGCAAAATTAGATGCGCCTTATGCCGATTTGGAAATGAGCAAAGATGGTAAAGCGCTGTTTGTGATGGCCAATGGCAATATTATGAAAGTAGGTATCGATGATGGTAAAATTACCCCGGTAAAAATCAATTCTGAAATGCAGCTGAATGCTTCAGGAGAAAGAGCGTATATCCTGGAACATACCTGGAAGCAAGTGAAAAAGAAATTCTATGACCCTAAACTGCAGGGCGTTGATTGGGATTATTATTACACAAACTACAAGCAGTTTCTGCCTTATATCAACAATGACTATGATTTCCAGGTCTTGTTAAGTGAGTTTTTAGGTGAGCTTAATGCTTCTCATACCGGCGGGCGTTACAGTCCCTCTTTTCCTAATGGCGATGAGACTGCCGCTTTGGGATTAACTTATGATCTGACGAAAAGTGGTGACGGATTATTGGTGAAGGAAGTTATTCCGGGCGGCCCTTTTGATATTGCGGGAACTAAAATGAAAACCAATATGGTAATCGATAAAATTGATGGGGTAGCACTTACTGCCGCAGAGGATTGGGCGAAGTTGTTAAACCATAAAGCTGGGCAGGTTACCCGGATCTCCTTCCGTGAGGTAAAAGGTGGTACTGCCTATGAGGAAATCATTAAGCCAATCAAACCAAGAACCGAAACAACTGTACTCTTATATAATAAATGGGTGAAACTGATGGAGCACCTTACAGACAGCCTTTCGGGTGGCAAAGTAGGTTATGTACACGTTCGCGGTATGGATGATCCTAGTTTCCGTGTAACTTTTGATAAGGTATTGGGAAAAAACAGCCGTAAAGACGCATTGATTGTAGATTCCCGTTTTAATGGCGGTGGATGGCTACATGATGATCTTGTTACCTTTTTAGGTGGCAAACCATACTTTACACTTCGCCCGCAGGGACATGTTACTACGGGTGGTGAACCGTTAAATAAATGGTCTAAGCCAAGCTGCGTACTGATGAGCGAAGGTAACTATTCGGATGCCTTTTTATTTCCCTATGCCTATAAAGCGCTGGGCATCGGTAAGCTGATTGGGATGCCTGTTGCAGGAACAGGTACCGCGGTCTGGTGGGAAACGCAGATCAACAACCGGATAGTGTTCGGCATCCCGATGATCGGCACTTATGGCAATGGTGATACACATGCGACAGAAAATTATCAGCTCGAACCAGACCTGCTGATACTGAACGATTACAATAAAATTCTTGGAGGTCAGGACCAGCAATTGGAGGCAGCCGTGAAAGAAATGCTACAAACTGTTAAAAAATAAAGTACCGGATACTAAACCGGCCGTCTCCCGTTAATGGGGAGACGGCTTTTTTATGCAGCTCGTATTTGCCTTTAATTTGTGCCTGATTGAATGGATTGGGCTTTTTTAAGGTTAATATATAGTCTAAAAAGGCTAATATTGAGTCGGTAACCATAGCGTGATTCCCTACATTTGATATAAACACAAAAACTTAAACATATGAAATACCTGGCCATTTTAATAGTCTGCCTAACTGGTGCTTTTACCAGCTATGGGCAGTCGAAAGATAAAGTATATACACACGCCGACACATTACGGGGTAAAATTACAACCGAAAGAGCATGGTGGAACGTAACCAGATACGATATCACTGTGAAACCAGATTATAAAAATAAAACCATTGCCGGTAGTAACGTGATCAGTTATAAAACCACAGCAGACAATGGCAAGACTCAATTACAGCTTGATTTGCGCGCACCGCTGATGATCGATAGTGTGGTGCTGAATGGCGGTCAGAAATTATCCTTTGCTCAGGAAGGGAATGCATGGCACGTAAAAGTTCCGCAACAGAAAAAAGCTACAAACCACAAACTTGCAGTATACTACCACGGCCTCGTGCATGAAGCCATCCGTGCGCCATGGGATGGGGGCTGGACATTTACAACCGACTCGCTCGGCCGTCCGTGGATGACAGTAACCTGCCAGGGCGAGATGGGTGCTTCGGTATGGTACCCTTGCAAAGATCACCAAAGTGATGAACCTGACAATGGGGCGTCTTTGACCATGATCGTTCCGGATACACTTGTCGCTGTTGCGAACGGACGTTTAGAGTTTAAAAAGAACAATGCCGACGGCACTGCGACTTACAAATGGGCTGTTGTAAATCCAATCAGTAATTACTGCATCATCCCGTACATCGGTAAATATGTAAACTGGAATGATACTTATGCAGGTGAAAAAGGAAAGCTTGATATCGGTTACTGGGTATTGGACTATAACCTGGAAAAGGCGAAAACTTATATGCCAAATGAAGTGAACCACATGCTGAAGGCATTTGAATACTGGATGGGCCCATATCCGTTTTATGAGGATAGCTATAAACTAATCGATGTGCCGCATACAGGAATGGAACACCAGAGCGCGGTAGCTTATGGTAACCATTATAAACCAGGATACCGCGGAAGAGATGGTTCTGGAACAGGATGGGGCATGAAATGGGATTTTATCATTGTTCATGAAAGCGGGCATGAATGGTTTGGAAATAATATCACCACCAATGATCTGGCAGATATGTGGGTGCACGAAGGTTTTACCAATTATAGTGAAACCTTATATACAGATTACCGTTTCGGAAAAGAGGCGGGTGATGCCTATAATGCAGGCACCAGGAAGGGAATTAAGAATGACAGGGTGATTGTTCCTGTTTATGATGTTAATGCACAGGGAAGCGGCGATATGTACCCTAAAGCAGGTAATATGATCCATGCGATCAGACACGGCATGAATGATGACGAGCATTTCCGTCAGCTCATCCGCGGTTTGAACAAAACTTTTTATCACCAGACAGTAACCACTAAACAGATCGAGGACTATGTGTCTAAACAAGCTGGATTTGATTACGCAAAGGTGTTCGATCAGTATCTGCGTACTACACAATTACCAAATCTGGAATACTACTTTGATCAGGACAAAAAGAAAGTCACGTTCCGGTATACGAACTGCATCGAAGGCTTTAACCTGCCGCTTACTTTGAAAAGTTCAACTGCAAAAGTTCGCATCGTTCCGACTACAAAATGGGCTTCGATCAGTCTGAAAGCCGGGGAATCAGCCCTGTTTGATACAGATAAAATTATTAGCCAGTACTATATCACTGTGGCAGTAGTAAAACCATAGATTGTGCTACTTAATAATGCATCCGGGATTGTTTTTCCGGATGCATTGTTGTTTAGCTCCTGATCCCAAACTGGTTAATCAGGTTATTAAAATTGTTTTTGATTTCCTGGTTCACCGCCTTTTGCTGATAAGCTGCAGTGATCCGCTCTAAACTATTTAAAATTGATAAGCCAAATTCTATATCTCTTCTGTGCGCCTGCTGGTATTCCGGTTCCAGTTCACTTACATAATCAAACTCCTGGGTAAGATAAGCGGAAGTCTCTTTAGCCAGTTTATTTGCTTCATTTATCCTGTTAAGCGCATATAAGTTCTGGATAGTATACATCCTGCTCAAAGTATCACCAATAGAATAATTTCTCAGCGGAAGCTCTCTCATACTTTTGTCTGTCAGGTTGTTTGCCGCAGTATTTTTCCCCTCCGCAATCAAATTGCTGGTCAGCGTATTGCTAAATTTCCAGGTGCTGGATAATACCCTTCTCGTTTCAGGATCAAGGTATTTGGATTTTTTTAAAGAAGAAAAATCCAGCCTGTTCATCATGTTGGTATACATCACGTCTGTATTGGTCCTTTCCTCTTTATCACCATTATCTCCGGCCTGGGTTTTTAATGGAAGCAGGCGGTAAGCATAACCTTCCATATGCATATACTTTTCCATCCCCACATAAGTATCATCTGAAGCAGAGGTTGCAAAATATATCGGGCGCTCCCAATTATTATGCACCAGGATATCCATCAAGGCAAGATCGCCTTTGCCCGCATACGGTTTATTAAAATTCCATTCCATCGCAGAGATAACCTTATCCTTATCACCAGCTGGAATAGTATGTGTTTTAACCAGCTGATCACTATCAACTGATAACTTTAACTTTTTTGTAGGCAGGAAATTCATAAAACTGCCGTCATTCATCTCCACCTGGTCCTCTTTATGGTCGGATGTCATTACCGCCAGCAAATCTTTTAACTCCACACTATCTTTTAATCCATAATCTATGTATGGCATATAATCTCTTTTGCCCTGCACGTATTTTTCTTCGGCCATGCTGATGGGCAGGGGTGCCGACTGGTTCATTTGTTTTTTTAGCTGATTGATATAAGCATCATCCGCCAGGAACTGGATACATATTACACGTACGTCTGTCCTGATCCCTTCAACCTGCTGTGCGTACCATAACGGGTAAGTATCGTTATCGGCATTTGTAAACAGAATAGCATTCGGTGCGCAGGAATTAAGGTAGTTTTTTGCAAAATCCCTTGCCGTAGTTTTTTGTGAGCGGTCATGATCGTCCCATCCCTGGGTAGCCATTAACAATGGTACAGTCAGGAAACAGATTACCGATGCGGCAATCATACTTGGTCTCGATGCGGCAATTTTAGAAAGGATTTCCCTGACAGCGAGCACACCGAATCCGATGGCAATAGCAAAAGCGTAAAAAGAACCCGCATAAGCATAATCTCTTTCTCTCACCTGCAAGGGGTCCTGGTTAAGATATAAAATAATTGCTATACCGGTAAAGAAGAACAGCGTAAGCAGAACTAAAGCATCACGTCTGTTTTTGCGGTATAGCCATATCAACCCGGCAATCCCTAATATAAGCGGGAGTCCGTAATACACATTATGCCCTTCGTTAGTCAGCACACTTTGAGGGAGGTTGGTCTGATTACCCAAGCGCAGACTATCAATGGATTTAATACCCGTGATCCAGTTCCCGTTATCTATGCCACCCTGTCCCTGGAAATCGTTTTGCCGCCCCGAAAAATTCCATAAAAAGTATCTCCAGTACATAAAACCTAATTGCCATGAGCTGAAAAATTGGAGGTTCTGACTAAAAGACGGCGTTTCTCCTTCAGCCATTCCCAGCCATTCTTTATAAAATACCTGGTGACCTGGTTTCTGGCTATAGGTTCTTGGGAACAGCAGGTTTTTATCATAGGTAGTCTTAAAAGTTTCTCCGCTGACTTCGTAAGTTGTTTTTCCTTTTCTGTATGTATTACCTGTCACTGTATTATCAATTGATTTAGCATCAAAAGTATTTCCGTACGCTAAAGGAGTAGTCCCGTAATTGGTTCTGCCCAGGTAATCATATAGAGAAAATGCGTTATCAGGGTTACTTAAGTTGATATCAGTCTTTGCATTCGCCCTGATAATTATCATAAAATAAGAACTGAAACCGAAAAGCACAAAAGTGAGGCATAGTAAACCCAGGTTCAGGTTGTATTTATTCTTTTTAATTGAATAGCTTATTCCCCAGGCCATCAGGCCAACAAAAAGTAAAATGAAAAATAGGGCTCCTGAACCGAAAGACAGTCCGAAGGTATTTACAAACAGCAAATCGAATTTAGCTGCATACAGCACAAAATACTGGATAACCACAAATTGTACAATTCCCACGATTATACAGCCAGCAATAAAAGCTATTACCGTACCAATTGCTGTCGGTTTTAATGCTTTCTTGAAATAATATAACAGCGTAACCGCAGGAATAGCCAGTAAACTTAATAAATGCACACCCGTAGAGAGTCCCACGATAAAAGCAATGAAAACCAGCCAACGGTCGTTGGTATCATTCTCCCATTTTAGAATCGCCCAAAAGGTAACGGCAGAAAACAAAGAGGAGAGTGCATACACCTCCGATTCCACTGCCGAAAACCAGAAAGTATCAGAAAAAGTATAAGCCAACGCGCCAATTGCACCTGCAGCCATAATCCCAAAAGTACGGGTGCTCAGCTTTTCTTTGCGGTACACCTTTGCAGCTAAGGAGGTAATCGTCCAGAATAAAAACATAATTGTTGCGGCACTTGCCAGTACCGCACTAAAATTTACCCAGTAAGCTATTTTAGCCGTGTTGCCCAAAGCCAGCAAACTAAATATTTTTCCGATCATTAAAAACAGCGGTGCACCCGGCTGGTGGCCAACCTGTAATTTGCTTGCAGAAGATATAAACTCACCGCAATCCCAGAAGCTCACAGTCGGCTCCATAGTAAGCCAATACGCAAGCAGTGCAATACCAAATAATATAAATCCGCCGATATTATTAATGCGCTGATAGTTCTTTTTATCCTGAGCAGTATTGATCATATCAGGAAATTCTGCAGTGATCAATTCGTTAACCGATTTAATACTGAATTTATCTGATGCAGGCTTGTGTTCCATGGCCGTAAGGATATGATCATATAGTTCATCTATCGTATCATCTACCAGGGTTACACCCGACAGGTGCCTGCGGATATCCTGTTGCTGCTGTAAGGTCAGTTTCATGAGATCTTAGGTTTTAAATTCAGTAACAGTTCCAGGTTGCCAATAAAACTTCTGGCTTCTTTCAGTTTCGACTCTACTTCTTTCTGACCTTCTTTAGTTAAAGAATAGTATTTTCTGATACGGTTATCTACAGTTTCAGTAGTGGTCATTAGTATCCCTTCCGCTTCCATTTTATGGAGTGAGGGATACATCGAACCCTCGGTCAGCTTGATATCTCCGTTAGTTATTTCTTTCACTTTTTGTGTGATTTCATAGCCATACATTTTCTCATTTTCCTGCAGCAATTTCAAAATGATAGTTTGCAGACTGCCTTTTAACATACCGTTCGTTGTACCCATGCTACAAATATATAATATTCCTACATACATAGAAAAATTATGTATACTGATTTTTAGATTGTTTGGTAGATTTTAAAAAACCAGGGCAGATGTTTTGGAGATCTGCCCTCGTTTTAATGGAGGCCGTGCCACTACAGCCAGTCAGCGTAGCTGCAGAACCAATGAATACCAGAATCTGCCATGTTATTCCTTTAAATCTTGCAGATTGAAACCTTGGGTCTGCCAAAAACAAACCTTTAATGACCACCTAGTTATGACCTGATGTTATTTAAGTGTAGATTTGTTTTTTTCAAATCAGATGCAGATACTTAAAAAAATCCGAATGCTAGTTTTGTACTTTTTAGCAGCTTTAGGTTCGTTTATTTTGCTTTACCTCGGATTTACTTATTTGCTATTCTTTTTTCCTGTAAATAAAAATGCTGCTGCAGAAGGATTAAAGGAGCTTTCCATATTTGTGATGTCTAATGGCGTACACACCGATATTGTTGTCCCCGTAAAGAATGAAATTATGGACTGGACCAGGATGACAAAGTTTGAGCATACAGAATCAAAAGATACCACATTTAAGTTTGTCGCTTTTGGTTGGGGTGACAAAGGCTTTTATTTGGAAACTCCTCAATGGTCTGATCTTAAATTTAGTGTAGCATTCAATGCGATGTTCCATTTGGGTAGTACCGCGATGCATGTAGATTTTATTCATGAGATGCATCAGAATAAAAACTGTAGAGAGATTCGTATCAGTAAAAAACAATATGAACAATTGGTTGCGTTTATTAAGGGAAGTTTCAAATACGATGAGGGTAGGAATCCAATGCAGATTCAGCATTTTAATGATGGCTATGGGCCTGACGACGCATTTTACGAAGCAAAGGGTGCATATGATCTATTTAACACTTGCAACACCTGGGCAAATAACGCATTAAAGGCATGTGATCAAAGAGCGTGTTGGTGGACTCCAACTGATAAGGGAATTCTTCATCAGTATAAATGACAGGTAAAAATCTTGCGGACCGGAAGGAACTTTAAAAAAGCAGGCTAACAGCCTTAATGAAATCCGGCCATTTAGATTCATAAAGATAATCACAAAGTTTTTATACTGAGAAATTAGCAAGTAGTTCGATACTGCTCAATAAAACAGACCGGCAATTAAGATCAGGATGATGACCCCTGGAAAAACAGCGATTACGGAGTAAGTGAAGATGACTCCCTTTAAGGTCGATATTTCCATCATCCCTTTCAAATCATCCTTCTGGTAAACGATGTCAAACTCATAACCAACCTCCAGCTTCGGATTACTGACAAAACGTTCAAGAAAGAAATCCGTCCGTACAACTCTCATTTGCCCATTGTGCGCCATGAACTGTACTACAGGTACGTAACCAAATTCGGTCATTCGGTTTCCATGATGTTCCGCTATCTTTATTACGGTAGCTCTGCTGCGAAAGCCATTTTTTAAAAAGCGATATTTCTTCGCGATACATTTCAAGAGTAAAAAGAGGATAATGGTTGCAACAGCGAGGGTGCCGAGGTAGATAGGATAGTTGGTCATAATTACTGATCTATTTCTTTGTAAGTTATCAATACCTTCATTGATAAATCTTTGAATTTAAGCGACTGAGTCCATTATGACCTACAGGCTCATTTGGAGTATCCAAATATAATACGAACCTGAACCACTGGATTGGTTCGCCTAATATAGCAAACAGCATAATATTTGCGCTGACGAATATCTGATATGAAGTCCACCTGGAAAAACCACAATCTATTGCCCCCTCTTCGCCAAAGATAAATTATTGACTAGTTTATGATAATCAAATTGATTTACTGTCTTTTGAAATTAACGGAATGGCTTCAGTTAAATTGGTTTATCCGTAGTATATAAAATTGAATTTCTTTAAACATTTGGTTTATCAGGATGTTTATACAGCATCTAATTGAAAAGAAATGAGACTAATTTTATTTTTTGCTATATTTTATATAGCCACCCCTTTTTATACAAAGGCGCAAACCACTGCCGATATTGTACAAACACTTGAACAGAATTATAATTGGTCAAGGGCTAAGGTGGTACAAGAAAGCGTTACTATTAATGGTCCATCGGAGATGTTTACCAGGATTTTGTCTGATAAGCGCGCTTTTGACATTTCCACTTTTTCTTATTTAAGTTCATATTTAGGTAAGTATTACGATAAAGTTTATGGCACCGATATATTAAATTCAGCAGAAAAAACATCAGTGAATACGACAGCTGAACAAAAAGCTGCATGTGCTAAAGAAATTTCCAAAATATCGGGTAAATTGCACATCACTTTAAATGCAAAGGGTGTCAAATTAACAGATAATAGCTATGAGCTCAGCATGACAACTCTCACTACTATAGGAGAATTCCTGAATCCTGAAAGAGGGGTAGGGGTGTCATTAGGATGGAGGCCGATCGCGAAAAAAATTGCTATTACTATTAATTCGCTAAATAAAACCGGGCAGCCTACAGTTAAATGGAGTAACGACTTCAGTACTTGTACAATAGATCTGCCTATCGTAGGAGATACTAATTATTCAAGTATAATATTAAATGGTTTGAAGAAGGGCGGAAAGGTGTAATGCACCTGCTAGTGTCAGCAAATATTTCATTTCCAGAAGGTTTGATGACTAAGAAAACCCTATTAAAAAGACTAAAAGAGGCCTTCGTTTATTCAGCTCTCAAATTAGTATTCCTGAACAATTGAGTAGCCTGCAGAAAGTAAAAAAGCCTTTAATCGAGAGATTAAAGGCTTTTTTGATATTTTCAAGATTAAATCTTGCGGACCGGACGGGACTTTATGAAAGTAGCCTAACGGCCTTTAAATCACGTTTTTTTAAGCTTTTTCGATTAGTGACTCATGAATTACTCACTAATTTCATAGTACAATATAGCTACAATGCTATGATAGTAATATACGGATAGTTTGTCAATTATCATATAATTATATAAATCTACTTGACACTTAAAATCATAATCCTTTTACTGTATCTATGGTTACGATAGCAGTCTCAACGGAACAGGATTGTGTCAATAATGCTTACTGTCCTTTTCCGTAAATGCTAAAGCGAAACCGCTCCGGTTTTGCAAGCCGCAAATGAGCGAAGGGAAATATTGTAAGTGATAAAGGTATTCACAGGATATTAATCCTTCGGAGAACTTTTTTGAATTAAGCCGTGTTACTAAGTTTTTAATTTGTTCTTGTTCTGATATATTATTAGCTTTTTATATAAATAATAAAAAGCTAATAATATAGTCTATCTAAAGCTTTCTGCGGCGCAACGCTATAATTTTAAAACAATAGAATCCTCTAGGCTCCGTCATGTTTAATTTCCAAGATCAAATATCATTATTATGACATTTAAGTTCCTCGAAATGATTAATATTACACTCGTGACAAATAAAGCTATGAAATCAACTCCCATTTATATCCGCAACCTAAAGCTGAAAAACATTAGAACTTTTGGTGAGGTTGAATTAAAATTTGAATTAGAAGATGGTACACTGCCACAATGGACAATTATTCTGGGCGATAATGGAATTGGTAAATCAACATTATTGCACTGTGTTGCCTGGATGAGCCCACACTTACCATACAAAAAAGATCAGATGCCTGAGACTTTCGTTCCAGCACCGATGATAAATGATGAGCAAAATGAACTGCTGATCCGACTTGTCAGAAAGAAGGCAATATGTTACAAAGAGGCCTCCTACCTTAATGCTACTTTTCAATCTAATAAGCAACTTGGAGATAAGAAGCTTGCGCATAAAAGGGATATCTGCGAAACCAATATAGAAATTGCGCTGAATGAAAAAGGTGAGTTAGACCATGTAGAACCAGCTTTAACTGCAACTGGAGATACATTTTATGATAATGAAGTTTTAATATTTATGTATAGTGCTTCAAGAATGCTTGGAAAGCAAAATATTGACGTCGATGAAGTCAGCAATATGCTTCCGGGTTTCATTCAAGACAATACTATTCTTTATGATGCTCAAGAAATCCTTCATACTATCCAATATGCAGCATTAGGAGCCGACGATTTTGAAAAGGAAAAATATCAGATTTTCTTTAATAAGGTTAAAGAAATGTTGATTTCGTTATTACCCGACTTTAAAAATTTAAGCGATGTTGAAATCACTACGCCTAAGCTTGTAAATAATAAGCTCAAACAAGGGGAAGTCCTGATTACAACAAAGCATGGCGATAAAATACCATTTGATGATTTTAGTCTAGGTTATAAGACCGTAGTTTCTTGGTCAGTTGATCTATCTTGGCGTTTATTTAATAAATACCCTAATAGTCCAAATCCACTTGCTGAACCCGCGATTGTTTTAATGGATGAAATTGATCTTCATTTACACCCGATTTGGCAAATAGAGATTATTCGAAGTCTATCGAAGCATTTTCCTAATTGCCAATTTATTGCGACTGCCCATAGCCCATTGTTAGTTCAATCGGCATTAGAGGCCAATTATGCAGTTTTGCATTTTTATGAGGATACTGTTGACATAATAAATGAACCCACAGATATTGATGGGTGGAGCGTTGACCAGATTTTGACCAGCGAATACTTCAACATACAATCCGCTCGTGGAGCGGATTACAAAAAACTTTTAGCTAGACGTAGTAAATTAATTGCGTTGGAAAAACTTACGCTAAAGCAAAAAGCGGAGTTAAAAAGTGTTACTGAAAAACTTACTAGATTCCCCTCTGGTGAAAGTCCGGAAGCAATTGAAGAACGAAAGCTCATTAAGCAGATTATTTCTGATTTCAAGAAAACAGGCCAAGTTTTAAAAGTATGATTAAAGTAAATAAACCAGCTGCCATACCAACTATTTTAACAACCACTGGTAGCAAAACTACTATTTCAAATTGCGGTTTATATGATGCAACTCCGGCTGCTTATAATTCAGGTAAATCGAAGTTTAAGATATTAAGTTCGATTTATAATAGTGCCATTATAAAGACAACTCTAAGAAAAGCTCAGAAAGACAAGTGTTGTTTTTGTGAGAAAGTTCAATATGACGAATACGGAGCAGTGGAACACTATAGGCCAAAATCTGGTTATAAGACTAAAAAGAAGGATAAATTAAAAAAACCTGGATATTATTGGTTGGGATATACATGGACTAACCTTTTTTTTGTTTGTGGCCCTTGTAATACAAAAAAAGGGAATATTTTCCCACTGAAAGTTGAGACCAATAGGGCTAAGAATCATAGAAGTAATATCTCATTAGAAGAGCCATTATTATTGGATCCTTCCGGAAGAAAAGATCCGACAAAACATATAAAATTTAAAGATGAGTTGCCGTATGGTGTTTCAACAGAGGGTAAACGAACTATTGAAATATGTAAACTTGATCGAGAGGGTTTAAATAAAGCACGTCGATTACATTTGAATTTAATAGAAGACAAGGTCTTAATTATTATTTCGCAACGTGATCAAGCAGCGGTTTTGCGTGCAGTGACATATCTCAAGCAAGCTGTTAAAGCTGAGGGGCAATTTTCATCAATGACCGTTAATTATCTCAGTAAACTGCCTATTGTAATAACTTAACTGACAAGTGTTTTCCTTTTTCAGTTAAGCCTGACGAACTGTAAAAATCTTTTATGGCATACAGTTCATTTGAAATTTGATGTTGTCTTTTTGTAATATATTCTCTAGTTATATTGTTATTTATTTTTAATGCTAAAAGATTGTAAAAATCACTTATTGCTTTAAAAACAAATGCTCCATGTAGAACTCCGCGTACTGGGCGTTCTTCCTGTCTCCAAGGTGAATAATAAACTGCTGTTGAACCGCTATTTATCATTGGAACTACTTCTTCTATTAGAGTTAGCAATAAATGCATCGATTCATGCAAAATAGATTCGGCTATACGTAGATCAGAGATTTCCGAAACTTCTTCGCAAATGGAAAAAAAAATAGAGAAAGGAATTTTGGGATGACTGTAACTGACATCCGTTTCCGGATCATCGGCTTTTAGAATTTGAACTGATTTAACAATACATTGTACGAAATCCTTTATAGAAGTAACCATTTCTATCATAGCGAAAGATTTGCTTATTTTCAGACCGATTTGGCTAGGATCATCGATCTGCAAAATCTCAAGTCCATGCTCCTCGTAAAAATAATTTAATTCCGCAGATGGCTCGACCATTCGGATTTTGTTCTCAGGGATTGGATGGCTAATTTCCTTTTTATCGTACTTGTCGCTTAGACATGATGTCAACGAATAACCCTCGGAGTATATTAAAGAGATGTCTTCTATTTTGGTAGATACCAAATGTTCTGTCAATGCGACATCCCATAATACACCTGGTTGGTTTAGATAGTTCGCTATATGCGTAGATAGTTCCAATTTCATACTTCTTTAAAAGTATAAACAATCGTATAACGAGTGTATTTGTATATCTTACTTACTGCGTGATGTGACTGCCTTGATATTTCGAATCCGAATGCAGTGTTGTTAACCGGCTTAACAATTTTAGCGATACTCTCAGGTTTAGAGGATGTAAATAATAATAGTAAGCCACCATTCTCCTCGTTCCACTGAGGATTAATATGTAGTACCAGTCGATGAGTTTCTTCACCATTGATGAAATCGTTATGAATACCGATTCGCTGTTCATTAACTAATTTGTGTGCAACGATGTCAACGAGTTTTAATGCGTTTACTTTGAATTCACGTATGTATTTTTGCTCAATGTATTGCAATGTGGATTCTGATATCAAACATTTGATATCATCTGGGAGATTTGTATTGAGCAGGCTGAATTCGTACTGTTCATAAAAGTCTGTTTCGACTAAATTCCATATTGCGCTATCTTGAAACCAATTAAATACTTGAGTAATTTTCTGAAGTGTCAGAACTAAATCTACACAGAAATGCGGAAAAGGGGTTCGTTCGACCTGTGCGCTTTCAAGATTAAAGCAGTTTGTATCAAGCATATTGTAGATCATATAGGGCAAGCGTTTTTCGAATGGCTTTGATCAGGTGTAATTGATCAGCGCAATAAACTGATGGATTGTCAAAACCATCTTCCTTACTCCAGCGGTTAAGAATCATCCCGCCACCACAAACATGTAATTCCGGACAATTTAGGCATTTAGAATTAGTTGGTTTTTGCATTTTCCGATATTCGCCAAATTCTTCCGAAGCTAAGAAATCAAGCAAACTTGCATTTTTGATGTTTAATGGTTTATCGAACTTATCTGCCCCGTTGTAGGTGCTTTTCAATGTGTCATTCTTCATGATTGTCCCATCGGTATCTATAATTACTATAGCAAAATCCGTTAGTCCCAAGCCTTCTTTGGTAACCACGCCTCCGATAAGTGATTTGATCATGTCATCGAGCACACGCACTTTAATTGGCCTTTCATCATTCATGTAGATTTCTAAAAGAGCTACCATCCAATCACCGTATTCAACTGAATAGACCGCTGATTTATTCAGTGGCAACTTAGTATGATTACCGTCTTTGTATAAAAAATCTATACTTGGTGCTTCAAGTTCCTTAAAAAACTGATAAACCTCGGCCGGAATTGAAAGTGGGTCAATTACTGCCAACAGCCCAGCAAACAGAAATTCAGCATCATCATGGGATTTTAGAATATTTATTCCTGCTATAACTTTGTCAAAGGTACCTTTATCATTATGCGTTATCCTGTATTTATTATGGATTTCCTCTGGGCCGTCGATACTTACAGCAACACTAACTCTATATTGAGAGCAAATATCGAGAATAGGCTCGGTAATCAGAATCCCATTTGTTTGAATGCTAATGGGGTAATGTTCTGGCATTACATCGCGCAAGCTTTTTAATAAAAAACGAAGTCTAGCTTCCCCCAATAAAAACGGCTCACCACCATGTAAAACAATGCTAAAGCACTTTTTTTGGCTGGCAACAATGATTTCTAATGAATTGCATAAAGCACTAATGGTCTCCGTTGTCATGAATTTTTCTAGGTGCGACCAATTATCGTCTCCCATATTATACACATAGCAGTAGGTGCAATTGATATTGCACCTACTGGCTACTTTTACCAAAACGGTGTCCGGACCGTGTTCAAATCGTGTTTCAATAGCCATGATGGCGTACTAAGAACGGTTATGACGATTATGTGCGCGGTCATAGGCGAACATATCATTGGCCTGATCATTTTTTACCTCCGCCATTAATCTTTGCAATACTGCATTGGGCACTTCGTTAACACTTATCACATTGCTGCTTTGATTTACAGTGCTTTCAGTACTTTCGAAGTCGCTGTGAGATTGGTTGTTGAAATCCATAATTATCGTTGTTTTTTTTTATAAAGATATATAAAAAAAAATAGGACTTTTAGATTTATATTTCAAATCACTGACAATCAGATTATTAATCTTATTTATTGAATTGGTGTTTAGTTCTACTATAAAATCAATTATTTTGGATAATCGATACAATAAAACACTGTATATAAACAATTTAAATATTTTTTTATAATGATCGTGTTGATATTCTACAGTTTTTTCTATCAAAAAAAATAGAATTCTTAAAAAACTCCTGCAATTTGGCTTAGTTATTTATACTTTATTGTCCGGTATAACAGCAAAAAATAAAAGCATCACGAACTATTCTTAGCCGCTCTATGGCAAATCCTTTATTGTAAATGGCTTGTATATCGGTAGGGGTGAGAATGACCTGTTGAACCTTTGTAATCTTGTTTTTATGACCACTAAAAGGATCATAGGTCATCCAACGATTAGCCAGGCAAATCCGTATCACTTTATCCAAATTTTTAAGATGCTTTACCGCTGCATTATTTGCGCAACGGCATTTGCTTCTCAAATAAAAATCAAATTCGGTGATAAAATAGTTGTATAGATCAGGAACTTTAAATTTATGCAGGATGAAAGATGTTGTATGCATCAAAGTGGTGTTGTACTTACTTAGCGTTCCTTCTGTAAAGTCTTTTCCTATTAGTGCTTCCATCTTATCATTATGGTCTTGAAAAGCAGTGAGCAAGGTATGCGCTTCTTCTTCAACGCCTAAGAACTTATTTTTAAGAGATACCGCTGTAATACCCTTATTTGCTTTGAATAGATCGGTATGCGCCTGATCTACCTTGTCTTCAACTATTTTAAGGTAGGCATTGATTGTTCTGGCATCTTCTTTTTTTCCGTCTACGCGATTAATCTGCGGATTCCAGCGTTCTGGCTCGCACTGTTTCCCAATTGATAATTCTTTAGGTACTCCATCTACAGTAATACGCATGTAAATTGGCATGGCACCGGCAACATAGTTTTTTGGCTTCTTCAAATAGAAGAGCAGGCTAAAAGTGTTTTTCATCTTTTTCAGATGAGAGTTAAACAAAATTAGCGTTGCAGCTATGGGTAGTCAAGATGTTCAAATTTAGAACTAGCTGACAATCATTTGATTATAAGCTTTTCAGTGAGTAGGGCATCCGCCTTTATTGACTCACTGAATGACTCACTGGTATATGAGAATAATTGAATATTTCGGAGATCCCGTAAATCAAAAAAGCCTTTAATCTCTCGATTAAAGACTTTTCTGATATTTCAAGATTAAATCTTGCGGACCGGACGGGACTCGAACCCGCGACCTCCGCCGTGACAGGGCGGCATTCTAACCAGCTGAACTACCGGTCCGTTCTCCCTTGCGGGGCTGCAAAGATAGAAAAAAAGTGTTACGGTGTATGAAATTTGTAATTTAAATTTCGACCTGTGTTTTTTGCTTCTGTCTGATCTTATAAAAACTGATCAAACCAATAATTCCTATCGCTAAACTAAACAGATCAATAAACAGAATATCGCTGGCACCGCTGGCATAAGTTTGCCAAATCCAATTGCCTGTGCAGATGCCGTTTGCAACGGGGATTCCTAAGCTGAAAATGCTGCCCAGCAGTAAGTTTTCCCTATTTGTACGGTTTAAGTTTTTACGAATGATATAATAAACTGAAAGGAGCAGCCAGCTGTAAAAATATACCCGGTAAATGAATTCCATATTTACAGCAGGGTTTACTTTTACAGCAATAAATGTCAACGCCGTTACAGGGAACATAGACAGGCAAATCGCCAGAAATATATTGGCCAGCCATAAATTAAATTTTCGTTTATGGTCTGGAACGTTCTTTTTATCACGTGCCACTAACCACACCAGGATTCCGGAAATGATAACCACACAGCCCATTATACCCAATATGAAATAAATGATCTTCAGCGCATAACCACTATAATCTCCAAAATGCAGCCTATAGATCAGGCTTTTAACCTTACTGATATACGTGCTTTCACCTAATGGAGAGTGGTGATAGGAGACTTTGCCATTTTTAATCTGGTAAATAATTCTTCCATTTCCTGAAAAACTACGTTTTGGATTAGCAGTACCTTCAATAACGATTGCCATCGATTCATCTCCGTAATTTTTTATCATCACCCTTTTGATGTATGAATCTTCCCACATCTTTTGAGTACGGTCGATGTAGGATTGCACATCAACTTTTTGAGGTAAAGCTTTATAAGTATAAGTGTAAACTGTCGGATCAGAATACTCCAGGTCACTATACATTTTATCGGCCTTGCCAGCATAAAAAAGCATTCCGAAAGGAGCCAGCAATATCGTGTTCACAATGAGCACAACACCTGTTACAGCATACACCAGTTGAAAAGGGAAGCCGATTAAGCCCAGTGCCGTATGCGCATCTGTCCACACGGTTTTAACCTTAGACCAGGGCCTGAACACGAAAAAGTTAGAAACAATCTTGTCCCAGTGAAGCAATAGCCCTGTGATCAGCGCAAACAAAAAGAAAAATGAAACTAATCCTGCTAATAGATACCCAAAAGGAGTTCCGATTTTAATAGGGATCTGATTCGCCTGGGCAAGAAAATGAAGTCGATACAGGAATTCGCCTAAATCATAAGATTCTTCATAAGTTTTGCTATCGCCTTTATAGAAATTGTACTTAAAATAGGCACCGTCACCTTCGCTGTGCCTGCCTCTTTTCTTAGCTTTACCAGCGGCTTCCGGTTTCTTTTTTGGTACCAGCGTACTGTCTTTAGAAGCTGTTACTTCAACATACGTGTCGAAAGTTTTATCCTGATGGTAAAATGAGATGTCCCTGCCCTGGAGTTTATGCTTTTGATCCAGTGAATCCAGTAACCTGTTGTAATTCAGTTTGGTTTCTTCTTTGGCTTTATAGGAAGTATTACTTTGCCATGCCGCAATCTCCTTTTTAAACAATGTATACGAACCTGCAAAAAAGATAACAAATAATATGGCTGATATAATAATCCCGCTGATTGTATGGGTATTAAAATAGATATTATAATTTCTGTTTTTCATGGTTAAGGTTGCATTTTTAAAAGGAGAGGAAGGGAGAAAAGGGCTGTTAGTAAAATATAATAAAGCCAGATTTTCCATCCGCTTTTAGCGAGGAAGGCTAATAACATTAAAATAGCCCATAAGGTATAACCTGTAAATGCTGCAGTAATAATGACATTTTTTGGCTCAAATACATATCCCAGTAAATAATGAAATGAGATCATCACACAATAGCCGCCAATAAAACCGGCCGTTATTTTAAGGAATCTTTGAAAAGGGGATTTGGTAAGGTATTTTTTATTCGCTGGCATAATTAGAAAATCAACTGTTCAAAAACGGCGAAAAGCAGGAAAAGCAAAGCAGTTTGTGTAATAGATAAGTAACGGAAGGGAAATAATAAAACGATCAGGTTACCCATCGCCATAACGACTACAATAAAGCCGAATATCCCTGAAACCATGCCATTATCATAAATCAACATAATGCAAGCAAAGAGCATCAATATCGCACTGACCGTTACCGATAGTTTTTTTTGTTTCTCAAAATTGATAGCCCATAAAGGTTTATCTGCCCATTTGCTTTTTTTTGAGGTGTTGTACAAAAACAGGAAGGCGATAAAAATTAGTAATACAATAATCGTGTACATGAGAAACAAATTATATTAAGCTCGGTATTTTCACAAATAGCGAATTACAAACTTCTAATGAAGGAGCGTTTATCCTTTATTTAGATTGATTAAATGCAAATATATAATAGTACGGTTAGTAATGCAATGTTTTCTGAAATTTATGGTTGATCTGTACAATTAGCATTGTCTGCATTTAGTTTAAGCTGTAATTGGTTAACAAATAAACAGAAAAAGCCGCTCCATATTAATTATGAAGCGGCTTCTTTACAGATATAACGTTACTTAGCTATACCAGATTATTGAGCATCCCACCAAAGTCTGTCTGTCAGTTTTGCCGACTGTATCCCTTGAGGGTTTGCTATTTGTTCTACTTGCGGGTACAGGATTCGACGTGGAATCTCTGATAATGCGTTTAAAACTTTTGTTAGCGGTGGGTTCCCGGTTCTTCTCCAGTCTACCCAGGTTTCCATAGAAAGGAAATTAGAAATGCCTTTCTCTTCAATGATATATTGTAGTGCATTTGCCGTAGTTAATGCTCTTGAAGCCAGGTATGCGGCAGAGGCTGCAGAAGTTACACCCAATCTGTCCATGTGTGTAGTAACAGCTGATTGGTAAATCGGCGCAGCAGCAGTCGCACCACTAATCCTGAAAGTAGCTTCAGCTTTAAGGAACAAAGCTTCTTCATAGGTCACCAGGTAAGTGAAAGCTGAACTTCCCGCATAATAAGCACCAGGACGTGAATAAGATTCTAAAGAGCCGATCCCTTCAGTACCGATTACCCGGCCGGTATATAAACCTGTCTGTGTTGCCGGAGCTACCATTTTAGTCAGCCGCGGATCATTCCTCGAAGTAAATCCATTCACAAAGGTAGACGACAAAATGATTGTACTTGCAGAAATGAAATTCTGCTGCCACGGGTTTTCTGTTCCTGCAGATCCTGTATAAGTCATTTTTAAATCATCACTCGTTGCGGCCATTCCGTTTTGAAGCGCTGTTAATGCCAGCTGAGACTGTGCGGCAGCAGTGTAACCCGGAGCCTTGGTCAGGTGCATATAATAACGCGCCTTTAAAGTATACGCAAGTTTGGTCCATTTAGCCATATCTCCGTTATAATAAAGATCATCGGCAGCAGGAGAGGTCCCTGTATTTTTTGCAATGTCAGCAATCGCCTCATCCAGTAAACCCTGGATTGAAGTATAGATATCCTTTTGTGCATCATACTTAGGCTGCAGCGTTGCAACTCCCTTAAAAGCATCAGAGTAGGGGATATCACCCCATAAATCTGTTGCTGTTCCCAGCGTGTACGCCGTAAGGATCTTAGAAATACCTGCATATTTAAAGTTCCCATTAGCGGTCGCTTTTTTTGTTAATGTAACCAGGTTGTTTAATTCTGTACTGTAAACAGTGATCCAGTCGCCATTAATATCAGTATTATACATCAGGTAAGTCCCGGCATTAGGATAAGTCTGGTTCAGTGCCATCACCTGCATGTACTGTAACACAATATTGCTCACATTACCCGCAAATAAGCTGGATGAGATTGATACTTCTAAAGGAGAAAGGATCAGCGCTTCCGATACATCTGTCGGGCTGTTAGGATTCTGGTTTACATCAACAAACTTCTTACATCCGCTAAATGCAACCAGTAAGCAGCCCAGGGTTAGTATATATATTTTTTTCATGATCATTTTTAATAAGTAGAACTACAAGGTTAATTTTAAACTAAAATCAATTGAGCGTGAGGTTGGAACAGAGAATGAATAAATTCCCTGAGAGCCATTAGATGATCCAAATGAACTTACTTCAGGATCTCCGCCAGTAAAGTGTGGTGCATAAATCCATAAGTTACGTCCTGTTACTGAAAGTGATAACGCTTTAAATGGAGTTTTCTTTAGAGCAGCAGGTCTGATGGTATAACCGATACTAGCATTCCTTAATTTGAGATAGGTACCATCCTGGATTACAGATTCTGTAATTCCGTTGATACGCTGGTAGTAAGCCTGGCCAGTAACTGAAATTGTATTGGGCAATCCTGTTGCGGCGTCGATTGCGTCGATCACTCGCGGGGCCCTGTCTTCTGTCACTTTCGGTGTACCATAGAAATAACCATAGCCATCTACGTTATTCTGGATATCCCCGCCTTTTTTGAAATCAAAGAAAAAGCTGAAATTCCATTGTTTATACCTGAAATTGTTGTTCGCACTTGCCGTCCATTCCGGATTGATATCACCGATGATGCCTTGCGTATCAGCGGCGTAAGGTAAACCTGTCGCATCTGTCAGCAGTTTACCTGCTTCGTTGCGTGCGTAGCGTGTTCCGTATATTGTTCCATAAGATTCTCCTTTTACAATAGTGGTGAACCCATTGCCAATCTGTTCAAGGCCCTGGTAGATGTCAAGGACTTTACTTCTTGATCTTGACCAGTTTAAAGTCATGTCCCATGTAAAATTACGGCTTTTTACAGGAACCACATTCATTGATGCCTCTAAACCTTTAATCTGTAAATGCGCAGAGTTTACACTGGTATAGGTATAACCTGTGGAAGGAGCTAATGAAACACTTGGGATAATACCGCCTTCTGTGTTTTTAGCATAGTATGATCCTTCAAAGGTGATCCTGTTATTCAGTAAAGCGAATTCCAGACCCGTTTCAAATTCATTTAAACGCTCGTTTCTTAGTGTAGCATTAGCTAACGTCTGGCTAAGCAGGAAGCCTGACTGGCCTTGATATGGAAAACTGATATTACGTATAGTCTGCGTCTCGTATGCCGTAGCCAGCGAATAAGGATCGATACTTCCATCGTTTCCAACAGTACCATAAGACACACGTAATTTGGCCATGTTAACAGTCTTTTTAAGACCCTCAGAAAAGAATTGAGAGAAAATAAAACTGGTGGCTGCCGATCCGTATGGATAAAAGTTATTGCCAACAGATAAAGTAGAGTTACCATCATATCTGCCGGTCAGGGAAAGCACAAGGAACTGTTTGTAATCGATATTTCCTTGCAGGTAGAAACCTATTTTGCGTCTCAGGTTATGAGATTCCCTGTAGGTAATGTTCGAAGCCGCACTGATATTGTCGAGGCCCGCTACTGTTAAACCTAAACCATTTGCATAAGAATATTCATTGTATTGAGAATAGATGTTATTACCAAGGATACCATCTAATGTGAAGTCTCCTGTTTTATGCGTTGCACTGGCAATCAAGTCATTATTAAATTGTCTGAACATGTTGTTTGCAACTACAATTCTTCCCGTAGGGTTAGAAACCGATTGTGCAGATTCATAATATTTGTCCTGTTCAGTATAAACGTCCGCACCAAATCTTTCTGTAATCGTTAACCATGACAAAGGTTTGTAATCTGCGGTAAAGGTGGGTAAGAAACGGTTTACTGAAGAAGTATTACTGATGTTATCCACTACCCAGTAAGGATTGTTCCTTGAAAAACGGAAAAGCCGCTGTGTGCCGTCGGCATTGGTAGAAGGCTGCAGGTCGTAAGAAACAGGAGCACTGAAGATTGTCCATACCGGACTTTCCAAAGCATATCCTTCGGGCATTCTTTGGTTATTACTGTTGGTATAGTTCAGTTGGAATGTGGTATTCAGATTCTTTAAAATCTTGGAACTATACTTGGCAAATACAGAATTCCTTAGAAATTTAGTGTTTTCAATTGTTCCTGTCTGGTTAAAGTTAGAGTAAGATATAAAGTAAGTACTGTTTTCTCCGCTGCCGCCACCTATGTTTAAGGTGTTACTATAAGTTTTACCGGTTTTGAAGAACAAGTCCGACTGGTCATAGACCTGGGCTTTTGCTCCGTTAATTGTCAGCGTATCCATCAGGGCTCCCCATGAGGTACTTGTTTTTTGGCTTACCCCATCATAATAGATACCATTTGTACCCAGAGAATATTTATTCTGGATTTCTGGCAATAGGGGAGTTTCGATTGAAAAGTCGGAAGAGAAATTAATAGTCGGCTTTTTATTTGCTGAACCATTTTTTGTCGTGATAATAATTACGCCATTTGCACCTGCAGAACCATATAGTGCTGTTGCTGCAGTTCCCTTAAGGATGTTCATGCTTTCTACGATTGATGGATCAAGATCGGCCAGACGGTTTGTACCGGGACCTGAATTTAGGTTTCCTGTCTCTGAGTTGTCTACTGGAATACCATCGATAACCATTAACGCCTGGTTGTTACCGTATAGTGATGAACCGCCACGGACAACAATCCTTGCAGAACTGCCTGGTGAGCCGGAAGAGCTGGTTACCTGTACGCCCGAAGCTTTACCTGCCAGTGCATTGACAAGGTTAGGCTCTTTAGCTTGTACAAGTTCGTCGCTTTTAATTTCGGTAGAACTGTAGGTCAGCATTCGTTTCTGCCTCTTGATACCAAGGGCGGTTACCACAACCTCGTTCAGGTTCTGGTTATCTTCAGCAAGCGAAATGGTCAGGTTCGTTTGAGAAGTTAATGAGATCTCTTTAGTTGTGTAACTTAGAGCTGAAACGATTAAGCTACTGTTGCCAGTATAATTAATTGTAAAGTTTCCGCTTGCATCAGTCATCGTTCCCTTTGACGTGCCTTTGATTTTAATTGTGGCGGAAGGAATTCCCATCCCCCCGGCATCTGTTACTTTTCCCTTCAATACCGTGGCCTGTGAGTAGGCATTGCCGCAAAAGACAAGGGCGCAGATACAGGAAAAAATAATTTTTTTGAGTAAAAGCTTTGGATTCATAAAATTGGTTTAAGTGTTTAGTTGGTTGTTTTGTGTCTAACTGTAGACTGTTGGATTTCTAAATCTATCTAATTGCATGAACCACTATTCACCAGAAATTCACCGAAACTCACCGTTTCTTAACATAATTGTTACATTTTGAACCAGGTTTCCAGATTGGAAAGAATAATTATCTGAAAAAATAGAAAATTGATTGATAATTGCACTGTCTTAGTACGGTTAAGCGCAATAAAAGTATGTTGATTACTTAATAGGAGTAAGTTCAGCTATCTCTTTATCATGTTTATCTGAGAATAATAATAGGGGGTATGGAAGAACCAAATAGAGGATGTCTCCTTGAGTTAAGAAATCTGATTCATCGTCAGGATAATTCAATTCATGAAACGCAGAAGTGGAGAATGCCTTGTTTGTGTTACCATAAAAAGCCACTTTGTTTTTTGTGGACGGATAAAAAAACAAATGAACCCTATATCCTTATGGTAGAAGGTAAATTACTTTGATCACCCGATGTTAGAAGCTGGCAAACTATCGCGTATGAAAATTCTAAGGGTCAAGGCCGATCAGGATCTCCCCATCACAGTGATTAATCATGTTTTGAGGGCTGCTATTCAAGCTGGCATACACTAATATTAAACATCATAATGTTTGTTGAAAGTAAATTCGTGTTATTATCCCGGTTCCAAGCAAACATGTTTTTTCCTGCTACGTTATGTAGCGTGTAGGTATGAAATGTATGTACTACCATTATTAAATAGTCATCATAAATAAAAAAAGTATATGAAAGTAGGAATCATTGGTTCAGGAAACATAGGAAGTGCACTTGCAAAACATTTAACGGATCTCGGACATGACGTCAGTGTTGCAAATTCAAGGGGTCCGGAGACGTTAACAGAACTTGCAGAACAAACCGGTGCAAAAGCAGCGACGGTAGAGGAGGCAGCAGCAGCTGAGGACTTAATTATTATCACGATCCCCGAAAAGGCGATTCCAGAATTACCAGCAGGTCTTTTTACAAATACTAAGGCTACCATTGTGGATACAGGAAACTATTATCCTATACGTGACGGAGAAATCGAGGAAATTCAGAATGGACTAATGGATAGCCAGTGGGTAGCTCAACACATTGGTCATACTGTGATCAAAGCCTTTAACAATATCTATTCTGCCAGCCTTGAGTCAAAAGCGGTTCCCGCTGGTGAAGATGGACGTGTCGCTTTGTCTGTTGCAGGTGACGACGCTGATGGAAAGCAGGTAGTATTGGATTTGATTGAAGCTATTGGCTTTGATGCTATAGATACAGGTTCGCTTGCAGACTCCTGGAAACAGGAGCCAGGTTCACCGGCATATTGCAATGATCTAGATAAAGAAGGGCTTTCGGCAGCATTGGAAGCAGCAGAGTTATCGAAAAGGGCTGAATACCGTCAAGCAGCAGATTCACAACTTAGACAAATGTTAGGATTATAGCAGGTAAGTATATATTTTAAGTAGAAAATGGCCGGTGCAATAGTGGCCGCCATTTTCATTTATATCATCGCATATTACAGCTGGAATCTAAAGCTTCGTGAAACAAGGTCACCGAAATCATTCTGGATATGGCTGGCAACATGAAACTGATTGCCACAGGTTGCTTCCGTTCAGCAGTATGAGTACCTACAGGTTTCATGTTCAAAAACTCGCAACTGAGGTCTTAAAGGATTTTCGTATTAACAAAAAAGCCTCAACTTTTTCAAGTTAAGGCTTTTTAGCGGACCGGACGGGACTCGAACCCGCGACCTCCGCCGTGACAGGGCGGCATTCTAACCAGCTGAACTACCGGTCCGTTCTCCCTTGCGGGGCTGCAAAGATAGAAAACAAATAATCAAATGCAAATCTATTATTAGATTTTTTATTTTTCCTGAAAATCATTTCTTACGATAGGATAAGATTTATGATCTGGCACTGCACTAAATTTGTTTCAACAAACAGAAAGGCAGGGAGTCTGATCTCCTTTATAAAAATATGAATATGGAAGACAAAATTTTAGGCATACACCACATCACTGCTATTGCAGGAAGTGCAAAAGTTAATTATGATTTCTACACAAGAGTATTGGGTTTAAGGCTAATTAAAAAAACCGTCAACTTCGATGATCCTAAAACATATCACTTGTATTATGGAGATGAAGTTGGTTCTGCGGGAACTATTCTTACCTTTTTCCCATGGGAAGGCATTGCTAAGGGCAGGCGGGGAACAAGACAAGCTACTGAAATAGGATATAGCGTGCCGGCAGGAAGCCTGGATTTCTGGCAGGAACGTCTGGAAAAAAACAATGTGATCTATAATAAACGTTCAGAGAAATTCGGTGAGGAATATCTTACTTTCCTCGATCCGGACGGATTAAAATTTGAACTGACTGTTGCTAAAAATAAAGATAACAGGAAACCATGGCTAACACCGGAAATCTCTGCCGACAATGCTATTATGGGTTTTCACAATGTAACGATCACCAGTAATAAAATAGAAAAAACCGCAGAGGTGCTCACCCGGATTTTTGGCTACCATTTACAGGAAACAAAGGTAAACCGTTCGAGGTTTGTGATTGATACCGTAGCAGAAGCGAATATCGTCGACCTGGTAGAGGCTCCCGGAGAAGTAGCAGGGCATGTTGCCGGTGGCTCGGTTCACCATGTGGCTTTCCGTGTTAAAGATGAAAAAACTCTGCTTGCGTACCGTGATAAGGTAATAGCGATGGGTTTAACAATTACCGAGCAGATCGACAGGAATTATTTTTATTCCCTTTATTTCCGTGAACCGGGAGGAGTATTGTTTGAACTGGCAACTGAGAACCCAGGTTTTATTGTTGATGAGCCACTCGATGAATTAGGTACCCATCTTAAACTGCCAGCAAAATATGAAAGCAGAAGAGCTGAGCTGGAACAAACTTTACCACCATTAGATTAACAATGATGTACACACATTCTAAAAATATAGTTACTGCAGGCATGCCTGTAGAACAAGCAAAAACTGCCCTGATCATGATTCACGGACGCGGAGCTTCGGCAGAAAGCATGGTGCCTTTAAGCAGGTATCTGGATCTTAAAGACGTGGCCATCTTTGCGCCGCAGGCAACAAAACATAGCTGGTATCCAACAAGTTTTATAGAGCCGGTGGAGGCAAACCAGCCGGCGTTGGATTCTGCCTTAGCTATAATTGACGAATTAGTTAAGGATGTCATTCATGCAGGCATCCCGGCAGATAAGATTTATTTCCTTGGTTTTTCACAAGGCGCTTGTTTAACATTGGAATACGTGACCAGAAACGCTGAGAAATATGCCGGAGTGATTGCTTTTACCGGAGGTTTAATTGGTAAAGAATTACAGCTGGAGAATTATAAAGGCGACTTCGGGCAGACTCCAATCCTGATTACCACCAGCGACCCTGATCCGCATGTGCCTCTAAAAAGGGTAAAAGAAAGCGCTGGTATTATGGAAGGGATGAACGCAAGCTTACATGTGGTCGCTTATCCAGGCAAACAGCATACCATCACTAATCAAGAGATCGATCTCGCTAATGGAATTTTTTTTAAAGAACCTCTTTCCTGAGTTTTTAGCGGATAGAATATGTGGAAATTAATTACTGGTCTGAGGGATAATTTAATTGCTTTTTATATTTCCAGGCATTTTAAATTATATTAGATTTGCCGGAGTAGTAAACTTAATTGACTAAATTTTGAAAGATACAGAAGAACAGTTGTCGCATTATAACAAGCGGTTTGAAAATATAAATTATGAAGACAAGCATATTTTATCCCGTCATTTTGAGAATTGTGTTTTTTATAAGTCTACGATTAAAGGCTGTTTATTTGAAGATTGTACGTTCACTAAATGTACGTTCGAAGAGTCTGATCTTTCGCTGATCAAATTCAAGGATACCTATGTAACTGATATCACATTGATCAATTGTAAGGCGATAGGGGTGCTATGGTACGATACGCTTAGTCCGTTCTCTATCAAGGCTCACCAGTCGATCATTAGTTATTCCAGCTTTTTTGGAAAGAACCTGAAAAAGGTAAAGCTGACTAACTGCGTTGCACATGAGGTAGATTTTACTGGCTGTAATATGAACAGTGCAGATTTAACGGGAACGGATTTAATGGGGACAACGTTTTCTGATACTGATCTGAGACTGGCTGATTTTACAGCTGCACAAAATTACCATATCGATCCTGCGGGCAATAAAATTAAAGGGGCATCTTTCCAGTTGCCCGCTGCAATTTCATTCCTGGATAGCCTGGGAATTAAAATAGTAGAATAATTTAAACCTGAAATATCAAAGTATAATTCAGCGGCGGATCATCGTTATTTTTAATTCATTTGCCAGGTATTGCGCATCTGAAAACGCGCCCCGAAGGATAAAAAAAGGGTGCCGTGTCATTAATTAATGATCCGGCACCCTTTTACGTTTAGTAACCGCTTAATAAGCAGCTGTAAAACGCTGTTTGATATGTTTGGGTTGTTCCAGTTCATCTATAATAACCAAAGCCAGATCTTCAACAGATAATATACTTCTGCTTTCTTCATTGAACACGGGGTTATCCAATCCTGTACGGTAATTACCTGTACGGACTCCCGAAGTTCCCTGGTGCATTTCAAACGCGGGACTAAAAAATGTCCAGTCCAGTTCATTTTCTTCTTTGATGATGTTCAGGTAATCTCTGGCTGCGGTAGCACCTGGTTTTATGGCCGCCGGGAATTCCGGAGTATCTACAGCCTGTACACCCGGGGCAACTTCTAAGCTGCCGGCACCACCTATAACAATATATCTTTTTACGTCAGATGCTTTAATACCCTCCTGGATGGACTGCGAACCTCTTAAAAATTCTGCGTAAATATCAGGATTGCTCCATCCCGGGTTATATGCGCTGATTACCGCATCGCTGCCCTTAACTGCCGCTGTTACCTGTGCTGCATCTAAAACATCTGCTTTTTCAATAGTCAGGTGCTCATGGTGAACAGTAATGTTCTCAGGGTTTCTTACGATCGCTTTTACCTCGTGGCCCCTGTTTAAGGCTTCTGTTAAAATGGCTGTGCCTACAAATCCTGAGGCGCCGATTAATGCTATTTTCATATCTCTTGTTTTATGTGTTAAAAGTGTTGTGACTAAGCTTCAAAGTTCCGCGTAAATTCTTTCAGTGTCTGTTTACCTAGTTTTTCTGTCAGTGATAACTCGGCATCGGTATATAATTTATCCAGATGGGTATTGATCTGCCGGCCCACTGTACAAGCTGGGTTCGGACTGTTTTTGCGTCCCAATAGGGGAGCCTGACGAACAGCCTGGTATATTTCTGATAAGAAAATCTGTGCCGATGGTCTTCCTAAAGTATATCCTCCGCCATTTCCTTCTCTGCTGGATATAAAACCAAGTTTTTTCAAGTGACTAATTTCTTTTCTTACCAGGGCAGGGTTAAGATTGATGCTCCCTGCAATATATTCAGAAGATAGTTTCTCTTCTTTACTATAATCCAGTAAAGCAAGAATATGCAGGGCAGTAGCAAATTTAGCGTTGTTCATCTGTAATAATAATTGTTACAGTACAAATGTATAGTAAAACATTAATCCACAAAAATAATTGTGTCCTTGAAATGTAAAGATGGATCTAGAGCCCGATGAACCGCCTTAGCAACCCGGGAATTAAATACTGCCTTTTGTTTTATGAAAACGTTTTCATACATTCGACAACCAGGTATACAGCATAAATGAAAGAAAACCAGCAACACAATACGATCCTAGATCTGGCGGCAGCCCTAAAGTTGTCACCTGCTACAGTTTCCAGGGCGCTGAGTAATACTTCTTATGTAAAAACCGAAACAAAACAGCGTGTGCTGGATATGGCCGTCAAACTTGGCTATCGAAAAAATACCCTCGCAGCAGGGCTGAGGAAGAATAAAACGAATACTATCGGATTGATCCTTCCAAAGATCTCCATGTATTTCCATGCGGCGGTAGTGACGGTTATCCAGAACCTGTTGCATGCAAAGGGCTATAACCTCATCATCGGCCAGTCTAATGACGACCCTTTAATGGAAAAGGAACTGGCTGACACATTTTTTTCTTCAAGAGTTGATGCTTTGATTGTTTCCTGCACGTTGCAAACAGCCGATTTTACTCATTTTGATGTCTTTGCAACCCACCATGTGCCCATCTTATTTTATGACCGGGTGCCACCAGACGATTACGGGGCACGTGTAATCAAGGGGGATGATTTTAATGGCGGATACCTTGCAGGTAAACATCTTGCTGCATCTGGTTGTAAACGTATCGGAATGATCTGCGGACCCTTAACCTCTAATCTGTACCAGGAACGATCAGCAGGTTTTTTGACTGCACTAAAGGAATATGGAGTGGCTGTACATGATGAATTGGTGTTCTATCAGCCATTAACAGCTGCAGCTACCTTAAGTGCAATGGATAAAATGTTCGGGGATAATTTGAAGCCGGATGCGTTATTTGTTACGAGTGATAGGAATGCGGTAACAGCGGTTACCTATGCCAAAGAAAATGGGATCAGTATTCCCGATGAACTAAGGATAGTTGGTTATTCTAATGATCCGGTTACGGCAATTATTACTCCGCCAATTACTACAATTGAGCAGTTCCCAGAGGTATTTGGCGACAAACTGGTTGCCACGCTGATGGAAATGCTGGACGGGGCAGCGGGTGAGCAGGTTTATGCTCCTCCGGTAGTTACACCAGTAAAATTGATTACCAGGACATCTGGCTAAATTACATGAACATAGGGTTAAAAGAATGGAGATGAGGTTCTATAGGAAAGAGGTGCGACTAAAGGGCAGGAAGATGAGTTGGGCAGGGAGATAAGTTAATTGTAAAGAGATGACGTTAGATAACTAGCAGATCAGGTTAAATAAAAAGAATATTACATCAAACAAAACATAGATTAAACAACACAATACATATTTTTATCATGGAAAATCATTTTGAAAGTCGTTATGCGGTAAGTCCGGTCGAAGCAAAAACAATGGACACGACTACTTTGCGCAGCAATTTTTTAATCAGTTCGATATTTGAGGCAGATCAGGTAAACCTGACTTTATCTCATTTTGACCGTTACATCGTTGGTGGTGCCATGCCAGTAAATGGTAAATTAAGTTTGCCAAATCCTGATGACCTGAAAGCACCTTATTTCCTTCACCGCAGAGAAATCGGAATGATCAATGTAGGTGGTGATGCCATCGTCACTGCAGATGGGGTAGCTTATCCTTTAGCATACAAAGAAGCATTGTACATTGGAAAAGAAACCGAAGAAGTATTTTTTGAATCTGCAGACCCGGCTAACCCGGCTAAATTATATATCAATTCTGCTCCCGCACACCATAAATTCCCGACCAAAAAAGTAACCAAAGCAGAGGCTGATATTGTGGAGTTGGGTTCTATGGAAACGGCGAACCACAGGATTATCAATAAACTGATCGTAAACAGCGTCTTGGAAACGTGCCAGCTGCAGATGGGAATGACAGAATTGAAAACCGGTAGTGTATGGAATACGATGCCTGCACATACCCACGACAGAAGGATGGAAGCTTATTTCTATTTTGAGGTTCCTGAGAAACAGAGTGTATGCCATTTTATGGGGCAGCCACAGGAAAGCAGACATATCTGGATGCAGAATGAAGAAGCGGTAATCTCGCCGAACTGGTCAATACATTCAGGTGCCGGTACAAGCAACTATACGTTTATCTGGGGTATGGCAGGCGAAAACCTGGATTATGGCGATATGGACCACTGTGCAATTAACGAGTTAAAATAATCAGTTCAAAACATACAATATGTCAGTATTAAATACATTTGATTTAACAGGTAAAGTAGCATTGGTAACAGGCTGCAAAAGGGGAATCGGTAAAGCTATGGCACTTGCCCTTGCAGAAGCTGGCGCCGATGTAATCGGGGTTTCTGCTAATTTAGCTCTGCAGGATAGTGAAGTGGAAACTGAAATAAAAGCATTAGGGAGAAAGTTTACTGCATACCAATGCGATTTCGGTAACCGCGAAGCGCTAAAAGCTTTCATTGAAAAAGTAAAGTCAGAAAATCCCGTAATTGATATCCTGGTCAACAATGCAGGAACCATCCTTCGTCAGCCCGCTGCGGAACATTCTGATGAGTTTTGGGACGAAGTAATTGCGGTAAATCAAACTGCGCCATTTATCCTCACCAGGGAAATAGGAAGAAGGATGCTCGAAAACGGAAGTGGTAAAGTGATCTTCACGGCTTCGTTGCTGTCTTTTCAAGGCGGTATTACTGTTCCGGGATATGCAGCGAGCAAAGGTGCCATTGCGCAACTTACTAAAGCGTTTTCGAACGAATGGGCAGCAAAAGGCGTCAATGTGAATGCAATTGCTCCTGGTTATATTTCTACTGATAATACAACAGCGCTTAGAGCAGACGAAAACCGAAGCCGGTCAATCCTGGAAAGGATACCTGCAAACAGATGGGGCAATCCCGAAGATTTTAAAGGGGCTGTTGTGTTTTTAAGTTCTAAAGCTGCTGATTATGTCCACGGTACTGTGTTGACAGTAGATGGCGGATGGATGGGCAGGTAAATCTACAGGTATGAAAAACTATCAAAAAGGGATATGGATACTGCTGCTTTCTTGCGGCAGTATTAACCTCAATGCACAGGAAAGCAAAATCCAGTTTAAAAACCTGCTCCCTGCAACACGTAAAGATCAGGTGGTTGAGTTGGATAGATCTTATCTGGAGAAGAAGTTAGGTAAGAAAATCAGTCAGTTCGGTGTAAAGCTGACCGGCGAAGGTGCACCCGTTACGCTTCAATATGATGATCTTGACCAGGACGGGGTGTGGGACAAATTGGTTTTCTTGCTTTCGTTCGATTCAAAGCAGACTTTGTCGCTTAAAATAAGTGACAATGGAGGCGATGATATTATTATAGTCAATAAAGCCCATGTAAGGCAGCAGAGGAAACTGGCTGATGATACTTTCGGGCCATGGCTGAATATAGACAGTGTGCCTGCGGGACAGCCGAATACGGATTTCAGCAAGTCAAAGCTTCCGCCGTTTTTAACAGAAGGACCGGCCTGGGAAAATGATAAAGTTGGTTTCAGGATCTATATGGATGTACGGAACACGAAAGATATCTGGGGTAAAACAACCAGCCAGATGATGATGGATAAAGTAGGGGCAGATCCTTCAGTAAGCTATCATCACCAGGCTCCCTGGGGGATGGATATTCTGGCAGTCGGCAAATCTCTTGGCGCTGGATCGCTTGCTTTGAGTGTTCCCATTGCCGGCAAAACAGATACTTTAGTACGTCTGGGCGGTGTAAACATGGGTAAAGTGATCTATCGTAAAATTGCAGACGGACCAGTCCGGGCAGTATTCCAGATGGAGTATCCGGAATGGAACGTGCTGGGTGATGGTAAACTAACGAGTGTGACCGAGCAGATCAGTATCTGGGGCGGACAGTTTTTTTACGAAAGTAAGGTGTTCATTAAAAATGCGCCGAATGGTTCAAGTTTGGTTACAGGTATAGTTAATCTGAAAAGTAACAAGTCACTGGATATAAGTGTAAATAACGCTAAGGTTTTATATACATTTGATCAGCAAAGCGAAAACAAAGATAACCTGGGAATGGCAATATTGGTCGGCAAGAAAGATCTGCTTTCCTTTGGAAAAACTCCCAACGCACAAAGCGACATCCTGAATACGTATACTGCAAAAATGAAATTGCCATCAGCATCAAAAAGCGTAAGTTTCCGCTATTATTCCTGCTGGGAGCCTACAGACAATAAGTTTGCTACAGAGCATGTCTTTAAGGAGTTCCTAACCGCAGAGGGAGCAAGTTACTCCAGTCCGATTATGGTGAAATAATGAAACACCAGTCTGTTTACCTGATAAACAAACTGGTGTTTAATACTTTTCTTTCAAATTCAGTGACCGGGTATTTTGCTTCGATCAGTTCCAGCAGCTTTTCAGTCGCCAGCTGGCCCATTTCAAACGCAGGCTGGAATACCGAAGTCAGGGAAGGGTTAAATAGGTCCAGTACATCAGAATTACTGAACCCCGCGATTCTGATACCCGTAGGCTGTAAAAAGTTTAATCCTTTTAGTACGTGCATACAGCACATCGTTAACCTGTCGCCGGCAACAAATATCGCATCAGGCTTTTCGGGCAGGTCCATCAATTCTTTGATTGCGATCTCTACTTCTTCATATATCATTCCACCATGCGGACAGTTTTTAATATATTGATGGTCAACCGCTATTCCATTTTTATTTAAAGCATCAGTATAGCCTTCCAGTCTTTCTATGCTGATCGATAAATGGGCGGAACTAGACAAGTGGGCAATTTTTTTTGATCCTGAACTGATCAGATGCGCAGTTGCATCGTAGGCTCCGGATTTATTATCGGCAGTAATTTTATGCGTTTCTATGCTTTCAGGCACCCGGTCAAAAAATACTATCGGTAAACCGCGGCTGTGCAGGTCCTGCAGGTGCGAAAGGTCTTTTGTTTGTGCAGATAAAGAGATCAGCAGCCCGTCTGCAGATCTCGAAGCGAGGTGCTGTACGTTCTTTTGTTCCTGCTCATAAGATTCGTGAGTCTGTGTAATGATGGCGGTATAACCGCGACTGTTTGCAATAGATTCTATACCGTTAATCGCTTGCGAAAAGTAATGGTTGGCAACTTCGCTAACTACAATTCCAATAGATTTGCTCTTTCTTTCCTTCAGGCTCAAAGCATTCGGGTTGGGCAGATAATTTACTTTTTTAGCGTAATCCATGACCAGTTTTTTGGTGGCTCCGCTAATCTCATAACTGTCCCTCAACGCACGGGAGACGGTAGAAGTAGAAAGGCCCAGGGCCTTGGCAATATCTTTTATAGTAAAGGTCTCAAACATCCAGGTTTCGTATAATACGGCAAATTTTATAGGTGGTCAGTACAAGTTTACTGAAAATCTTTGGTTTTTGGATTACGAAAATTAGGTTCGGGAACGATTGCGTAAATTAATTACAGTGATTCATTTATTTCTTTGATAAAACTAGGTAGAATTGCGGATTGCGTTAACGAACCAAATTGGTATGAACAGATCCTTTTGCATAACCTGTATGCATAGTAAAATTTTAATTTATATAATTTTTCTGTTCCCCGCTGCGCAAATTTCTTTAGCACAGGCACCCGCAAATCTTACTACAATAAATAGTTCAAAAGTATGGGTATCCGATCTTGGCAATGGCAAATACAAAAATCCGGTGCTCCATGCAGATTATTCCGATCCTGATGCGATACGCGTAGGGGATGATTTTTATATGGTCGCATCCAGCTTTGATGCTGTACCTGGCTTACCTGTCCTTCATTCCAAAGATTTAGTGAACTGGTCACTCATCAGCCATGCATTGCTCAGGCAGCCACCTTATGATCATTTTTCAAAAACTCAACATGGTAATGGCGTCTGGGCACCCGCAATCAGGTTCCATGATGGCGAATTTTATATTTATTACCCTGATCCGGATTTTGGGATCTACCGGGTGCAAACCAAAAATCCTGCGGGTAAATGGTCAGACCCCATTTTAGTGGTGCCGGGAAAAGGCTTGATCGACCCCTGCCCGATGTGGGACGAAAACGGAAGAGTATATCTCGCATATGCTTATGCAGGCAGCAGGGCGGGCATCAAAAGTATTCTTGCTGTAAAAGAGTTAAATAAAACTGGCGACAAAGCTATAGATGAGGGTGTGATTGTGTACGACGGACATGAAACAGATCCAACGATTGAAGGGCCTAAGCTGTATAAACGAAATGGTTACTATTACATATTTGCCCCCGCAGGCGGTGTAGCTACAGGGTGGCAGCTGGTGCTGAGGGCCAAAAATATCTACGGGCCTTACGCACGTAAAGTGGTCATGGATCAGGGTAAGAGCCCGATAAACGGTCCGCATCAGGGAGCATGGATAGATACACCAACGGGCGAGGACTGGTTCCTGCATTTTCAGGATAAGGCTGCATACGGCCGTGTGCTGCATTTGCAGCCAATGAAATGGGTTAACGATTGGCCGGTAATCGGACTGGATCCTGACGGCGA
>Ga0247810_10000225_pt1 | contig 84386 bp, 76 predicted proteins | sample UWRJL119311C1_FD_179918 | JGI IMG/M metagenome (GOLD analysis project Ga0247810, IMG submission 179918) | Plant litter microbial communities from Arlington Agricultural Research Station in Wisconsin, United States - UWRJ-L119-311C-1 | ecosystem: Environmental > Terrestrial > Plant litter >...
GCAGATATTGAAAGTCAGTTATCGAAAACTTGAGGGTGGCTATTCACCGATTAGGCGAAGGGGCAACCTAACAAGCCTTTTGATAGGAAGCCACACTGTTGCAGCTGCATGATTTGTTCTGGGGCAGTATTGGACGTGCCGCTCCAGATGTTTATTTGTGGAAATCTGGGGTGGAATGTTGGAACCATGGCTGAAATGTGGACATCGAGACTTCAAGCTTTTCTACATGGATATATCCCGGCAGCTGTCTTCGTTACAGTTTGGTTATGCTTAACCTAATTATTAGTCAGGGGCAACATGCAAGATTGACTTTATAGTGGGCAGGCACATTCGTAAATACTGGCGAGGCTAGGGATTTCTATGAACATGCTCTCTCCAATCATGAGTGATATTTTCAAATAGGCCTATGCGTTATAATGGCAGCAAACTATAGAGCTATCATTTCACTAACCCCAAAGTCTTCACATCACATAGCGATTACAACAGTTGAAGAGGTGGCATATATTCTAAATATTTAATTTCGAATTAATTGAGCTAGGTTCATTAGTTATCATACTATGAAAGCATTACTGTACCATAATCAAACAGAAGCCACGCTTAAGACGATCCGGTGGAACAAACCACCAGATATTAAATCAAAATTGTGACTCGTACACCTCTATTGATGACCGAAGCTCTGACGGAAATTGGATTCCTCCAACATCTACCTCTGGTAGTTCTGAAGTTAAAGAAGCAACAACTTGAATTCAGGTTCGCCATGCAAATCATCTGCAGGTACCACTGTAGTTCTGACTATAATCTCTGCATTCTCTATACAGAGCGCGAGACTATTTCGACAACCCATTAGCCCTCTTGGAGTCGTCGGCAGCTGCCTCCATTGCAAGCTCCTTTGGAGGCTGATAGTTGTCCATACTATTTCTATACAAAATTTGAGAGTATCCCAGAAGTTGACAATATCTCACTGGTCTATGAATACAAAGACATGCCGGAATTAGTCGAAGTGTTCCAAAATTTGGAGACCACAATTAATCACGAAAATACAGATCCTACCCCCAAGTGTTAAGTGAGATTCTGAGCACAGTCTATTAAGATGGTGAATTCACTTGACGGTGGAGAGCAGCTCTTTTACTATTGACATTGTGAAGGGTGAAATATGGCCGATTGCTTCCGAGTGAAGGCCAACTCATTCCAAGCTGAGTCAAAAGTTATTTACCCGAGGCATCGTGAGAAGTATTGTAAATGCGACTAGGGGCCAAATCTTGTGCATCCGTGATCGATCCAATGGACTATGTGCCATATGATGGCAGGTATGCTTGGACTTGGCTTAATATCGCTATCGTGCGCTGCCTACGTATGTCAAAACTCTTGCGATGCTCAACATCATATTGCTACACTCACTTTCTAGATGCAGCCGGTCACTGGCAGTCTACCCAACTAGGACAATATTGGGGTGCTGGCCATCCACCTTCTACCTAAACTCAGCATGTAAAGGCCCAGGGGCAGGCTAACTGAGTACAATATGAGTAGAATATTGGTTGTCGAGTAGCATTTATAGCAGGCGAAGTCTCCCGTGCAGTTTTCCATTGGTTCTCTTAAATACAAGAGATGCAGGATAGCAACTCTGAGATTAAGCGGCTGGCGGATGTGTGAACGGGATAGAGCCACGTTGTTGTTTATCGGCACGGTTGCTAAGTTGTATTGAAGAGGTGGAAGTCTCAAAGATAGAACATATCCTGTATGCTTTCGAGATGAGGCTATATGACTAGAGGGAGAAGATTAGGCTGCGTGAATACGTGGACGCATACTAATAAAAGTCTTCCAGTCTCAGTCCCAACAGCTAAAACCAAATAATTTGCAGCTACGATGACGGAACATTCACTCAGCCAGCTTGATCATTTGCTCTGCCTCTCCCATTGAGCTCAGTTGCCTTCAGAAGGCCTCTTAGACTACCTTCCGCATGAGAGTCTCTCCTTTGGCGGCTTGCCGGTCCCGCAGTTCGAGGCCATGAAAGCCATGAGCTAATTGTTTCAAAAATAGATGATCGAGTTTCCGAAGCGGAGGAATGTGGCACCTCTTCAGGAACTGGGACCACGCGAGGTGCGGTAGTGGATGTTTGAGGCCGAGCAGGCTCGCTTAATAAGGAAGTTGGAGACATTAGACTAGCCACCGTATCCTGCTTGAGAATCTGAGCATTATCAATGAGTATCGAAGCAAAGGTTGCCGATTTCGATCGGGCATGGCGTACAGGCCGTTGAGCAGGCTTAGCCGGTGAATCGGAATCGCCAGATTCGGTATTACTCGATAGCATTTCCAACTGTGCTTTTGCTCGTCCTCGAACTTCTTCAGCCAAAACTGCTGCTGGCTTCTTCCTCGACTTATCTTCATCCGATGACCTTGAGGATGACATGATAGTCTCAAGAGTCCCATACGCCACAGATTTGGTCCTCCGTCCAGCTCGCGAGCTTCTGGCAGCTGGTCTTGTTTGTTCCTCGTCGGATGCGATCGCCTGGAGAGTAGGGCCACCGGAATTTGCAGCTACTAGATTCCTGCCCTGGGGTGGCATGTGCACCTCGTACTGGTTGCTCAAGCTGTATTTGCTGCGGGCACAAATCTCCGCAATCCTCTCCAAGTCTTCCGACACATCACTCCTGATTTCATCCATAATACCCTTGAAGCTGAAGGCTTCCACTGGCGGAAGTTTCAAGTCCATCTTCTTCTTTGTGGCGTTAGAGTGCCCGTTTGCCTTCTTCACAAGTACAAGATCTCGCTTTTGGGCGCGTGGCCTTGCTGGACCAGAGTAGGTCCGAACAATCACCGGCTGGTTGTATGTGCTATTTCTCGCCCCAGTTGATTTGGCATATCGATGCCTTGACCTCGTAGCTCCGTTTAGCTGTCGCAACGCCAGTATCCGGTTCGCAACACTCCCCTCATCCAAACTGTGTTCTCCTTGTGCAGACTGATCCGTCTCTACCAGGCTTGCAGTTGACGCATTCGTGCTCCAGAGGCTCGGTGGGAGGAAATGGGGTGGCAATGAGTGTCGTCTGCTGGCATCTAGATTGGAGTGTGCAGTCTTCGGAGCGTACACGGCGGGGGTTGGCTTGGCTTGACTTGCATTCTCTGCTGGGGTTGCAGCCGCGTCCATTTTGTGATTCTTAAGTCGAGCTCGAATCCATTGTAGATAGTTGTGAGCGTTCTTTCTGAGGCAATTGCCCTTCCCCCTCCCGACACTTGGAGTTTTTGTCTATGAAGGCATTAAGTGGATTTGCGAATATGCACAGTGAAGTGTCAGATCCCCTGCGCAGTCCCCATACCATACCATTCATCCACCGACACTGGAGCCCAGGGCGGCTAAGCTCAAAGAAGTGTTGTTGGCTGAGATAATCCAATCATCACTGGGAACTTGAAGCTCTCCCCGCGTCTCCGCTGTTTCCACGCCCCTCGTCCCGGTTCAGCGCCACTACAGTACAGCTTCACAACATCACCTCATAACAAAAAAGTCTCAATACAATACACTTACATACACAATACTTGCCCAGGGCACAATCAACTCAAAATGTCGCCTAGGTCCGGGGAAGACGCTGGGTCTCGCGACTCCCAGCCAAAACCAGACAATCTGTTTGTGAGATTCCGTCAATTCACTGATGAACAAGTCAGTTCCCTCCTTCAAGGCATTGTCGGTTTGCCATCTGCCATGTCGAAAAATACACCAGGAAATCCCCGCTGGGCAGATTTTGACGAAGACCTTCGACGGCGAGATGAGTTGCAGGCCAGGCAGAAGGAGTTGAGAGATTCAGAGACACAACGTGCCACCTTGCCTGGCCAGTTCGCAGCTACAAACGGTAGGTCGGCTACTTCAACTTATGAAGCAGCTATACAAGCCCTTCCTCTGTATGCACGATTTGCTCCAGGACAGACCCCGGGTCTAGATGGTCTGCCCGACTCTTCAAGAGTCCGTTATGGGGTTGGCTCTTCATCATCACTCGCAAGTCTTTTCAGTTTCGACTTTTATTTGAATTCTAGCTCTAGCCTACATCGATATCTCGGGATGCCTGAGTTCAAGACACAAATCCCTTCCCTCTTTCCATATCTATTCCACTCGCCATATTCGCCCCTCATTCTCAGCACCGCAGGGGAAGTCTCTGGCCCTTCCAACGACCACTTCCCATATTGTCATGCATTTGAGGATTTGTTGCTCGCCTCGGAAAATCGACCTATGATGCCGGCGTCTAACCGGATGTACCTCTACAAACCCTTCAAAACTAAGCAAGACGTCATGCCTTGGTTTGATGCACTCTTGTCGTCAGGGCTTTTGACGAGGCCTACCATACATAATCCGTCATTCACACCAGCCGACAATGAACGGATTAGTCGACGCACTAGAAGTCAACAGGCCGACGCTGCCTTTACTGAGCAAGACATGTATAGCCGCTTTCTTCAACGAGCCACTTCATCATCTGGCAGTGAGATACCCCCCAATCCATTTGGGTTACTGTTCTCCATCGCCGACGAGATTGAAAAAGGAGTCAAGGCACAATTTCCCGAGCTTGAGAAAGCGATACAGTCCGTAATTGAGGAAGCCTCCTCTCAAGTCAACGGGGAAAGATCGCGAGAATCAATTGTGGAAGATATCAAAGCAGGGAGACTTGAAGGTGGAAGCAAGCTGATTTCAATAATTGAGGAACTCGCTTCCAACAAGACAGAGCGAGCCCGTGCCTTAAGGTCTTTCTCAGACGAGTTATTCGGAGTCACCGCAGCTACCGAATCAGAGAAAGCGAAGAGCCAGGCTGGAAAGGGGGAGGAGATTCCTTATCGCTCTCCCTCTGAACGTGACGTGGCATGGAATAATAAAGAGGATACCCCACCATCGGAACGAGTTGTGTCATCGAGCACTACCTCTGAACACGTTACGAATGAAGATGGTTCTGTAGAACGAAGCGTCACCGTCTGGATGCGTTTTGCTGATGGACGGGAGACCGTTACAACGAAAAGCCACACCGAAGAACCTAAAAGAGGAGAAGATGCGAAAGAGACTTCTATTGCTCTAGTGAAAGAGCTAGACCAGAAACCAAAACATAGTGGCTGGTTTTGGAATTGATGGCAACGATGATAAATACTCTATAACGGACTCTGCAAATCGAGGATGAGAATGATTGCATGATAAATGAATGGGTGGCATAAGGGAATCGGGGTCTTCGGAGTTTTCAATTTGGGTTTGAAACTGGGCTGTACTCAATCTGTATGGAATCAAGAATTTCTTGATCTGTCTGCAATGAATGCCTTTTTGTTAACTCTGAAATGATGCCCTGTGACCTTTTCGCTCCTATTAGATCTTTGACTATCTTCAAGCCTAAGATCTGCATGAACCGCGCTCATCACCATTTCGCCAAATTATGCATGATTATTCTGTGGTTGTACTTTTTCATTCGTTCCAGCAGGCTAATACTCCTACCAGTTGGCAGTTGCAGATCTGATATGACCATACAGGAAACAAAGAACGGCTTGAGCTTTGCATCCCGATTCTGCTTGTGCTACTACACTCTTAATACGATATTTGCCAGTATATCCTGCCTTGAGTTTCCGAATGGGGATGCACCAGAACCAAGGAACGAATTGGCCCTCGCGTCGCAACCAAGACCCTCTGCATTACAAATATTTACAAGCACCACTGCTACTGGACCGCCGCGCTGCGTGATTCGATGTGTTTTGCTTGTGGTAGGAGGATATGTACCCAGGTGCTTTGTGCCAGATCCTCCCATCAAAGAAACATCGTGGAAAGAGTTCATGTCGCTCGCGATTAATGCTGAGATTATATTCAGCCAATTCGCTCAAATTTCCACTTACTTGGTATGCTCCTAGGATGTTTATGCAATTGCACCCAAGGTGCAGTACAGGCCCATCAGAAGGACGAATAGCTTTGAGTTATGGTTATCGATCTACTTACCTCATGGCTTCGATGGGATGAAGTATTGGGGACGGAACCTTCCCTCTCCCACTGCCAGAACATGCGAGTACTAAAGGAAGTGGAATTTACTTGTCCGTCAGCAGTGTTGATAGAATTCATCGACGGATGGGTATGATTGAGGGCGTTCTTGGTGATCTGGACTACATTACTTAGGTACAAACCTACCGTCGGGACTCCACCGCCTAGTCGCCTGGTTTCGAGCCTCGCAAAAAAGAACCAAAAAAAAAGATCTCGAGAAGAATGCATATGCCACGAAGCAACGTATAAAACCTGGATAGAATAAAACAGCAAAACTCCAGAGCCCGAAGGCTCCTTGAAAACCCCGCTTGGGATTTTTTAGAACTCCACTATAGAGTTCAAGATTTGGGGGGAGGAACGAATTGGAAGATAGGGGAAGAGGCTGGAAGGTGAAGGTCAAGCTCACACTGTACGAGTCACATTCACATTCACCATCAATGCACGCACACTTGGGAAATCACACAGACAGTCACTGGTCACAGGCACACTACGCAGTCGCCTCTGGTCTATGTGGGAAGAGTTGGCTGTAGATTGTAATGTAGATGGCCATGTTCACAGGGATGACAATGCATGATCACAGCGGTATGGTGTTGATGGTGCGATGGAACTCGAGAAGCCTTTTTATTGTCTTGCTTGGGACAGGACTGTGGATGAGGTGGCATATGGGATGGTATCACATGGTCACGGTTCACGTTGGACGGGCCTTTTAACGTCTTGCCGAGGACGCGTGGGGAGTTGATCCTTTTTACCATTACACCAGCCCTCCATTTTGTAGGTACCTAATACCTTAAGTTTATCTATATGCTACGTGTTTGGTTTGTGGTGCGGCCCCATATGGCTCACAAGCTAGATGGATGGCGTGGGATGTTACTGGCGACGTCGACCGAAGCAGTAGGCCAGAAACGTACCAGTCGCCGTCCCTGGGAAAAGCAAACTCTGAAAATGATGAGAGGAATGGAAACACTAACTATGTTGGAATAACATGGCATGTAAATTGGACGCTGCTAGCGAAGAGAAGATGTTGGAATGGAAACAGGACGGATGGTTATTGTTTACACGAGTTCGGAGCTTGAAGACGTGCGAGCGGAGAACCAACAGTATTAAATTACAAAGATGATACAGAGAGTACGAATATGGACCCTGAACCCTCGACCTTTGGCGTTATATAGAAGTGCACCGATTTGCTTCAGGAAGGACGTAGGGTTGGTCCTCTTGTGTCACAAAACGGCAGCTGCGGTCTTTCCTACTATATCTTGCGAAAGAAGCATATCCTAGACTCAAATTGCACCTGCCGTAAACACAAGTATTTTCAGAAGATTAGAAAGATGTATTGCCAGTCCTTTTATGAATTCGCTACTCAAAGGCGTCTAATTTAATACAGCCCCGAAGCACCAGTAACTCATGATTAACTACTGTGGGTCAAATATCATCACTTTTGTATTCCGACTCTGATCCCAGCTTAGCTGGTGTTGGAACTGGATGGGGTTGTGAGACTGGGAAGAGCTACGTTGGCATTCGAGACTTAGGTATTTTACATCTCCAAGACAGTTGTCTGAAACAATGATCCATAGATTGCCTGCACACAATTCGTAGTTGTCATTAGGAAAGGCTCAGTCACAAAATGAGACTGCTCAGCAGGTGTCGTCAAGTTTCCACACAATATAATGCAAAAAATATTCTATTCTCATGCTTCAGTATCTACTACTTATGTGCTTCCTCTCCCATCTTACCTGATTCTTAGCAACGTAGCTGGCTCTATGATTACGTATTCTTGGGTTTCCACTGTTATGAATTAATATCGAATATCGAATATCTTGAGCATGCCATAATGAAATGCAATTGCGTTCACGCATAATAGGAAGAATAAAGTACTGAGTAGTGTATCAACAATTTTTTCAATGTATATGCTGATACCGTTTCCTAAAAATGCAGCTAAACAACGCATCTGGTAGACAATCTGAGCTGCTCTCCAGTAGCCTTTCGTGTTCAACTTCTTCTATAACAGGAAGTGGTTCCTCCAAAAGCAACACAGTCCTTGACCAACATGACGACGGTGTACCAGGCTCGAACTTACTATAAGAAGCTACGCTTACGAAGAAAGCAGTTTAGGAAATCGACTATTGCAGAAACTGGTTGTCTGCTTATTTTATAGGAATGGAGTTGAACATGCGGAGAAAGGAGATGGCGGCGGTTCACAGCTTGTTTAAGAAAGACAAATCATAATCAACAAGTCTAGGTTAAAAGTTCATAAATGTTCATTTAAATATGGATGAGACAAAATATCCAAGTAATTCAAATCATGCCATCCTTAATATGCACCAAACGCCCCGTTGATATTTCCACCTACCTTTATGTAAACTCAATCTTCGGAATTGGCAGCTTTGCGCTTTGCCTGATCTCTTTGCATTTTCTTGAAGAAAGGATTGCTCTCTTTCTTGTTCTTCTTCAAGTCTTTGTTCTTACTTCGATTCTGCTCAACATATGCCATGTCTTGTCCACCAGCTAAATCTTTCAACGCACCTGCAGTCCGTCGCGCCTTAGCTTTCTTCTTTGCCGCCGGACCACTACCCATTGTTCTGTCATTCATGTGAAACAGGTCATCTGTGAATTTCTCCTGGTCATCATCCACATTGTGAATCATTACCTGTTGAAGCAACTCCCGTCGCTCTGCAGGTGTTTGAAAAGCAAGTTCGGGTAGATCTTTGATCCCCGTGAGATCCGTAATAACCTTGAAAGCATAGCCTTGATCTACAAGGAAGGCTTGACGCTTAGATGAGAAGTGCATCTCTTTTGTGTCCTTGGAAACGAGAGAATAGAAGAAGGCGTTGAAGCCTTCATCGTTACGACGTTTGGCTCGAAGAATTCGACCAAGACGCTGAGCCTCCTGACGTCGTGAACCATAATGCGATGATATCTGAATAAGGCATGTTGCCTCCGGAAGATCAAGAGAGGTATCACCTATTTTGGAGAGGAAAAGCGTGTTAATGAGGTTGTTGTGCTGGAAATTTTCAAGAATGCGTAGACGTTCGTGCTGTGGGGTACCTCCATAGATGAATGCCTTTTGGAGTTTACGGGCATAGTTCTCCAATGCAAATATATCGTCAGAAAAAACGATTATCTTGTCACCTCGTTTCTCATGGTAGTCTATCAGAAATTGACAAGCTTGGAACTTTCGGGGATTCATGACACAGAGCAGGCCACCTTTACGACGCTCCTCACGTAGATATTCTTGATAGAATTCAGTAGTCATCGGGCACCAGACCTCAGCACACTGAACTGTGGCGATGTGGCCCTGGGCAGCCAATTCCATCCAATTTGCCTCGTACAACTTTGGTCCAATCAAGAAGTTCAAATCGGTGATTTTGTCATCTTCTCGTAAGAGTGTGGCTGTTAAGCCTAGTTTTGAGTGTGTTTTGAGACTTGATGTTACCTTTCTGAACATGTTCGCTGGAACAACATGCACCTCGTCGAGGATCATCAGACCCCATTCTCTTCCTCCTAGGAAATCCATCATTTTCTGGGCGTCATAAGACCGTCCGCGCGAATTGGACACCATGGAGTAAGTGGTGACAATGATTCCAGTGTTTCTAGTGAATTTCTCCTTGTTATCCGACGTAAATATAGCGATATCATTAGGATTGATGTTTGACCACTTCAAAAACTCCTGCCTCCACTGCACAACAGACATAGAGCTAGTACAGAGCACAATTGTACCCTTTTTGATTGTGCATGCTGCTGTAATCCCTACGAGAGTTTTACCAGCACCACACGGCAACACAATGATGCCACTTTTTGCTCTGCCGTTTCCAAACATTTTACTGAGACTCTTTTCTTGATAAGGTCGGATCTGAGCGATTGGTCGTAGATCAATATCGAGTGTCGCATTCACGTCATCATTTCTAAAGTCATACTCCTCTAAAACTGGTAGTTCAAGTTCTAAGCAGCGTTGCTGAACTTTCTCCACCGCGTTATCAGGTATTTCGAACGCTTGGACAGCCTCAAGGTCGTCATCATCATCATCCTCATTCAATGTCGCAAAGATGTCTTCTTGAGTTACGTCTTCGCCTTCTTTAGCTCTTTCAGTACCCCTTTGATCTGTAGACTGCTGGACTCCAGCGGCATTCATCGTCCCTGGGATGACTAAGCCTCCGAGAGTAGGTGCAACCGTGGTTATTATAGCATCTTCGATACCAACGCGAAGGGGGCCGATCACCTCATCCTTTAGCAAGCGTTGTAATATTTCTGGATCAGAGCTTTCTACAAAGTACTTTGTATTTTTTAGCACCAATTTTACCTTGCCAAAGCTTTTGGTACATTTGATAATGAAATGCCGGATGTTATCGGGCACTGGTGTTTTGGAGAGGCGATCCAAGACGTTTATAATATCTTCTGGACCCAGCCCGACAGCGACAGCTGCGTATAGACTGTGAGGCGTTAGGGAGTACTCATGGAGAAATGTTGGGCGCGACAAAGGCTCTGCAATAGTTGTGAGAAAGTCTTGTGCTTGTTTTGCTAGTGGCGAGAAACTCTCTAAGATGATTCTTCCTTTCATGGGATCAATCCACAGAGGTCGATTGTCATGATCAGGTTTGAGTGATAGGTATGAATAGTCGCGATTCAACCCCTCGGAACTCACAAAAAGGTGACTTGCAGAATCTCGACCAGCAACTGTGGATGGTTTCTTTGCTTGGTAACCCTCGACAGAAAACTTGGTCACAGCCGATCCCATACCCTCGATTTCATATTCGCTATCATCGTCGCCATCTGACATGTAGTTGTCGTCATTGCCACTGTTAATACTCCGAGGTGTAGCAGGACCTGGGGTTGACGTCGTTGAATCTTTGGCTGCCTTCGAGCCTCCTTGAGCACCTAGATTGTTTGTTAGTTAATGGAAGCATTTTGGTAAAGCAAATATAGTCCATACTCGATGCAGCTTTCCTCTTCGCCGGCATCTGGAAAATATTTCAGCAGATGTTGCCGTTGGTATGGAGAGAAGAGGAGAGGCAAAGAGGGAATAGGATGAACATGGAGTACGGAACGACCGAAAGGCTGAGAGTTGTAATATGGTTTTGATGACTAAGCGAAAAGCTTATTTAACCCAAGGCTGAACTTTTGGGACAACCTAAAGCCGTGTCAGCGAACGCGCATGAGCTTAAATAAAAGACTCGGACTAATGCAAACAGGAACAGAATTTCTAGACAGCAATAGTATCAAATTTTGTAGAAAGCAAACTCCTACAATCTGAACAGAACGTCATGTGGTAAGAAGCTCTATATCTCCGCGTAAATACATCTGCTAAATATTGCAGTAAACATATTCTTAATGCACAGGTCTCTATCAGATCACCGTGTTGTATGGACAGTTCCTTTCTAAGTATTACACAATTTAACAGTTGTTAGGCCAGAAATGGTTTGACTGCCCTGAATGCCATGCAGAAACCGAATCCCACCCTCTTCTCAAAAGATATGAAATGGTTTGTCTGCTATTCTCCCACTAGATCTGAGATTAAGATATTTTAGGCATTTATCTGCAAAAAGTGCAAAAAGGCATTTCGTAAGGACTCCCGAGAATTCGAAGAAGCAGACCAATACTGCCCTCATTGCGACAACCAATTCATAATCGATGCCAAAACCCCGAAACCAATCTTGAAGTTTGAAGGCGAGGATTCGAGAGTTGACAATCGAATGTTGAAGGATGAGCGAGTTCGTGGCGAAGAGGAGAGAAGCATTTTTGATGTCAAGGAGGCACCGAACAAATTAGGTTGAAAGGTCATCAAGAATGCATTTTTGAATTTAGCGATGGGGGTGGGATCCTTAGTTATGATAGTAATGACTTGAATGAAGACGACTATCCTAATGAGCCAGCACAAACAATTGGCAAAGCCCACTTTGAGAATCTTGGGCAATAACTGATTCGAGAATACGGTGATGGTTGTGGATTCATGACAAACACAAACAATTTGGCTTCTGCAACAAGTTCATGGCTTGATCTATAATACACACGCCTGGAAGATTACACAGAGCCGACGAACTCTATCATCTATGCAGCATCTTCTGGTCCTCTGGTCAAGATTGCTGCATTGCCAGTACCTGGTGTCCGACCTTGCTTCTTCTTAGCAGCCTCCTCAACCTTCTCCTGCTCAATTGTCTTCACATATGCCTCGATATCCTCCACTGGCAACATCTCCACTAGCTTTCCAGGAGCCATGATGGCGATCTCAATGTTCTTAGCACCTGTCTGAACAACCTCCAGCAACGACTTGATCGTTAATTTTAATGTGGCTTCTCTATCCATGTCCTCCTTGTGGTTTCGCTCGAGGAACTCGCGGACAGTTTTGCTTGATCTTCCAATAGCATTTGCTTTCCTGTATTGCAATCAATTAACGTGAAAATACAAGGTCAGATGTGAACCATACCAAGCAGAGTAAATTCCCGATGGTTCCGTCTGATATAGCCTTGGTGTCTTATCGTTGGGGTCGAATCCAACAATCAGCGTACTGATTCCGAACGGTCTCACACCACCACTTTGCGTATATCTCTGTTGAACACCAGCCACATACTTTGTAATATACTCGATCGTGACTGGATCCTCGACTGTCAGACGGTGAGATTGAGCTTCTAATCTTGCCTTGTCGACTAAAATTCGTGCATCGGCGTTCAATCCCGCGAATGCAAGACATACGTGAGTATCGACCAAACCGATTTTGGAGGGAGTAATGCGGGTATCTTGTAGCTTCATTGCAGAGCGCTTCTCACATCCTAGCACTACAATATCTGCTCCCTTCACTCCAACAGCACATGTTCCTAGTCTCGTTTAGCTTTCCACCAGCCTCTCCCATCAACATTTCGTACCTCGTTTAACAGCTTCTAGCGCATATTCTACCTGGAAGACATGTCCATCAGGACTGGAAAACTGTTAGATAACACCTGGTATTTGCTACTTATGGACTGACCTGAAGACTAGAAGTACATTAGCATTTAACAAAGTATATACTTCAGAGCTCAAGCTTACCTGAGAGAGCTCTGTCATATCCTGAGGCCATGTTAGCGGATGCGTGAACCCAAGTTGTACAATTGAGAAACTCTGGTTTATGTTAGGTAGCTTCAGTGGCGGTGTAAAAGGTATAGTTTGGAGAGTAGATGAGCTTAACGTATTGTAGGAGGTAGGCTGCTCTCGCGCTTCGTAACGCGAGAGCTCCTTGGAAATGATCACGGGAAAAGTGGGTAGGCGAGGCTGACAGCTTAGTCTGAGGTGTGCATAGAGTACATCATAGACGCGGGCAGGTTATCGGAGCTAACACAAGCCCGAGAACTGCTCTATCAAGTCCCAAGCAATTGGCCGGAGTATTTTCGGAGACTGTTGATAGCAGATATTGGAATAGAACCTCCCAATTCACCTCCCAAAATACTTTTCAGCCCTTGGTCCGTCAAAAAAGATCTTCGAGCTGAGATATTTCTCAGCAAGCAATGGCTAATAATCTGCGCTTCGCTTTGGCACTTCGAAGAGTTCAATTCGCCCCAAAGACATATCCTCGAACCTGTCTACTACGAACACTACCTAAAACCCGATTGTTAAGCACTGCAAGTACTGAAGAAACTGAGGGAATTGCTAAGGGTACAACTGGGACCTCCAAAACTATCAAATTCACATCAGAATCATATCCAGAGATAAAACGGAATTCCAAATTTACGCAGATTTCAGAAGAGCATGTCAAGTTCTTTAGAAATCTACTTGGTGCTGAATCTGCTATTATAGATGGAGTCACGAAAGATGCTACTGATGATATCGAACCTTTCAATGGCGACTGGATGCGAAAATACCGAGGTCACACGAAGCTGGTACTAAAGCCTGGAAATACAGAAGAAGTTAGCAAGACTCTGAAATATTGCAACGACAATATGCTAGCTGTTGTACCTCAGGGTGGCAATTCCGGCCTAGTCGGTGGTTCGGTGCCAGTTTTTGACGAGATTGTAATAAATATGAGTCGGATGAATGAGGTAAGATCTTTCGATGAAGTATCGGGTGCTCTGGTGGCCGATGCAGGGTGCATATTAGAAGTGGTGGACAACTATCTTGCTGGAAAAGGGCACATTTTTCCTCTGGATCTTGGGGCTAAAGGGTCTTGCCACATAGGTGGAAATGTGGCCACGAATGCCGGAGGACTTCGACTCCTACGTTATGGGAGCTTACATGGAACCGTACTTGGTATAGAGGCTGTCTTGCCAGATGGAACGATCGTGGATGACTTATCAAAATTACGAAAGAATAACACAGGATATGACCTCAAACAACTTTTCATTGGAGGAGAAGGTACCATTGGAATCATTACAGGTATCTCTATCCTATGTCCACAACGACCCAAGGCAGTAAATGTTGCGTTCTTCGGTCTGGAATCATATGAGAAGGTTCAACAAGCATTTCTAGAAGCAAAAGGCCAGCTTTCCGAGATTCTTTCAGCTTTCGAGCTTATGGATGGAGGAAGTCAAGATCTTGTGCATACAGTTACCAAAAACAAGAGACCATTAGAAGACAAATACCCATTTTATTGCCTTATCGAAACCAGCGGGTCCAACTCGGAACATGACAATGAAAAACTGGAGAAATTCCTTGAGGACGTAATGGAAAAGGAAATCGTGCTCGATGGAGTTGTAGCTCAGGACGAGACACAAGTTCGAGCACTGTGGGGCTGGAGAGAGGGTGTGCCAGAATGCCTCGGACACTGGGGTGGAGTCTTCAAATACGATTTATCGATACCCATATCCGACATGTATCTGCTTGTCGAGGAAACAAAACAAAAAATAATTGAAGCAGGACTAATGGGTGACACTGATGATTATCCAGTGGTGGATGTTGTAGGATATGGTCATATGGGTGATTCAAATTTGCATCTCAATATTGCTATCAGGAGTTACGACAAAAGAGTTGAAAAGGTGCTAGAGCCTTTTGTATATGAGTGGACTAGCAAGTGTAACGGAAGTATCAGTGCCGAGCATGGACTCGGCCTTGCGAAGAAGAATTATATCGGATATAGCAGGAGTGAAACCATGATCAAGCTGATGAAGCAAATCAAAGACCTTTATGATCCGGTAAGTTATCTCTCTTTCCATATCTACTTATTACTGACATCAACGAGAATGGGATCATGAATCCGTACAAATATATATAGACATATACAACAACTCTCCAAAGCATCTGATATTTGTCTATTCTCAACTAGACTGCCTTGCGCATTTAGAATCTCCAGCTTCACTTCCTCGATGCTTTTACATGCAGGTTTGATATTGTGATACTGTCAGTTACTATTCTCACACTAACTAAAGAAGTCCTAGATGCAGCTCACAATGTTCCAGTTCTGGTTGCTTCGTGATTCAAGAGTGCTGGACTCTAACAACGAAGTCTTCTGTCCCGTGCCGTGAGGCTCGGACTTTATGATGACGACTTGATGGATAGATAGCTATGTGCAGAGGAAAATTCAGGTCGTTGAAGAAACACAAAACCACTACTCTTATCTTCGGAGTGCCAAACTTTGGCTTAACATGCTTTCCTCTCCATATTTCGGTCACCAATCACCAAGTAATCACTGTCACAATCTGAAAACACGAAACTTTAGGTGATGGATGGTCCTACAAATTAGTACCTTTATTTCATATTAGTAGACCATATGTAAACCCAAGGAACTTTCCATTTCTATCCTGTTATCCTTCGTCCATATCCATCCAACCTGTCCTTTCAATCTACTTTCCAGTTCTATTATTCTCCTCCCTGGCAAAAAGTAATGGCGTTTTACTCTCTTACCTGGGAGCTAATCTACCCACTTCAAGCTATGATTGATGATGAAGTTAAACGCAGGAGCTCGATTACCATAGTCCGAGTTAGACCGAACCGGGAAATTCCCTTGGTTTGTCGCTTAAGCGAATACCCCTGAACGGTATATAACCATTGCCTGTTAAACAGAGCTTTTATCTAAGTGTTGTTTGAATTCACATACAATTCAGTATTTGATGTCAAGACATTGTGCTTCTTTGTTGAAACGCCGAGTTTGAGGGAGATCCGTACTTGAGCTCAGCACCGCCATTTGCCACGGGCACTTGTGGCGGAATTTTACTCCCACCTGGGAAGTCGCACTTTTATATTGATTTGGAAGAAGTTCTGTTTCATCTAGAAGTAAGATAAAGATGTATGAAATTTCTGACCATAAGTCTGCTGAGAGAAACATAGTTGCTTTTGCTCGGACGTTTGCAATGATCTGCTTTTTAAATCTCAGCTTAAAACCTAAACCCAATATCATAATTGCATTCTGTTAGAACGGGGTTCTCTTTCTATTCAGCTTTCAACTGGCTTTTGTTTGAAGGCAATTTGGTATGAGTCCTGCAATTATCCTCGCATATCAGCCACCTAGGAAGATTACGAAGGTTTTCAGTGCTGTACTCTCTTCCATTGAGCAGTCGGAGGCTTTCGGAAACGATCCACCCAGCACATTGCGTTCCATGAGAACCGCGAAAGACAGCTAACGAGCGTGGAGTTTACGAGCTTTTCTGTAACATAGCAATTCCTTGATACAAGACGCTGGTTAGTAAGATCCTAACTGCGCAGGTGTACTAAAAGATGGGCAGCATTACGCCTTTAGTGGGCCTTGCTTTTTCAATTGCAGAAAGTGGCAACGGTACCAATGAGTTGCTAATTGCGCATCTTCCCCTCTGTCTAATAACGTAGAAAAAAACGCTAGCTGAGCGTTCTGGAGTTTGGTTTGCGAATAAGATAGCCCAGCCTTCGTTTATTAAACTCTTTACTGTAGTTCGTCGTAGACCGGTAGTAAACTTCAGTGAGCATAGTAACTCACTCGAACAATTCAATAGTACAAGAGTGTAGACTAATCATGAAATTCCAACGTACATGCAAGACTGAAAAATGGAATGTAGAAATTAGATGGCTGAAAATTGCCTAAAATGGATGTTATGAGGCTATCTACATATCCATGTCCCTATGACGTTCTCCGACGTTGACCCGAGAAAGGAAGCTAGGGTTGAACCCCGCCAAAGTACAAACAATACCCAAACCACCAACAATACAACATCACATTTTAAGACCATATCAACCCCCTCAATCAATTGGAGCTCTAACATACGGGACACAATTATATTCGCGCCCTCTCGAAATGGAGAAAATAACTGATAAAATCGCGGCGCTGCCGCCCAATTCCAACTTCTTCTCCCTCGAATTCTTCCCTCCTAAAACGGCAATGGGATCGTCAAACCTCCGTGCTAGATTGGATCGCATGTCTCGAGCCTTACGACCTCTTTTTGTAACTGTGACTTGGGGGGCTGGGGGTAGTACGGCGACGAAGAGCTTAGAACTGGCAGAACTCTGCCAAAGAGAATTGGGCTTAACAACGTGTCTACATCTGACTTGCACAAACATGAGCAAAAGTCTGGTGGATAGGACCTTAGAAGATGCGCGGTCTTTGGGAATCAGAAACATACTGGCATTGAGAGGGGACCCTCCAAGGGAGGAGTACAAAGTGAATGGTAACAAAGAAGAAGATGTAGAGTTTGAATGGGCGATCGACCTAGTACGGTACATACGCAAGCAATATGGAGATTATTTTTGTATTGGTGTCGCTGCATATCCAGAAGGACACGCAGATGAGAGCCACCCCGATGGTCAAAGCCTGGAACATGATCTGCCATACTTGGTGGACAAGGTCCAAGCTGGAGCAGACTTCATCATGACACAACTATTTTTCGACATCGAAGCGTATAATAAATTCGAGGAGAGGTTACGAGAACACCCTAGCGGAGCTTTCAAAGACATCCATATTATTCCTGGAATGATGCCTATTCAGAGTTACCAAATGATCAAACGAACAACAAAATTAAGTCATGCTGCATTACCACCAGATATCTTATCGAGATTGGATAGTGTAAGAGGAGATGACGAAATGGTCAAGAAAGTTGGAGTAGACATCGTTTCAGAAATTGTTAATTCCATAAAATCATCTGAGCAACCCAGCCCTGGTCCACGAGGGTTTCATTTCTACACTCTCAATTTGGAAAAGGCTGTCTCTTTCATTTTAGAGCGAACATCTCTCATACCCCCTATGCCTGCCGACCCTATTTCCGACGAATCAGCGATAGTTGATATATCTCCTGAAAGACTACCTGATAATCTTCGGTCTCTGGCAGTAAATGAACACTCCAGATCTGGACGTCGTCAATCTTCAGTGGGATCTGATCCTCATAACCGTATAATCGTGTCGGCACGCACGACTTCACGCCCTGATTTTGAAGCAACTGCACGGGAAGCAGGTATTCAAGCTGAAACAGTCAATACTCGGGCAAATACACTGGCAATTTCTGAAGGTGAAGGTTCTCTCGGAAGAGAGGTGAGCTTTAGAATTCCCATCAATATTTCGATGCATGTTTGCATTTTACTATAGCAATTCTAATTTGTGTGTGACGCAGGCTACTTGGGATGACTATCCAAACGGTAGATGGGGAGATGCGAGAAGTCCTGCTTATGGTGAAATCGATGGTTATGGAGTTTCCCTTCATATGTCCATCTCTTCTGCAATAAAACTCTGGGGTACGTTCTCAGATGCCACGTTCCACGAGGTCTTACAATGAAGATACTCCAAAGGGCGAACAGAATCTATTGACTTTGTCTAACTCAAACTAGGCTACCCCCAATCTTTGGAAGATATAACCTCTATATTCTTGAAACACATCGAAGGCCAACTCTCTGCCATTCCATGGAGTGAAGAGGGTCTCAACGAGGAGACGAACACAATCAAACAAGAACTAACATTACTGAACAAAAAAGGCTGGTGGACAGTTGCCTCTCAGCCTGCTGTTAATGGCATCAAATCAACTGGTAGGATCCTCTTCCATTTGTATATTTTTTCTGCTCACATTTTTGTAGATCCTATATTTGGCTGGGGTCCCAAAAACGGATTCGTCTTTCAGAAAGCCTTCGTGGAACTGTTCATCCCTTCCAGCGCACTAAAGGCTTTACTCGCTAAGCTTGAATCAGAGGATACCGCCGAAATGGTATCCTTTTATGCTGCAAATGCAGATGGCGAGTTCCTATCTAGTGATGGCGCTACTTCCGCTCCTTCTACAAATGCTGTAACATGGGGTGCATTCCCAGGAAAGGAGATCATTACCCCTACGATAATTGAGGAGGTCAGCTTCCGGGCTTGGGCTGAGGAGGCATTTGGAATTTGGGCAGAATGGGGCCGAGTTTACACCGGGGAACGTGGATCGAAGACTAGACAGGTGATTGAAGGGGTGAGAAATGATGTCTGGCTAATCAACGTAATCCATCATGGATACGTTGAGAAGCAAGCACTTTGGGACCTGCTCCTCGGTTAGTATATGGCATGTCCTTGACTTTGTTCTATAGCGATTGCACTCGTATCTATATCTGTGACGTCGTTTTAAATCATGGATCAGCCGACTGAGCGCCCATGGACTACAACTAGGGCGTCGACCCTTTCTTTTCAAAGTTTGTAACAAGATATACTGCGAGGTGTCAAGATCCCACTATAAGTCTTCGAAAATTAATGAATAGATGCAAAAGAGAACCTAGAGCCCAGAAATATTCTGGGTGGCATCTGACATTCTAGAGCTTGAAGCAAACTAGCAGCAACAAACTCTTAGAGGCTGGTTTTAGAATCACAATCACAATCAAATTAATTCTCTAATAATATACGTGTGTTGTGTGCTTCTTGTTCATGATCTAATCATCAGAGGAATGTTGTATCGAAGAACCGCAGACTGATATTCCTGGCAACCATCCTCTTTCAGCATGTTTGCTCAGAAACTAACCGAAAGTCAGAAAAATCAACCGGATTTCGCCCACCCGTACTCCATCCATCCACCCGCTCTCTCCGAACTAGAATCCCAGAACCCATCCGTGGAAAGCCATAATACAATAGGGGGATTTTTGGTGCTGAAAGTGAAAGGGACCCGGCCCAAACTGGCTGGAAGCGACGATCGGTCAATGATGATTGATCGAAGCTGAAATGCCAGCGCTAGCATTTCCAAAGGAGGTATTACTAGCTTCTCGTCACCGCTCAATCTTGAGAAAGAACGAATGATTCAGACTGGGGGGTGCCGAAAATGTAAAGTGCATAATAAAGTTTCGATAACGCCGGTGTGAAAATGAAAACGAAAGCAAAGATTTCATGTTCATCGTGGAATCATGAGCGTCGTAATGGGAGGCTAAGACAGCCGAATTAAGCCTCATGAGAGACATCAGCGTCGAAGAAAAAGTCATCACCACCATCGTCGTCGTGGTCTTCATCGAAGCTCTCATTGTAGCCGCCGCCGTTGCCGTTGAAGCCATTGTCACCAACACTGTTACATATTCATTAGCTTCATTTACAAATCCTTATTAATATGGGAAGACTTACAAGCTGCCAAGCTCCTCGCCCTCATTATCGGAGTCCGATTGCTTGATGTTTCCCCTACCACCGCCGCGAGCCTTGGTGACACGTCCTCCCTTGACCTTGTTCAGCATTCCCTTCTTGGCAGAACCAAAATCAGAAATCTCTTCATCGTCGTCATCTCCAGCCGCAGCCTTCTTCTTGCTGGCACGCTTGCGGGGAGTTCCCTTCTTGGATGGGGTGCCAACGGCACCGTCACCTGCGTCGCCGCCGTTACCACCTTGATATGCACCTGCAATGGCTGTAAAACTGTTAGTAGGTGTTTCATCGAAGTAAAATGGCTTGTGGTAACAGAAAGGAAGCTTGGTAACGTAAGGAAATGTCGATGTGGAGGGCCGAGATTGTTTTCACAAGTTGTACCAGCTTGCATTTCAAGAGCCTCCTTCTTGAGTGGACGGAATCGATGCTCTAACGCAGATGCACTGGTTCCGTCGTTCAAGCAGCGGGAAATTGCTATAAAGTCAGCCAACTTATCTCAAACTTGTGATTGTGATTGGGCTGTGCTGTGCGTATGGCATGTTTGGAAACAAATATAGGTGGCGCTAGCAACCTCTTAATTCGATGGCATCTTTCTTGATTTGTCTGAAACGATGCTGGAGAGAGTATGCCGTGTAATCCTCCCCACAGTAGTGGGCAAGCTCTATCTGAAAGTCAATACAATAGTTCCAACTGAGTGCGAGATAGCAAGGAAGATATTATGTAGTATGTGCTGAGGATAGAAAGAAAAGTCTGTACAAGAACGAGGGCCAGCTGCGATTGGTTCTCCCTTGACATTAACTTGAACGTTGACATTTTTGGGGTCGATACCATTGGCGACAGCATGCTTTTGGAGCTTTGCGCCTTGCTTATAGCTGCGAAATTGCCACTCCAGGCCTCCCTTGGTAACATCGGAGCCCATGTATTTTGCCATATCTATATGATATCAATCAACTTGGATGTTTCTTGAGATTGTGAAGATTAAAGAAAACGTGCTGTGCTATGTTGCTCAAGAACAAAATGAAAGTTGCCTTCTGACCGCCAATTTCATGGCCTCGAAGATCTTTGGCTAGAACATTGAGATCAACGCCCTTTGGGTCGGAACCAGTATCAAGACAATAACGCTGAGGCTTTGCAATAGGCCTAAATTTGTCTCTGAGCTGAAACTCAACTCCGCCCTTGGTAACGTCGGAGCCCATGCAATTCGCAATATCTGTCAGGCTTTCGTCAATGTAAGATCATGTTGGCCAGATATGCAACTATGTGTTTGTAATAGAGAAACTAGACGTCTATTACTTTTGAAATTCTTGCGGTCAACATTGACATCGATCGTTGCAGGATCCTGTCCGGCTGCCAAAGCTGCATATTGCAACTTTCCTACAGCCATAAACTTGTCTACCACTCGGTTTTTGAGTACAGAAGCAGTACAGTCTCCGCCCATTAATCGAGATATCTCTGTTGCGTAACCAATTAATGATCTTTGTATCAAAATGTTACGAGAGAGGACAAACAATCAAAGAAATCCATGCTTCTGGCTGAGGCAGATTCAGATGTAACGCCAAACTTAACTAGCTTGGGGTCGCATCCTGCTGCCGTGCAACCATCTGAAGTTTGATAGCGGATCAGACGTTTTCAAACTGTTCAACTAAGACTTTCCGAAGCATTTTCCAATCGACATGACCACCAATTGGATATGCCATACCAGGCGGAACGCGCAGAACAATAGTCTTCGCTAACTCTTGTCTGTGCCATGATTTAGGGTAAAGAAGTGATGGTGATGTTTCTGGTACTTTCTATTGACCAGGCAAGGAAATAGGGCTCCTGACCATCGAAGGTCTTGTGGTTAACCTTGAGGGTTATATCCTTGGGATCGTTTCCAGATACCCGAGCAGCCTTCTGGAGTCGCCCCATTGGGCGAATGTTCTGAGATAGATGCATCTCGATGGACTTTTTAGTAACATCATCACCCATGTGGAAAATAATATCTGAGAACAGTAATTAGAAGCAGCTTGAAACAACCGCATATACAGGTAGAACAGTTTTGACGCATTGATAGGATGGACAGTCCTAGATCTGACATATGGGTAGTCATATCTTGACGCCACTTCACCTGTCTCGAAGCACTTGCCTCGAGTCAAAATCTCTAGAAAATTACTCAAACCCAATTTTCAAGTCGCTGTTTGAAGTTTTGCGCTTAGGAAAGGAAGTTTTAACCTTCGCCACCTTGACTCTTGCCAAGGTTGAGATCAACCTGCTTAGGATCAATTCCAGTCATGACTGCATTGCTGAGGGCTTGTGCATTCTTCTTGATGACAGTGGCAAATTGGAATCTGATTCCACCAGGAGTGGCATCCGAGCCATAGTGCTTTTGAACGTCTGCCAATAAGAATAATCAATACAACGAATACCTTGGGTAAAGGCCATGCAGTGTAGTGGGGAAATGATGCTTGTCTTGTCCATGTACATTTGTACTTTTGTCAAAAACGTCAAATCATTGCAGAAATATGTACCAGTTCCGTCAGCTTCAACCTGGAGTTGCTTGACTATCGGGTTGAAATGCCGGAAAAGGGCATTTTGAAGACTCTTTTTGTTCAGGTCTTTTCCATAATATCGAACGATCTCTGAAATTGTCAATTCTTGACAAGCAGCAACAGAAACTCTAGGAAATTGTCTGACACTTTGATGCGCCAAGTTTAAGTTCCAGTGGATCCTTTCCATTCTCTAGGGCGTCCTCAATCCACTTGGCCTCAACTTTGAGTTTGCGGAATCTGTTCTCGATGGCAGATGGTGTACAATCGCTGCCCATTGCCTTAGCAATTCCTGCAAGAGACATGAAATTAAAACCTCAAGTAGTCAGAGGATACAACATAAAGAAAACAGAATGTGCCATGCCTTCGATCTCAGCGTCGTTGTGAGCTTTGCCGTAATGGGCATCGTCGAACTCTAGATTCCAGGGATCTCCACGACCTCTGTCAACTATAGTCTTGACAGCAGCTGCATGGCGGTTGATTTGGGTGAAACGTGACCAAACTGCCTTCTTGTTGAAGCCTCCGCCCAGATAACGAGCAATATCTGTAAACGATACCTTCAACAAGCGTACACGAGGAGGAGGCGGAACATAAAAGCATCTACATAACCGCACAAAACAATAGAAGTTTATTTCGATAATGACAAGTGAAATTCGTGGCAAGAGAGTGTGAGAAGATTGAGTGCGGCATAGTAAACTTGTTTGCGCTTACCATTGTAGTTAAGCTTCACATCGGGATGGGCAGCAATAATCGCTGAAAGGAGGCGGGTCGAAGCTTCGTAAGTCTTCCAGTTTGGCATGATTGCGGTGTTGTTGATTCTATGGGCAGTTAGTTGAGTGGTTAAGATGTGGTAATAAGATTTGAAGGAAATCTAGGGTAATGACAAGTGTTTTGAGTCGTATTCGAATACCTGTTAGGTGTTAGTGTTGAGAGGAAATGTAGGAATTCTGCTGTTTGGCGATGAGGGTGAGAGAAAATTTGCACAAGTAGACGGCAATGGTCAGAGTTCTTTCCATGTCAAGACTGACGAGTCACTCGCTTATATTAACATGCAAAGCCACGGGACCAATTAGAGCTTCTTGCTGCGTATAGAGGAGCGAGAAGTAAATCTCACTAAGGACAAGTTGGTGGACTAGTTCGTAATTACTGACCACGGCGACACGATTTTGTTGACGAGTAGAGGAGGAGTTAAAAGAATTTGTTCCGTTTTCAAAGAAAGAGCTGCTTACCTTTGGGAAGATTAGGTGTTATCTACGGTGAATTTCGTCGAGTACGAGCGCTCCCTTGCTAATATCTGACCGTACTGAAATCAGCAGGAAGTACGGGACACATGAATAGCATAGAGGCTTTTGAAACGGAAGTGTTCCAAAATAGATGTTCTACTCACCGCAGAAGTGTTGTTTTTGAAGATTGTTCGTTGCCAATAGTTGTCGAAGTTGTGCTTGTAGTTGGATGAGGAGAGAAGTGGAAAATCAAGCGAGGCGGTGCTATATATATCAATTTTCTAGGGCGCCTGGGTTAAGGAAACCACGCTATGATCACACCATTAAGCATAGGAGCATTCTAGAAGTGGTAGCTACGCGAAGTTCAGTGAATAAATGTGCATTTATGTGAGGCGCTCGCTTTTAGTTACAAACTTGCAGGGTTTAACTTGGGTACTTTACGGTATAAAATGACCTAAATTGGACCAAAATCAGTGTTTGGAAGTTTTTGATTGCTGTCTAGATAATTATACGTCATTTACCACTGAAATTGGAGCCATTGGAGTTGTGATTGCTGGTTGGAGAAATATGGTGAAGTGTTTAAATTCACAAGTCGTCACAACATAGGTCTTGGCATCGCTTAGCATTTTCCAGCCACCCATGAATGGTCTCCGTCCGCCAACTTCTCTCCTGACTTCTTCGCCTCTTAAGGCCCGGATCTACTGTGTTTGTTTGCCTCGAATCCCTTGCGTTTCACCCACAGGCTAACCTACTGAGGTGACTTAGTCGGGAATATTCCATTCTTACTTTCAGCCTACTGTGCATCAAGTAGAAGCACGGATGTGGATAGAAGTGCACGTCGCAGCTTTTAGGTATTACGACCTTTAATGTATGGAAGGGAATTCGTATTGAATAGAACCTGACTGTGATATTCGCCGTATGACTCCTGGAGTTCTCAGTTCATGATACCTTAAAAGAAGTAGGAGTAGTGTTAGAGCAAGACAGGCTCAAAATAGCCTCAATATGAGATATTGGTTTATTACGTGTTTAAATTTTACATTAACTGAATCGCCTCTATCATTACAAAATCAATTTCCACCGCGACTTCTCGATCCAAGAGTATATACAATTGAGCACAATGATGGCTTGAGCGTTGCCCAGTGGCCTAAATCCTGCGGAGGGCCGATATTCTGCTGGATTAAAGCATGTGCCTCCTGTAGATCTTAGAATCTTGCGCAACGTTAAACTACACCTGATGCCTTGCACCAGAGCGTCGTATTGAGAAAATCTTCCGGGATTGACTCAGTCGTGGTTTTTATTGAGGTTAGAGAGGACCAGCAAATACATGAGCTCATTCCGCGTAAACAGGCAGTAAATAGCCATTTCGCGGTCTTGTTAGCTCGCGTAGAGCAAAGTCTCTGTCTAAATCTGGCGAACGACAGCTTTCTCTTTCCACTCCCCTATTCAATGAACCTCGAAACTCGTGTTCTTTGAGATTTATTAAGCTCTTCTTCCCAATTCATATCCGTTTTCACGATATGGGATATTGAGTCCATCAACAGGACTTATGTGATCCTTCAAACCAAGCCCTAGGCCAGTGGTTGCCGGAGGACCATCACCATACATCCAATATTGAATCCCCAGAAACGAATCACAGCATGCCTGAAACATACCACACAGCTTGAATGCCCACGGGATCTCGGACGTTGCGGTGAAAAACCAAAACATCTTCATCATATCTCCCGCAATCCACGAAATGAGCACTGACACACGGAAGCCCTTTGTGGATCTGGTTCGGTAGTTCGACATGATTTGCGGGATGGGGAGCGTAGCTTCAACAGAAAGCCCGATATAACCAATGGCTGAGGAGTAGAGGGCGTAGAGGTTAGGCATAGGACTAAGAACGACCTCCAAAGCCGTCAGAGTGATGAAGAGATAGAGGAGGAATTGCCAATATCTGGAGTATGAGGTCAGTGAAAGAACCCGCAAGCAGCTGGAATGGGAACATTACGGTTTTGGTGACCGCCACTGCCAAAAGTTGTATGGTCTCTGCGCACCGAGTTCTCCAGCAGCGAACGGTGTTGCCATCTCGCCTCCTTTTGATGATGGAGCCGGGCGGTGGTCCAGTGCAACCTTCAATAACACGGACTGAATACCAATCATAATGAATGACTGGATGAGAAGAGAAGTGTCGAATTTGGCTCCAGGATAGTAGAATACTCTGTTCACCATCAGCTATTCGCAATTCGATCAATATTGAAGTGAATTATATACCGGAGGAGCGAAGCCACCAACATGATCAAAGGAATGTCCAGAGAGAACCCAGCACTAGATTTCGTCCTGTGTATGGCAATTGTCTGGTCCGCATAGGAGGTCAACGGTGACAATATGATGAATAAAGGGGCTACAAAGCCAGATATAAATGACACGAGGCCCATGTTGGCGATGGGAGAGTAATATACAGGAGAGATAGTGAGATGCAATTTATATTGAGTCCATAAGAATAATAGGTATGTACAGAGTCTGAAAATAACTCTAAGTCTGCATGGGGTGAAAAATTGGGGGGGATTGAGGACTCGAAATCTGGCAGTGGAGACTCTAATTTGGATGTCCAGCTGTGTCTGTCAGCCTCGAAAAAGGGAGACGTGAATCCAGGCAGACCGCTTTCGCTAACTACACCCCAGCTGCCAGTATATCCACTCCCTACTGTACTATGTATGCATACAGCTTCGGTAGAACTAGTAGTGCCGGCGGCCGCATCATGGTGGGGTCCAGGACAAAATTCTGAACATTACCGTAAAGACCCCGCCATGTCAGTCATACTACCTATCTTTGAATAAGCACATAAAGTGCAGTGGCAACGTCCCGTCAAAAGCACAAGACCCAGTTGTTACATCAACAAGCCAGCTTGCCACTCGGCTTCGTTATACAGCACCTTTATAACATAGCCTACCAACCATATCGAACACGGCAGTCCAAATGGCTCAGCTTGGCCAGTTTATGGTCTCTCCTGGGGAGCAGTGCTTTACCCCCTCGGAGGCAGAAAAGTTGAGAATCGGTATCAACAAGCTAGGAGGACCTAAAGTTCTTGAAGTTCGAGGAATATACTTCTACTACACGCACTTGATTTCCTCGGAGGATCAGAACGCAACGAAGGTAAGTAATATAGTTCTTGGATCTTGAAGCACCACGTGCCTCAGCCTCAGGAAGACCACTCACACTCTACAGGCAAAATTAACAGAGCTTCTACCTCCTAACTTTGACACTACAATTTTAGATGGAGAGCTTAGTAGCTCGAGGATATATCACATCACACCCAGAGGATTGTCGCCATGGAGTGAGAAGCTTCCTTTTCTCCAGTTCTTGTGATATTTGATATTAGATTCTCATTGCGAAAGTGATTCTCAAATGGAGTGCTGACAGAATATCGTACTAGGCTCCAAAGCAACCAGTATCGCTCACGTGTGTGGTTTAAAGCTACATCGTATCGAAAGAGGTCGAGCTGTCATGATAAAGTTCTCTGAACATTACAACGAAAGCGAGATTCCTTTCAAAGATGTGATTTACGACAGGATGACTGAAAACATTGTCCATGGAGAGCCTGATCTTGATGCAATGTTCGCTCATGGTGAACCAGCTCCTTTAGAGGTCATTGACTTTACGAGCGGCACATCTCCAATAGAAGTTCTGAAAGCATACAACAAGAAGCATGGACTTTCACTGGATCAGCCTGAAATGGAGTATCTAGTGGAAGAATACGCTCGACTCGGAAGTATGTTCCACTTTCATAGTAGTACTGCTATTTCAAAGCTTGAGTATCTTTGGATTATGACCATGGGCTCTGGCTTGAGACAACCTCAAGCTTTCAATTCGTTTCACGCTTCTAAGAATGATGCTAACCTACGGATTATAGGAAGCCCTACTGATATTGAAATCTTCATGTTTGGTCAGGTAAATAGCGAACATTGTCGACGTACGGTTTACTCCCAAAATCTTTGAGGATTTGCTATTTACTTCAATACTGACTTCGAAAAGACAAACAATTTAATGCGAATTGGACAATCGACGGTATTTCTATGGGTAAGAGCCTATTCGGTATGATCAGAAATACCCACGCCAAGAACCCGAAGTATGTTGTAAGCGCCTACAGTGATAACGCTGCAGTTCTTCAGGGCGAAACCGCGAGTTTCTGGGCGCCCGATTATTCAACTGGTAGCTGGAAACAAACGAAAGAACAAGTCCATTTTCTCATCAAAGTCGAAACACACAATCACCCAACTGCAATCAGTCCGTTCCCAGGTGCTGCCACTGGCTCAGGTGGAGAGATCAGAGATGAAGGCGCCGTAGGAAGAGGGTCAACCCCTAAGGCTGGACTTGCAGGCTTCTGGGTGTCTGACTTGTTAATACCAGATCACCATGAGCCTTGGGAATCGAGCGACTATGGAAAGCCTGCACATTATGCAAGCAGTTTTGACATAATGTTAGAAGCACCAATTGGGAGCGCCAGGTTCAACAATGAGTTCGGAAGACCATGCCTGACAGGTGTTTTCCGAACACTCTCTGTAGCAGTCGATGATGAAAACGGCGCGAAAGAGGTTCGCGGCTTTGTCAAGCCTATCATGATCGCAGGTGGAGTAGGAACTGTTCGTCCTCAGCATGCCATTAAGAATGGGAACGATGTTAAGTGAGTGCGCCTTCTTCCAGAGCTATTTTCCATCTAGGAAGTATTCAGATTCGTTTCGCGCTAATTTAGCGAACGAGGCCCACCTCAAGGCAATATTACAAGCTAACAAATTAACAGAGAAGGAGCCCATGTCATCGTACTTGGTGGGCCAGCAATGCTCATTGGTAAGCTAGCTCGATCGAGAATTCCCTTTCCTGCTGGATTTATTCTTAAAATATGGATACTTGAAGCAATAACCTTCCACCACAAAAGAGGCTCTTCTAAGGAACAGGCAAAAGATTTAGTGGCTTGCCGTGTCACTTCGAAGCTAAATTGATGAAGCAAAACTGATTAAACTGTGATTTAGGCTTAGGAGGTGGAGCTGCCTCTTCGAATTCATCTGAAGGATCTGCTGCACTGGATTTCGCCAGCGTTCAAAGTTCGTTCCACCTTTCCTTATTTCTCTATAATCTTTCAGTATCTGGGCAAACCCTGGAATACTGATTTTATGATAAACCCTACTAAGAAGCTTCATGGCACCTTAAACCACCCCTTCAACCCCTCTTTTCTTCTCTCACTACATTTGCTAATTAGAAACAGGAGGAAACCCAGAACAGGAGCGAAGAGCGCAAATGGTTATAGATGGCTGCGTAGCTCTGGGAGATGCCAATCCAATCGCCTTCATTCGTAAGTGTGATTCTCACACCTTATTTTTGAATAAGGAGCAATATGAGAACCTATGAATCGTCCTAGAGCTAGTCACTCAGCACTCAGCGCAAATGGCTCTTTGCACTGATAAGACTTCTTTATTCTCCAAGTTGTTTAGTGTTTAGATATGAACTGTACTAATGAGACTAATAGACGATGTCGGAGCCGGAGGGTTGTCCAACGCACTTCCGGAGCTCGTGAAAGATGCAGGGTTTGGTGGGAAGTTCGAGCTTCGCCAAATTGAAAATGCAGATAAAAGCATGAGTCCACTGGAGATCTGGTGTTGGTGAGTAATATGCTTTGTCCTTAACTTCGAGGTATATACTAAGTAATTGAACAGCGAAGCACAAGAACGCTACGTTATGCTTGTAAATCCTGATGGGTTAAACAAGTTCATCAGCAGTATGTCAAGTCCAATGTCTAAGAAGTCTAAAAATCTTGGAGTCTAGCGGCTCCGTCATCGCCGATATGTCATCTGAGCTCGAAAAAACTGGCTAAATTGATTATCGGAACGGATGACCCACCTAGCCTTCGAGTATTTCCACATTCACAAAATGTTATACTAATCCAGATCAATAGTTGCAAACCGAGAGCGGTGCGGTTTCTCCGATGTTGGGCGCGTCGTACAACAGCAGACAGGAGTTCCCAGACTTATATTGCAGGATCGAGAATCAAGAGACTATCCGACTCCTATAGATCTCCCCTTTACAACGCTGTTTCCAGAAGATAGAAAACTCGAAAGGATTGTCCAATCAAGAAAACCAAATCTCAAAACATTTGATAGTGTTAACGTTCTTCAAAACAGCTACCCTCAGATCCCAGAAAATCAGCTCATTACAAAAGCTGTTGAGCGTGTACTGTCAATTCCAGCTGTGGGTAGCAAGAGCTTCCTCATTACTATTGCAGATAGAACTGTCGGTGGGAAGACAGTACGGGATCAAATGGGTAAGATACATTTCTGGAAATTAGATGGCTCAAAGAGCCCTTTTAATTTTCAAGATTTATGAGAAGGAAGCTGACCATATTACAATAGTTGGCCCTTGGCAAACACCAGTAGCTGATGTAGCTGTAACAGCGACATCACTCAATATGGGTGACAATCTGAAGACTGGCGAGGCATTTTCTATGGGAGAAAAGCCGACGCTTGCTTTGATATCTCCTGCTGCTTCCGCTAGGATGGCAGTCGCAGAATCTTTGATGAACCTGGCTGCTGCAGATCTCCTGGGTGAATTGTCTCGTGTGAGACTGTCTGGTGAGTTTTGAGTATACGTAAAGCTCTGGCAGGCTAGGTGGGCCAAGCGGCTATATGTAGCCCGAGGACTCCTCTAATCTACGCGCAGCAGCTATCATTCACATCTTTAGTATAAGTAATATTGCTAATTAGTTGAAAGCAAATTGGATGGCCGCAGTCAATCACCCCGGCGAAGGGGCTGCCTTGTACGACGCAGTTCATGCGATTGGAGAAGTTTTGTGCCCAGCACTAGGAATAAGTATCCCAGTCGGTATGTTTATTCTCAAAATATGGCCCAATTGAGAAATAGGTTACTGACTTTCCCGATCAGGAAAGGATTCAACTTCCATGAAAGCCTCCTGGAAAGACGAGGAATCCGGAGAACAAAAATCAGTTACCGCTCCTCTGAGTGTTGTAATTTCAGCATTTGCTCCGGTAGCCAACGTGCGAAACACCTGGACGCCAACACTGCGGAGACTGGAAGACGTTGGGGAGACCATACTTATCTATGTCGACCTCGCGCAAGGCCACAAAAACATGGGTGGATCGGCATTTGCACAGGCCTTTGGCCATCTCGGGGATGCCTCACCGGATCTTCGAGACTCAAATACTCTCATCGACTTTTTTGACGCCATTCCACAATTACACCAAGCAGGCATTGTTTTAGCGTACCATGACATATCTGATGGTGGTCTTCTTACAACAATCGCAGAAATGTGTTTTGCAGGTCGATGCGGTGCTGAAATCATGCTTGATGGTGTAGCCAAAGCATCCACTTTAGATAATGAGATTGGCGCCCTGTTCTCAGAAGAACTCGGTGCTGTGTTCCAAGGTTTGTGCACTCCTTTTGCTTATTTAACCACTCCGGTTTTGGAAGAGGAATGTGTAATTTTAGAGCTGGTGATCACATTACCTTATTGGCTCAGGATTGACATGTCCAACTCCGATAGCTTCGCTTTAACTGAAGTTCTCGTTATGCTAATTTGTTTAAAGTCCGCAAATCTGATGAAGTCAACTTCATGCGATGCTTTGCAACATGTGGCCCGCCTCCCGGTATGGTCCGGAAGATTGGACGTGTTCCAGAAGTCACCAAGCAGAAGCTCGTCATTCGCAATGGAGGCAAGAAAATATTTGAGGTCCGTCAGACTCATCTTCCCTCAGCCCCTATGCGAACTATACTAAAATATTTCACAGATGGACCGCTCTGAGCTCCAACAGGTGTGGACAAAAACATCTTACAGAATGCAGCGACACCGAGATGAACCTGGATGTGCAGACCAGGAGTGGGACAATATTCTAGGTTCGTTACGTTCTACCATATAGCCGTCGCTCCGAATCAGTTCCTCTTGAAACACATAATTGCTCATACTGATAAACAAATAGATTCCAGAGATCCTGGCCTCAAATACAAGCTTACATATGACCCGAAGGATAAGGTACCATCACTGCTCGGATCCATAACTGCAGTATTTGCTCAGGCTCCACGCGTTGCGATATTGCGGGAGCAGGGTGTCAACGGGCACGCAGAGATGGCTTTCGCATTCAAGGCAGCTGGGTTCGATGCTGTTGATAGTGAGTTAATATTTCCTAGACAAAATTCTCAACACTGACATTATTCAGTACATATGAGCGATATCATCGGTGGACGTTCGCTCGATGATTTTGTTGGCATTGCCGCTTGTGGTGGGTTCTCTTACGGAGATGTTCTTGGTGCGGGTAATGGTTGGGCCAAATCCATCCTCATGCACTCAGAAAATGCTCGTCCAGAGTTTCAGAAGTTTTTCCAACGCACTGATACATTTGCAATCGGAGTCTGCAATGGTTGTCAAATGTTAGCCCGAATCAAGGAGTTGATACCAGGGACTGATCATTGGCCATTATTCATAGAAAACAAGGTTAGTAAAATTCCTTCCTGTTTTGCCTCTGAGCCAGAAATCTGTCAATGAGCAGGCAATCTCTTCGACTGATTATCTTCGCTCGGCGTTGTGCTTGGATATAAGGCTTCTTGGCGTCTTAATAGAATTCCTAGCCACACTGCTAATGCTGTTAATAGTCTCAACAATTTGAAGGCAGAGTTTCTATGGTCAAAATTCAGGATAATTCGAAGAACCCATCTGTTTTCCTCCATGGCATGAATGGATCCTCTCTACCCATTGTTGTTTCCCACGGAGAAGGCAGGGCTTTCTTTGAAAATCAACAGGATCTAGAGGCACTCAATGCTGTCGGAGGTATCCCTTTCCGTTATACCGACAACTATGGAAGCGTCACAACACGATATCCTTTCAATCCAAACGGTAGTCCAGAAGGTATTGCAGGCGTGAGAAGTTTGGATGGCCGAGTACTGGCTCTGATGCCTCATCCTGAGCGGACTATTATGGCGGATGTTGGTAGCTACATTCCACAGAGTCAAGTGGAGGAATGGGGAGAGTTCGGACCTTGGGTAAGAATGTTCAGAAGTGCGAGGAGGTGGGTTGGTTGAGCAAAATTGGTTTCATCCCTAGATAGCATGCTGCGAGCAAATTGTAGTAGTAATGACAGAAACGTAAGAGTTTAGACAATGGCTACTTGTTTCATGTATTACTTCTCAGTGATACTTCCATATTTAGGTGATTTTTGAGAGATTTGATTGAGATATTGTCATTTTGTTAAAATATAGGAGAAACGAGATGTATCCTGAAACCAATGAAAAAAGAAATAACATTTACAATTGGATAATGTTGCTCCTAGTTCTTTGTAGCTAAACTAAGAAATCATGCTTTGATAGTAGTATATAGTCTATGCACTCTTCGACAAAATATTTGAAGCTTTAATATTGAATTTGATATGCCTTACAGTCTTTCTTACTACCCGACAACAGGTGACGATAACGAATGAACAACTTACTGAACTGATCACGTGACATCAGAGTTTCTACGAATTATTATCTTCAAACTCTACCTAAGAACCAAAGTATAATCGTTAGTATAACATGTGTTTGTGTCATTAGTATTATAAGTTAAATATAGAGGCGCTCTTAGGCCCTCTTGAATGATCTAAAAACTTCATAATAGTGAACGACTACCAACTCGCTTAAAATAGGGGAGGGGACCTATAGATCTATTTCTCTATCGTTTATGGTCACAACTTCTTCCAAGTCTTCTTTTCCATCAACTTCTAATTGTCTTATATCCTATGACCTAAGCGAATCAGTAGATCCTCGTCCAGCATAACACTTTATGTACACGAAGGAGTCACGAATCCTTTCGCTTACCATCTGCCCAATGCCCTTTCACGCACCCTCCACTCGCCACTCATTCTGTCGTTACGCCAACGTCATATATGATGCGTAGGAATCTAGGCTTTTCTTTAGAGCATAAGTATACGTGCTTCCCCAGGCTCAGGATTCCCTCCACATACGGTTCCTTCAGATCCTCCTGAAGATCTGACACACACACACACACACACACACACGTACGCCCCCAACTGAAAATGAAATCAATACAGTCTCCACTGTTCATCAACACCGATTCGGACAGCGATAGTGAGGGTATAGACGGCGACGAGTTTGATAGCGATGCCTATGACAACGACAACGATAGCATTGATAGTGCGGCTCTCACGCCGACAGAGATTGAGCAAGAGACGCTGAGTCGGAGGAACACCCAAATCCATCTCGACCTTCCAAATAGTCCACGAAGTCTCAAGTTTTGCAGTCTTGGTAAACAAGAAGAGCGGCATTCGTCCACAGATCCGTTTGCGGCAAACTACCGCAAGACAGCGGACTGGGACGAGGAAACCAAAGCTCTTTGGCAGCGGGAGTGGGGTTTCGTGACAGACTTCATTGAAAAATACGAGAGCGTCGAGCATGCTGAATTCACGAGGCCGTTTGACCAATTCCGTGTTCTGATACAGGTAAGTTTGAATTCTCCTCCTATCGGAAATGGAGATGCTGGATTTCTGGAATTGAACGCTGACCTAGTCACAGGAACGTGGTCTTCGCCAGAGGTACGAGAACCTGTTCGCTACATCACCAGATGCTGCGACACGGTCGTGTAAGATCATGAACATGCTATTAGATGAGGCACCAGATCTTATTTCAAGATATGCGGCACTTGAAAAGTTGACAAGGGAGCGGGTAGAAATTCTGGAGCAAGGTGGGAAAGCTGATTGGGAGGTTGCATGGGAGAGAAGAAGAAAAGCAGAGTTGGGCCCGTGGGGAACTCCGAGAATCAGATGAAAAGGTTTGGAGAATGGGAAAATTGATGTATGATTATTAATGACTGAGACGTGAGACGAATATGGCGGCTGACGTGGTGGTTCATTACCCTTTAATACTTATAATAATGTCAAATAATATTGAACGAAACCGCAATCATCACTCTTACATCCTATGAATTGTGCAATTTCTTAGACCCTTTGGTATCGAGATCACCAGCCCCGAGTTCCAGTCACACTTCTAGAAACAGTATTGTTCGAAATGAGAATAACCACAGTTTCTAGCCATGATCATCAATTTGTTGGAGAACAGAACTATATATTTTGAGATCTCAAGTCTAGTTTAGATACATTTTTTTGATATGGTCTACATCATGGGTTTCTATGTGAAAGTAAATGCTTAAGAAACTAGCAGTCAAGACGGCTGCTCTACAGATTTCATTCTTTATGAATACTAGCATCGTAATAGTTGAGAGTACTATACTACTTTAACCGTCGTGGTCAAGCTTTAGACAGTACTCATCGTTGAATGTTACCCCGTACAATAAAAAGTAGAGTATAAGGGTTGTACTAATGAAACCTTCAACGGACTCAGCCTGAAGCAAACATAAGTTGATGACTTCCCTGCGCCTGGGATCTCAATCAGACTGACAAAACTTCAAACTTCGGATCTGCATATTTCATCACCATTTTCGTCATCATAAAAGGCTAGGAACTGCAATCAACGTATATTTAACAACCATACCATCTATCTACTACAGCCACACTCCTAGCCCCATCTCATACTCATTCACCTCATATTACGATCGTCTCAATGAAAGCTAAACAGAATTGTGCAAGAAAAAGAAAACAGAATCAACTACATCCCCAAATAAAGCCCCCCCAATTCCATTCCGACCATGCAACTACCACCAACACCCGCTCCCAGGTTTTTACTTTTCACAAAGCCCCCAAATCCAAGGTGTATCAATGTCCGTCATTCCATAAAAGAAAGAAGGAATGGTAGATTATCACATCGAACGAAAACAAATACAGGTAGACTCAAATACAAGAGAACGATTCAAAATACAGAAAAAACAACAACAAGAAATAGAATCGGAGTATGTCGAACCCGCATGCATGTTCAACCTATCGCTCCTCGCTCCTCCCATGCCATGCCATGCTTTTTGTACCCTTGAACCGAAAAACATATATGAAGTGTTGTATTGACGGAGAAAACACTGAATCGACGACAATTGCTGGATGTGGATTTCGAATCAAAAGATAGCCGATCCAAATACATGCTTCCACTCCATCGCTATGCACCCAAGCCAGATTGTGTGGATTTGTACGTCAAGGTAGCATCATCCCGTCTGCTTCCATTGTCTCCATAACATTCGCCCTAACCGCATTAAAAGAACTCCGCCCTCTGCGCAAAAATATTGTCCATAGTTCCGCGTTGTAGAAGTCTTCTCTTATCCATCCGTAAAATTTTCTTTATACCACCCACTCCCAAGGCCAACCAGCCCAAACCCGATGTGCAAATCCTTTTGTGAAACCCCATATATCAACATGTCCAAATATCTCCTACAGTCAGATGCAATATGAATCTCATTTCAACCCCAAAGCCGTCCTGAAAATATACCAAGCAAATGAAGAGCAGAAACCGAGACTCATGGATAGACCTTTAAAAGGAACAACAACGCTAATCATGCAATACAAAATCTAAGCAGGAGATTTGCTTGGAGCGCTAAGTTGTGAAGATCCACCATTTTGGCGTGCGTCACCGCTCATGTTCAAAGTTCCCATGCTGGTAGAGAGGAAGGCGAATGGATCGCTTTCGCCTTGGTTGCCGCCGCCATAGAAGTTGGAGGGACCAGCTGAAGCTGGACCGTTGCTAGCATTTTGGAAGGCTTGCTCTGCAGCTCGGCTATCGAATGGCCCAGCAGAGTGTGCACCACTGGAAGGTCCGAAGTGGGTGTTTAGTGATGGGTATGAGCTAGTTGACGCACCAAGACCGGATGGTAAAGCATAGGTGCTTGGTGGGCCACCGAAGTGTTGTCCTCCATAACCACCCGAAGATCCAAAGCCACCAGTGGAAGGAGAAGCAAATGGACCTGGCCCAGGAGTGCCAGCCATCGAGCCAGGACCCATTCCATAGTTGGAAGGAGGGTCCATTGGAGATGGATATCCGGAATCTGCCACCACAGCTGCACCAGCACGGCTCGCGCCGCATCGTAAACAGCTGACGTTCTTCGCAAAGTTGTGGTAACCACAGCCTTCGGAGCCGCACTTCCAGTCACCAGCTCGGAAGGGAACCACACCTCCGCTGCCACCCATTCGACCGCCACCGTGACCACCCATACCACCGCCGCCGTGATGGCCCATGTGTTGAGGAGGAGGAATCATCGCTGGTGGACCATATCCATAACCGCCGCCACCGTATCCTCCCATAGAGTCACCGCTAGGTCCAGCACTCATAGCAGGGAAAGAGCAACGGAAACAAGCGGTTCTTCTTTGAAAGTTCGAGAATCCACATGATGGGCAAGTCCAATCTCCTGGACGAGGTCGATTTTTGCTAGGTGGGAAAGGGGTCAAGATTTCTGCAGCACGGTCAAGAACTCGGCTGGAAGATGGGGAAACCTCGATAGCCTTTTCGTTGAGAGCACGTCCGTTCATGCATAGACTCTCGGCCGCCTGGTAGGATGTTAGACGGTGTCCACGAATATCAAAGAATTTAAGGAGTGCTGGAAATGATAGGTTGCAAAGTTTTTCATAAAGCAAAAGAATGTATTCGTGGGGTGCTGACACCACGATTTGCAAGACTTTGCAGGATTGGCAAAAGAAGTATAGATGGAAAAGAATGGATATGCTGACCTCTTCATGCGATGAGAACACTGCGAAGCCGGAGCCCGTGGGTTTGTGCTGATCTGGAGTTCTCAGTGTCCAGAAAGCAATTGGCCGTCCACCAAATTGAGTGAACCAGCTCTCAAGCTCAGACTGTGTGGTATCGTGAGGCAGACCTGCCATGTGAAGTACCTTACTACGCTCAGACAAAAATGCTCGAACATCAGCACGGGCATCCATGGGGCGCGTAAGGACATCGGGGTGCTCATGAGCGGGTTGAGACTTGCGGATCAACCCTCTAAGAACTCTTGCCAAAGTCACGGCCTCCTCCATAGCTCGGCGAGGAGATGCTGGGGCGAGCGCTTGTAAGTGGAATGGCAAATTATGCTTGATAGGCGCACTGGCTTGGACAGGCTCAACCTCAAGAGCTGCACATATGTTTGACAGCATTGAAGGTCCAAATGGCAGAGACTCTGGATGGTGTTGTTGCCATCTTTGGTATTCGGTTCTTAAGTCAAAGGTTCTCGAATGTTGAAGGTATGGAGGAAGCACCACGGCTTTATCGCGTGCTTCACGTGGAAGCTGAACTCGGAGGTCCCAAGAATCGAGCGTCACAAAAGAGAAGTCTAGATTCTGTCCGGTCAAGTGCTCAGTTGCGAACACATCGAAGCGGTTGATGGCATCTCTGAAGGTACCGGCATTTCGCACATGTTCCCAAGTGAGGGTCGTCAAGCTTGCTGAGGAAATGGTCAGCAGAAATAAATACGTAGCGCACAATTAACTGGCGGATGTGGATTGAAATCTGGGCAATTAAGTGTCTGATGTAGCCGTGGTCACTTACTGCAAAGAGGTGTAATAGGGGTGTTGATAGGCTTTACAAGAACGCTTTCACGATGAAGCTGAAGACGTCAAGTTAGCGAACTGCACCATGGCATAATAAGGCGCAACACGGTTGACCATACCTCGTCACAGGATTTGGCATCTAGCAAGATCCAGCCAAGCTCAATCACTTCGGCAGAATCCTTCGTAACATAGACGCCGTGTTCGTCGCAGGTTGTAGCTACATGAATAACAACATAGCGGTCGAGGTTGCCTTGTTGGCTTTGGGTAACAGAAGACATGACTGCGGTATGTGTATAATGCGACGTCCGATCTGGTGGTTTTTTGAGTACTTTACTTGGGGGCGTCGAAGCTCCGAATTTTGTGCGGAAGCCGAGGAGCAATTCAAATTCAAAAAAGAGTGCTGTACTGTGCAGGTCGGTGTTGATCTACCGAATGCAAATCAAATCTTTAAAACAATGGAAATAGGCCGCTGCACTCCTGTCCTCCGGTCGTAACGTCGTGGAAGAAATAGGAGAGGGAGGTGAGGTGAGGTAAGGTGAGGGTGAGGATGAGGTGGAGCAAATGGATGTTGACAATTTGCGAGATCTCTTTTTCTGGTCGGAGCCGTGCACCCACTCCACGGCGACGCTAAGCCTAACCTAATCAAAAACGATTCAGGGTGCCGACTCCTGAATGTTTATATATGTGTGTATATATAGATATATATTACATCTATATATCAAAAGCGAGAGTATGAGATACTATGTAGACTTCGGCTTTTGTTTGTGTCTGAAGTGGAACTCGCTTGTGGGAGAGGATAGTAGCGTGATTGTAAGTAGTCAGGTATTTTGAGGTTGGTGAATCTATATCAACCCATCGTTTAAGGGGTATTTTTTCAAAGCCCTAGAATTGTCATCTTGCGGGCACCACTCGTTCATCATATCTTTTCCCCAATATAGAAGTCATTATACCGTCAATGCCGCTGTAACCTCGATCCGGGCTGCCCCCGTTCATTACACTGTTGCGGGCCTGACAGCCTGCCAGGTAAAAGACGTTTCATTTTACTGTCCCCTACACTATGGTGGAAGCCCATAACAATCCCATGATCCTTCCGGGCCTCTACTCATCCTGGTGATCCCACTCACTAGAGTGCGCCGTAGAGACGGTGCTGAATATTGCTCACAGCATATCACCATGATGTGATGGTTTTCAATAGCTGAAAGCCAGGCGTATCACAAACATCACCTACTCTCAGGCCGATGCAACTGCAACATACCCAAACATGGAGTCCACAGGTGCAGAAAGCATGGCCAGCACGAGTCCACCACATCTCTGGTGCGCCCGGTCCCCCATCATATCGGTTTAGGGAGCTTGGATTCCATGGTTCCCCTACGGCCGCCCAATCGGTGTGTTACCATCACCAGCAAAACCGTTGCTGAATCAGCCCAAAAGTTGCACCAATATTTGTTTTGCTCCTGTATCACCGCTATGGTGTTTCCCGAAACTCCCTCTCCCGCTCGAGATCTCTCTTGCGGGCCATTGAGATGGGAGAAGTTATATATAATGGTGACCGCTGCACAAGCACGACCTCTCCCACTCTCCCTTTCCAGCTACCCGAAAACGACTCGAAATCCTACCCCTATCCACTGCGTCATATCAAATCCTAACATTGCAATTCGTACTCCCTATTTCATCCCATATCGCCATGTTTCAGAATCTGCACAAGGGGCCCGATATTGCACTCCCGGACCGGAGACGAAAGGAACAGCCAAAACTACCTGTGATTCTGCCGACATACCCTTATTTATGAGTTTAGCTTCCGACCTGTTCTTCCGCCTCTGTTTCGGGCGAACAGTTTGGCAATGTCTTCTACGTGAAAATCATTTATGGTCCTTGGCAGCACTACGAAGTTGCTTTTATGCTCTTACGTTTACATATCCAGGCCTCCCCCACCCGAAATGTGGAGATTCATCAGAGACTGAATGGGAAGGTCTTTCACGATCGCCAATTTTGCTTGTAAGCGTTTCAGTTTTCAAGAGAATATGTGTCGTCGCTTCTGTCGATTCATTTGATATAGCCATAACTCAAGTTGTGAAAAGATACAAGGGCCTGGCATTAATCCAGCGATCCCAATGGTTCTATTGAGAAGAGTAGGTTGCAGCTGAATATATGGTAGAATATGACTTATAGACCCACACAATGTGACAGACTACGTGAGACAAACAATGTGATCGGAACAGCTAATCAGTTTAAGCATACATTTGGATTTCTCGAATGAATACGTCACGTTGCGAGTCTCTATGTGAGAAAAAAGTCAGCCTATATATCCCATACAATTTGATAAGTTGGGCTGCAAGTTCGGGTTTGAGAGCACCTAGAAGATGTTTACATTCATATATCAGTGTAACTGCGTTCTCATGTTTTAATCTGAAAGAAGTCCAATGTATTCATATTTTGGGGCTTGGAAATTTTCTCGAAATGAGACCTTAGCCGTTGACTATTAAGCTTATCCTGCCAGTAGTTCGATGATTCTAAAGCAGAAAGCTCCAAATTATAGGATGAGTTCTCATCACCTGCAAGCCAGCTCTACCTCCTAGCTGATCAACAGTTGTCGATCACGGCTCATCCCGCCTGTTCTAACATATCTACTACGATAAACCCATTTCCAGGCATGCATTGCCGCACATGCAAACTTCAACCCTATTATTGTTGCCTGAGCATCTAATGAATGATATATTTCAGCAGCACAGTATTGTTACCCATTCTATTTCAACATGCGAGAACTTTGAAGATCGGTAATGAATAGCAATTGAGTGGCCTCTTCAAATATAAGATTTGGTCTAGAATTGGCAACAATTTTTCGGTATCCTTATTCAAGGGTTTCTACCGTTGGTATAATTGAGGTTACCTTTCTTACCGGCCTGAAGAGGGTTTATGTCACAGGGAACGTTCATCGGTTTCCGCTGGAAAAACAAATAGGTTTGCACAGATGTAGTAATTGCGGTGACGAGTTGTTTCGAAATCGTGGAGAACCTCAATAACTTTATGGCTTCTGTAATGAGAGGATATCAACCTTACGGGTAAAATGTTGAAGGATAGGAATGCAGGTAAAGTCTAAGAAGATGATTTAGTCCTATAACAAGTAGCCTAGGAGTTCCTCGTCATGGGATTTCTAGCTTACCTGACCACTTATTTTCTAGATAATCACTCTCAAAGAACTATTGAAACGACTTAGAATTGCTACGTGGCTGACCCTTTCATCTGGTGAACCATTCCCAAAACCGGTGTTGCAAAATCATGGAACAATGCCTCATATATGATGCGCCAATGCTTTTCTTAAATACCTTCCTAAATTCCAAAGAACTCCTAGGCAAACTGCTAAAATAGGGGTTGGTGATACGCCATGATTTACCGTGGTGCAGTAGATGCTTGCAATGCAAGCACATCTAGAGGCCGAAGAGGCGTCGAAGTGCGGTAGCACCGCGCGATCCTGTTGCAGCCACATCAGATCTACGATCTTGGAGGGAGTGAGGCTTGATTTATCGATTAGAGTATGCACCTTGGGTGTATACCAGAAATGAAGTTGCCTCTCCAAAGGAAACCATTCATTGAACCATCGGGAATAGAGATTAGCATCTTTCAACCTCCAGGAGTTATCAAATTGCTCCGTCAGCGAGAGTCTATTTTATTGACGCAAAGACTGCCGTTTGTATATTCCTTGGCTACAAGACCTCTTGAGTCTACGCTCATGACTGAAAGTCTTGTCAGCCGGAATACTAGAACGTTTATTCGAAGTGATCCTGAACTGGCCAAGTTATACATAGGTAGCCATGAGCGGCACTAAGTTTGCAAACTGCATACCCCGTTGTATCAGTTATCTAATTTTAGTTGTCCTGGATCTACAGAGTCTATATATTGCGATATACTTGAAATTCTAGTGGTAAACACATATATTGAGAGTACAAATCTGGTAAGAGAAATTACAATACTTCAATGCCATGATACTTCCTTAGATGAAACTGAGATCATTGATGATTAAATGCTGTTTGGATTGGGCTTCAAGTTATTTAGGACGGAGTGAATTTCAAGAAAAGTCCAAGGGAATGATTAATCTGAGGTCAAATACTCATAGTATATCAGCCATTAAATATGGTAGCGCTGCCAGTAGTACCGATCCAGTTGTGGTTGGGCTTGTCATGGGTCCAATTGATGATGAACCATTTTGATCTTAAAGTCCTGTTCTAATATGGCATATAAATCCATTATTGAAATATTTTAAAAGATGAATATTTTCATCTCTACATGAATACCAGAAAGCGAATTGAGTCGTATTCATCCAGATTTAACAGAGGTTGAGCCTCGGCAGATTGCTGCCTTGCTGCCAAAAATGCCAAATCGAGTGAGTTTGCACCATACACGTGATCGCTTCCCTAGCGTGCTCCTTCTAGCGCGGCGCCAAAATTTCTATATAATCTCAGCCTCTCTTCCAAACTTTTCCTTTCCTCATCTTAGTGGTATGTCTTCACCCAACCCCCTACATTTGAGTCCCTCACTAACAGTCCTCAGCATGGGTTTTACGCATATCAGTGAGGATTCGTCCGAGATTGCGTTTTTGCTAGTTGAAAACTATAACCATGACCACTCTTATTGGACTTCGGTCTGATAGGGAATCTTTGGAAACCATCTCTTATGTGAGACTCTTTTTTTCATTGCGGGCGGTCCTTCGCGGACCGTCGCGAAGAAGAAGATACGTAGATTATGATACTCTTGTGATGGTGACTGTTTGTAGATCCATAAAAAAAATTCCGTGAGACGCGTCAAGCTCCCTAATGGAGGGGTGGCTACGACGGTGTGTAAATTAGCACGACAAGCTCTACGCCTTCTTTGTATATACTCGATCCGCAACTACAATCATGGCAAAGAATGTCTTGATCACCGGCGCAACTGGTCTGCTGGGCCGACAAGTCGTGCAGGCTTTCAAACGCGCAGGCTGGAACGTTGTAGGCACCGGCTTCACGCGCGCAAACCCTCCCTCTATCCTGAAGCTCGACCTTGGTGACGAGGCAGAGGTTGCTAGGGTTATTGGGGATGTCAAGTAAGGTCATCTCTGCGTATCTAGGAAGTACTGACAGCTAGAGCGTAAAGACCGCAGGCCGTGATACACTGTAAGCTCAACGACCTACCTGTCTGCCCACGATGCTAACCGTTTCCAGGCGCCGCAAATCGATTTCCAGACAAATGCGACAATGATCCCGAGGGCACACGCGCGTTGAACATTGCAGCATCGGGGTCCCTCGCACAGCTGTGCGCGGCAGACGATATATTCTTGATCTACATCTCCACCGACTACGTCTTCCCAGGCACGGAAGGCGATGCCCCTTACGAGATAAGCAGCACACCGAAGCCTCCAAATCTATATGGGGAAACCAAACATGAGGGCGAGAAGGCTGTGCTGGCAGCGTATGAGAGTGCCGGCAAAGCTGGTCTGGGTGTGGTTTTGAGAGTGCCTGTTCTCTATGGCGAGGCTGAAAAGCCTTCAGAGAGTGCGGTCAATGTATTGATGGATGCTGTTTGGAAGGCTCAAGAGACCTCTGTCACAATGGACCATTGGGCTCTACGCTACCCTACAAACACTGAGGATATAGGACGGGTCTGCAAAGGTATGATTTACTAGTTCAAATGTGTATCACCTCCTAACATGATCCTAGATATCGTGGCCAAATACCTCGAGACGGCAGACAAGTCTAGTCTCCCTACAGTTCTTCAATTCTCATCCGAGGACAAATTCACGAAATATGAGATCTGCCAGCTCTTTGCTGATATTATGGGATTGCCGCTAGATGGTATGGTTCCGAATACACAAGGCAATGATCCGAACGCGAGTGTACAGAGGCCATATGATTGTCATCTCTCGACAAAAGCATTGAAGGATCTTGGTATCCCTGCTTCGACAAGTGATTTTGAAGGGTGGTGGAGAAGAGAGGCGAGGGCTTTCAGGAAGTAGGATTCATGTTATCTGGCAGCGTTCGTCTCCATCTATATAGACATTCACCTTCAAAGATCAAGGCTGTATTCTTGCCTTCTGATCTTACTGTGGGTCGATATTTGCGCCCACTGAAGTTGGTCAAGTTATAGAAATGTAGATGATATATATTGTGGCCCTAGTCAACCTGTTACTAAGAGACATCTTACCTTATGCATCTCTCTCCTATCGTTTGATCAAATAACCTGGAAGTGCTCAAATTTTGCCAACGTTGTAGATAGTGAGCCGTGTCTACGTTTTTGCGTTTTCCTATTCTGTCCTTATTGCTTGCCACTATAGATGTTTTAATATCTAATTCTCCTGATACATTACAAACACAATACAACTACTCTGAATTCAAGATATTAACGTGGGTACTATGTCACTACTGACAGATAATCAAACTCAATTCCGCAACGAACAGCCCATACGCAGAACTCTAGAACCCTTTTGCGTGCATGTGCTCCGTTTCTAGTAATAGCTAAACAAGTGGAGTTGTCAGATTGTAAAGTTAAAAAGCGCCACACAGTGTGAGGCAATGGAGGGCTTGAAGCTGAGGAGAGTCAGCTAGCATAGGGGTTGTACTGCTGTTTGCTTTGCTTTGCTTTTCTTTTCAATAATCAACTCTGATCAATGTGAACCAAGTAAACAAGTTCGCAGCCAATCACGGGCGCAAAGCTGCTCAAGTGAACCCATACATACCGCACCCCAGATATTGTTACGGATCTTTTTGCCGGGCGCGCGGGGCGATCTGCTGTGCAGCACCGTAAACCCAGACGGCGCCAAGAATGTAATTGAAATTGCAGGAAGGTCACGATGAGTTTTGGGGCCGGCGGGTGGTATTATTAGGAAACACAAAATAGAATATTGCTCTCGCCCCGCCAGCTATTTTCTCTAGATCATGAACCAAAGCCCAGCAAATTCGTCTTTGCGGCAACATAGAACAACAACACAATATTTGTAAAAGACCCCATCCCACCGTGGCAGAGATGGACACAACCTCGTCAACGCCTCCTAGGAAGTACATGAGATACAAATCGGTGCAGCAAGCAGTGGGTGCAGCGGCTCAAACATCGCCAGAGAAGAAGGATGGACCCAATATCTCTAGGAGCATGTCGCGTTATCGACGACCAAGAAATCCAAATCCGGTCTTGAGCCCTCCCTTGCCTACTGGGCGCATTCCTCAGTCGTATGCCCAAGGAATTTCTACGAGACATGGGGAGATGGTTAGAAGTGTGACAGATCCTGTCACTGGCACCCCAAACCCACAGAAGCAGCAACTACCTATGCGACACGATACAGTCCCTACATCTAGAGCGCCAGCACGGCCTCGAGAAACGGAGGCTGAACATGCACAGCGCAAAGCAAGGGAGATTCGCGAAGAAGAAGAACAATATCGGCAGGCACAGCAGGAACAAGAGGCGCAAGAACTTCGACGATTAGAAGCAGCCGCCGAGGAAGTTAGGCAAGTTGAAGCAGAGAAAGCCAGGCTATTGGCAGAGCAGAAGAAGAAGGATTTGGAGCGGCTAGAAGCCGAGCTGGAAGCTGCAGCACTTACAAAGGGAAACAGTCCTGGAAAAGAGAAGCTGGGTTTCTTCTCGAGAAAAAGGGCTGCAACCAAAACTTCAACCTCCACCAAACAATCCCCTCCAACTCCTCCTGAGAGCAGAAACACGTCGACTTCAATCTCCCGGCTGCACAGCAACACCAGTATACCCGGTAGTGGGAAGGAGCCTCAATTCAGAGGAATTGAACAGGGGGGAGGGGGTGTAGTACCCGGAATAGACGCTCCAATGTCAGCGTCGAATGCCGGAGAGAGGGTAAGTAAAATGTTCATCATGCCTAATTCCTCTAACATGTCCCTAGCGAGTTCTTGTTCGGTGCAAACAATCGTCAATCAATCTTCCAATCACTCCAGAAACTACACCTAAAGACCTTATCTACTCAGCAGCAAACATCATGTCTCATGGCATTAGCCCTTCAGCCGCCATACTCATGGAATCATACACACAGCTAGGGCTCGAGCGGCGCATTCGAAGGTATGAACATATCAGAGACATCATGAATTCTTGGGATAGGGATACCCAGAATGCCCTTACCATCCAGAGTTCTGACTCTCCTAACTTTGATACCGACCTCGAGTCATCATCTGTACCCCGGATAGCTCCTAAGGATATCACAGTATACATGTATCATTCCCAAAAGCCGGGCAAGTGGAACAAGCGATATATAACACTATTATCATCGGGTCAAATATTCATGTCCAAAAAGAAGGATATCAAAGTGTCAGATAAAGATGCCCAAAGCTTGTGTCATTTATCTGACTTCGACATATATACGCCAACACCTCAACAAATACGCAAGAATCTTAAACCTCCAAAGAAGCATTGTTATGCCATCAAAAGCCAGCAGAGGACGACCATGTTTGAGAGCACTACAAATTTCGTGCACTTTTTCAGTACAGAGATAGAAGAAGTAGCCGAAATTTGGTACAATGCAGTTCAGCGATGGCGAAGCTGGTATTTGGTGAACAAAATGGGTGAAGGAAATGCGGCACCCAAGGTCAAAAAGGTCGATTTAGTCAAGAGGTCTACCACCAGATCTGGTCCAGGTCATAGAGTGAGGGTATCTGTGGATGAAGATCCGTACACAATCGGCTCATTTAAGCCTCTGCTCGATGTGGATCGAATTGCGAAAGCAGAACCAGAATACGATTCGGAGGACGAAAATCGCCCTCTCCAGATTCCCTTCCATCTTCGGAATGGCATCCCAAACATAGTTCGTGAAGAAAAAAGTCGTTATCCACCCCCGGTGACATATCGACTGCCACACGAGGCTGAAGAGGAGGAATTCGCAGCTTCGGGTCTTCTTGGGAGGACATATTCGCAACGACAAAATGCGGTCCGGGACCGTGAAGTAATAGATAGAAACAGATTCCAGCCTCCAGCTGAACTCCCATCATTTACAGCTGGGCACCGCCGTAGTCTCTCAGTGAAGTCTACGAGGACTACTAGAATGGGTCAGCGACCATCTACATCGGCTGGGGCTGGATCGGGTGGCTTACAGCGCAACGCTACCACAAAAGAGAAACCGAGACCGTTGTTGGACTTCACTCCGCAATTCAAAGAGCCACCACAGTGGGATAAATCAGGACACGGCCGTGGAGTGGTAGCTCCTTCCGGTGTTCCACTGGTAGAGGCTGCTACTACACCGGATAATCCGCTAGCGGAGATCTCGAATCCCACTGTGTTTAGGAGAGATACTGTACATGGGCAGCGTCCGTCGACAGCTGCGGGGCCTAGGCAGGAAGGCGCTTTCATTAAGGGCGGACTAGTTTCTGGGATTTAAAAGGTGCATGGGACGCATTCATCAGGTGATGATGGTCACGCTTTATGACAATTTCCTAGTATATGATACCATATGGGAAACAAGGGTGTTAGGTAGGCAAAAAGCTGGTTGTATATTAGGATACAATAATCTGCATTGAATGCCATTAAAGTTTTGGTGTCGTCTTTAATTTACTTGTTCTAAATTCACAAAGTATCATGGGTTCGTGAGGATAGCTTGTGATCAGCAGCGCGAAGCACTTTGCTGAATTTACAAAATGGCATTGGTAGGCTGATGCATACGATTTGCACTCTAGGTTGATACGTGATGAAAAATTTGAAAGCTTAGTTTGGAAGGTGTGCTGTATATTTAGGGTGAGCAAGAAAACTAGAACGTGCTAAGGAAAGAGGGAATCCCAAGGTTTATTCTTTGACATTGCTAGATACTAACATATCCCGCCTTGTTATTCACAAATGCTGTCCTCATGGAACTTAAAACAGAGCTGTCTAGCCTTACCTAGTGGACCAAAGTTGCATGTCTTACCATGGTGAATATTTTTCGGTTTTAGGAAACTTCTCTCCCTCTTAATAAAACAAAGTCCCGAATTTCACGCACAAAACAACCATCTCGCTGTTGCTGCTCACGTTCTATCTGACCCAGATCCGAAATTTACAAAGCAAAACAACTAAGCACATCGCCGTCTCAAAAAGCCGAAATGCCTGCTACATTAGCCTACATCACCCACACCTGCGATCCGAGCGTCACTTGCGCCATATGTCTTGAGCCAGTCGATGAGAATGCGGTCAAAACCTCGTGCCACGCCTTCTTGCTATGTGCTGACTGCCTGGTGAGTGAAACGTCTTCTGTATTAAGTCGTGACTTTCTGAAAATGAATCAACTATGGAAAAGCTGACGTTGTGATTAAATAGGGACATTGGCTCACGAGCCTTCTCCTCGCCAACAAACAAACCAAGTGCGTCTGCCGTTCCACTATCAACTGCGACAACATGAAACCGTTGGTCTTCGAGAGGAAGGAAAATAAGTGGTATTGGATGGATTTTGAGTATGAGGATACCGAGGGAGAAGAGTACGAAGATGGATTTGAGGAAGACGAGATGAGCCTGGATGGGGACACGGAAGACGATGATGTTATCGAGGACGATGAGATCTCGGTATCAACCTGAGTTAGAGAAAGATCGTAGTAGCTTGGGGGATAGATAATATGGGCAGCAGGTTGCTTTGACACGACGAATGAGCCGATAGATCTTGGCGGTCGATTTTATAGAACTAGAGGATATATTGAGATACCACTGGATAGAGTTGAGGCTTCTGAGTTTATTTGCCTTATAAGATAGAGGGGAATCAACCTAGCCAAAAGTGTTTGACTTATTTTCACGCAAGCCATTATGTTGGCGTTTAGGCCATCGTGCTTTATAGAAGTCTTGACACAATCCCCTGTGAGTCGTGGTAGAAGTGCATTACTCTGATAACATCAGGCTGCAGCTGGGACTTCCATTGTCAACAATTTGACGAAATATGCCCTAAAATATCAGATTATCAGCCAAAACATCCTGCGAATGCAGCTCATAGTAGCCGATAAAATATGAAGTAATCGGCTGAGCGCCATAGCCTATATTCATCAAATAAGCAGCCAAGTAGTCTGATTAATCGATTACATGAATCTCAGTGAGTTTAGAATGCCATTCTCTTCTATTTCATTCTATCGACTTGTGCGGATGTGTTAGCCTAGGGATTATGGCGTTTAGCGGAACTGAACTGACTCTCAAAGTTTCCTGGACAGCTTCATATATTAGGAGACTCGGCTGAATGATGATCGTTTTGCGCGGCCATGCTCAAGACCAACAACTCACTTAAATGAAGTTAGTTACCGGTCAGTTGCCAAATTTCTATTTCGGAAAGTTTCAACAGTTCAACGTTAAACTCTAACGAAGCTTTGTTGTCGAAAGGGGCTTAAGCGAGACGAAGACCGTACCCCTGTACGCACACCCTTCTGCTTGTCAGCGGTTTAACATTACTCTCGGATCTATCACCTAGCTACTGACTCTCTACTGCAACCTAAATATTTAGGTTGATGGAAATTAGTCATGAGTGTCAGGGTGAGACGGTATAATTAGCTGTCAGACAAATATAAGCAGTGAGCTATATCTGCCACCACTGCCATCACTGACCCAATTTCAGTATTTCCCAACTGATCTCAGATGTGTTTCATAGTTCTACGATAAATTTGACCTTAGATCACGGTAATAATCATGCCGGCAGCTCCACCAAGCTGGAAACGTGAAACTGATCATTAGAGACTCATTATCAAACTACCTACTTCTTCACAGGAGCATCTTTGCTCGCAGCTGCTGCGGCATATTTCTCATTCCCTTTATTCACCGCCTCCTTATATTCCGTCACATGTACTGGCACTTCATCGACTCTATTATATGGACCAGGAACCGGCTCTCCAAACCTTTCATAAAGCGGCATTACCCCCGTCCACACCCTCCCCAGTACCTCCTCGTCCTCCAAATCACACTTTTCATCATTCGGGCACCCTTCTCTGACCTTGCCACTCCCGCTTTCAATCCTGACCCTTAAAATCTGCGTCGAGGCCATTTCTCCTTTGTTCGGCGGTACCCTGGTGTTCTTCCATCGATCGGGTACTACCGAGTTGGTGATGAGCTCCATGGCCCACAGCTTCTCTTCTACGGATTCAACTAACTCGGCGTAGCCATAGAGGACGACCGAGCGGTAGTTATAGTTGTGGGAATTAGGTGTTAGGGTTAGGACGAGACCGTCGACTTTAGCAGCTGCGATGCAAATTGGTAACCCAGGGGGAGAGGTGGGTGTGGCACGAGCGAGGTTCATGATGCGAGAAGAGATGTAGCCGTGGAGATAGCAGTCTAGAGGCTCGCCGAGCGATGCAGAGGGGCGAGAAAAGGAACCCATCTGCCCGATCATGGGGAGAGTGGTTGGGAACGGTGAGTCTGGGGCATTGAAGGAGATGTGAAGAAGGGGCGTGGTGTTTATGAGGGTGTGAATTGTAGTAAGATTGTATACAGCTAGAGAGTGCTCAGTACTTTAATAAAAGTGGAAAATTTAGGGCTGTGTACCTTGATGCTTATACCTATTCACCGTATTGTGCGCATCTTTGGGATATTCTAGTGAGTGACGGGCCATTACCCTCTTGGTCAGAGGAGGAATATTGTATAGATAAGAGACGGTGATACGTAGAGGAACAGGTAGAGAAGAACTAAGTACGATCAAGGAGTACTTCTACTTGAAAGGCAGATGATCGGAATATGTATAGACTCAAGAGTTGAAGAACTAGTTCTTATATTATCATTAATGATTATCGTCTACTCTCACCGGTTAATCTATCTAAGTCTGAAGCCAGCAACCATTGATTATGTAGATAGATATCCGCTGGGATCTCGAGAAGCTAATGGTCATGTCCCAAAACTGCAGGTGTAAGCGAGACATACCTCATGCCGCTCCAAGCCATCCCCCACCATTGCTCTAGAATCTACAAATCAGAACATCTCTAATTGATTTATTACACCTCTAGCTTCGTAAGATATCCTTTCAAGAGTCTCAAAGCAGAGGTCAAGTCCTCTCACGTGATTACCGACCTATTTGGTAAGTAGATTGAGAATAGTTATGAGATTAACGCCATCTGGGTTCATGTAGGTATATACAATACAACAACCTTACAGAACTAACAAGTCTATTTCATTTCTATTATCCTTCTGCCAGTATCAACTATATTGAATGATGATTTGATTGTGTCAAAGCACGAACGTTTGTGTGAAAAAAAAGCGAGGAAGTATAGAAAAAACTTTTCTTAAACAGCTGGATCCGGTTATAGGAGCAACCCAGATCACTTGCGGAGGAATTAGTTACCTGGTGCACACCTAGTACACCTATTTGTAAAATTTGACTTGCAGCTTCCTCCAGTCTTCCGGGGATGTAGATATTAGAAGAATCAGCTTCTACCTCAGTGCACTGGCGACCACGAAGATTTAGTTGCTAGCAGAGGTCCCTACCTTGATATGTGTGTAGAGGGATCCGACCTCGTTTATTTTCGCCTCAATGACAGAGGAGGGTGAGGCAATATATGCCTTTTCAAACTGCAGGAAAGCTTTTGGGTAAGCACCGTTCTCTTCTAATATCAAGCCCCAGTTCCAGTAGAAATCTGCTAGGAAGTTTGAATCTGTTGGGGCCAGTTTTCCTTGACCAGCGATCGTCCATTCTGATCTGTCGAGAATTTCAGCCACGGATTCCCCAAAGCCTAATTGATTATCTGCCTTCGCAAGAGCTAGCGCATTGCGAACGCTAACTTCCACAGCTTTGACGATCAGTTCCGTCTTTAAAATCAATCGCGGTTCATATCCCTGACATTGGATACGACATATTAAATTGTCTGATAGCGATTTAGCAATCGAGTATTGTTCTCGCGCCTGAACAAAGTCTCCATGTTCGTAAGAGTGGTCTCCCATTGCCGCTAAAGCAACCACTTGATCAATGGAATCCGAGATCGTTTTGAATTTTGACATTTCCGTAGCCGTAATATTTTCTCGGTCTACTTGGCTCACATTTCCTAGAAGCTCGACTTCAATCAGGGCCAACTTCGGAACATCCAAAGCTTGCGTTGGTATATCATTCTTTTCGGTTGACCCCTCTCTTGCGAAGACACTACCAAGAATGCCGTTGAGCCCACCCACCAATAGTTGTGCCGTTTGAGAGGAGTCATAGAATGGTCCAAACTTGATTGCCAATGCGCTTTTTATCTGATTCTCTGTCCACCTGTGTAACTCTGACACAAATTCGTTCAACAGATGTATAAAATGAGGAAAATGTCTAGCGGCAAAGATCGCAGTAGACATTTTCGATGGTTGGGCTTCCGCAACGAGCTTCTTCAAGATTACATTTCGTTGATGCAAGTCAACCTTCACCTCTATATTCTTTACTCGGCGCGGCTGTGGTCTTGTTTCCCTGTTGTCGTGTTCTGTCACCGAGGTGCTCTGGACTGGTTGCCGTTGAAGGCCATGACTTTGACGACCCGCTCCAAGATGACAGATCGGTTTGCTGCTTTTAAATAACAATGGAATGGTCCGTTCTTCAAATTTGAAATTATTAGGAAGTATATACTGTGGTTCAAGTGGTCCAGTTTGCGTTACCCCACATGTGTGTTGGCCTCCAAATTGTTCTGGTAGGCTGACGTATAGTTCAAGAGCGATGTGCTTGGGAGCGGTGGTCTCTGGCCCACGACACATTGGTATAATAGTACGACATTTGCGCAGAAACAGCTGATTCGAATAGCTCTCCAGGTTCAGCGTTAGTGCAAAGAAAGCATTTTGTGAGTAGAAGTATTGCAGGCTTTCTGTAGAGATGAGCTTTGAAACTCTGAACAAGGCTGTCTCATATTCAAGTTTGTAGGCGTCAAGCGACGTACATGGGCCAACGGCGTGGGCTACATTTTGGTCGAGAAGAAGGTAAGAGTAGATATTATGTCTGATTTCAACTGGGATTGTTTCCAAAGTTGGAGGCATTTTCGATGTGACGAAAGATGGTGTGTTGTGTTTTCTTCATGGCTGTTGACGTTGGTTTTGGAATGGGGCGCCAAGGCCAGTCTTTGGCAGTTGCAACATTTAGTCAGTCTATAATGAGAACGAGTATACAATGTCAACGGTTGCACGAGCGCTCTTGTCCAAGCTCTTGAGCTCATCCTTAATGGTGATCTCTTACTTAAACAGCTTTTGCTTTAGAGACCGGTGAAGGGCGCTCGACTAGCTTAACAATGTTTTCTTGCTGTGAAAGGATTCTCTCAAAGGCAATTTGACCCTCGATATCTCTCGAGTTTTGAAGTATAGGATATTCAAGTCAAGGCATAGTATATGATTAAAGCTATATTAATGCCAGTAGTCAAATTTTAGCAGATATTAGCAGGGTCGAGAGATCACGTTTTCAAACACTAGTTATCGATGACATCGCTGTATTCATCCCGCGCCCAAGCCTTCCCCCACCATTGCTCTGGATCCTACAAATCAGAGCATCTCTACTTGATTTTTGTTGCACCTCTGTCTTCGTGATATCTTACGACATCTTCTTGAGAGCCTCAAAATAGAAATCAAGTCCCTTCACGTGATTACCAGACTCTGCTGCTCCTTACTCGCGGCGGGCTAGGCTTTCGAACATGACCTCTCCAGTGGCGCGGCGTGCAAGACTGGAGATTGCATGTTTCACGCCTGAATCTGCCATTAAGGCTGCGGATTTTGGTGCGGATAGAATCGAGTTATGCGCGGATAAGGATGTCGGTGGTGTTACTCCTTGTAAGTGGATAGATGTTGAATTGGAAAGCAGTAGAAACTTTCAATTCACAAACATGGTCTATTGTCCATCAATAAATATCAAGCAGTACTTGCAAAGATGGTGAGGATTCAACCAAGATGCATATTCCTTTCCCTGTTTAATCCCGCTCATTGACAGGGTGTGAATGGATTGGTTGAGGGTTAATAATTGACATACTTCAACTCATGAAATTCTCGTTTATGTAATTAATCTCTAAGTCTCCGCGTCGAATACTAACCTCTATATCATAGCTGTCGCGGATTTTGAGAGCGCTCAAAAATACGTAAAAGCGAAAGGAGTGCCCGTATATGTCATGATCCGACCCCGAGGCGGCGATTTCGTATATACCGAAGAAGAGATACTCGAGATGGAACGCTCTATACAGTAGGTGTGTTTGTTTTATACTTCCAAACTCATCAACAGCTCTCGGTCATTTATGATCTCTGGATATGGCCAAGTCAATTCCGTTGCTATCTTCTCGTCACTAAAACACCCTCTCTCTCAATGAATGACCAAGTCTCCATTCCCATCTCACCATCGCAGATCCTTCCCCCAAGCCTCCGGATTCGTCTTCGGCGCCCTGACTCCCTCCAACCGCATCGACGTGCATACCTGCAAACGTCTTCTAGCACTCACCGGTGACCGTCCTTGCACGTTCCATCGAGCTTTCGACACTATCCCTCCAGGTAACTCCCATCCCATCCCATCACGTTTCCCTACAACCTCTCTATTTCTTTTTAAAAGAAACCCCATGTTACTAAGCCTTTCAACTAGAAACAACAACCGCCCAGCTCGCAGTCCTCATCTCTCTGGGGTTCAAATCCGTCCTCACAAGCGGCGGCGCGCCAACCGCGGTGGATGGTTCTAAGGTCCTGAAGGCACTGGTGAAGCAAGCTGTATGTTCTCTTTTTCCTCTGTCTCTCTCTTCCATTGTTGTTTGCAACCCGCCCCCATCAAACGATAGCAGGTCAGTAGCTTACCAGAATGCGAAGAATAACGAAATTCAAATCATAGCCGGGGGTGGCGTGCGTTGTACGAACGCTGGTGTAATCAAGGAGACAGGCGTGCCGTGGTTACATTCCAGTGCGGTGGTTGATGGGAGCGACGAAGCGAATAGGGAAGAGATTGAAGGGTTGGTACGCGCCTGTGCGCAATGAAGAGGATGGTGATATCCTTAGCATCTTGTGTGGTCCGAGGATTTGGGAGTCAAGGCATGAAAAAGTGATCTGTTTGCACTGCAACTCAGTCTATACATAGCTGCTTTGTCACGTTAGGATTCACCGCGCCTATGAAGACATGTTTTAATGGATTAACAGATTTGTGTGGTATTTTTCTATGGTATCAAGGGCTGCCTGTCGCCCTATTAGCGCAGAGAGAAATGAAGGGAAAAAAAAGAAATGGAAGAGATTTCGTAAATTGTTCGTGGTTACCACCCATAGAAAGATGATTTGTCGAGATCCCGCTCCACATTCCTCTTGTCTATACAAAAAGCGCCATGTCTGCCCCGATAAAATCAAAGGACGCCGCCCCTTTCTGCCAATTGTAACCTTACATATCCCCTATTCGTAACCAGACCATTCGTCAGATCCAGATCAGAACCTTTGGTAGCCACCTTGCGATTGCCCGTAGCTGGGCTGGTAGTCGGCCTGCGGACCCTGGGATGGGAATGAAGGGCCTTGCGACTGGTATGTTGGTGTTTGCGAGGCGTATGAGGGACTGCGGGAGAAGTTGCGCGATGGACCTTGGCCATATGCTCCACTGTATGCGTTCTGAGCATTCTGAATCATCCCGCCATTGTTTCCTCCTGTCCACTGGCGAGGGTTTGGCGGCATAGGTGCAGCTTCTCCTGGGCTCCCGAGTAGAGGAGCTGTTGGAGCTGGGCTGTTGTGGCGCGAGGGGATATTGGCGGGGGCTGCGAGCGCGCTGCCTGGGAGCGCAGGCATTGGGGGTGCAGCTTCTTCTCTGGAGAGGTGAGTTCCGCCCCATCCACCAAGTGCATCTTCGCCTTGCCTGGAGTTCTGGTCCCACCCTCCGAGCCCCTTCTCGCGCAGCTCCATTTGGTCTTTGTAGGCTTCCTCACGTTCTTTCTCGATCTTAGCATTATAGGCGTCGCGCTCTTTGCGGCCAGCTCTTCGTTGGCGGATACATGCAAAGGCGGCAGCGAAAATTAGGAGAGCTGCCGCTCCTCCACCACAGGCATAAATGGCGACCTTAGATGTTGAGGAGAGGTTGTTGAACTTCTGGGCCACAGAAAGGGCCGGGGGTTCATTGGCTTCCTTCTCAGTCTTTGCAATAACCGTGGCTACCGTGGAGTTACCCCTAGCTCTTGTTAATATACACCCGAGCCAATGACAACATCACAACTTACTGGACAGACTTGATGCTTTGGAAGCTTCCCGACCTGTCGGTCCATTCGTACTCCTTACCGGTGGAGTAATCGCTAACCTGGGCGCTTTTGACAATCATGGAAAATGGTGCCTTGGAGAAGTCAGTTTTACCACCAGCCCACTCGACTGTTCCTTTATTATTGTTCGCCTCGTCTCCTCCAGCCCAGATACCTAGGCGAAGAGTGCATGGCGTTTGAGGATAGTTCTTTCCACCATTCGCATCGCCATACATCAATGTTCGGACCTTGACGGAATCAATGTAGAAGTCCATCTTTTCCTTGGTCCAATCAACGGTATAGTTGTGGAATAGCTCGCGGACATCCTCAGTAGTGTTGTGGTAGACGGCACGATCGAAGGAGGTGGTGTTGCCTTTGCCAAAGTAGTTGGATTGCGCAATCTTGGGGAAACCACCCATGAACTCCCAATCCACCTCATCCAGATCCTCGGATTGGAGCACAATTGAGGAGATGATACCTTGACCCGCCGCAGCTCTCATGACAACGGAAACGGAGCCGAAGAAGATGTAAAATTTGGATTTGATGGTCGGCGACTCATTTTGCTTGTTGATGGTGAACTCTGCGCCATCGGTCCCGTACTCAAGTACGCCGTTGGTGACGGTGAAAGAGTCCGTTAGGGTACGAGAGGTATTGAAGTTGAAAGAGTGGTCTCTGAGTCCAAATGCAGGATCTATGGCGGAGATAAATTAGCATCGTGGGAGGGGTAGAAGGAACCCATAGAGCGGAAGGTAGAGAACAATTACTCACCATTTGGGCAGTCATCTTTTTCCATAGGGTTACAATCAGTGTCTGCTACCTGTTAGCATATATCTCACAGCCAGTGGCAGCAAATGGCTCACGAGTTTGAGCCAGGACTGGCGACAGCACAGCCGCAGCTCCCACGAGGAGAGATAAGAAACGCATGGTGAAAGAATACGGTGTCGATTGGCGAGAGAGCAACTAAAGAGTGTGATGGCGTACAACGCGCGAGGTGGTGTTAGTCGACGATGATGATGATGATGGTGGTGAAGGAATGTAACGTGCAGAAATGCACTGGTGAGGTGGACGATCTAATCGGTGAAGAACGGATGAACGCGCGAAGATGGACGGGCTGGAGGATGGAGGATGGAGGTTAGCAAAAGCGCCAGGAAGCGTCAGACTTGCCTTAAGCGGTTGGTCAATCTGGCTCAGGGGCAACTCTAATTATACGCTATAACCGAATCCGCTATACTCCAAACTCGCGTACCTTGCAGATTTGCCGCTGCTGCAATCACCACGTCCACCAAGCAATCCTTCAATTCAATGTCAGCCATTCAACCTCCATCCATACGTTGTATATGAGGACGATGCGCCTAGTTATCTATGGAGATGATATCTATTTCAGATTGTGTTCAAATGTTCTACAGATCTCCATAGTGAGAGAATAAGAACAGATAGACCGGTGATGCTGATCTCCAGATCTCAATAGTATACCAGGTTAGAACGGTTATCTTTACCCTACCGCTACAAGTCAGCATCTTGTCAATCCCCAAGCAACAAAATCGGGCCAAATTCGAGGGTTGGGTTGCAGTGCCCGTTGAACGTTGAGTTGCCGATTATGTTATGCCTCTCTTTCATTTTCTTTTCCACCTAGCAACGAAGAGTCACTCAAAGACAAAAGAAAAGTCGAAAATAGGATCCATCCATCTAGCAAAGTCTAATTAGGGCGGCGGCAGGCCAAGGTCATCCCCAAGCGTGCATTTCCGGGAATCAACCCCGGTGTTTATTTGCGTGGAGAACATGAAACTTTACCGACGACATCGAGCGGGGCCAGCGGTGATGGCATTTCTTGGGACATCTGCTGAAATGACATGATGGACATAAGTAATAAGTAGATCTGCGTAACCGAGGGGGCTGCTAGAATATATATCACGGTCTGTGTGTGATTGGTGATCATTAGTTTAGGATACTCTTTGGCGGAAGCTGGAAGCAATAACTAATTGGATTGTGTCTTGCGTAACATAACACCGCCAGTAATATCAATCGTCTATCCATTCACCAGGTATGGGAGTTGGGCGACTTTCTATCATCTCCCAGAACTCTCCCACAAACCCTTCAACAGCTGGGTCCCACGTAAAAACCCAGTCGCTTGGATGAGGGCCATAAGTGAAATATAGCAATTTTGGCCCCCTTTGCTCAATTCTTTTACCAGTAAAGGGGTGAAAGTCATAATAGAACGTTGACCAGCGCAGCTCACAAAGGCTATCACTCTTCATGAATATAGTCCACTCCTGCTCTCCGTACTCCATCAAATTTACACCAGAGCTAAGTAAATCCTCAAGCCACATTGTTACGCAGCGTGACTTTTGCGCCTGAATGAATTTGTTCTTTGACCCTGGATCAACAAGCCAGCGCCCATACAGGCCACTAAACAGAGGAGTCATATCTTTGTGATATCCAACGTGCATCGAACTTATTTCAGCTAAGGGAATATCGGTGAATATCCACCTAGCTAGAGTACGCCAATGCTCAAATACATTATTTCTGTTGGGAATATCACTAGCCCCTCGTGTACAGAATGAGGACTCATAAAAGTACTTCTCTGCAAAGCTATGAAGCGAGTTATTCTTGCCCTCGCGGAGCTGTTCACGAAAAGCTTGCGGTGAAACGATACTGCTGTTTTTAATGACTCGCAGAAGAATATGTGCGTCGACGAAAATCCAATCTAAAAATCCGAATTTCGCACTATATGGGAATTCATAGAATCCTGGACAAAAGTTTGCAACGATAAACTCAAGAATTCCTGGAACTTGCCATATGTTGTAGTACAAACCAGTCTTTCTCAGAAGAGAGCGGTTGTCTGCGAGAAAAAGATCGTCATCTATATCGTCAAGTGCTCCTCGTGAGGAAAGGAAGCGGTACGTTTCTAGAAGCTCTTCATCAGAACTTCTCACACCAATATTACTGCCTAACGGGCCAAGACCGGCATTATCGACCTCTTCAATCCCCAAGCCTCTCTCTACCAATATCTTGATAGTATTCGAATGTCCTGAAAATACTGCATACTGTATCGGAATAAGAGCTTGAATTAGAAATCAATAGGAGGCGTAACTGACATGTAACAAGGTCATCCCCCGATCATCACGGTCATATATAGATGCTTCATCTGAATCTAGTAACCGACGTAGCTCAGAAGTTGAACCGTAGAGGGCATGCTCAAAGACTTTACTATCCTGTGGACGAGTGGTCCATGGTCGAAGAAACCATTTCCATCCACTGTTTGCTTTATAAGCCTGGATATCCCAAGCTTTCTGGACTAGCCATCTGGGTAATTGTATGCGGCTTTGGTATACTTTGTAGCGTTACTAGCTTGCTAATTGCAGCCTACATGAACAGAAGCTAACCTTTGTTTGTGTTATACTTGGAAATAGGAACCTCTGTCGCGTAGTAGGTGAAATTACAAAACCAATTGCTACTGCTCCAAGGAAGCATCTGTACGCTAAGCCAATCGTTCTGGGTTGCTGGTCGTTCATCCTGCGTCAAGGAGAATGCTTCAGGGACATCGTCGATTGGTTGTATATTGCTAGTACACTTTTCCTCTGTAGGCAGTTTTGAGTGCAGTGCTTGGAATTCCGAGACAATAAGTGACGTTTGGAGTCTTGACAAGGTCCTGTGAAACGTTAGCAAATAGACACTCAGTTAGCACGACGGATCAAAGCATACATCAGGTGGGTTTGCTGTGATAAAGATACCAGCTGTAGCGCATGTTGCAATCTCTCCTGGTAACTACGGACCAAGTCCTTCTTGAGGGTCACTTTGAATTTGGCGATATTCCCCTTCATGCCCTTTTTACTCGAAAGTTGCTGCTGCAGATCATTGACCAAACCCTCAAGGTCCTGGACCGCTTGACGAGCGTACTGCTGGCTCAAATTTGTCCTACTATCATTTTGAATCGCGGCTCGAACTTGAGAAAATTCGTTCTCCATATCTTGAAATACAGGGTCCAGGTGCTCGAGCTGCATCATCAGGAAGTTGATACTGTCCGGTACGTCTTTCACCTCGTTCCATAACCTTTTTAAAGTCAAGACGCTGGCGCCAGCTTTTCCGGCGACTCCTGCGAGCGTTAGAACACCAGAAACTACGCCTATGATTTCAGCCATTATCGGAGTATCTCTTTTGATGGCGGTTGCTCCTATGATATGGGACAGAGGTACATATGATACTTTTGATGAAGTGGAGAAAACAATATTCAGTAGTCAGGTAAGGCTGGCGGCTAAGAGAATAAATATCATAGCATGGCCAAAACTGCCCAGTCTGCCTCGGCTGGGGCTTAGATGCATGGAAGTATGAACTGGCAAAACCTGATTGGTTCTACCATCGCAACACAGCATATCTCGTGACCGTCGAAGTAAAGATTATAGATTACCATTTTGAATAACGGGAGGCAAGATATCGCTGGATTTCTCTCGTGACGTTGCTGACCCTGATAAAGCTCGATATGGTAACTTGAAAATAGAGGAAATTCCTGTCCTCTATATTCGTTTCAAATTCGAGTAGCAACTGCAAGGTGACAAAGTGGTAAAGTGATCACCATATGGTTGTACACACAATGGCATGCTACTGTCATACTATTTTAAAACTAAACTGATGATATGAGATTGGGAATTGGCACGGTAGTAAATAAAGACTTTTATTTATTTCAGCAATTTTTTCAGCCTTGACTACCATTCGAAGCTAGTTCTTATCCCACCTAATTTGTGAGCTTATAAAGCAAAATTTACCTACGTCGAATTGAAACATATAACCCCCATTTTGTTGATAGTGAAGCAAAGAAAAATACATAATAAAGGTGGCAAGAGCTAGCGGAAGAGGTTCCAAAATTCGTGTGGCCATGATTTCACCACCATTTTTGATTGCAAATTGAACCGAGTCCATTTCTCTTGTTCACAACCCTTACGTTCCAATCAACATATTATTGTGCGATCGAGGAACATGATCATGGATCTAAAAGAGAATAACAGCGATACCAGCAGCCATGGCAGCACCCAAACCAGGTTTCTCAATCATTGCAGCACCAGAAACTTGAAGTGGCACGCTGGTAGTGAATGATGGACTAACAGGGACGTTGGTACCAATTGATGGTGGTGCTGCAGCCGGAATCTCCGGGATTGGAGCTGGAGCTGCGACTTCTGGGACAGTAACTGGGTTCTCAGGAGCGGGAGCTGGTGAGGCAGGAATAGGTTGCTCTGGAACAGCAGCTGGCACTGAGCCTGGAGCTGGTACCTCTGGAGCTGGAGCTGGTTGTTCGGAAGCTGAAGCAGGTGGAGCTGGTGAAGGCTTTTCTGGAGCTGGAGTTGGGTTTTCTGCAACTGGAGCTGGGCTCTCGGGGGTAGGAGCTGGAGCTGGCTGCTCAGGAACGGGTGCAGGTGGTGCAGGGGCTGGGTGTCCTGGACCTGGAGCTTGAATTTGGCCGTCGGGAAGTTGAGAGATTGGGATTGGTTGGGTGTCCTGGCCGTGGTGAGGTGGAGGTTTTCTATGTGAAAGTCAGCATGGTGGTCGGTCTGGTTACAGTACGCATGCAAGGTGGGGACAAGGCATTGATGGCTGTCCGCCTTCGAAATATGCTCCAACAGTGTTCAGTAGTTATAGCTCAGAGTATACTCTCAGACAGAGAAATGGGTGTGCTACTTACACTGATGGTGGGGGTGGAATGTAAGGTGGGTAAGTGGGCTTTGGAACCTTGGATATAAAGGTGCAAGGACAATCCGTGATAGTGATTGTTTGCGACTTGGTGGCCTGAGAAGTATGAGTGCTGAAAATGTTTATTGATTCAGCAATTGGGTACTTACGGTGTAGGTGTGGGTACCATAGGTGAAGGTGGTATGCTCAGGGCAGAAGGCTAGGAGGTGTTAGTATGGTAATGCCGCTGTAGAAGCAATGTAGAGACTTACTGGTATAGATGTCAGTGGTGATAGTGACAATGGTCTCAGTCCCATTCCAACCTGGACCCCAGGCATTGGCGATACCAATGAGGCCAAGAAGAATGGCGACGATTGCAGAGAAAGATTTCATAACGACGACGCTGACGACTACGAAAGGTGCTTTTGAGTGAGTTGGATGGTGGTATAGAGTTCAAGGTGCAGATCAAGTGAATGGAAGGAGTTTCTGATTGATGGTCTCGAGACTTAGAAACACTGAAGGAACGAGCGTGATTGTAGATTGATGTGAGGATGAAGGTTAGAAACGAGGATGAAGGGGCTTTTATGGAAGTTGGGGAGAGTGCGTCCATGACCTCGCTAATGGTTCCTTCCTCTTCAAGAAGCAGAAAACACCACACATATACAATGCTATGACGACCATAATCACCACAGATAATTGTTGATATGTTCTCGCCATAGCAGTATCCGGCCGGTGCCATCATCGTTCGCACGGAAAGCAGTCTCTGGAGCTCTGGGTTCAGCTAGGAAAGCCTATTCAGCGATGCTCCCATGTAGTCACTGTCACGTAGCGAGCTACCTGTACAGTGAAACAGACTACGAAAATATCTAAGCATGCATTTCTTAATCCACGCACCACAGCTTCTGGGAATAAGACTTCGTAAAGATTAGACCAATTTTAACATCTTCCGATACTATAAGTATCGGTGCGAAATTAAAATGACAATGACGGCATTAAGAGAGCAGATGCACCCACTTGGGCAGGAAGTCTGTTTACTTTGAACACAGAATCCACTACACCGCAATTCACTTATTGTCTACGATCAATCGCAGCTGTTGGAACTTTCGTACAGTTTTCTTACATTGTTTCAAATGAGGTCCTGAGGTCTCATAGACAGCTGTTGACCCAGTAGCTATGTTGGTCTGGCGAAGATTGACTAGCACCCGCAGTCCAGGAGATGATTATAGATTTATTTATTCGACAAATCAAACAAGCGGCAGCAAAGCAGAGGAGTTTGAAAAAACATATTTAATTTCAGAGTTCATGCTGACAACTGTAGTATCATTGCTGGAAATACAGAATCAAAAGACAGTAATTTGAAAGTTACTTTCTATAGAGCAAGTAGTTCGGAAGGGGGTCCATGCAAGGTCTGTGCTCAGATGGTCAAACAACATCCTCAACAGTACAAGGCTGCTAAATCGCCTTGAAGGCTTCGGACCAGCTGCAACTACGTCACTTCCAAATCACTTGTTTTTTTTAAGGATACTAAACGCTACCGGAGCGTCTCATTCTGCAGCTTGGTCTTGAACATTCTATCGAAAAGACGTGGTGAAGAAGCTCATCAAAGACTTAGCATATACCATGAAACCCCCATGTGATGATTTCTCATTTTGTTGGGTGATGATCAAAACAGAGTGATACAAAAGAGTCAACAACCCCACGGCATATGTAGCTGACTAATTGTTTCAGTTTTGTTGGAATTACGCTGGTACATCTATGTATGTTGAGAATTCACGGCTCTGTTGTCAAGAGACATTTGGAAATGCCGATGTCTCGTAGTCCGAAAGAAATCAATAAGTCGAACCCCAAGCAATCAATAAAGCTGTGAGACCTTTATAATGAATCTGCAGGCAGACGCAACAAGATCTAGCCAAACGGAGGCTTCTACATAGAATACGGTGTTGTAGGGATGACAAGCCATTCATTCCCCCCATAATAGGACCGTACCGCATACATACACGATACGATCGTTGCCTTGGTTTCCCGTGCAATCTCCAGACTCGTGAAACCCGTTCCCATCTCCACCTGTCGGTAGTTGGTCATTTTCTGCATTGCGCATTCGTGAGAAGCACAAACCATTTCTTGCCATTTCCAAGGTTGCGCTCAGCTTTCTTCCGAAGACTGTGGGACTACCTACGGCAACGTAGCTGGAGTGCACCACCAAAGCAGAGGGCAGAACCTTGATCGTGTGCGCATGGCATGTGTGAAACGAGTGCGTGCTACCGCTGTAAATCCATTTGACTTTGAATCAATTGAGTTCAACTCAAATCAACTCAACTCGATCTATTCCATTCCGCCACGTGCAATTGATGGGTGAGTGAGTGACATGTGCAATGTTCGTGGCCAATTCCCGCCCGCGTGGTTGGGTTAAGGTTATGTATGTATAGTATCTATGTATGCCAACCGCGGCGGCGGGCATCGAAAAAAAAAGAGAGAGGCCGAAAAGCATAAAAATCTTCTTCATAAAAAATATTCATAAAACTCTACTTCTTTTTTCTTTTCTTACATAAAAATAAGAAAGCATAATTCGACCTCCCTCTCATCGCCCCACCACTACTACGGCCACCACCACACGCGTCCAGCTAAAAAGCCTAATCAGCCTAAGGCACACAAAAACTCTGCGCCAACCACTCGCCGTGTCCATGCCCACTCTACCCTCCTCCACCAGTGTGTTACTAACTCGCTAGGTCAACCTCACTTACACGACACTACCAAGCAGGGCCAGTCAGTCCTGCCGATGTCATGAAAGAAAAAAAGATGGGGAGCGAGCGAGCGAGCGGAATCCACACACACACACCCACACGCACGCACTTAAATTTCCTATGACCTATTACACTTACTTCACCACACTTACTACTCTTCATACACCCCAAGTATCCTGCTTCTAAACTTCTTTCAGCAGCTCGTCCGGGCCCATTTAGTCACGCCGGCCCAGTTTCATTCGCCCCAATCCCGGCCCTGCCCTGCGTCGCCTACCCACCACCGCCTAACCTCCACGGCCGTCCGCCGTGCGATATTTCCTGGAACGAGCTCCCCCCCTCCCCCCCCCCTCGAAGGCCTAGATTTCCCGCGCGGCCGCTGGGGCGTGGTCGTGCTTCGATGCGGTTCCACGACCGAAACTGGTTGGGCCCCGGTTAGGCATACCATACTGCGCGGACGAGGAGAGAGAGTCGTCGAGAGAGAGAGAGAGAGAGAGAGTCATTGGTTTTGTGTGGGGTGTGCTGTTCTCGTCTGTCCACCTTTGCCAACCCGGAGTACAACAGGCAGAGTCATGGTTGTAAATGGGTGCTGGTGCTGGTGCTGCTGCTCACGTCCACTTTGCCGTTTTCCCCGATTCGGTATTTACGTAGGAGGGATGTGGTAATGCTACTATAATACTGGTGATTCATCGTGCTCCGCCGCCCCGTCTGGACTGTTGTCTTGTCTACGCTACACACACACATATTCACATGTTTTCACCTAATCCTATCTTCCGATGCTGGAGGTGACGAGGGCTGGCTAATAGACCGCCGGGCCACACGAGCATGGTACGATTGTTGCTCAAATCAGATTTAAAACACAAAGTATGGGTATCATTATCGATGGTAGCTACAATGGTAAACATATCACCACTTCACGTAAAGGCTGGTTGGCGTAAGACGGCGTGTACGCAGCCTGCCTCCGATCGCGTTGGAAGGGAGGCAGAGAGAGAAGTCGCCGTACGGAACAGTACTGCATTCCACGTAGAGCAGCGTAGACGTCGTAAGCTGACCGTACGGTAGTACAGTACCGTATATACAATGTGTAAGTATGTACCGGGGAAATTCCTCATCGAGCGTGCACTATCGACTATCTACTATCGATAGTCTATCGATAGCAGATAAAGCACGATAATGTGCGATAATGTGCGATTGGCGCTGACTAGCACGGCCAAGCCAAGCCGTTGGGACCAAGGTAGCCGTTACCGGCAGCTGTATTGTCAGTTACGGCGACTACTGCGTTGGTCTGCCCTTTGCTACACGGGGTAAAGCTCGGTAAGCTTACTTTTCCTGACTTACGCCGGACCTCGAACGCCGTAACCTTCATTCTCGGGTGTTGTTATAATGGTACATAATGGTCCAGTACTACTTTGACAGTGCTGGGCCGGCCGCGTCAGGAGCAGGAGAGTGGTGTGAGGATGTGTGATGAACCACGTTTACCGAGGAAGGACAACACATTCACTTGCCCTGGCTTGGATTACTCTATACCGACACGATTTATTACTCTATCCTACAGCACTGGACTGTATGATACAGTCAGTATATTGTTCCTGGAGGTCCTGCCCCGTGCAGAGTGGGCCAGGTCGCCGTACCTGAATGCACGCTGCAAGGGGAGAAACTTGATCGCTGGGATTGCCAGTAAATCCCCGACACAAACCACCTCGTCACCTGGGGACAGACCGTCGACCGACACCTGGGTCCAATTGAGGGGGCCCGATCCACGTTTGCGCGATTTACCTGCATACTCGACCGGTCATGTCTGAGAGTTGATATCATTACTTGCTGACTTGCAGCTGCGATTATGTTGAGCTGTCCTGACTTGCGCAAATGCACGGGGCGCAGGCATCACTATCAAAGTACGATGTCGTGGTAGTGTAGTAGTGTAGTAATGTAGTAGTGTAGTACTGTAGTACTGATGCGCGGGCTCGCATGCACACATCACATCGATCGTGCAAGTCAAGTGGAGAGCAACAAGGCGAAGGATCGCCTTCCAACATCACATCACCGCTCGCCACCATGCTGGAAACCTTAAAATAGCTGTTGGTAACCTAGCCGCAATGGCCTGATCGGATTGAGGTTTGGCAGGATTATTGACAAGAGTTGAAGTTGGGTTGAACTGAGGAGACCAAGAGTTTGGCAGTGGCTGATGTGTTTGTGAGTACGAGTATGAGGATGTTTGTGTGTGGGTGTGTGTGTACCAAGTACTGGAGGGGGGGAGGATAAGGGGTGTGTCTGTATCTATATCGCGTGATGAGTACCAGTGTGTCTATATCTCCTCCCCAGGCACACGACTGGCCCGTCTGCCACGTCTCGCTCGACTGGGAACAGTAATCCCTACTAATCCCACGGAACTTTACGCGATCAGCACGCCTGGATGCACCGCCAAGCCGGTCCCAGTAAAGCCCTCCCGCTACACGTTTTCGCGGCCCGTTAGTGCAGGAACCGATTCCCCGAACGCCAATCATGGTCGGAGCGCAAAGCCTGGAAACCTTCGTCAAAAAGTCAGTCTTGCAGTCTCCCCTTGGGTCCGACCGAGACGGAAAGAAAAAAGAAAAAAACTTGTCTTCATCCTTGCATGTGTCTTTGCCTCTTCCAACTCACACTCACACTCACTTGTGACGCCCTGCCCGCTGAGAACGACCAACCAAGAACCCCCCCCTACACGCCAACCTGCTCCCCTGGCACCCGCCGTTCTTTTGACTTTTTCTTCTTCCTACCCACTCCCCCCCATCTATCGGCTTTTTGAAGGGACTACAGCACCAGGGACCATGCCCTGGTCTCCCTTCAAACGATTCAGGTGGGCCGCCGGATGTTTCTTTCCCAAAGTGTTCGGCCCTGGTGCCAACAAATCTGTGCCTGGTGCCGTGGGACTGTCATCGAGCATGGCGAAAGTAAAAGAAGTGGGTTGACTGGTCGAAGGAAGCTCGTCTGCTGTTATATAAACCTCTCCAGCCTCCCCCCCAGCCTTTGTTCTCTCATCCACAATCCTTTGGTCCATCAACGCATCTTTGTTTTCAGCCTTCTTCATATCGATCTGTGATCGTATACTATCCTTTAAGCTTTACCTCAGCCTCATCCTCCACTACGGAATACTACCCACATCACGGCCACAGTCTCCACGACGCCAGCACTTTGCTCCCTACCAATCCTTTATATATCCTTTGAGATCATTCCTGCGTAACAAGAGCATCCTCTTCGTTCCCGTATACCAACAATCCTTTAAACTTTTTGAAGTACTAGCTGTCAATATGCAATTCATGAACACCATCCTTTTCGCAGCCACCGCGCTTGCATCCCTGGCCACTGCTGCCAACACTGTCCAATTCGTTAACCAGGACAACACCGTGCGACACATTGTCTTCACCGCGCAAGACGTGTCCGAGGCCACCAAGATCGATGATCTCGTCGTCACCGGCCTCGGCACCGCAGACCAAGTCTTCCCTACCGGCTGGATTGGCAACTGGTACTCCTACAACGAGGGCCAGCACCACGAGCTCGGTATGCTAGGCGAGGTTCGCTTTGACGGCTGGAACGGGCTTGTGTACTTTGATGTCTCGGCCATCGTCAACAGCACCGATACCGAGGGTGTCAAGATGCTTTACCCCAAGGGTCAGAGCCCAGCTTCAAGCTCAACCGCCGTCTCCGGATGCCAAACTGCCATCTGCGCCAACCGCTACAACGTTTGGGATGATGTCGCGACCAAGTCGACGACGTCGACCGAGCTCGTCTGCCTCCTTGGCAACCTCGCTACCCTTGAGCGAAGACGTTCAGCCAAGGTCTACCCACGTAGCTTCGTCACTGGCGAATCTTCGTAGATTCTTTTTGTTTGGACAACACAACTCTTGTTAACTTTTCATATCAAATAACAACTTCTTCTTTCGACGACCTTTAGATGGGGGAGAAGTCGCGCCGCTAGTTCGTGCTGCGAAACTTTGGTTCCTTGTGAACCACACGACTTATGAGAACAAACACACGGAACACTGGGACAGGAACGGAAAACAATACCTACTAGATGGGAAACAACGGTGTCAAATTTTGGGATGGGAAAAAACTACGGAATACCACACTTTCATTTTCTTCTTCTTTTTCACGGGTCAGAGATTGTCCCCGCCTTTTGGGGGGCCTTCTTCTCTCGACCCTTTCTTCTTCTTTCACTTCAAGGAGCTTTTCACCTCCGGCCCACTCTCACTGCACAGAACCTTTGGGATGGATTATTTCCCAATACTTTTATTGGGATTTATGGGTTATCGTTACTTGTTCAATTCAATTGTAAATATTGATTCCTGGAATGCGATTGGACATATGATGCGAAAGAATTGTATGAATCTGGTCGGATACACATATATAGACGGGCCTTTTTTAAAAGAAAACCCAAAATTTGAAAATACCTTTTTTACCATACACACACTCTCTCTCTTCCATTTTCTTCCCACCTTTTTTTGGGAAAATATTATTCTTTCGTCACGTTTGGATGACTGAATCTGCTCGCGTGTGCTGATCTTCCCACCTTAGTTCCTAGTCCAAGTCACGTGATGGACCAGACCATCTCTGCATGAATCGTACACCTTTTTTTTTATTTTTTATTAGGACCCGAAAAAAAAAGACAAAGGGAAACTTCGTTTTAAAAATGGAGCACCCCGAGGTGTGGAGGGGACGGACAAACACGCCGAGCATAGAGAACACCACAACCCGCCACAACAGCACCGTCCACCAGAGAGGAGGGAGGATCGGATCGGATCTCCTTGGTGTGTTCATTTACCTTACATCTTTACTCATTCCTTGTTTGTTTTTTTCACACCATCTCATTATTCATGAGTTTTTAATTTGGGTTTTTTCTTCTGGGTATATAGTTTGTGCATATATCGAACATTTTCCCCTTCTCCGTCTCCGCGATTGATGGGCGAAGGGAGGGAGATAGGGAGAGGGAAAATTACATGGTCACATATCAAAGATCAGCATACAATCAAACCAAGTGTATATTTATTGGGAATCGGTCAGATTCAAGGATCCAACCTAGTTGATCCATACGTAAGCTGAATTCCACGGGGTAGTTTTTTTTACTTTTCTTCGATACACTCACTCCATCTCGTCACAATTTCCCTTCCTTGACCCCCAAAACCGCGGAAACTAAGTTAGCTTTTCCATCGTAACAAATGTGTTGCATCATCTCCCCGTCGGTTGCGGCGGTTATGGCACTGGGGAAAAGTAAGAATATGTTAGTGCCGTCGTGATTGTTTGCGTCAGCGCATGTCATGCCTTCTCCCCGATCCATCCCTCTTCCGAACCCGAGAGAGATGGGATGTGTCTGTGAAACCCTTGAAGATGTCTTGGCGGAAACACCGCTATGCGTGCGTCTTTTGGGTTTGGTTATATATTTATTGGGCATTTTGTGTTAGTATGAGGAGAGTTATCAATGACCTCCTGTTGTTCATTCACGCTGCTTGTTTGCTTGGCTCTCTATCTACGTGCTTACACATTGCTCCTCCTGTCCGGTGTGTATAAGATGGGAGCTTGGAGTTTTCGCGGTGCGTTGCGTATTGGTTGGCGCTGTATTACTGGAATGGGATATGACGACGGATCAATGCTGTAGTCGTATTTAAAATATGCATATAACCATTGGTATACATATGATATATACATACATATATGCTATATGCTAGATATCTTATGATGTATCTTATGATATGTAACGTATGTAAGTATGTGTGTAAGCTAATGTGATGCGCAAAATCCCTGGCTAAAATCACTACCATGACCACAGCAAAGATGGATAACAAGGTTACGGGGCTCGTAATCTGCTCGAAGCACAAATCAATAAAGATTACTCCGGTAAAGCTCGTGTGTTGAATTCTTGGTTTGTATGTCCGATCTTGGCAATTCGTTGAGTTGGGACTTGCAGAAACCGTTCTCACGAGAAGGCCCAACAAAGAGATTTCTGCCTTTGGTACCGGTACCAATGAAATATACATGCACGATTATATGATTCGGGATATCAATTGTTGGGAAGTGATGAGGTGATTGTAAAGCTCGCCCAACCGTCCCTCCATCCATCAATCAATCAGCCCATCAACCCCCCATCTAATCAACCTCATCCCCAGCTCCCACTCCAAACCAATAATCGAATATAACTCTACATGCACACCAACCCGCTCCAGAACTGCCTGATTACAAAAAAGATGCACAACCACGACACTTAACACATCCGGGACTTACCCACCAGTTCGTCTGATGTTCTTCCCTCCCGCATCTGCAAAAAACTGCCGCGACTAGCTCTTTCATGCATGTCAGCCTGCATCAACATATACCCTACCTTCCTTGAGTAGCACAAGTACAACACAATATAACACACTACAGTACGAAGACACAAACCCCATCAAAGAGTTCATGCACAACGACAAGCCATCATGACCAAGCTTGAAAAAACTAGTGGGAAAATACGGCTCAGGTGGGTAGGGATGAAGCCAGCATGGATGAGGATCTGAATTTTTTCCCCCCTCCTTCTTCAACTTCTTTTTCTTCTTCTTCTTCCTTCTTCCTTCTCTTTCCGCTCGGGGAATTTACCCGCTCCCTTTGCTTCCTCTTTCCGTTCCCTTCCCGCTACCGTACCGTGCATGCATGCATGCAGAGAAGCGTTGTGATGCACAGCTAAGCATGTACGGAGTGGAGTAGCTCGGTGGTACTGTACTGTGCTGGAACATCGTATGGTGAGGGGTAGGTAGTTTTGGTCCTGCGATGACTAAATACCTTTTAAAAAAACATGTGTATGTACTGTAGAGGGAGGGGGGTGGGAAGAAGGTTGGAAAAAGATCTAGAGAAGAACGGGGAAAAGAGGAGAAAATTGTCTTGTGGCCGGCCTCAACATCTCTTATATTGCCATGTCAACGGCAGCAGCGTGGTTGGCAAAAAGACACATGTAGTCGACAATCGAATACCAATATAGTCAAATTTGTTCAACGGTCACTTGAAACTTCTGCAGGAAAGATGCCATCTCATCGTTCATGAAATCGGGTGGGGGTATATATTTACATCCGGGCTAAATCTTTTTACAATGGGTACCCAAAGGGGTTGATATATGGGCATCTCTCTAACGCTACAACTAGTTTCGCTCATCCTCATGCGCATATAGGTCCGCTATGTTCCTCTCACTTGAGGTAGAAAACTTAGGCCGCCTTTTCAGGTCGCCTCTAATTTCTCGCTTGTTGTCTCCCCATTATCCGGGACTTTGTCGTCTGTGGTTGACTTGGCTTCCTCCACAGGCTCTGTTACACCATTTGGCTCAGCTTCTGCTGGCGACTCTACAGGAGGTGGAGGTGGTGGTGTCGGTGCCTTAGGCTTAGGAACCGATTTTGCTTCCACAATGGTCACAAAGTATTCTGCTGTTTCTGCTGCACCATCGAGCCCGCCTATGCGACTCTTGAAGTATTCGGCGTCGCGTAGCATCCTGTCACATATTAATATCGCCAACAACGGTGGCTGAGATTGACAAACCTTTTTTGGGCATCCTCGCTACTCAGCACTACATCACCATAGGCCTTTCCAAGTTGCTCTTTGTATGCTTTGTAAATCGGTTGCATGACCGCCCGCATAGTATCTTCAGGTAGATGCTTCACCATGACTTTGTGGAATATACTGGTGTCTTTTACGAGTGACTCCATGTATCCGTTGACGCCCTCCTTCTCGGTATCCCAGTTCACTAGCTTTAGAGCTTTAGAATGTGTCGCAGCTCGACCCGACATGATGTCGAGTAGCTTATCGTATATAGACTGTTGATGTTCGAGAAATGATCGACGAATCTTGTCAAAGTCACCCATAAGCGTTGATATTGAGATGTTAGTGCTGGCGTGCCGTCGTACAAATTCTCTAACATGGGGTATCAAGGATGAGATGAACGAAAGTGCTTGCGAAGCTAAAGCCAGATGTTTTGTAGTAATGTTTTTCAGACCGGCCGAACGAGTTGCCCCAGCACCTAGAATAAGCTGTGTGCACCGAGAGTTAAATAGGGTTAGATAGGCTACTATGTTCGTCGCGATATCGGTAGTCATGGATGGAATTCCGCTTATAAGGTGAAGAAAGGAAGAAAGCCCTCGGAGGCAGAGTGACGCAGAGAGCGGTAGAATGAAGGCCTCAGACTCAATCATTGCAGGCTTCGTGGTTTTGTTGCTTGATGGCGTGGATCTTCCTGAATCTGCTATGCCATTTGTACCTGGCGGAGCTAAGGTGCCATTTAACTTGCTCGCATCAGGTAAGGTGGCTATGGAGGAAGCTGGAAGCCATATTTGGGTACCAGCCGTCCATGCTTCTGCATCCTGAGTACTGGCAGAGAGGATACGACTTAGATACTCATTATCCTCGTCAGAGAAATCCCTTGCGTTCCACAAATCAGCTTCCATCCCAGAAGCTAAGCTTTGTTTCTCGGTGTCTTCCATGTTCCTCACAAAATCTTTGATATGACCGTTGACAACGTTTTTGAGCGAGGTGCCGCTTCTCCCCGATACCGCTTCACACTCATTGGCGAATAGGAGATTCAGATTGAAGTAGCGAAGAAATGACTCAACGGGCAAGTGGGTGCTCTGCTCTGACCTGACTTTGAGTATTTTAACTATCCTATCTTGTGCAATATCGACAGCCTGGCCGAGGAGATTTGACATGTCGAGTGTTTGGTGGAGTTGCTCTTGGATCTCAAGTCCAGAATTACCTCTTGGGCGCGTTCCCAATTGACGCCCATCAACCATTACTAGATTAGGACTCAAAGGCGAGTTCATACCACTGATAGGAGGGGTCATCATTCCAGAGAGTCGTGGAGACAGCATGCCGCCAGTTGGGTCCCCAATCAGGGTTGTTACGTCTAGCAGAACCTTCACCTGCGTTCCCAGTCGTCTCAACGACTCTCCAATTCCAATATATATTTTCCTGAGCACCTCTTCAGCGTCTTCGGGATCTAAAGCACGGAGATTGCGAGCTAGCGCGGAGGACTTCTCTTGCGGAGTTCTTTGCTGGCCTCCCCCAACTGTTGAGCTAGACATCATTGAGCTAGCATCATCTTCATTTGAGGCTGGTAAGGTTCGACGGATGATGCTTCGTAGCTCTCGCAAGACCGCCTCTCGATAAGCAGTAGTTGCTGGTGATGTGTGCCGGGCTCGGTGTAAACCGCCCAGAAGCGACAAAATATCAAAGCGAAATTCTTTGCTTACTGACAGATAAGCTGGATACGCAGATTGTTCCCGATTATGTCCCCTTGATCTTTGCGAGGAGGCACTCCAACGTTTCAAAGTTTCCTCAATAGAAACAGATTCAATATGACTCCGTAGATCTCCAAGAAGCGCATTCAGGAATCGAGACTCAAAGGTTTTGCCTATGCGAAGCCGCAATGCCTCAAGATCTTGGTGAATTCCCTGTAATGCGGCAGCTCCTCTCAGATCTCTGAGTCTAAGACCGCTTGATTCCGAGTCGGACTCTTCCCCTGCAATAAGTTTTTCCAAGGATTCAATAGCATCCAAAGCTTCGTCAACATCTCCATTATCGACCAAGGTCTCACAACTAGCAATTGTCTCGACAACCTTCTTTAGCTGTTCAACAGCGTCGCCTAATTGCTTTAGATTCTCTCTCCTGCGTTTCATATTAACAATATTTATGCCTCCAACAGCCATTTCCTGGTCAAGAGTTCCAAGTTCTTTCCGTAATTGCTTTATTCGTGCAACCGAGTCCGCAGCTTCTGAATGCAAATCCTTTAAAGATCCTAAAGCCGTGAAGAAAGATGTGGACGCGGTAGAGATGGAGGATATTAAATGGACCTCGATTGTGTCCATATACCAAGATAATTTCTCCTGTAAGATTGCGTTTGTAGCAAGGGCTTTCCGTGGTGCTACAGAATTGCCATTAGACCCGTTAGGATCTGGTGTTCCAGGCGCTGGCCGCACAACCTCTGAACGTTCACTGACAACATCGAAAGTGCGTGGATTTTCCAGATGAAAGCTCTCCTCAAAGTAAACATTTGGTATTGTATTTAAAGGGGTCGCTGCGTGCACCGTTCGCCGAGAATTCGATGATCTTCTCCGGGGGATAGGAGGAGTCTTCAGAGAAGAAGCCAACGAAGCCAAAGAAGCTTGCCTGGATAGACTTGGTTTATTTGTTCGTCCATCTCCTTCTAGAAGATCCGCGAAATATTCTGGTTTCGTGCCTCTTCTTAATAATTGTGTACCACCCTCCTCCTCATTGTCTTTCGCGCGTTGCAGCGCATCATAGAGTGCCCCTACTTGGTTCAAGTATGGTTTGAATTCTGCAGGATCAACGGCTTTCAAATTCGTAAGGGTGACAGGCGGAATGTCTCGAGATGTAGGAGGTTTATGTGTACTTGATGCAGGGGCCGAGGTATGGGGAATTAGCCCAGTTCGAACGATAGGTGGCTGTAGGAGCGTAGATATAGCTATGCTTGATTAGTGATAGAGTAGACTTTGAAGATATGAATCGCACCATTTTGACTAGACTCTGACAAACGATTGGAATGCGATGCCGTATCTAGAGATCCTCCTATAGAATGTATTGAGCTTGCTGTCGATCCTCGACGGGATGGATATCTGCCACTGAAACCAGGCCTAGACAAATCAGTACGTTTACAGAAAGCCTTAGAGGATTGAACTACCTAGGGAAAGGATACTCGCTCGGATGTGGCGGTGATGTCGGCGAGAGGCTATCCGTAGATTGTCGGCGTGCTGGAGAAGCCATGTTTTTCATTTAATGGGCTAACTCTGGCCTCGAATCATCCACTCTGTATCCCCAACCTCCCCCGCTACCTCAACTGTTTGTGTAAAGCCAATTGCCGTGGAGGTAGGTGTTGGTTGTGACAGGAACGTTGTAGTCCTCTATTCGTAAGACGGCCACGACAGCTCTAAGTACATAGAGATGTGTCAGACGTCCGTGGTACTGTAGGCTATAGATAGTATCATTGCTCAGGTAAAGGGATACGATTTTTATGACAAAACCATTAGCGTGCTATAGAAAAGCGAACTATTTGTTTGGGTAATAGGGTTCTTGGTTACCACAAGGATTCTGAGATATCTCTAGAGCTACCTCTCAGCCTTCCGCTACATTCACGACTATTGTGAGCAAGATGTGGCCTATAATTGGATGGTGCTGATGACTAAGCTCAAAGAGCACTTAACGCGTGTGTCGCGTTCCAACGCGTCTTGCGTTAATCTTCAACTTCACCCCCCCTTTTTTTCACCATCAATCGCAAATTCAGCTCCAACGCTTTCTCTTCAACTTCGATTGACATACAGCTAAAATGGACAGACGATCTGCGTATACACTAAGTGTTTTAGCACCGGATTTTGACAATAGCGACGATACTCGAGGCCAAGTGCAAAACCAGCTAGAGCAATTCATTTTGCAGTTTCGGCTTGACAATGTTTTTATTTATAGGTCAGCCCACTACTTTGTGATTTGTGACTCGATGACTAATTCTGAAGCAGAGATCAAATCAGAGAGAATGTTCTTCTAAAGCAGTACTTCTGCGACGTTGATATTGCACATCTGAACTCCTTTAACGAAGAGCTTGCTCATAGACTCACTGTTGAGCCTGCAGAAATAATACCACTTGTGAGTACTGAGTTATTTCTCAACTTGTATATGCTAACGGCCGTTTAGTTCGAAGCGGCTTTAAAGAGATGTACTCATCGCATTGTATATCCCTCCAACAAGGATATTGCCATTCCAGAGCATCAACTTTTGCTTCACTCAAGCGCTAGCGACATCTCTATTCGGGATCTAGACGCTCTTACTATCTCGAAGCTTGTTCGGGTGCCAGGAATCGTGATTGGTGCATCAGTTCTCTCCTCAAAGGCTACAACACTACACATTGAGTGCCGGGCATGCCATGCAAACAAGGTGCTACCAATTGCGGGTGGATTCACTGGCATTTCTCTTCCTAGAACCTGCGACCGACAAAAAATGCCTGGAGAAGACCAGTGTCCAATGGACCCATATGTGGTAATTCACGAAAAATGCCAGTTTGTTGACCAACAAATAATCAAATTACAAGAGGCACCAGATCAAGTTCCAGTTGGTGAGCTTCCTAGACATGTGTTAATTTCCACAGATCGGTACTTGGCAAATCGAGTTGTTCCAGGGTCGAGATGTACTGTCACTGGAATATTCTCAATCTACCAGAATAAGCAGTCCAAAGGATCATCAACAACTTCTGCCGTTGCTATTAGAACACCTTATATACGAGCAGTCGGAATCCATAGCGACGTGGATCATACAGCGAAAGGAAATGCAATATTCTCTGAGGAAGAAGAGCAAGAGTTTCAAGAAATGAGTAGAAGAGCTGATCTATACCAAGTATTTGCAAATTGCATAGCACCTTCAATATATGGAAACGCGGATATCAAGAAAGCCATCGCATGCTTGTTAATGGGAGGTTCTAAGAAAATATTACCTGATGGCATGAAGCTTCGTGGAGACATCAACGTCCTTCTTCTCGGTGATCCCGGTACTGCCAAATCTCAGCTACTGAAGTTCGTTGAGAAAGCCTCTCCTATAGCCATTTACACTTCCGGCAAGGGGTCTTCTGCTGCAGGTCTCACAGCCTCAGTTCAGCGAGATCACACCACACGAGAATTCTACTTGGAGGGTGGTGCCATGGTTTTAGCTGATGGAGGTGTTGTGTGTATCGATGAATTTGACAAAATGAGAGACGAGGATCGAGTCGCTATACATGAAGCTATGGAACAGCAGACCATTTCTATTGCCAAAGCGGGAATTACAACTATCTTGAATGCTAGAACGTCAGTATTAGCAGCTGCTAATCCAATTTTTGGGCGTTATGATGACCTGAAGACACCTGGCGAAAATATCGATTTTCAGACTACAATTTTGTCCCGTTTCGACATGATTTTCATCGTTAAGGATGATCACGAGAGAGGGCGGGATGAGAAGATTGCTAAACATGTTATGAACTTGCAAATGGGAGGGCGAGGAAACGAGGACCAGGCAGAGGCTGAGATCTCTGTCGATAAGATGAAGAGATATGTCAGCTACTGCAGATCGTAAGTCTTCTTGGAAATTCTGTATATCTCCACTAACAAAATTCCTAGACGCTGTGCTCCCCGACTATCACCCGAAGCAGCAGAGAAGCTTTCGTCCCATTTCGTGTCCATCAGAAAACAGGTTCACGCTGCTGAGGTAGAGGCAAATGCTCGATCTTCCATTCCCATCACTGTACGTCAGCTAGAAGCTATAATACGTATTACGGAGTCGCTCGCCAAACTAGCCCTCTCTCCAATCGCTACAGAAGCACACGTAGACGAAGCTATCCGACTATTTTTAGCTAGTACTATGGATGCTGTGAACATGGGAAGCTCACAGGGCAGCAAGGAACTGAATGAAGAAGTCAACAAGTTAGAGGATGAGTTGAAAAAGAGACTGCCAATAGGTTGGAGTACGAGCTTAGCAACTCTCAAGAGAGAAATTTGCGAAGGGAAAGGTTATTCGGAGCAAGCACTAAACAGAGCACTTGTTGTCCTTCAGAGACGAGATACTATTGCAATCCGCAATCAAGGTAGCCAGGTATATAGGAGTGGAGCATGACCTAGTCGACGCTATGCGCGTGGTGTAATGCTGAGATGAGGAGTTTGGCGTTGGGGCGTTTAGAGCTGGGGGCAGGTTAGTCAACAATTTAGTGTAGATGTATTTGAGTTTTTGGCGACTATTCGCCGAAATATACTATGTGACTTTCTCATGCTGAATATAGACCCTGACACTTTGAGATAGTCTTTGAAACGAGAGAATACGTGTTGAAAAACGTTATATATTGTGAGCTTTAGTAAGGTGGTTAATGAATCAAGAAGTCTGCTTATGTAATATGTTAGCCTTAGCGCCTAACTTTGGTTTTTCTGAACAGTCCTAGACCGCCCTACACATCTTCACGACAATAGGTATCAGGATATCATCAGGAACACCTGACTCCCATCAAATGATCTTCTTCACACATTAATCACAAATTATGATGATCCCAGAGGCTTTGTATCGCTACCATACCTTGAGTTTCAGCTGAAGAAGCCGCCCGACCGTCCGGTATGCTAAAATGCATGCTCTCGACAACCTACAGCTATCTCGGTGTCTTGCTCTGGGTCGATACAGTATGATACATAGCATCACGCCACAGCACACGCGTCTTGTATCGAAACGTGGCTCTCTGATAAGCTTTTATCACAAGGCGACGACCGCTCAGCTAGTAGTTGCCAAATGTCCTCTCCGCTGAAGCTTCACTCCTCGAATAAAATCCACAACATAGACACTGGCGATACTTGTGTACGACGTCATATTGGGGTGATAGCGATGATAGTGTTGTAATTAAGGGGAGATGGCTACCCGGACTTTACCTCGACCCATGGAATCTACCATCTGAGGTGTCATATTCTCCTTATTCGCAGAGATGAGAGACAGATTGATCAGTGCCAAATGGTAGTAATGATCATAACACTACTTCACGTTTTGCGCCTTCCTGCAATTACTGGCGTCAGGCGGCCTCAGATTCCAAACACCCTGACATTTTTCCAGTCCGAGAGACCTGGGTTCCCCTAATACTAATCGTTTCCTTATACGCAAATAAACCATTAAACCACCTGGGAAGAGCCGTTGGAACTGTGTTACGCGTCAATGCAGAAGTCCGTTTCATTGCTAACTACAGTTGGAATATACTGCTTCGTGGGAGTTACGCCGACAACCAATATGGCACACAAGGCTTCTTCTGGACGTGAAGACGATGCTGATAATTGAAGGTTGTATTGCTTCCTCAATAACTCATAAGCTTGATTTTCCAGATGCTATAGGATCTACCCAGTCTGATAGTAATGCCTGCTTATAAGCTTGTATTGGAATACATCAACTGGGCCAATCCTCCAAGCTTTTGGTTTGAATAGACCTTGATAAGACATATGCTTGTTCAGAGAAATGTGGGAGCATTCGAAAAGCTGTTCAAGGACGTCGCAATAATCTCTCTCGCTTCGAGCATGCGGCGATTTTGCCTGTGCCGGTAATCAATTCTACACAGACGTTTGGGCTGCAGAGAATGTACACGGAGAACAGATCGTTATATCTTGACTGCAGCCAGTTTTCACATGCGGTATTCACCTTCCAGCAAATGAGCTAGCTACACACGCCTAAGTACACCAAAGATTGTTTCCGTTGAAATGCCAAATTCTCCCAGCCGCTAGCTACAACGAATTCACTGGATATGGGAAAGGTCAATAGAAAGATTACTCTTTTCGACTCAATGATCAGGCTGATTACAGTTTCTTGGGCCTGATATTTGAATTGTATGGCTATGTTGGGTTGCAAACGGGACTTTTGATGTGGAGGACTTTGAGCATTTCCTTTCTCATTCGGCTACTTCTGATTTGCCCGCGTTTTGCGGCCCGTAGACAACTTGAATGATGCGTGACTCCAATGCGTGATATGCCTGTCGAACAGAAGAGATGGATTAGAACGGGCAATGATCATATTGAATATGTTGTTGGGGGATGCGAGGGCAGGGGTCACGTTCGGTTCTATCGCAGGTGTTTCGCAGCATCTTTTCGGTCTCGCATAGAAATGAGCAAACTCAATGTTGAGGTAGGCTTTCTGTGAAAGGTAAGACGAAACGTTTTCCTCTTCGATTATTTTCCTTCTCTACTTTTACCTTCGTTTTATTTCTGTTTGTACGATTTATTCGCACTGTCTTCATCGAGCCAAGCACGACTTATCAGCTCTTGCTGCACGTCCACCCAATTGCCAACCGAACCGCGCTAAGCCAAACCTATCCTGGAAGATTTTGGACCAGCACCAAAACGACACGAACAACTTCAATCTCCGGAACTCCCTCATATAAATCAACCACCCTCAAATCGGCATATCGCGGTATGTCGAAATGAAAGACAGCTGGAGCCACGGTGACGACCGCAGAGATCGAGGTAGAGCAGAGCGAGGAGTTTCACAGCCAAGGAGATCGCGATCCCCTCCAACACGTCGTTCTGAAAGTGACCGGCAACCTAAGGGAAGAGATCGCGGCAGCAGACCAGCCCATATCTCGAATTACGATAGACCTCGCGAGCGCAGCCGTGATCGCAGACGGAGATCCCAAGACCCGATTGCTAGGGATTCGGGGGAGGAGGCGAGAGGTCGTAATAGAGGGAAGGAATTGCTGGATGATAGACGAGGCTCGGATCGTCCAAATCGTAGTGAGCACCAGTCACCGGCACCCACATCAGCAAAAAGGCGCACTTCTCGAAGTATATCTCCGCCACGTAGCAAGAAGAGTAAACGTTACAGAGATCACAGTCCACAGCGAGGAGAAGAGAGAGTAGCAAATAGATCCAGACACGAACGACGTCCACGAGAAGAATCTCCGCTATCACCAAGAAGAAGTTCACTTGATCGTGAGGAATATAGGAGTAGGCATCATCGGGATTCAGATTACTCGAACACACGTAGCTATCCGTCTGGATCCAAGCACGATAAATCTTCTCGCTCTTCGCATCACAAAGACAGCCATCGCTCTTCGCATCGTACTCGCTCTCGCTCGCCCGAGTCTAGACGTAGAAGGGATTCATTCGCAGACGATAACAGACCCAGAAGACACAACTCACCCCCATATAAAGGTAGTCGCCGAAAGTCTCCAAAACCAGATAGTCACAATCGCTTCGAAGACACTCGCCCGTCCTCGCGTGGCCCTTCGAGAGACTTCACAGAATCTCGAGGCGCATCACCAGTACCTGATAGGAGAGGTCGATCTCGCGAAGAATATCACAACCCCAAGCCAACGAACTCTAGGAAGTCAGAAAGTTCAAATCCAAACACCATCGAAGTTTCGAAACGGCGATCATTAACCCCCACTGCTTCAGGTGCTAATAGCATCGAAGTCAAGACGGGCAAAATGGCCAATAGAGGATTCTATAGTCAAGGATACACCCCAAACCAACAGATGCAAGCTGCGTTCCCTTTAAAACCTCAATACAACCAAGTGCCTCAGGTCGATCCCAGGCAATACTCGCAATCGCCACAGCATTCAAATCATTCTTACCATAGCTCTCCTCAAGTACAATCTCCTTACCACGCAGGCAGAGGTACTTGGAATGGTCAACAGCAATATTCCCCTCAGCCGTAAGTTCTGTATTGTCACTACATTAACTCAACTAAACATCAATCAGGCAATATCCACAAACACATCAGCAATCTGGATATTCTCCGCCAGCAGGTCCACAAGGCCCATACTATAGCGGCGCTCAGTCTCCGCCGTATCAAAATCCTCCGGCAGGTCCTATAAATCATGCCTACAATCCACAAAACAATTTCCGTGGCAATCGCGGAAACTATAGGGGCAACAATTTTAATATTCGAGGAAGAGGTCGTGGTAACGGGCCGTTCCAAAATCTACACTGGAATGCAAATTCTGGCCCACCAGCGGGACGTGGCCAAAATAGCCACTCCGGCAGTGTCACACCCCAACATGTCTCTCCTCAACAGCAGTATCCCCCGCAGTATAATTCGCCTCGTGAAGCTTCGCCAAAGCAAGCTAAGCCCGAAACGATTGAGGATAGTGAAGACCTTTTCCGACCATCAAAGGAACTCCAAGTTGAGGACAAAAGTGAGCACAAGCAGAAGGATGATGAAAAAATGCCACCCCCGAGTAGACCAACCCCTCCTGGGCCCCAGGGTCAGCAAAATCCTACGAAGTTTAGTTTTGCATTGAAAGCTTCCTCGAAAACTGCTCCAACTCATCCAAAGCCAGAAATCTCACAGAAACTTAACGCAGCGCCTTCGCGGCCTGTCGTTCAGGCTCAGACTAGTCCAGAGCGGCCTCGAGGTCCCGCTGCATCGCGATCAATTCCAACCGAGCCAGCATCAGCGAGACGACCAGAGTACCGTGAACCCCGTCCTCCAACAACTCGAAAGGTAAAGAAAATTATGAAGCGGATGAAGGTACGGCCTGTGCTTGACGAGGAATTGCGAAAATCCGATTCGATTTATTACCGAAAGACTGGTAACGAGTCGGTTGTCGGTTCTGGAACATACGGCAAAGTCTACAAAGGTGTCCATGTTTACACAAAAAACTTAGTAGCCCTTAAAAAGATCCGTATGGAAGGTGAACGTGATGGTTTTCCTGTTACAGCAGTGCGCGAGATTAAGTTGTTACAGTCTTTGAGACATACGAATATCGTCCTCCTGGAGGAAGTGATGGTTGAAAAGAACGATTGTTTCATGGTCTTCGAGTATCTGTCGCATGATCTGACTGGCTTGTTGAATCATCCCACATTCAAGCTAGACGCAGGGCACAAAAAACATCTAGCGAAGCAGCTCTTCGACGGGCTCAATTACCTGCATAACCGTGGCGTACTTCATAGAGATATCAAAGCCGCTAATATTCTTGTTAGCAGCGATGGCTTATTAAAGATAGCAGACTTCGGTCTAGCTAGGTTTTACGCTAAGAGAAGGCAGTTGGATTATACAAATCGGGTGGTCACCATTTGGTATAGATCACCTGAACTTCTCCTCGGCGAGACGCAATATGGTCCTGCTGTCGATATTTGGAGCGCCGCATGTGTTCTTGTTGAGATTTTTACCCAGCACGCTATCTTCCCTGGTGATGGTGGAGAGATAAGCCAACTTGAGAAGATTTACGCAGTTCTCGGAACGCCAAACAAGACGGATTGGCCTGGCCTTGTCGACATGGCTTGGTTTGAATTACTGAGACCAAGTGTGAAGCAACCTAGCATTTTTGCAGAGAGATACAAGGACCGAGTTCCGCCTGCAGCATATGAACTTCTTGAAGCGATGTTTCAATATGATCCTTCCAAGCGTCCAAGCGCCGGGGATGTTCTCGAGCACCCATACTTCACTACGGAAGAACCGAAGCCTCGACAAGCTACGGAGTAAGTATAAAGCCTGTTCCTTAGGATCGAAACGCTGACTTGGTTTTAGACTTGCGGAGCTTGCTGGTGATTGGCATGAATTCGAATCCAAAGCTTTACGTAAAGAAAACGAGAAGAAGGAGAAAGAGCGTCGTCGACAAGCGCAAAAGAATGCAATAGTCAAGGCTGAAAAGGATAAGAAGAGAGGTCCTGAAGAACCGTCCGCGGAAAGGGATGCCAAACGCGTCCAGACGAGCAATTAATGAAGAGAAGATAGACATTTATCTGGAATGTAAGAGTAATGATGAAAATTATATTTCGGTGGCGCATTTACCTGGAGCAAGCATAAAGACTGCAAGCTTGGCGTTAGGAGGACTCGAATACAATGGGAATTAGTGC
>Ga0247810_10000226_pt1 | contig 84243 bp, 85 predicted proteins | sample UWRJL119311C1_FD_179918 | JGI IMG/M metagenome (GOLD analysis project Ga0247810, IMG submission 179918) | Plant litter microbial communities from Arlington Agricultural Research Station in Wisconsin, United States - UWRJ-L119-311C-1 | ecosystem: Environmental > Terrestrial > Plant litter >...
AGAGACACCTAATGGTTCACCATCTGGAAAGTCGAGATCATAGACAGTGTAATAGAAGGCGCTGCTGATGACAGCTTATTTGTAAAGGATCCCTCGAAAAGGGACATCTTGTTTTTTTTTTTTTTTGTTTCTGGTTTCTAGGCGGTAAGCATTGCGCAGTGGTTTTATGCGACTAGGTAGAGGAGTGTGGAAAGGAAAAGTTTAGACGGATGGAACGGTGCCAAGCACCCGTGTGGCATTCATAATAGGGGAGCTTGAGCATACCGGCCCTCTCAATTAAAACATATAAAAAAATAGAATTAAAAATTATTAAAAATTAGTATCATCTATCTATGCGACCGTCTGCAAGGTGAAGTCTGGCTGTGAGATTGAGAGGGGGTGGGGAAATCTTGATGATTGAGCGAAGTCATAAGCGAGTAGTAGGAATGTGTTTTATTGTCAGTCGGGATTATAGGTTTATTAACTTTAAGATTTGATTTTGTAGCGGGCAGGTATATGGCGACATATGTATACATATAATGTATATAAATCTCTTATCAAAAATACACAGATTCAATAAACCGATCTTTTAACATCTATCCCACACTCCCGCTTACCTCCTCCGCCTCCGCCTCCCCCTCCCCCTACCGCTTCGACTTTCTTCCCCTCCGCCGCCCCTCCTCAAAGCGCCGCACCAGCTCCGGGACGTCAACCTTCAGCCGCGCGCACGGCTCCCACGTCCGCTCGTCGGCGCGCTCAAAGCCCGCCCATTGGACATGGTAGCAGAGCACGCTGGCCCGCCGCTGCTTGCGGAGGATGCGCTCGGGGATATATATTGCTTCGGCGGTTATTTCTTTGTTGCTGCTGCTGCTGTTGTTCTTTTTGCTGTTCTTGACGTGGTTATGACCATAGCTCCTGCTGCTACGTAGCGATAACGCTCTATGGTAGCTCGCGACGAGCAGCGGTGCTTGGTTGGCGATTTGGCACTGTGGCACCCAGCGCCAGCACGGTTCGGAGGGGAGGTCGGCATGCTCGATTAGATATTGCGCTGTGGGGAGGGTGCGGTGGGCGTGGATTTTGAAAGGGGGCAGATGGGAGGGTGAGGGGGGTGTGGGCGATGAGGTTTTAGGGGTTGGTGGCTGGCTGGTCGGGTTGGGTTCTTGACGGGCGGCTGCTGAGGATGGGCTGTTGATGATATGATTGCTGATGGCGGCCGGGGGCGAGGAGATGTGCTGGGTGGCTTGTGGTGATGGGGGGTTTCTTGTTTCTATTTTTGGACGGTTGGTGGTGAGCTCTGTATAGTTCTGGCGTGGAGCTTCGGGTATATGGTGGTGGAATGTTCCCTGTTTGGGACGTTGGTCACGTTCGCCTTTGAGAGAATCACGCCTAGACATGGGAGAACGAGGTGACGGATCAAGAAGTGGTGTAGAGTCTTGTGGCTTGGATACCACAGTTGGCGAAGGATGTGAGTGAGATGGGGGGTGTCTCTGAATGGAAGCCGGACTTCGGTTGCCAGCTCTAAAGTCCGTCATCTTGGTAGATAGCAAGCCATCATCGCGATGGTAGGATTGTACGGTAACTATTGTTTTCTTAACCCCTTTCATAGGTGCATCGTTAGAAAGAGACGTGGTTCCGTCGGCGGTGAGGACGTCGTCCTCAGAAGCAGGGGGGCTGTTGCTAAAGGAGACATCTTCTAGGGTCTCTGGATTAAGCACCAATGACATAAAGGTCGGCGTCCTAGAATTCTCCTTGACGACCGTCTTTCTCGAATTTCCATCAAGGTCAGCCAAGGGATTCCAATACCCTGGCAGTTGCTCTACAGATTCATCTGTGCTCTCTCCATGGTCATGGTCGGCGGAGAGAAAGGGACTGAAATCAAAGTCGTCATACCAGTTCTCAATCGCATCAATCTCTCTTTGTACATTGAATGGTGGACTTGAGGGTGGAGTACGAAGTGATGGCACCCGTCCAGATCCTAAACATCGATTCCTTCCTGCAAGGTAGTCCGGTGTCGTGGCTCGCCTTTGAACTGGCTCATGACTAGATGACGGTGGAGACTGAAGATTTGACCATCTTCTTTCCTTCAAGGCCCTGTTCTTACTAACTTTCAGCACTGGCTCGTTCTCTATCGTGACGCGTCTTGTCTTCCGACTTGTTGTGCCTATGTCTTCGTCGGGTTTACGTTTGACCGGCGGGCACACCGCATGTGAACTTGCGATATAGTGATCAGTAGAGATACCATGGTGGAAGAATCCTTTTTGCGTCTGCACCGGAAGCGAGGTGAAGGTTGCCATTGGGACGGTGACTAGATGAAGTGAATGCTGTGTCGGCGCGCAATTCCGTAGATGAGGTTAGAATCTTTAGACGTCGGCGCCAAGATGTCGCGTCGCGTGCACGCGTAAAGTGGAAACCATTCAAGGGCTCGCTTATTTTCAGGGGTAATTGTAACACTACGGAATGGTGTAACTATGGACTTAATTGTGGGATACTATGAGCTCAGTGATATTTTTCAAAGATTTAGCGTTCGAAATACACATACTTGAGAATTATTTGGCGAATTTAACTTAGGTATTCTCTTATCAATATTAATTTTGCTCCCGCACTACATCCAGGGTTTCCATTTCTACATGGATAAAAAGCCAAAAGGTTATAAACTTACCATGATTTGTCTTCACATCTATACCCAGAGCGATTTCTCCTGTATTTCGAGCATAAGATGAGACGTAAGTTGGTGAATAGAGTTGAAGCTGAATCGTCAACAACCTATAGAATAAAAAAACAAACTCCATTGAGTGTTACATCCCCTCTCCTACTTGTGCGCTTCCAGTACCCTTCTGGATTTCGTAATAGGTTGATTCAATTCAGCAGAAAAAGCTTATTACTGAAGGTCCTTGTTAGAGGCATACGGATTGAATGCAATACATCTCCACAGACTCTGGCTTGCGCTACCACTACCATGACAAGATTACATATTGGCTGGTTTTCAATGCACATTTGCACTTGAAAACATTTCTTAAAAAAATAGAATTACAACAAGATATTCTCTAATGATAGAAGCGTTTGACGGTGAGACTACAAGTGATGCATAAGAAGGACATTCTTCATGGGACCGCTAAAACGCTGAAAATGCCGCCCCACCAGACCTGCTCATTCACTTTTGTTTCCTGTCGCCATTAGGTTAACACAGATTTTCTCCATAAAATGAACTGTTGGCACATCTTTACCATACCAGAACTCTTAAAGGCTAACACTACATGCGAATCTCAAATCTCATCTGACATTTCCATTGTACATCCTCGTGAACATTTAAACTTTAATTAATCATGACGTTCTTGGAATAGACTTTCGGCCTTAACCGCAACGATTTTGGTTATCCGAAGGTGGTGCCCTGTTCCCGTCAGTTAAATTATAATGAAATCATTCGCACGAATAATGTATTGCATAAGTGCCCTGGCAACATCGGATGTTGTATTAGGTAAAACCGAAAATTTTGAAGTCAACCCAAAGGTTTTTCCCTGTTTTCCGAGAAAAGAACATCTCGCTTATTAGCCAAGATATATCAGAGAGTGTAACCACGGATCTGGTAAAGTATAGGTAGCCAAGAATGCTATAAATAAAATTTGGCAAAATCATGCTGTGCTACTTCGTATCTTGTTGATTTTTCCAATATCCATATCAGAGATCGGCGAAAGCCTGATATCGATCGATGAATAGCCAAGCAATACCGGGAGAGCTTTGCTTGGCTGTTACGAGTAAGGGAAGCGGGAGCATTGTTCTGTGGACAGGTATGTAGCATATTGATCATGCAAGCACGTGAAACATTCTTATTTGCAATGATTAGAGTAATTGGTTTCCGAGAATAGGATTACGTAGATATATTTGACAAGAATCAGCTTCGTGACATTGGAAGAGGCATATTCTAGTATCTCCACTTCACCATATATGAAACAATCGTCAGATATCATAAAATGAAAGAAACATAGCTGGCTCTTTCTCCTCAAGATAGTCTAAGTAGGTATAGGTAGTGACAACTACACTACCTCTCTCTTTGTTTGAATTGAACATTTGGATTTCTGGTTGCTTTGTTGACCGACCATATCTAAATCCGCACCTTACCAAATCAGTGCTAGACCGAAAAGGGAAGGATTTATCATCGTCATTCCCGCAGGCCGGATCCATCCAAACGGTAATTGCACAAGCCAGCAATCATCCCACCGCAATCAGCCCAAAGATCTTCAACGCTGTCCCACCTCATAATTACACAATATCTCTCAACTTCTACCGCAACAAAGTTTACCACCACAGTCGCGCATCACAGCAGCAAAAAGAAAAAAGAAGCAAGCTTATCCAACATACGAAGAGCTACCCCACCATCACAATGGCAAACAAACAACCAAACCTCTTCGCATTCCCCACCATTCCTGCCCTTGCCCAAACATTACGGACCTACATCATCAACGCTCAATCCGCCGGTATCACACGCCACAATAGCTTCAAAATCGCCGTCTCCGGAGGTTCGCTACCAAAAACCCTCGCGCAAGCTCTTCTCGCGGCTTCCAACGGACCCGACGATGTTGTACAGTTCTCCAAATGGGAAATCTTTTTCGCAGACGAGCGCGCCGTCCCTTTAGACCATGAGGACTCCAATTACGCACTACTGAAGAGTGAACTTTTGGACAAGATACCGCAGGAGCTGGGAAAGCCAGTTGTGCATCCAATCGACGTCAAGTATTTGGATGATGTACAAGAGCTTGCGGATCAATATGAGCAGCTTCTCGTTCGGAGTTTCGCTTCAAGGTATCTACCACATTTTTCATATCCCCTGTAGCTTGCTTTCTCATTCTGCCAAATTCGCCCTCATTCCGCAGAATCCGTTCTAATAGCACAAAACAGAGATTCGGTTAAACTCCCCATCTTCGACCTTATCCTCCTTGGCTGCGGTCCCGACGGCCATACCTGCTCCTTATTCCCAAACCACCCACTCCTCCGCGAAACCGACGCTTGGGTCTCCCCAATTTCCGATTCGCCAAAACCACCTCCTAAGCGCATCACACTTTCGCTACCTGTAGTGACACATGGTGTCAAGGTTGCTTTCGTGGCTACTGGTGACGGGAAAAGAGGAATACTCAAGAGGATTTTTGAGGGTGGCGAAGGTGAGAACGGAGGAATTCTACCCTGTGCTCTTGTGAATGAGGGTGCCGGGGAAAGATGTAGTTGGTTCGTAGACGACGGTGCGGTAGCTGGAGTCAGCTTTCCCCGGAGGGGGAGTTTGTAGAGAATCGGAGGTAGGGCGGTAGGACAAAGAGTCTTAGAGCTTTAAAGGAAGATTGGTAGAAGGCGGAAGACTACTAAATCAAAATGAGCGCAGAGAAGTGGCGATAAGTCCCATTTTCGGAGTTTTTTAGACAAGCCCATGACTTTTCCAAGAAGAGGGAGGTTTGTTTGTTGGGTAGCGATATCAAATTGCTCTATCTCTTAGAAAAGTTTGGATGGATGATGATGATGGATTGGCTACACTTGAGATTTTTTAGAAATCGTTGCTCTCTTTTTAGCGCGTACTAGATACACATCTTCCTGTTCTGGAATTTACCGTAGTAACTACTGTCAAATGGATTGAGATATTTCCAAATCCTGGCCTATGCTTTTTCCTCTATTTTACTGTGATTTACACATGATTAGTCTTCGAGCTTCGAAGAGATTAGGCCTCACTTCGACAAAAATACAAACGCAGTGTAGAGAACGATCCTGGACATAGGACGAATTTTTAAAGTAGTACGGTTTTTACCTGTCTAACAATCTACTATGAACGAGTTCAAAACTATATACACCTTAGAATTCCAGCACCAGAAATGTATCATGTCTTCGTCAATTCACCCGTCTGAGATATATGCCCATACCGTGATCAACGTCCGCCGTCTATATGTAATAAATATGTCTCCCCAAACGCCATCCATCTAAGTTTTTTTTCCCCCACCTCCCAATTGGCCATCTATAAGCTTCTCCCAGAAGTGTGTTAACACTGTCTCACCTTCCAACTCTCTCCTGCACTTTTCTCAAATCCTTTCCCTCAATCTTCTCCAATATCTGCATACAACCCGCACAAGCACTCACGCAACACCACGAACATTTCCATCTCGAATCCATATCCTTTCGCTTGCAGACCATGCAAGCCACTGGGCAAAGTTTATTAGTTGTTTTCCTCATGCTTGCGTGAGAGGTGAAGCAATCGAGCTGGGTGATGTTCAGGGGAAGACCTGGTAGGACGGTGCCGAGTGGTGAGCGAAGTTGTTTAGGGAATACGAAATTGCCACCAAGACCTGGGGATTGGAGCGCCGTTGGGGAGTGTAGTGTGGGTGTTGGTTGGGAAGCTGTTGATGGAGAGAGCTCGGGCGTTAAGATGGGGATTGGGAGGGCTTTTCTAGGTTGTGGTGAGCGCATTGCTGGCGTTGAACTTATATTAAGAGGTTCGCTTGGTGAAATTGATAGGCTGGGCGGAAGGTCTTTCCCTGGTACCAAAGTTACCTCTGACAGATTTCTCGACTCTGATCTGTCTGGCAGTTGAGGGGCATCGTTAGGTGGCGTTTCTGGGGATATTGGAGACATGATTTTGGGAGTGGAAGGCTGCTGTTTATCTGTCCGCTGGTAGTCTGGTGTTGGAAGACGGCCCGACAATGGTTGAACAGGAGAGCGTTGGCTTTCGGTCGCCTTCATGTTATTAGTCTTGTCATTGTGCGTCAGCTTCAAAAGCTTTTCCTCCAGCTTAGAGAGCTTATTGCCCATAACAGCCGGAGGTTGAGGTGCTCCTCGTAAGGGTGTGTGATCTTTCTGTAACGGCACGGGTTTACGACCGCCAATGCTCCGAGGTAATGGATTTGGTAAGGTAGGAAGTTGTTCTTTTTGGGGAGGCGTTGCTGTAGATCCGTTGCTCATTTCTAGTTGCAGATCTGGGAAAGCAACGGCGTTCTCCCTAGTCAATGACCTGCGTCTCCAAAGCTCGGTGCGTGGTGGTGAGGGTTGAAAGCCGTCCCTAATCGCAATCGGCTCATTCAGATCATCTGGCCTAGGTCGTTGGGGAGCTTTCGGTGGTAACGGCGGCGAGATCCCGGGCGATGATTCAATACCACTTGGTGAATCTTTTGTATCAAGACCTGCACTGGTACTTGGAGATTCACCAGTAAACCCGGGAGAGTCGGAGTACACCGAGGAGACACTATTCATTGAGACTACTGAAGTGTTGGCAACATGCGTCTGCCCGCCAACAGGCCGTCGGGTTACTGCATTGGTAGCCATAATTGGCAGAGGAGGCAGTGGTGAATGGGGAGTTGTTGCTGTTCTTTCGATGGGTTCGATGATTTGAGGAGGTGGTGGAATAGGTAGGGCTTTGGAAAAGCGCGACCTGCCTCGACGGGGTGTTTCGGGGAGTTGTAGGAGGGAGGGCATCGCAATAGAGTCGGCACTTCTGCGTTATTCCTGCTCTATGGATGGATATTTCGGTCATGGCCCCATTGAATGTTCACAGATGGTTTGATGCTGTGTGTGCTATGCTGCCCTGCGATCCCCGTTAGCAAGATTCGTCGTCAGACGACAAGGTTTCCCATGGTCCGGCGCCGTTTCATAGCCGCTCCCCTGTCAGAAATAGACAGTTGTTTATGCAACAGAAGCTTCGTGCGTCTCCATTCGTTCCTTGTTGCAAACTTGTATCAAACATATGATACTCGTCACCCAGAGGAAATTAGCTATCATTACAGCAAAGTAATGCGACGCATGGGAGCCTAGGAAGAGCAGGTTATGGACGATGCGATTAGTAGAAGACGTTAGTAAAAAAGCATCCGCGCAACGGCAACACGAGACAACCCGATAGACACCGCACAGCAGTTCGACCCGGCAGCCACGCCATCATGTATCCGGGAGATCTTCGAGACTTCCATGGGGGCAAAAGCTGAGGCAGAGAGGTGGAGTTCAGTTACATGGCGGGACGGCGTACGATGGAGTCGCAGCACAGGCTGGCTAGCTTTCATCCCTACACGTTATTCAATACACCTGTTGAGAACCTGCAGGAAATAATATGCCGAGTGGCATATAAGTGGATGAGAACGGTATCTTCCGGGAACAAGCAAGTAACAATCAATTGTTCAGTATGAACCGTAGTTCATAATCCCATAGAAGTGCACGGCAGATACTTGAGCTGTTGGCAGTGGTGACCCCTGCTCTGGTGGACTTGGAAATCGAAGCGAGCCAAAACAACAACGACAACATCAACAAACCAATAATAAATTAAATGTCTACCCTCCCTTCACGCACCCGGTCTTTACGCAAACCCGGCGAAAATGTCGCCGGCAGATATGGCAGATCAGTGGCAGAGCCCAATGGAGCCGATACGCAATCCGAAGAATCTAGAAGCATTCGGAAAGGCAATCAATCCCCCAGTCGATTACCTACAGTCAAACCATCTCGGCCGTTGTCAATATCTGGTAGACCTCCAAGTGCAAATGGCAGCTCTACCATGCGTCCCCCGGCTGCGAGATCGAATATAAGTAAACCTACTACTACAGGATTACAGCGATCATCTTCAAATCGCATGGCCGATGCCTCCTCAAGCAGCACTACCGAGCCAGCCAAGCAGGACCGCTCACGGCCACCTATAACCACATCTCGACACCTACGAAATCCATCCGCGAGTTCCACAACTCTAACCTCAAGTATACGAGCCCCTCAACGTCACGCGCGCACCAAATCCTCATCTACACTCCTCACCGCATCCACAACCCTTCGTCCAGCACCTCCGACAGACGAAGCATCAAAACGGTCTATAGCCCGTCCTACAGCTCCTGATTACCAATCAAAGAAACCAGCATTTGCAACTTATCAACAGCATTTTTCGCCCGCTAAAAATCTAGGCCCGAAACCACTCACCGCCGCTTTGCTCGCTCCCCCTTCCCCTAGCAAACTTCCCGCCAACATCGCAATATCAGCTGAGACAGCGAGGTTACAGAATGAGCTATTACAACTACATATATTGCATCGAGATGCCGGGGAAGTAGGGGCGGCATGGAGGAGTAGTGCGAAGAGAAAGCTAGGCGAGAGATTTAGCGGTGTTATAGAGAAGAACGATAAGTTGCTACAGCTTGAGGTTGAGGAAACCGCGAAACTGAATGCTGTGGCCTTGAAAGAGTGGCAGGATACTGGCCGCCCAGGCTGGGGATTGGGCGAGAAGATTCAAGTCTTGGATGAGATTGTCACTGGAGTCTGGAATCTTGGGGAATCAGGCGGGAAATATGCAAAGATTGTGAGGAGGTTTGAAAGATGGCTGAGTCGATGTCAGGATATTCTCGAGGCGAGGGAGACAGATGCGGTAGATGAAGAACTGGTATTTCTGGAGGAACTAGATGGGGCTTGGAAAGATGATTGCCAAATGCTGTGGAGAAAACTCGACGGGTGGAAAGCGCACTTAAGGGACCTTGGGATGGTCGAAGGAGGAAGTAGCTTGGCAAGGATGGTTGAAGGTGTCGGAAGCCTCGTCCGAGGCATGTTGTTGGATTTGAGTGTTATGGAAGACATTGAAAGAGATGCTATGAATATGGAAAAGGACTGGATTAAAAGTGCTATTCATGATGACGAAGATGATGACGATATACCCACTGCTGGCGCGATTTGGAGGTCTAGGTAGACCCTTGCCTGTGTTGATCGAGATAATCAACTTTTTAAATAAACACGGTTTTACTCTGTTCTACAGCGCTTCATATCATTGGCCTTGAATAATCCCTCGTCTAACTTACAGTGCTATATGTTGCTACTCAATTATAGACAACTACGCATTCACAGCCATAAATGAAAACGGCTTCCTAAATCCTTGAGTACCATTATATGGTACAAGTCACTTTTACGACGAAAGACAGTTTCTATTTCAAATGAGCGAGTTTCGTTGCTCATTTGACGGCCATGATAACTTCGCTATTCTAATTAAGAGGCAGCATACAGCTCACCAGACATAGCAGCTCTATCTCGCCATTGGTCAGCTGAAGAGACTAGAGTGGTTCTGCAGCTATACACTATGCGTTTAGTATTGATAATCGGGCTGTATATTCAAGGGTGGACTTCGTGGTCTCTTGTCTTCGCGCCCAATGGCCCTATCCCCTTCATATGGCTCACGTGTTTGATCAAAGCGAGTCATACATGACAGGGTCGGTTGTTTCTGTTGGCTCTCAGTCCAATTCGACCAGTAATTCGGATCTATTACTTCCGCGATCGAAGTACCCCATATACTCACTGGGTTGGTCAACAACGACCGCCCGTGACGTTCACGGAGTTGTCGAAGCCCGTGGTCGAGCATATTCAACCCGTGGCAGATCCACCAGATCTCACGACCCTCGATCGCAGATATCGGTGCATAATCGCGCAACATATTGAGTGTAGCAACGAGATCTGAGATTACTGGAGCATATTTGTACGAGTAGCAGGTCTCAACCCACACGGTGCGGACTTGGTCCTGCACGAGGAACTGAGAGAGAGGCGTGAGCCATTCTGCATCGCGGTGGATCATATGGGCTCGGATTCTTTGAGACTCTTGCGCTCCAGGCTCATTGACGTACTTCATTCCTAGGCGGCGATCGGTAATCTGTCGCTCGTCGAAACTCTTTTTAAGATGCTGAAATGCTGACAATGCGGCATAGGAGAGAAAAGGCAGGTCTTGCAGAGCATTGTCTTCCGTTTCATCATTTGCTTGAATTACTGCTTCCGAGCGGCTTGTAGCAGGTGCTTCGGATGCTACACTTGTGGAATGCTTAGCCTCTCGCTTTTGATCTGTTGGCTCGCTCATGCGAAACCACTCGTTGTGATTTGTGTTTTCATGAGGGAAGAATCTGTCGGGACCTAAATTTTGTGTCCTCGAAACATGATCGTACCCTTCGGTAGGACTGTTTACACTCGTGGGTATGTATCGGGGTGCTTTTCTTCGGTTTGTGGTCTGAGGAGGTGGAATCATTAGGTTCGAAAGAGTCCCCTTGGCATTGAAAGAGCCCAGCGTATCTATATTTACACTTTCCGGGGGATGAGATGAGATTGTACTAGTCTTGCTGGACGATACCACAGAAGCATAGGAGGGTAGCGGTCGTTGTTTTCTGAGTGGAAGTGAACTTGATTTGAATTTCAAATGCGAGCTACTTTCTTGGGGCATGTGCCCGATACTAGTCCTTGCAGGCTGAGCGATATCACTTTCATTTACGGCCACTACGGAAGGACCAGCACTGGGAGTTACTTGCCTCTTCTCTACAGCGTCATCCAGTGCAACTTGGCGTAATCTTGCCTTATGGAGTGGTGTTTTTGGCACATCATGGGCTAGGTATGAGAAGCATTGTGTCGCAAGGTAGGCGTGAATAGGTGCTTTATCCCGTGCTGAAAACAGTGGGAATTTAAGTGACCTGTCCGATTCTAAATATTCACGGAAAGATGAGTGGATGAGAACTGCTACGCCCTGGAATATCTCCACAAGCGCTCCAGTAATTCTTGGAATGCACATAGGGAAGTCGCACAGATATTGATTAGACTCAGTTGGCTGTCCGGGAATGATTGCAAGGGCCACGTGTAAAGTGTTCGTGGAAAGTTGGTACATCGGACAACATATCCAACGGAAAACACTCGATACTAACAACTTATTTTTAGTGTAGCCTCGAGAAAGTAATGTTAGAATACCCTCATATAGGTCGTCTAGATGATCGAATCGATTCACTTCCGATAATTCTCGTACTCTGTCGTGCGGACTCAGCGCCTCACATCGCAAGTAGCGCACGAATAGATCGGCCCAGAGAAACATGCCGTTGGCCTTTTGAGCCAGTACTTGAACATTTTCCAAGATATCAAACTCAGGACGGTTACCAAATAGGCCCTCAGTAACCATGTTCCTCAGTTGGTCGTTAAAGAATAAGTGGAAATCGTCAAGGTTATCCTCAGCACTCAGCGCAACTGCACATGAGGCAAATGGTCGTTCTCCACGCCAAAGGACCGGGAGTTTTACGGTAGGCCTAATTAGAAGGATTGCCTTTGAATCTAATGGGTTAATGATTGCTTGCAATTCCGACATGAATCTGGCTGGATCATGTGCTTCTTCAATGCCATCAATGACAATGAATGTTGGGAATTGGGCAAGAAGAATCTGTAAAATGTCCACAAGATCATCTTCTGAAGCTTTTGCCTGGTTTCTTGCCGCTTCCTCGAAGAACAAACTCAATGCATCAATTGCTGGCCTTGCAGTTCTGTGCTTCTGTATTAATTGGGTGGCTAGCGCCCGAAAAGCAGCAGCCTGGTCCCTCGTTGACTCGTCCATGTTAGAGATATGGAAGAAGCAAACAGAAGCCCCATGGTCTTTTAGTTTAGGGTCCAACGCAATCATTGTCTCCAAGTCATCAATAATTGTACTGGAGAGGACAGTCTTGCCATATCCAGGTTTTCCTATTGCGTCGAGGTTAATAATCAGAACAGAGCATTTGAAAAGTTACCGACCTTGTAAAATTAGGATGCGATCCTTCCAGGAGGTATCAGGGCCAACAGGCCTTATTTGAGTAGTTTCAGAATCTGAGTTTGGAAGCTTCTTGAATGCGCCGTTACGAATGTTGAGGTAATCTGGTCTTCTCAAGAACCATAATCCAGTACCTTTACGACGAATTTGCCGACTACGTTCATATATGCCTCTGAAGTCGCATCGTCCCATCCACGAGAAAATAGAGTTAACCTGTTTGCCTATTAGTATCAAGGTTAGCTTTTTGTTCAGTCCGAAGACATTCTGGAAAACAGTTCTCCTACTTATTCGTCTTTTCTCTTCCTGCTCTTCTTTCAATTCCTGTTGACTCATCTCCTCTTTTGAACCCTCCAAGCTCTTGATATAACTTTGGAACAGCGCAAAGTGTGCCGTCAGATCCTCCTGTGTAGCCAAATCCAGCTCACGGCCCAGTATCTGCTCGTGCCGCTCCATACGGAGCTCCAATTCAATAAACCGTTCACGTAAAGGCTTCCAAATCAATCCCGTGACCGCGCTGATGCGAGCCAGTTTAGTCATACCTATTTAAATTCATATCAGGAATAGTTCGGTTGAGTGAAGAGTTTAACCTTACCAGGTTTCCTCCGTGAAAACACTTGATATATTTCTAGACATAGCTGCAAGACATCTGCGTAGACATGGGACAACAATTGGATTATCCTATAACCATTACAGGATCGACCACGCTCACTACGTGCAAGAATCGTATTGACGTGTCTCTGATACTGGGGTAAGGCTATCGAGAGACCTTCAATCATATCCGCTATCTTTTCTAGAAGTGATGCATAATTTGCTCCCAGCTTTCGAAAGAATTAGCAATAGGATTTATGAAGCAAACGAAATTGCCAAGTACCTTGAGCACCAATCGCAACGATCCCCAAAAAGTAGCCAGCCATTCAGGTTTGACTGAAACAAATATGCCAACAATCTCAAAGTAAGGCACAAATGACTGGGAAAAGGAGTGTAGTTTTCTAGAACAACGAAGCAGCTTACTGCCATTCGCATGTTTACTATAGGCATCTTCGAGGTGTACAAACATTTCATCAACGCTTTCAAATTCATTGAATTCATTCCGCTGCTCCTCGCTAAGTGATTCTCGGAAAGTCAGCAATGCCTTCGTGAAAAGGCTTGTAGCTCGTTCTTCGACTTCCACGCGGCTAGAGCCTGTATCTGTGGGCTTAGCTATGTTCACTACACTCTCTGTCGCCATTTTGCAAGCTGAAAATACACGATAGCTATCGAAAAAAATAGAAGATAGCGATGTATGACAAGAACTATGTTGGTAGATTGATCAGCTTGAAGCATAACCTTGGCGATATATACTACAATAAAGAAGAGGTTTAATCTGTGTGTGGCATGCTTCAGGAAACAATCATTCGCTCTTGGATTCGATTGGGCCGGGCGAAGAGCTGAGCCACGTCGGGCACACTTCTGGGCTGATTGAATGTTGTGGTGCTTTACCCAATCCCACAAGCCTCCCCCACGCTCCCTCTGCTTCCACTTCCACGTATACCACTCCTTACATCAACTTGGTGAAAATTGCTTCATGGCTTCTGGGTGAAACGCTCGCCACATAGCCTTGCCTACAACTTTCCTCTGCTCTTCAATTTTCCATCTTGGATTTCTTTTCTCCTATGCTAAACTGATGGATGATGCGCGGGGGCGGCTCAGCTAGCTATATAGCGTGTGTTGACACTCTCAAATGCCGACGGTATAGTTTCCACCACGTGTGTATGATAACTATCACAGCTGCGCATAGCAGCCGCTGAACAAAAGACATTGACTTATCTCTGCGATCAGTATCACATTGCGATTGTATAAATCGTATTTGACAGCTGCTGGTGATTGATGGTTATAAATCCACGAGTTTTGATAGAAAAGGTGCTTTATACAGTTTTCTTCTTAGTAGATCTGTCGAAGGAAAGAAGTACAGTCGCGAAATAGATTTTTATTTGAGGTAGATTCGCAACGCGCTAGCGTCGCGTCGCTATAATCACGTGGAGTCTTCTTTATAGCTATTGGGCTCTCAATTCGTGGTCAATCGATGCCGAGCGAACTAAATCTATACTCAGTACTGAAGAGAAATGTTCCAGTTTTTCCAATTTCTATTATCACACCTTTGAACTCGAAAAAACTCTAGAACCACCACTCTTAACTCGTAGTCAACCTATATGAACTTGCTTCTTACTTGAAAGCCATCAGTTGTGTCTTTCAGATTTTGACAAGTAAAGGAAACTGGCTCGAACGATCTAATTAGGGAATGATAGCTTAATAGTCTAGTCTCTTTTTGAGAGGACAAGATGTTATGCTCAAGAAAGAAACTCTGCAATTTAAAAGAAGCTAAGGTGACTCGATGGGCAAGGATTCAGCTTCCTTGGCTTTGACGAGAATGAGTATACAGAGACACGAGCTTTGATTCGCAACAAAAATAAAGAGAGATGCCGACAAAACATGAGAGACTAGAATGTTGCTCTTCTGATAATCCCCCAAAGCTTTGCAAATGTTTCGTCAATCTAGAAGCCAGACTATTTTGTTATCTCAAAAATTATTCCGAAAGCTGTTTGAGTGCAGTCTTGTTTCGTGACTATAAGGATCGCTGTAATAATCTCTATTTGTCTTTCTCCTTCTTCCTAAGATTCTCTCTTTCCTATGTTGAAGCTTTTTCTAATAAGATTAAACTTCATTGCTTACTCATCTTCAAGGCATTCTTCTCTTTAAACCCAATTCTCCAAATCCTCTCTTAGACTGGCTTCTGCTAATTCATTGTTCCCCGTAGCCAACAGCACTTCTTTGAAAGACTTTTCGCCTAGGCCTTTCCTGTTCTTGAACTTCCAGTAGCTCCGGTCATGTACTATTCTAAGCACTACACCACCGCACAAGTACCTGCTATTACTATGGATGAGTTGTAAAGAAGCGGTAGGAAAGTTAGCGAACGAGAAGAGCGACTCGATTCTTTCGCTGCCAAGCAAAGATAGGCTAATATATAAGAAAGTAATCCTTTATGCGGCAAAGAGCCTGTATGCAATGCACCGAAGATGTTTCAACTATACTGTATTATGCTGCAGACTAGAGGTCGTGATATCTATAGCTCTTAGCTAAATTAGATTATATTACTACCACCTACTAGGTTTAAATCACTATTAATTTGTGAAAGTTCAATCACTAGCTTCTAGGCTCTGTTAGGCTGTGTTGATGACCCTGGAACGGATAGGTAGGTGAAGAAATGCGAGATAAATGGAGAGCAAGTCTCTGTCGGGGAACCGGTTGTTGAGGTTCACCAGAATCATACTTCGCTCTTCTATCCACTTGCCTAGAACACATTAGCACCGATAGCCGGAACTAAAGAGAAGAAGGAGGAGTGAAAGTTCAAGTCTGCTAGTTTCATCCTATAAGAGTTCTTATAGTTTTACCTATCTCTATCGCCGCGTAAAGGCCAGACTGATGATATAGTACAGGAATTTAACCTGCAAATTCTGTCCTTCTGTTCATAAAGAGACAAAGATAGAACTGTTAAGCTTCAACCTCTTTTGAAGGAGCCAGGACTGATTGCGCTCGACCTATTATAGGGAGCAAAGGAGAACATACAATTATTGAAGTCCTTCTTTTAAAATGCCACGTACCACGCTGGTGGTTAAGAAATCCCATCTGGGAAAGGGAGAAAAGCCAGAGTTGTCTTTCACAAATCTCGGGGGGCTATCACTTCAATGTGCATTTTGCCACGTACATTTGCCATCAAAAGTCTGGCATCAGGCTCTTTCGTGACTACCCATTGGGTAGCTTTAATGTTGCCATGTTTCATAAGCTGGTCTTCTGTAAACCTCTGCTGAACGTTTTGTGGTTTCATGCGAAGGTACTTTGTGCTGTTAGCAGCAGAAATATGACCCAAAACAACCCGGGAGTTGGCAAGTTGCTCGAACTTTTGTGGCAAATCGTCTGTTTTCCTTCGACAATACCAAACAAACTCCTTGAAATTCGGTGAGTAACATAAGTCAGAATGTCCCAGCTCAGTCATAAAAGACTGAGGGACCTGAATTCGAATCAGCCAAGTCTCAACCAGTGGGCTCCTGTTTTCTGCGTATCGGCGATAACGTTCCGCGGTCTCCTTCTCGTGTGTCCAATACCATGCAGGCTGAGTCATATTGAAATCTCCCCCGCCGGTTGTAAGAAGAGCATTGTGATTAATAGAGCCGTCATCTCTAATCAGATTCGCACTCAATTCGTATGGACTCTTGCCTTTCCAAAGCGTCACATGGCCAGGAAGTTCCGATCCTGCTTCTTGTACAAGCACGGTTCCTTGAGAAAATTGTTGCCATTCAGACTGAGCTTCGGAAATGGCGCTTATTGTGGCTGAGTTGGTAGGTTGAGAAGAAGTCGATGCCGCGCCTGAAGACTCTTCTTGCCCAAAGGCTCCTCTAAGCTTGGGCCGCTTGTTTTGCGGCTTCTTGCCCAACTTTACTACAGTCTCTTTCAGGCGCCGGATCCGGTCTTCTAATGCAGAATAATTAACTCGGATAGTGTCCTTTACCCAGAAAGGCAAATCCTCTGTTCCGTATACATCGCGGAAATTTGAATCTAAAATTGCTTGCCGGATTTGTTGATTTATGCCAACCTTTTCCATCTGCTCATCTTCTGTCCATTGCTCCTGAAAAGCTGAAGATCTAAGTAGAGCGATGTAGCCAATAGCATAATCAATTAACTCGCCATGTATATCAATTTCTCCCCGGTTAAACCAGCGTTGATATATCGTCTGTGCGGCGCCAGGGACAAACCCGCACCATTCCAAAGCTTCGGCGGAGTGGAGTGACATAGGTAGCTCAAAATTTGTTATATTTTGAGCATTTCGAAACCCGGAGAAATTAACTGAAGCAGTGGAGGAGCCTGAGCTACTACTGCTTGTAGTGCCAGTCGACGAGGGTGGAGAGAGTAGCAATGCACTCACTTTGCGCTTGTTGCCAACAACAGGGCCCGATTGCAACTTTTGTGAGATAAGTGCATTGGCCTCGAGAATTTCCACCTCATCGGACGTAACAAAGAAGCTGTAATCATGCGACATTTTTAAATATTTGCTGATTGCGAGTTACGTTGTGATGAAGAAGAGTTTGGGGAGACGTCTAGACTTATACTTAAGAACGTTGGCGAGGATGCTAGGCTGCATTAGGCCAGTTTGAATCACACTCAGTTCAATTATAAATTATGCTGCCCTAGCAAGACACAAGTGTCGTTGTAATCAAGCTCTGGGCCAGTGATATCAAATATTAGATTACTATTTGTTCTATTGTCAAAAGCTAGCGTCGTAGTTTTGTCAGTACGCAGAATGTCTCGCCAAGAACCTAGTAGTCTGGATTCAAAGATCAATTTTCAATATGCCAAGATTAGGAATTGTGCAATATAAGTACTATTGTTTTTGTGATACTTTTATCTTCAAAACCATCTTATTCCAAGTTACGCAATCCCTATAGTGGACAAGTCTTTTTTTTTAAGTAGCTGTCTTATATGATTATTATATATAATACTAAGATTATAAAGATATAGTTTCCTTGGAACTTATCAAAACCCTCTCTTCCTCCTTTCTCCAACTATGGACAATAACCAAGGATCCTAGGTCAGATTAAGCGGCATATATTTCTTTGGTTGCAATCAGTGAAGCTGCAGTGATCTGTGTCAAGGAAAAGGCAGAAGCAAGCAAAGAAGAGGGCAAATGCAACGTCAAGCTGAGTTAAGAGAAGACAAAACAAACAAAGGTGATTTGGTCTAGTAAACACGCCATGTGTTAGATTCAGAAGGAAATGGAAACAGAGCGGGAGATTTATTGGTCAGTGTAAAAGTGGAATTACAGTGACTCAATTCTAGCATGCTACCCGAATTAATTGAACTGGTTAGGCTATACTTATTTACTAAGAGACTACTGTTCCTAAAATGTGCGATACAGTATGAGATGTTTTATCTTATGAAATGGCTCTTTTCCCCTGAACTTTATGCTTTAAAACTTAGCAAAATCTAATTTGCTCTCCCAAATTCGAAATGGGAACAACAATCATCCAAACTACCTTATCAGGCTGCCTGATACTATCGCAAAGAATTTCGACGTTCCTGCCAAACTTTTTGTATTAACCCTGGTCAAAAGAGTAGTAGACCGAGTTCTATGTGTACTACTCATTATTATTCCCTTTTTAAAGAATAATGGCAAGTTTCTCAGCCAAGACTTTGGAAGGATATATATTAACATGTTTCTCTAGCATAAATACTTGACACGCTAAAAAAATTACCCAAAGACATCAACCCAAGAAAGACATTTGGTTGATCTGCGCGGTCCACGGTGTGGCTTCAACATGCAGCTGAAATATGCAATGCAGTCAAGTATTTCGTCGCCAAGAGCTGAATAGCTTCAGCCCCATTACTGTATATACAATATCAAGTGAAACCCAAGATCACCCTCGATTGGTGAATCAAACTCATTTTTATTCGGTAAAGTACGGTCTCACCTCAGAAACCATTTGGTGATGTTTGCAAAGGGGACGTCACTCGACGTAGCAAAGAGAGAAGTTAAGTTTTGTGGAGCAAAGATCGGTCGCTCCGGGATTACAGTCTACCAAGTGCTAAGTAGTGAGAAGGCAGTGATAGCTGTAAGAATCTACTATAAGATATCATATCGTCGCCCCGGAAATTTAAGAAAAGTCAAATAAAATCGAGGAACACTAGAATTTTCATCCTCGGTAACAGCCTCTTCCAAACACGCCATCCCAATTAAAACACAACCCATCAGCAACATGAAGACCTCAGTGTTGATCTCAGCGACGACCATGGCTTTATCAACACTCATCGCGGCCGATAACTGTAAATTTGGCTATGATTACTGCGGCTGGGATCTGGTGAACACTGGTAAGTCACTGAAGCCATTTTACACCTAAAGTCGCAATGGCATAAATTGATGCCTCAGATTAGGAAATTATCTCCAGACGATTAAAGATGAGCTTAATAGAAGACGGCTACCTACTGATGTAGATCACATTTACAACAGCCTGTATTTCTGTATAAGCGAAGAGGGTGATATTGCATTTCGGAAAACCTGTGGCGGGGATTATTCGTGCCAATATGGTGGACGGTTCCGAGATGACTACTGCTAGATACACGAGACATTGTGGTTTTTTATTCTCCAAGATCTCTGCTTTAGTAATCTTTGGGTGCTTAATTAGAGTCAGGTAAACACTAAGTCGAGGGTATGAATAATTCAGGTGGATTAAAGCGTCGCTTTAGATATTCACCTTGAAGTTCATCACATGAAACGAATAGATAGCATTTATTCCAAGAAAGAATACTAGATAACAAGTTCCACTTCTACTAATGCAAATATGCACGCACACCACCTACTCTACGCGTTCCTCTAAGCGTTTCTTCCCCTCTCAGTTTTCTCATCTCCACCTCCCTCCTTCACCGGATCTTCGCGCTTAACCGTTTCCACAATCCACTCAATTCTTCCATCTTCTGCAATTTCCATGAATTGAAACGTATGCCCCTTCCCAAGCTTCCCATCTGGCATCTTAGTAGTCGAAGTATGTCTCTCGGCCAGCTGGTTACCATCCCTCAAGAATTGCACGATGGTTAGATTTACGCTACCCGGCGTCAGGATTTCACGAAGCCAGCGAATGTGAGCGACCCAACCGTTGAAGTCCCGGATTTTGTTTTCATCCTCGTCGTAATGTTTGAATGTAGGGGTGAAGAGCTTTGATAGATCTGCTTCTGTTTCTGAAGCTTTACCAGAGAACAAACTCATGAGTGCATCTTGAAAAGTGTCTTTTTGATTGGCGAAGGTGGTGTTGTGGGTTGCATCTGTCGAAGCCATATTATTTGTACTTTACCGAACAACTAAGTATATTCGGTGATTATAATGTTAGAATCCAGAAGCCTTTCATTTGAAAGTAAAATATGAAAGGAGAAGTCTCACAAATTATAAATGCAAGTAATTGATGCCTACGGTACTAAGAGGCACTTATCCTTCCATAATCAATCACATGACTACGAATGAATGAAGTGCGTAATGGTGATCTTTAGGCTTCAATATTAATTTCTTGGAGTTAAAGAGGTCAGAAATTTTGGACCAAAGACCCTTTAACTAATGCTTGAAGCTTAGGAAGGGATGAATCGCTGGGTAAAAGATTCGTTGCTGAAATTGGAATCCGAAATCGTTTCTTTCATTTTGACCATTGCATCAGATTCAAACCTTAAATACTCGCAGCTTTCCAGTTATATCTCAAACATGCAACTCAAATATGAACCACTATCTGCCATCTCATCAATAGAAATAATGCACCTTGACTTAATTTGACCATCAACCTCTTCAATGCACATCGCCCGTTCTCCTAAGTAAATCCATTCTAGCCTTGGAAAGACATCAATGTACGCCATTCCTTCAGATATCATCTTTTTCCTATGCGCCTTCTCCCAGTAGGGCTTGCCTGATTTGTAATCCAGCATCAGCGTGCGTACACTCAAAGGCACATTCCCAAGTGGCATGGCAGGGGGGTAGCCAAGATCCTCTACAACTGCGAAAGTATCGACGTAGTACCGAGATAGATCTGTAGGACGAGACCCTGGGCTGTATGTGTCACCGCAAAGTGCAAGTCGTTGAAGAACTCGTAACGGAGACAAATTTTGACGTATTGCTAAATGATCCACCTCCCAATTTCGGCGCCAACCATCCACGCGACCGCATGAAATGCATAGCTGAGTAAGATTTCTAAGACTTCCAATGAGTTGAAGTCCTTTCTTAGGCAGCTGCGAACATGATATTGGCCACGAGATCCTCAGAGAGGTAAGATTGGAGAGATTCGAAAGACTCGGCAAGATCTGAGTTTCCAACGATATTAGAGATAATTCTGCACGGTCAAAATCTACTTTTAATAGTTGTGGATTCGCTTGTAAGAAACTGGGAGTATGGTGTCTGATTGAAAGTGCCTCCAAGGATGGAATCTGACCACAGCTACTGATAGCTTTGTCAAGGAGACTTGTACCTCCAATCATTCTCAAGTTGACAAGCTTGGATGGGAAGAAAGCGTCTATGAGTGAAGCATCTGCTACTTCAAGTAATTGAAGGTGTAGATTGCGCAAGCAAGGAAATTTTGGTATTGGCCCTTTTCCGAAAGTCAAGTGGTCTCTGTGACGACGTTGTATCCAAACGAGAGCCTCAAGGGAAGACGCGCAGCGACGAAGAATGCTAGCGCATAGGGTACTTGTCATATCTTTCTGCGAGATGTCACAAGCCAATTCTAAATGGAGATTACGCAGCGGCCACACTCGGGACTGTGGTAAGCTAATCTCGAATACCTGATTGATGCTATAAATTAGTTTGAGATGTCGTACAGAAGAGCGCGCGATAGCATTGTAAAATTTCTGAGAGAGATCATATTGCTCCTCCCAATCTAGAGTATTTAAGTTTGGCAGCGTATTGGTAGAACAAATCATGGCTTGTACGGGGTAAAGATACGTTTCGGCGATTGATGCGAAGATGTCTTCCCATTGAGGTTGCACTGCTTCGCGGAGCGTTATACCATTCTCGCTGGAGGTAGCCTTTTGTATATCAAATCGTTCGCGTACATTATTAATGTCTATTGACACAGTCAATCGTCGAATGTAAGTACCTAAGAACGGCAAAGAAATTGACTCTTTGTTTATCCACTTTTCACTACTTTGCGATACCAGTTGGCGAACCAATGCCTCAGAAGACTCACTATAATCGAGGCGAACATCTGCAAATTGACGTGAGCGGGATAATTGAAGGCAGTCGCTGTTGACAAGAGCCAGAGCTGCCAGAGAGGAAGAGTCCACAAAGCCAAGTATGAGCCCGAGGATCTCAGCAGGCACCTTGAAAAGGGCTGAAACGGACTTCGACACCCTATGGTCCAAGAGCCGACCAAAACTGATTGGAAGAGGAACAGCGTCTCTTTGGAATGGTCCCCCATGTTCCAGAGCGTGAAATGGTATGTCCATATTCAACTTGGGCAAAGGCAGATTAGACTGGTGCGCTACGATATGTCTCTAGCAGTAAATCTCGAGATGTGAAGGTGGGGAGGAGCCGGCTAAACCATATATCCCGAACGCCAAAGATCCCGTCTCAAGCGATCAAGTAGCACAAACCTAGTTGTGATAGCCTCTGGATGTGATGTTGCTGCCTTCACTAACCTAACGGCTGCCTTACACCACTCTCCACAATTGTACAGCCATCGTCTGCAACGACAATTGACTGTGCAATGAGCAACCCGGCAATTTGAAAGGCTTGCATCATCTCAACCCCTCTTCATTAAGCGATCCCGTGCTTTCGTGATAGCTTCGAACACGAAAGTCCATGATTCGCGAGTTATCACGCGCCACTGCTTTCTGTGCACCCGCTGGTACGCGATATGTGAGGGGAAAAAGTAATTACTGAGCTAAGACGGAGGATAGATCGAGCGAATCCTTGAAGAGTGTTATGGTTTGCGAAGTAGTTAAATAGCTTCTTCCGCTCCCAAACTGAATCATACAATCCTCTGTTACAATTTCCACCCTATTACATCTTCAAATCAAACCAATTTGCTGATTGCCATGCCTGGAAAAATGAGTTCCAGTTTTTCCCCATCGTATACTGGCAATCACTTATCGGACCAAGGTTGTCTCCCCAGAAGAATGGCTTGCTGCCCGCAAAGCACTCCTCGTCAAAGAGAAGGCAGCCTCACGCGCACACGATGCCCTGCATTCAGAGCTGTGAACATTTCCCATGACCAGAATCACCAAGCAGTACAGCTTCACCGGCCCCAACGGCACCGTTAAATTTTCCAATCTTTTCGAAAGCAACAAACAGCTGATCGTCTACCACTTCATGCTCGCTCCGGGCTAGAAGAACATGTGCACCGGGTGTTCTTTCATGGCCGATAACTTTCCAAGAGAGCTGGTGCATCTTAATGCAAGGGGTGTGACGTTGGTGATGGTATCCAGGGCCCCGTGGGCGGAGATCAGCAAGTTCAAGGAGCGAATGGGGTGGGATATCCCTTGGTACTCTAGCTTTGAGACAGATTTCAACTATGATTTCCACGTTACGATGGATGAGGAAATTGCTCCTCTACAGTACAATGTGAGCACGTTTTCTTTCTAGTATTTTCGCTGGTGCTATTGCTTTGTCAACGGTTGGAATTACGTGCTAATGTTGCTTATGCAGTATGAAGAGAAAGACGAGATGAAAGCTCCTAAGAAAGGAGATATGCCTGGTCTCAGCGTCTTCCTCAAAGATGATGAAGGTCTATATCATACATATTCCACGTATGCTGAGGGGCTGGACAACTTCGTAGTGACGCATCGACTGCTTGAGGTCACGCCGTATGGAAGAGAGGAGGCGGATACCGTGGATTGGAAGCTCCATGATGAATACTAGTGTTTTTTATTTTGGGTTCTCAATAAGTTTGGAGTCACTTTGATAACTTATGTTTATCCTCGTTGATATTATCTTGAACTGCGAACAAGTATTAGCTTGTATTTTGGTGCTTTTTGATCGAATTTTGAGGATCAAAGCTGTTCCGTTGCATGTCAAGAGTAGACCAGCCCCTTTCTATTCTCGCTTAGCTTCGACCCACTGTTTAGGTGACCGCAATATGTCATGTTCTCTCCCTTGAAATAAAAGTCTGAGGTAGTGTGCAATACATCAAAGATCCTCTACTAAGTTCTTCCATGAAACGAGCACAGGACTCATGCAAGGCAATTATATACTGGCGCTATATCTGCATCAGCACGCTTTGCTCCCAATATCGTAGCTTTTCAGGATCAGATATTTTCCCATAGCAGCCCCGGCTTGGATGGCAAGCAATCCAGCTCCAATATCATCCATCTCTTGTCTCTTGTCTCTCGGCCGAGTTGGATATTTCCGATTTGCAGCCGAGGAAACACCCTGCGAAATCATCGAGCCACTCTTGAGCTTCATTTCCGCTTATCACTACTACTGAACTGACAGCGTTGAATCTAGACTGCAAGATAACTCTCCTCGGCACTGAGTCCCACCGCCTCCTATCCTATCCTGTTTAAAATACTAGACCCTCAAGCCATCGTTTCTTAGTCAGATCTCTCGCAGCAGCAGCTATTCTTCCCCATCAAAGCCACAAGTAGATGCTAATTGAGACTTTATAGAAATTTCAGTATTAACACACCTAAACCTGAGACCATCTCTGCTCTAGCCCATTGTCTACATAACCTGAAACCCACATCCAATGCCTGTAGACCTCCCGCGTCGATGATTTCCAGATGATAGATAGTAGAATCATATATTAGCTCGACTCCCATCGCAAAGATGTGAAGTACCAGCGTGTCGCGTTCTCTTCCCTTCGGATTTTTATCTCTAATTCTAGGACGAGGGCTAATTCTTAGGGTAGATTGTGGTCAGGACCAATGATCTAGTCCCGGCTTGCATTAAGCTTGAGTTTTAAAGTAGAATTAATTTTAGATTCACAAGTAAATCGAAAGGTACTAAATGTGTGAATTGCGCTGCAAAGTGTGATAATCTATCAGATTAAATGATTTGACTTTGTTTAATGAATCAACTGACTTGTTATAATAGATTAACGGCCTGTTAATCCAACCAACTAACAAATTCATGACACTGATTGTGCAAGCCTTTTGTATTGAGCTGTAAATTGTAGCGGGATGTCGAGGATGGTGATCTCGTAGTAAAGATCTAGCTAGAGTGTTGTTTTAATTCGAAACCTGCATCAATATGCTTGTGATCACTTTGGATCTTTCAGTCTAGAGTAAAAGCTCTCTATAACACATTATCAATGCTGAGATGTATCTATGATCAAATCTTTCAAATTCACGCAGACCCGACTGAGAGGAACGCTCTTTATTCATCACGGCCATTAACGCCTTGCAGTCCTAACAAATAGTATAGGGATATCAAGACCAGCCTCCAATGAAAATGCCTTCACTCCCTTCTTGACCCAAAGCATAAATAGCGATACCAAATCAATAGAACGATTCCACCATTGTGTCCTTGAGACTTGTGTTGATAGCTCCAGGTCCTTGTCCTTCACCTAATCTGAATACGCTCTCTACGACACTGAGCTCTGTGGCTGTGGTATCTAATCCAGTAACCGCAAGCCTGATTTGAAGTTAGCCTTTTTGCGAACCAAAGTTGGAATTCACAGAGAACATACCAATCATTAACAACCATTCCAGCGCCGACTACCGAACTACCTCTATTTACACTACCAGCCACCAACGGTACCTGTAATAAACTCGACAGCTCGTCCTGGTCCTGAATGCTTGTCTTTGGATGCACAATTCCTCCCTGATTCGAAAGTGACATATAGCTTCCTACCAGAACATTGTCCGCGATTGTTTGACGGAACACCTCCACGCCCAAGACATCAGCGATTATCTCCTCGGTTTCACGCTCCAAATCGGGATGTACAAGGGCAACGTGGTCGTTGGATACGATTACGTTTCCGAGCGCGGACAGACGCTCTTCTATCCGTTGTATCTTTACAGAATCAGGAAGACTATTTCGCAGATGTTGAAGTTCTTGGTCGGTCGTGCTTGTGGGTACGAGCAATCCGTTCTTGTTTCTACAAACGGCCATGTTAGATTTCTGCGCTTTGTCGATCAAGTCACCGTGCTTACCCTGCTGTCAACCGTCCGATAATTCGTGTGCCTGCAATTGTTGCGTGGCAGATGGGGATCACATCTTGGAGTTCTGCTTCGAAAACACTGTTTGCGCATCAGCCTTGTTCTTGCTTTGCCTCCACAACAAGCTCCAGGGCCGGTATATACCTGTAAAAGTTCTCGCTAGCACCAACTGCTACAAGAGCATATGAGTTTGTGAGAGTTGAGAAGACTCCGACTCTAAAATTGTGTCAGTTCTAGTATTCCTGCTGCTGGGTGGGGCAAGGAGGGGTAGGCGTACTCGTTCGAGTTCTCGAATTGTGCGCGCACAGCCATGATGAGCGCTTTTGATGTCCTTGGTGTTTTTGCGTGTGGTTTGAGGGGTTTGGTAGGGGAATAGGGTTTGAAAGTAAGAGTGGTTGTCGGTGTTGTAGAGTCGAAAATGTTGGTCTGGATGGAAGGCAAAAATTGAAGAAGAGGAGTTTATTATCAAGCGAATACCATTGAGCTTTCCACGCTAGACAGGGGTGGCATCGAGGGCCTTTTCATGAGTCACGGCTGGCGAGAATCATCGTGGCGCAGAGCTTTGGGTGACTCGGATGCAATCATTCATCATTATCACTCATACTGGGGCTGATAGGCCGAAGTAAACGAGAATAGCCATCTGCGGCAAGACGAAGGGTTTTGCGTCGATACGGCTGGTGGTACCTGCAGATAGACCGGGGAAAATAATATCGTGCTGGGCAAAATCATCTGGACAAGAATACACGCCGCAGAGTTTTAAAATATTAGCACAGTGTTAGGGTCTATCTCATTTCTCAAAACTTTTACAATTGGTCTATCCAGTTGTCTTTTAAGCTTCAAAGGTTTGTAACGAGACACGTGCTCAGCCGCAGTTTTTCAGGGTGTGCCATGTCAAAAGTGAAGCCAAGGTGTGAGTATACAATGCTGTATCAAAATCGCAAGAGTAACACAGGGAAGGAGAAATTTGAGGGTACACATTATATTATAGAAGGAGCCGTGGCTCCTTGGCAGAGGACTTCTCTCGATGAGATTCATCGATGCAGCAAGTCGGGGACTTTTTATATACATGTGAATAACGGGGAAATGGAAGACGCTGGTGCGATTACAGATGTACAATCCTGCTGTAAATCTGCCCTTTGAGAAAGACAACATCGCATATAATGTAATGGGAAAATTCCAAGACCCCCGAAAACATGCAAACGCCGGGATGACTTTGTGTACAATGCAAGGTAAGAGAAGTTCGTGGGACGGTGTGATCACAGTCCTTGTAATCATAAGTATGAGAGAGTTGTCCAAAGAGCTGTGGCTTTCTCCAGGGCTACATTACTCTGGCATGGAGCATTTTCCCACTTAGTATTGTAAAATAGCCGCGTGGCAAAGAGCAATGTTTCAGATCACTGCTGTTGATAACGCGGGTCTCCAGAAGGCTTGGATGGATACCGATGGTCGCTAGTGTAACCACCGCCGCTGAAATACCCTGTTCCCGGAACCGAAGGAGTAGGCGCGGGAGGCTGCTTACGGGCCTGCGGAGGCGCAGGTCGCAATTCTCGGAACCCACCAGGGATAGTGGGTGGGTTTCGTTGAGATGAGTATTGATCTCCTGGAATCGAACGTTGAGACGAATACGGAGAGAGATGTTGAACTGGATGGTATATTTGAGGCAAGGGTTGCTGCTGCTGCTGCTGTGGTTGTGGCGGAGGTGGAGGCGGAGGCGGGGGAGGAGGCGGCATCGAGTATTGCATCTGCGGCGGAAATTGTTGTTGACGAAGAAGAGGCGATTGCTGAGCGTAGTGGGACACATAATGCCGTTGAACAACAGGTTCAACTGGAGAATACTTTTGGGTAGGTAATTTCGTACCAAAGCCTTCTGCAGCTGCAGCGTCAGCTAGAGCTTGAAGACCATTTCGGTTGGTCAGCTGTGGGTTAATCACGCCCTGATATGGGGTGGTGTATGGTTTTGGCTTCGCTACAGGATATTCCATTGGGAAGAACATGTCTCGAGCTGGGTCATAGCCTTGAGATCGCTGTGGAGCGACTGAAGTAGGAGGTGGAGCTTGGTTTACAGCTTTTAACAAGTTGGGATCGATGCCCACAAATGTAACTACTGGCTCTGGAGTGGCAGCCTTTGGTGGAGGGGTGCTGGGTGCCTGAACTGGAGGATCTATAACAGCCAGCAAGCTAGCCATGTTAGCTTGTGCCTCGCGATGCTTCTTTCGCTTCTCTTCGTCGACATCTAGAGCATCCCATTCCTTTTCGACATTTAGTACCCATGCCGACCTAGAAGTATGAGATACTTCCTCAGACCCATCTGCACTTTGGCCGATGAAAATGATAGGATTGGGGTCAGGCAGTTGTTCAGACCAATTTGAGCGCTGTGGGTAGAACGGCTCTTGAAGCTCGTCTCTATCTGGGTTCCTAGAGCCAGGAATAGGCAGGCCATACTCTGGATGTACACTATGTTGCTCGACCAGCTTCTCATCGAGGTCTCCAGGCAGATTGTGGGCAGAGTTGTGTCCCCGAGCGAATTGATCGAAATGAAATTTCCTAGGGTTCGGGTTTGTATCCATACCAACGTACAATGCCTCACCCTTATTGTTCTTCTTGTGAAAATGATGGCGCACTCCAATTTCAATTTCATCAAAAGTAACGTTTGGGTCTTGGACAAATCTATTGTTAGGTGGATCGCCATTGCGAGGGGCCTTCTTGTTTGGAACATGAACGCCGTACGCATCTGTGGGCAAATCCTCTGAATCCGATTCATCTCCTTCAGACTCAGAGCCGCCAGCTGGCGTGGGCGCCTGGGAAGCATCATCCCCATTGACTAGGAGGTCTGGTTTGGAACTAGCAGTACTGAATAGTGAAGACTTAATCCGAACAGGAGCTTCTTCTTGGACTTTTGGCTTTGAGGGAGAAAAGTTCTTTGGCTTTCTACCAGGCTTCTTCTTCTGCCCATCCGCGACTGCTGGTTCTTGCCAGCTTAAATCTGATTTGGACGAAGCCAACTCAATGTGCTTAACGACCTCACCGGGCATCTAGAAAAGTCAGAACTGTAAAATCCATGTTCACGGATAAACTTACGCCTCTGTAGAAAGGAGTATTACTGCAAGTACGGCCAAGCTCTTGCTGCCGAATGACATACAAAAATTGTGCCTGCAATTTCTTTTCGTAAATGTCCCTGAGGTCAGAAACCTTATTCTGTACGTACGAAAGTTAGTGTATTCCAATTATACAAATCCGAACACATACCTCAAACAGCTGTTTAGCATAATCAGAAGTTTGGAATAATTCTCTTTCCGCTTGCTCCTTCTCCATTTTGAATTTGGATGCAATAACTTGGTTCACCTGTTGGTGTCTATCGGCAATTGCTTGAGTGACTTCCTCATACTCCGGATGCGCTTTGTAGTAGTTGCGGTCTTCCATTAGTTCGAGAGCTTTATCTCCTAATACTTCTAGCGCTTCTCGCTGGAAGCCAGCAACCATTTTGAATTGTTGCTTGAGGGCATACTTCCGGTTGTAAAGAGCCTGTATTCGTGCATCATTTGAAGTCTTTACTCGACCATGTTTCCCACGGCCACGTGGTGCGTCCATGAAATTAGCTCCTCGGGCGCTGGCAGTGGCACCCCCTCCACGCTTCCATCCTCCTCTCCCACCGCGAGGGCCACCTCGACCCCTACCACGGCCGCCTCTACCACGACCACGACTTCCTCTAAGGTTAGCAGCTGGATTCCATGGTCTAACTGTAACAGCCTCGATTGATTCTGCTGGAGAGTTTTCTCGATCAGTATCCACAGCTGTGGCCACTTCAAGGGTGTCTTCTCCGTTATCATCTGGCTCCTCGGGCTCTTGTGATGTTGGTAATCTTGTGACCTGCAAAAACACATTTAGTCATGAGCAGTGGAACGAGAATTCCATCAACATCGATTATGATTAGTTCGATAAAGAAATTCACGTGCCAGTATACGTACGGTGATGGACGGCGAAGAGGGTTTCTCTTCATCGGAAGACTTAGAACGACGAGTTTTCTTGGCGGGTCGTGCAGAGTCTTCAGTATCTTGATTTGACAGATTCTTAATGGAAGATCTCCTCGAAGGAGACGGCTCCTGAGACGAACTCATGCCGGTAGCTTTGCGCTTTGCATTCCGGGTTGAGTACGTGGGAAGCACTGGTTCTTGACTGGATGGTTCGGTGTCAGTCTCGTGACCGACCGACTTAGACACCTTTCCAGGCATCTTGGGATAGAGACTATGCAGTCGCAAGATGAAATAGCGATTAGGACGATGAGAGCTGCGTAGATCCTATCGTGGTGAATTATGGACGGATTGGATGATATGTAGTTATCATGAAGGCGCAATATTGGTGAGTGGGTGGTAAGAAGCGGAAATGTCACGCTGGTGGAAAGTTGGTGTGTTCCACAGGAGGAGTATCAATACATGATATATAATAAGAATGGCCTTTACTTCATAATGCGACTCCAAATAGCAAGCTGGGGATTGTGCGCCCACGAGGAGATGGGATTGTCGGCGCGTTGACAATAATAGTAAGAGACAGAACTGGCGACGCTTTTGGTTTAAAAGTGTTAAGCGACGACGACTTTTGATTGGCTGGAGCGCTGACCGGTGACCCGACGTTTGATGCTGGGTTTTTGAGGTGCGACGGCAAAAGCGACGGCGGACAAGAGCATGGATAGTGATGAAGAAGTCGATAATGCGATGAGCGTGTACGGGCCCTCGGATGGATGCTCCCTAAGCATATGTCGGGGTGTTGGAGTTGTTGAAGTTATCTGGCAGGAAATTGCAAAACCATTCATTGAAAGAGTCTTGGCTTTTTTCCGACCGGGGGTCTCCACAAGCTCGGATGGTTAATGCAAGATGTCGATGGAATGGATGGCAGCACGCCAGTGATCTACAGCTAATTGCAGAAAAATAAAATATGCATCCACGCAGCTATCAATTATTGAAAGTTAATTGAGCAACGCATGCCGCTGCCCGTCACATCGTCCAGGCCACATCTACAGTATCTGACCAAAAGGGAATTGTTGGGTGGCCGTCTGACTACGCAACTGTAATCAATCCTTCGTCAACATCCCAGCCTCTTACTTGGCACCAACATTGAACCCATTTGCAGAAAAGAGCGCGCGGAATTGGAATAAGACATCTGCTAATACTCATCATGCTTTGCTCTGAGCTCTCTGGTTACCTTTATTCCCTATATTACCCTGGGAGTTTATTGAGCACATATTCGCTCCTTTCAAAGTTCTTCGTTGCCTAGCATATACGCCATGCCTATAATGGATCTATAGAACTTATAATTTTACACTATGACTTATCTGGTTTGGGTGACCGACTCAGGATTGAATGAGACCAAAAGCAGATGAGAAGGTCGATATATATTGTGGTATGAATATGTGAATATATATATTTAAAAATATATATGATGCACTCGCGCTGTTAGGTTTTGTGGAGTATTTGTATTGATCACCACACGCTGCTTGACACTTCGAGGATGGAAAGTCGTTACCCCAACACGAAACTTTCCTTACGCCTTCTATCATTTGTAAGCTGCTTATCAAGTCTCACTCAAGATCAACTTGTCACCAAAGAGTGGCCGCAAAAATATCATGATTCGAAACCCATGACTTACTTGATGGCTGGCATTCCGATTACAAGAGAATCCAGCAATTAGCTAGAACATCCACGAGAGGGTTTCAAACAGGCAAATTAGAACTTCGATCAATCAGCATGAGTAAAACTTATTCCAAGTCATTCTGAAATAAATCACTCTGTAGTTTTTCATCATTCGTACGTAAGTGGATTGTGTCTTATCACAACTCACTCTAGAAAGTCAACTTCCACACCGCTTCCCTTTTCGATACACACGATTGGCAGAATGGAGCTGCGCGACATCCAGAAGTGTCGAAGGTGATTGTAAAACCAAGCATCTTTGAGCTACCAATATGCGTCAACGAATTACTTTCGTGCAAGAGCCTGAAAACTCGATCGATCCACAGCTATTGAAAGTTACTAGCAATTCAATATCGACCAGGGAATTGAGAGCAGCCCGGGAGGACCGTATAACGTTTGGGTTCAATGAACTCCCACAAGAACTATACCAGGTGCTAAAGGCCAGCCATGAACTGCACATACGGTGGACAAGTCCGCATGCTTTCAATACCATTGCGCCTCTGGTAGCGCGGCTTTCTCCTGGACTTCATGTCTTTTACACACCGCAGCGCAATAGCAACAGCTCGTACGTCCACTGATTGCTCTCGAGGACCTTGTTAACCAGGCTAGGACTTTGCTTTGCCCTATATTGAAAAAGGCTTTTGGAGACATAGAGTGCTTGTCACCTGAAGTATATATCAACTAAATTTCTACAAACAAGACTGACCATTTATAGCAATCATTCACCACTCTCCCAGTCGAGCGCTTTTCCCTCTCTGCGGCCACACAGTATTATCAACCATTAGAAAGTCTGGGCGACCTTGTCGAATATGCCAAAAATAAGCTTTGCGCAAGCTCCCAAATAGACTGTCTCACTCGGGTGTCAAGCTTCCTTGAAGCGTCTACCGTCGACTTTGACTTCGACACAATCTCTCATGCCCTTACAATCACAGCGTTCTGGGCGCCGCGGGTCCAGAGCGTCGATATCGAAGGAATGAGTGCAAAGGACCGCGTAGAGGTTGGTATTTTATCTGTAGAATCACCCAAAGAACCAGAAGAACTGTCTTTAGGAGGCTTTCTTACAATAGTCGGCGAAGATACAAAACCCAAACCTACACTGTTTTCTTTCCCGGCTCGCCATCATCCATTCCCGTCAGAGTTCTCTGCTACATTCATTGAGCCAACGGGTCTTCACCCAACGCTTGAACTTGAGATAGATTCCAGCTCTACGCCTACCAAAGAACGATCGTGTTCTTTACACGCCCACCTCACTCTACCCCGAACAATATTCGCAGATAAATACCAGTTCACGGATCCGCTGTTCCTCGCATCTAAAAATCTATCAGCATTACACCACATTACAGGCGGTGTTGATCTTGAAGCACCCGCCTATACCATGAACGTGTGGGGCTCATCTGTCCTCCTCGAACTTGCACCGCCATCAGTAGCAAGTAAATCATGGACCGCTGCGATCCCGCTCCATCTCAGATATCTCCCACCCGCATCTTCCACGGCCGGCGAGTCCAAAATAGAAGTTCCATATCCCGTGGTATTCTGGGCTTGTGTAGCCGACGAAGGGAGCAAATTCCCAATCAACCCATTTGACAAAGTCAACGTAGGTTACGATGGCTTGTTCGGCCCAAAAACCATGTTCTACCACCTACCTCCCAAGGGAGGAAGGTTGACGAATACCATCAGCGTGCCGGTATTGGATCTCGATCAGAGCAAGTATGTTGAGCTTGGCACTGCTGCGGTGGTACTGCTGGGCTTCACGTGGGTGATGTGGTGTTTGTGGGGGGTCTGGAAGAGGAATGGTCATGGATCACTCGGAAAGGTGGCGGAGAAGAAGTCACAATAAATGATCAAGGTTGCGCCTTAAGAGTCAATGTAATAAAAAAATCCTAAATATTTCATCCCAGGCCTTCCATAAGCTCGTAATGTTGTAGCAAAGTCAATTCACAGACCCTTCACTCTCCAGCTACCCAGCCCTAAACCTTCCTCCCTCTTACTGTCAGAATGGTTTACGTTCTGCTTTGTTTTATTAAACAAAGTTCTGTTCTCAGCTATCCCAAACCTAAAGCCTACACCTGAACGGCGTATGTGGCATTTCCTCCTTTACGGCCTACTATAAGTGGAGACCCTTGATCTGCTTAACACCTCAACGACATACATACGTCGTAAGTTCAAGGGTCATAGATTGATCATGCAACAGCCTAAAGGTAGGAATCTGGAAAGCAATTCCAGCTATAGCCCACTTCCTCTCATCTTATAAGGCTAAGGGCCACTAGAGCTTGGTCATCATCTTGAAGAGAGTGAAAACAAAGGCAAAAAAAACACACTCGTTTGATGAAAGCGACGTATTGTATGTGTCGCTGATCTACTGATACCTACAAAGCATACCATGCACCAAAAGCCTTTATTATACACCACGAACGCCTAAAATGCCTAGCCCAACCCTAAATCCAACATAAAGCCATCACTGACCCCCGCTTGGGCCGCCATGGGGACCTTTGCCTCCGTCAAGCAGTAGTTTTGGCTTGATGAAGCCCTCGTCTAATTGTCTAAACCAGGCAGCTTGATCATCAGACGAACCATGTAGCAGCGAGTTGATAGCACCCGCTGCTGTGAATTGAGGACCGTCATGCGCCACACTTCCAGATGTTGGGTACGGTGCCGAATCGTGGGTATTTGACCGCGGTGAGGGTCGTCGGGCTGCAGGTGGGAGATCTAATGTATCGCTCCCAGAATCGGAGTCTGTATCGCCATGTAATATATCGGATTCGCCACTACTACCTCTGCCGTGGATATTTGCACCAGAGTTCTTACGGTTCAAACTGGATGGTCTGTTATGCGGACTCGAGTGCCCGCTTACGAATGTTCCCCGTTCGCTCACCCTGTCGTGGTTGAGTCTTAGTCCATCCAGAGCCACTCCTCCGTTCCGTGGAACGTTCCCAATTCCGGTCCCTTGGTGCTTAGAATAAGAGCTTCCGGAGATAGCCTCGATATCGAATTCGTCGTCGCTATCAATCTCCTCTACTACCCCTGTTTTTATTCCCATGATTTCAAGCATCCGTGCTGTTGTCCCGCCAAATATAATCACGGTGAGCACTACTACGACTAAAACTGTCGCTTTTAAAGCACGGGAATTGGTTCCCGTCATTCCTGCTGCCAGTGCCACACCAACTGCTCCTCGTAAACCCGCCCAAAACAACATAACCTGATAACTGTATGGTAATTCGTCGGCAACCTCTTTGCCTTTATTCTTTGCTCGGTACCTGATAAACCAATTGATAAGCCTCGAAAGCGGGAACACTGCACACCATCTAGCAGCACAAATTCCCACTACGGTCATAATAATCAAGAGCGGCTTAAACTCCAAATTGCTTTCGGTGAACAATGAGAGTCCTAGGTAAATGAAGATGAAATTTTCCGATAATTGAGATAGGACCTGGAACAAGTACTTTGTGGTGAGCTGCGTCCTGCGTGACATATTATAGTAAGCGTAATGCTTGAGCGTAATTCCACAAAACAGGAGTGTGACGATGCCTATATGTATTAGCAGGTATAAATTGCATAGGTAAGTGCTGGTCCGTACCTGACAAATGTAGCCCATTGGAAAAGAAATAGCTAGCATATGCGATAAGCACAACCAAGCAGCTCTCGATTTTAGGGTATCTTCTGACGTATGTATATTTCAACCACAACGCCGTTCCAATGCCGATAGCAACACCGATAATCAGACTTCCAAAGAAGACTAACAAGAATATACCAATACCCTCAAATAACTGAAGGGGTCCAAGTGTTCCACCTTTTCCTTCTGCCTTTGTATACTTTTGGGCGGTTTCGAACAAGACAATGGCAACGGCATCATTTAGAATGGACTCGCCAAATATTATCGTGTATAGTTTCGGATCAACTTTGTAGGTATTGAAGATTGCAAGAATTGTGACAGGATCCGTTGCGGATAGTGTAGCGCCCACGGAAATAGCATCAACGAAACTCATCGAGAAGCCGTCTATCGGAATTCGAGTGTATAACCACAGGATGATGCCGAGTACAATGGCAGATATGAAAGTGCCAGCAAAGGCAAAGGTTAATATCGTACCGATATTTCTAAAGAAATTGGCTTGGTGAAGCTCATATCCTGAAGCCAGAATAATCGGGGGAAGAAGAAGATTGAAGAATATCTGATAGTCGAAGCTGACCAGATTTTGGATCGCACTTCCATTAGTCACTTGCAGGACAAGACCGATTGTCATTCCTAGGAATTGTCAGCCTCGCTCTAAGCCTTTGGTGGGCCATCGTACCTGCAAATATAGAGAGTGCAGTTTCATGTACAGCTTCAACCTTCTTCTGTTGCAGCATATAACTCGTAAATAAGGCTGCGATAAGAAGCATTATCATAATAAATAAAGCCCAAGATGAGAACCGCTCACGCTCGGAGGTATCGTGTCCTGTTCCACTTGTTAACTCTCCATCCTCTTGACTAAGACTTTGTGAAATCGTACCATCCGGATCGTCATCTTCTGATTGCCTTCCTACAAAAGAACTACCATTAGCTATTGCGTGGCCATCCGGCATGGTTCTGACTTACGCAGGAGCTCAAATGCTGCACCAGCTAGAACTGCTGACACCTTTCTAGGTGCCATGTTGCTAGTGTTTAGAACTGTGTTCTATTGGCCGTCTCGACTGTTTGCTGCTTGATAGTGGTGTCGCTCAAGAACGAGCAGCTTTGAAGGAAGGAAGAATACATGTAACTGGGTTTGAGAATTGCTGTTCACAAAGCTCAACTGGGTGATCTGTCGTTGATGAGGCTCACACATCAGTTTGGCTGCCAAGAAGTTTGCCGTACTGTCCCGTCTCTCGTTAAGCCTCAGCTGAGGTGGAGGGGCTAGATGTGGAAATATTGAGCTATTGTGTATCTTAGTAAAATATTTTCAGTAGAAGATGTGGAGATCAGTAAAGCTCTAGAGCTACTTCTTCCAATTAGTTTATCTCTTCCTCTATACTGCTGTCGTCCTGATATGCATTGCGAAGACGTCTTCAGGTTTTGCGTATTGCCGCCAATGCTCTTCTCGCCTGCCGTACTCGAGGTTCAGCCTGGTCACTAAGTGCCGGCTATGGCTATTGTGCTATCTGCTATACGACGCTCAGCAGTGGGAGACACGTCTTACGTCGCGTTCCCATAATTTCCATACACTCATTCTTTTTACATCTTATTCCTGTGAAAGTCTATCTGTCACGCTCCCACTCGTTTCGCTGCCAGTCCAAGTTTTGCGACAAGTCCTCTCAATCACACCCAATCACTCCCCAGCCTCGTTGCCCTTGTGACGTGAAACGACTCGTGAAGATAACTACGACCGCTTGTCATAAGCATGCACATATAGAAGCAATACCAGAACGAGTAATTTGACTCAGAAAAGAGCTTTAAGGCCAGAGCTTTTGTCAAAAGGAGCTGATCTCACCTCCGGCCCATTCAGACTCCTCCCTCCACTTCTGAAGCTTCGTCGTGGTTATACTCAGTAATTGCACTCTAGGGGTTTGCTGCTATGGGACGATCTCGCGAACGGAAGAAAGCACATTCTGTTGAACGAAAGGCTGGGAAGCAGACACCTACAGTGAATGGCCATACTTCTCGAGAAGCAGCTTCTATTAATACCCCGTACACACCTAAGAACCCTTTGAACGAAGAATCGCCTTTGATGTCACCAACAGGAATAGAAAATGAGGAGGAAGAGGCCTTTATCGTTGGCGGTGATGAGACTTTGGGACAACATGACGAATTTACCGAAACCAAGAATCTGCTGTATATGATACTTTTGACTATCAGCATTGGAGGACTACAATTGGCATGGGCTGTAGAGCTTTCAAATGGAACACCATATCTTTTATCGCTGGGGTTGAGCAAGTCTTTAATGGCCTTAGTTTGGATAGCAGGGCCTCTATCGGGAGCTCTGGTGCAGCCTTACGTGGGGATACTAAGTGATAATTGTCGCTCGCCATGGGGAAAACGAACCCCGTTCATGGTCGCTGGCGGAATTGCTACCGTTATCTCACTACTTGCGCTGGCTTGGGTGAGAGAAATGGTGGGTGGTATTCTAGGACTATTTGGAGCAGATCCAGAATCAGATTTTGTTAAAACTACGGTCATCATTTTTGCGGTATTGTTTATATATATGGTTGACTTTGCAATAAACACTGGTACGGAACTCAAGTTTAGCTTAAGAGACGATGATACTCACTTTCTACAGTGCAGGCCGCCATTAGAGCTTTCATCTTAGACTGCTGTCCAAGTCACCAGCAAGGTATGTCACGTCCGTCTGGTTTGAGACTGTTCTAACAAATAAGAATCTGCAAATTCCATGGCTAGCAGGGTCGTTGGCGTAGGTAACATCTTCGGATTCTGTGCTGGCTTCATAAATTTGCCCAAGCACCTTTGGTTTTTAGGTAGGACCCAGTTCCAGATTTTGTGCGCATTGGCCAGCATAGCCTTGATCAGTACAATCGCACTCAGTCTAAGTTCCATTCGGGAACGTAACGCTAGTCTTGAGCCTCCACCCACGCAGGCAAAGACGGGTTTGATTGCATTTTTCCGACAGGTTGTAAAATCAATAGGGCGATTACCTCCACAAACCAGGAAAGTCTGCGAAGTTCAGTTCATGGCATGGATTGGCTTCTTCCCCCAACTATTCTATTCAAGTTCCTATGTTGGAGATATTTATGTTCAGCCATTCTTAGAAGCTAATCCAAACATGACACCTGCCGAGATTGATGCTCTATATGAAAAAGCTACTAGAGTAGGCACTTTTGCGCTTCTTATATATGCCATCACGTCTTTGACCACGAACGTGCTTCTTCCATTCTTCATTAATCCAACATATGATGCCGCCTCAAAGACTTCTGAGCAGTCACAAAAGACTTACACCACGGCAGCGCAACGCTTCACGGCGCGTGTTCTGGACAGTGTCGTTATACCATGGCTCACGCTGCGTCGTGCTTGGATGATTAGCCATCTAATATTTGCTGGATGCATGTTTTCGACACTATTTGTGCGAAGTGTTGGTGGTGCTACTGCAATAATTGGCGTTGTTGGGATATCATGGGCCATGACACTTTGGGCACCGTTTGCAATTATCAGTGCTGAGGTTAGCAAACGAGATGCGATAAGGAGATCTCGGGGCATCGATACAGACGCCGATGATCAGGCCGGTTTGTGATTAATTCCATACATTCATCCTCTCTAATATTTATCTAGGTGTCATTCTTGGACTTCACAACATGGCGATTGCAACACCACAAATTATCGCTACAATTCTATCAAGCATCGTCTTCAAATTTCTACAGAAGCCACGGGGTACCCCGGGGGATCGAAGCATTGCTATTGTGCTTGCTGGAGGCGGCATTTCAACACTTGTGGCAGCTTTCTTGACTGCTAGGATCAAAGATGAGGTGGAGATTCCAGATGGTCTTGTGGAAGAAGGCTCCGAACAGAGGCGTAGTATCGAGCAGAGGAGACGAAGTAGCGAAGGGGCACTTGTGCGGAATAATAGCCTAGGGAGCCTGCAGTATTAGGCAATAGAAACTCTATAAATGAAATTTCTACACCATTTGCTGAGTCTGATACTTCTCCACATTTCTCTCATGAGATAGGGGCTTAAGCGAATCTCACGTGAGGTGCCTATGTAAACCCCGCCTTTGCGTTTCTGCCTACACCGAGGTACCATCTCATCACTACCTCTATTGTGATCGGTGAATCCTTTAGGTTTCTGGCAGGATTTGAATGATAATAATAAATCTAGGTTGCATTCTGTTTCAAGGCGTAAGAAATCTTGGATGCCCGTGTTTTCGACGCTTGTGTGAATTTATCACTAATAGAAAATAGGCTCCCCGATCTTGTGTCAGATCTAACGTGTAATTGTTGGAATTATTGAATTTTCAAAGCTTGGCCATCTTTGATATCTGTCATCAATTATCATATTTTCTCAGCATTCCTTGCCATCACAGCTTTTCAATATATAAGAAACGCTTCCGACATGGCAATCCTCAAAACAAACAAGTCTCTGCGAATCCCAGGGAAAAACCTGACATACGCCTATGTGCACATCCCAACCCCAGCAGGATCTAACAAGCCAACACTCTTGTTCATACACGGCTTCCCAGCCACATCCCATGAATGGCAACCTCAAATCGAGTTTTTCAGCTCCCGCGGATATGGGATCATTGCACCTGACTGTCTCGGCTTTGGCGGGACTTCAAAACCGCTTGATACCACCCCTTATATTGGCAAGGCGATGGCTTCCGACATCATCGCCATTCTCGATCATGAGAAGATAGCCACCGTTATCGGTATAGGCCATGACTGGGGAACTTATCTCTTAAGTAGCTTGGCAGCATGGCATGAGAGCAGAGTGGAGCGCTTGGTGTTTCTGAGTGTTGGATATAGCCCGCCCGGGAAGAAGTTAGACGTTCATGGGATCAATCGGGTTACGAAGGAGAAGTTAGGCTACGAGATATTTGGGTATCAAGTCTTCTTCAGCAGTGAAGGTGCTGGGGAAATCATTGGGCGCCATGTAAGTCTCATTCACACCACCATCTTCCGTGCTGAGGAGCACTCTCTGAGCTGACGATCAAAGTGGGAATCCTTCTTTCACCTCGTGTTCCCAGCCAACCCAGAAGTCTGGTCCACAACATTTGCTCCCCTCAATAATATGTCTTCGTTCATTCAATCCGACAAGCTCGTTCCTCTCGCTCCCTACGTCTCCGCCGAATCAAAACTTCATCATCACGCCGTATTCGGTAATGATTATTCAGCACCATGCACATGGTATAAGCGTGGGATCGCGAACCTAGGAATAGATGCTGAACTCGCAGCACTAGATGAAGGAATAATTAAAGACAAACTGTCAGTGAAGACTCTACTGATAACAGGGAGTAATGATAGAGTGTGTCTGAGTGATAAAGCGAAAGAAAGTATGAATGCTTTTGTGAAAGGTGGATTGAAGGGTGAGTTATTGAAGGTCGTAGATTTGGATGCTGGACACTGGATCAACCTGGAGAGGGCTAAGGAGACTAATGCGGCGCTCTTGGAGTTCTTCGAGAGTGATAGGATGAGCGGAGCTGGAAGGAGTGTACTCTAGACTACAAATTTTTAAGATAAATATTTCTCATATGGTAAGTGATGAAATTTGTGTTATTCTGCTGTGCTGAACTGGTATGTTTGGTAGTCTTTCTAGGTCTTTTCCCTGAAATGGCTTTTCGGAGGTGATATTCAAAATCATCTCCAAAGGAGCATGGCTTGGTAACAGTTGGATTGAGTATCGAAATATCCAATTTTTCTTTAGTAAGCTCTAATTCAAACATCATCTTAAATATTTTGAATGCTGCACACTGGTTCTATATTGCAATTTATCATGTGACTCTCATGCTATTCTTCGTGGTTCTCGGGTAAACAATTGCCGAACGGAATAACACTTCATTGGTAACCGAATGTGTTCACCTGTTTTGTATTAGCCAAAAGTGACTTGACCGTCATGGATCCCATTGAATAGTCAATTTCATGGGGTTATATTTTAGTCTCGCCTCTGATTGATGGAATTGAAATCAATGACAATGGGGAAGCTGTGGGGTAGAGGCTTCTTGAAGGGAATTTGCTAGGTACCTTGCGCAATGTTGTATGATCCCTGACTAAAAAACATGATGTATAACTGCTTCTGTCAATCCGAGTGACAATAATTCCTCTACTTTGCTCACCTTGAATTATCAAAATGCAATTCCTCAGGCTTCTGCTGACGCTCTTTGCGTGTCTGTGGACGACGGGTGCTACTGACAATGGGTTAACTACAGCTGTGACATGGGATCCGTACAGTTTAACTGTTAATGATAGTAGAGTGTTCATTTTGTATGTCTCGCTAATGCTTTTTATCGTACGGTCACTAATTGGAGTTACTAGCTCTGCGGAATTTCATTATCAACGAATTCCAGTTCCAGAGATGTGGCTTGTAAGGGCGATGGTCCCAAAGTTTATGAATGAGCTAATTGAATAACTATATCAGGACATATTTCATAAGTTTAAAGCAAACGGGTTCAACACAATCAGGTATGAACCTGGTCGATTGATTAAACGAATCCTTCGCTGATTGACGCAGTGTCTACTTCTTTTGGTCCTACCATTCTGCCTCTAAAGGTGTCTATGATTTTGAATCCCCTGGCAAGAATATTCAGCTTCTCTTTGACTACGCCAAAGAGGCCGGACTGTGGGTCATTGCGCGCGCAGGACCATACTGCAACGCAGAAACAAACGGCGGAGGACTGGCACTTTACGGATCCGATGGAAGTTTTGGAAATTTGAGAACAAGTGATCCCGTGCATCAAGAAGCATGGCTTCCATGGGTTGCACAGATTGGAAAGATAATTGCAGCGAATCAGATCACCAATGGCGGCGTATGACATTGTTTTTTAAAGGGGACTGCGCTAATCGTAAATAGCCTGTGATTCTGAACCAAGTTGAGAATGAACTTCAAGAAACGGTCCACGAAGCAGATAACACTGTTGTCAAATTTATGGAACAGCTCAAAAAGGTAAGTAGAAGGTGCTCTTCTATTTGAGCAAAACATGGTAGCTGTATGATAATGGAGCTAACGACTTCTGAAAGGCTTACAAAGCAGCTGGAATAGTGGTGCCGTTGACTCACAATGAAAAAGGCCAGCGAAGTATGTCTTGGAGTACGGATTATCAGAATGTTGGTGGTGCTATCGATATTTATGGACTTGACAGCTACCCGGGTGGACTCTCCTGCACAAACGTCAACACTGGATTCAATCTTGTTCGGAATTATTTTCAATGGTTTTCAAACTACTCCTACACTCAGCCAACCTACTTCCCTGAATTTGAAGGAGGCTGGTTCAGCGCATGGGGAGCTGGAACCTTTTATGATGACTGCGAAGCTGAGCATGATCCAGCATTTGCTGATGTGTATTACAAAAACAATATTGCTCAACGAACCACGCTTTTGAGCTTATATATGACCTTTGGAGGAACCAGTTGGGGACACTGTAAGTCTTCTTATAATTATCTTTTTCAGCTTCTCGTTCGGAGCTAAAATCTGCAAACAGCTGCTGCTCCGGTAGTCTACACATCCTACGATTACTCTGCTCCATTGCGAGAGACAAGGCAAATCCAGGATAAGATGTATCAAACAAAGTTGATCGCACTATTTACAAGAGCCTCAAAAGATCTACTGAAAACAAAGATGATAGGAAATGGTACTGGATATTCGGTAATTGCATCATCTGTAATCGTCTAAAGCCAAGTTGCTGACCAATATTAGGTTGATACGCCTGCAATTTGGACGTGGGAACTACGCAATCCTGACACCAATACCGGATTTTACACTGTTCAGCATGCAACTTCAAGCTCAAGGGCTTTGACTACTTTTAGCGCAAATCTAAACACTTCGGCGGGTATGATTACTGTTCCAGATATTACCTTGAACGGTCGCCAAAGCAAGATACTTGTCACTGATTATCAGTTTGGAAGCCATAGTTTGCTTTACTCTTCCGTGGACATTCTGACCTATGGAGTTTTTGATAAAGATGTTCTTGTCTTGTATCTTAATGAAGGTCAGGTTGGGCGCTTTGCGCTGAAAGGCACTAAGTCGAAAATCTCACCTACTGTTCACGGAACTTCCCAGGTCACTTCGACCTCTTCAACCAACGGCACCACCACAGTTGTTTACACTCAAGGATCAGGACAGACTGTTCTTCAAACAGATGGTCTTTTGATATATTTACTCGAGCAGAAGACCGCGTGGAAGTTTTGGGCACCAGCAACGACCACTAACCCGGATGTCAAGCCGGAAGAGCAAATATTTGTCTTAGGTCCGTATCTTGTTCGTAGTTCATACGTTTCGCACGAAGTCGTCCATGTTTCTGGTGACAATGATATTGCAACAACAATAGAAGTGTACACAGGAAATTCCAAGATCCAAACAATTGTGTGGAATGGAATACGGCTTGCAGCTAAAAAGTAAGAACATTTATGGGAAACTCCTGTGATAAATTGGAATACTGATTTATCTTGAATAGAACTGCTTATGGCTCCTACACAGCACAAATTCCAGGCGCTGCAGACCGTGTTACTCCTCTTCCACCTCTCATCAACTGGCGATCTGCAGACTCGTTGCCAGAGAAGAATCCTAAATACGACGATTCAAAATGGACAGTTTGTAACAAAACGACCACACTGAGTCCCGTGGCTCCAGTAACCAAGCCGGTACTCTTCTCCAGTGATTACGGGTTCTATACTGGGGCTAAAGTGTACCGTGGGTACTTTGATGGGAAAAACGCAACATCTGTCAAAATCACTGCATCCGGTGGACTTGCTTTTGGATGGACCGCGTGGCTCAATGGCGTTCTCCTTGGTGGAAACGTTGGAAATGCATCGCTCACCACCACTGCCGCTGAGCTTCCTATATCTGCCTTGAACTTGAAAGATACTGGGAATATTCTGACAGTAGTGGTGGATTACCACGGCCACGACCAGACTTCGACTGCGAAAGGCGTCGAGAATCCCCGTGGTATCCTTGGCGCTTCAATCTCTCCAGCTGCTTCCGGCAGCACTGGCTTTAAGGAGTGGAAGCTGCAAGGAAATGCTGGCGGCTCAGCCAATATTGATGCTGTTCGTGGCCCGATGAATGAGGGAGGGCTTTATGGTGAAAGAGTCGGATGGCACTTGCCATCATTCAAGCCAGAAGCTCCCCAGTTTGATCGTTCCAGCCCAACTACTGGGATTTCCAAATCCGGCATTCAATTCTACGTTACCACGTTTCACTTGAACGTGGATTCCGATCTCGATGTCCCAATTGGCATTGAATTAGCAGCACCAGCTGGTACGGTCGCAAGAGTCATGATATGGATTAATGGATACCAGTATGGAAAGTATGTTCCTCATATTGGTCCACAAACCAGGTTCCCCATTCCTCCAGGAGTATTGAACAACAGAGGACTCAACACGTTGACACTGAGTCTATGGGCGATGACTGATGCGGGAGCAAAGCTTGACAAGGTTGAGCTGTTTACATATGGTTCTTACCAAACAGACTTCAAGTTCAATAAAAATTGGAGCTCCTTGCAACCAGGGTGGGATGCCGGAAGATTGGAATATGCTTAGTATATCATTTACCCTAGATAAAACTTGAATAATGAATTGTTTCATACAGATTTCAATGCCCTCCGAATTTCACATCGCTCCGTAATCAATACCTTGATTAGTCCCAAACCAGCCATGCTAACAATGCCTTGTAATAGCCGCATGTCTGCCTTATCTGCGTCCAAACTGTATGGTGTTAATTACCACGGCACCCTTCATACAAGGTAGATCTGCCGAATGTGTAATCACTCCCAACAAATTTTTCCAACTCACCGAGGGCCTTTACGTTATGACTGTGAGAATAACGGGAGCTACCAAACTGATTCGGCAGGTCGCTAATCAATTAGGCGACCTCCCTTTTTCTGAGACTTAACCTTACATATATGCTTACCCGGCAGTTTGGATACTGTTGGTGGCGTAGCCCCGGCTGAACCATGCTCTCGCTTTTAATCTTAAGGCCCTGCACGTACTTGGATGCTGCGTAAAGATTTTTTTTTTTTCCCACGCATCGTAATAATAAGAGCCCTGCCTGCATTGCAACACGCTTCCGAGCACGTCGCTCATGTTCTCGCTTACAAAATTGGCAGATCACAGGCGTTTGAGCCTATCACGGAAGATTCAGGGGAAAAGGGGGATCGCTAAGGAATGCCTTCAGCCACAGCGAGGTTTTGAGGCGCTATTTTAAACGTCCGCTGGTACCTGATTTTACTCCTCTTGCTTGAACCATCTCCTTTCCTGCGGAATTATTTTCTTTGGATACGAAGTGCCAGAAATGAAGGCTGCCACTTAGGCGATTTGTGCACCGGAAGCTGGGCCTTGGGGAATCGGGGCATCGGACGTCTACGGAGGTAGAACATAAGCACAAAGCCACGAGGTTGAAAATCCCACAGCTGCGGTCAGCACCGAGTTTGGTGCATATTCCCGGTATGGTGCAACTTTCCTTGATTGGTGGCGAGTCTCATTAGCAAGGTTTTCTAGTAAATAGAGCCTTTTACAAGTGCAGAATGTTTGACAGCAGCTGCTCATTGTGAGGAGCTACCATGTCTATTCATTTCCTATGGATGGTATTTCCGCCCAAAGGAGCCATGTGATTCCGCGCTAGTGGTCTGCGTCATAACACGGGGAGTTTAACGGCCTAGGAACACGCTGTCCCTCGGCTTTTCAGTCCTACGCTGATGCAATATCAAAATAGAAATGGTTGGTGGAAACTTCACTATTGAAGCGAATGCCTTATCTAACAATTGCCTTGATATTGACACCTCTGACTTCTACCATCCATGCTTGACCTCAAGTTCCCAGGCCCCCTTTTTCTGCTCCCATAGCTCCCAAAAGCGCTCCGCTACCTTAGGTGGGTTGTTGACTTTTTCCTCGAACGAAATTGGTCCCCCAGCTGTGACCAGAGCTACATGCACCACATCCTTGTTCTCCTCTGCTAGCAACTTGACCAAACTTGCCTGCGCAGTCTTAGCCATGCTTAGACTGAACACCGGTCCATAAGGCTTCTCAATTAACAGGCTGCTCGTTACGAACAAGCTCGGATGCGAGTCTGGTTTCTCCTTTGCAAGCTTCTGCAAACCCGGAAGAAGGACGACGGCTGTGGTGTACAGACCGAGGTTAGGGATCTTGAAATCAATCATGATATCTTCTGGCGAGTAGGAGCCCAGTGTTCCGTAATTGATGCGTGCAGCATTGAAAACAACAACTTCGGGAGGGCCGAGGTCAGAAACTGCAGTGTGCAGAGCAGTGGTCAAACCTGGGGTATCAGTCACGTCGGCGAGGTAAGTTTTGATGGATACCGAGGGTGAAGTAGATTTGATAAAGGAGACATTTTGCTCCAGGTTCGACGAGGAGCGAGCGAAAAGGGCGATTTTGGTGAATGTTTTCGAGGCGAAAAGGGATGCAATGTGAGACCCCATCATTGGGCCAGAGCCAATAATGAAAAGGGCACCTGGGTTTGACATTGTGATTATACTTTGCTGCGTTTTTAATAAGATCGAACAACTGTGACTTTATTTTGAAAACCACACAGGATATCCTTGATATGTATACTCTTTGTTATTGTAAGCTTACTCTCGATCCAGATAGTCGAGACTTGAAATTGTGCCCAAACATCTCTAGGGAATGGAGAATCCAATTAGTGTAAGGTGGCTATTCATTCCGTAGACTTGGTTAGATGTAGATTCGGCTGACCGATGTCAGAAAGTCGACTGCTGATGCTTACGCTTCATTGGGTAATGCGGTACGAGCCAGCATAGTGGATAGACACCAAGATGAAGTAAGAGGGGAACTTTCCAGCTGAATGAGGATTACCTCCACAGACTGTCATGTTAGCAAAAGGCCTTTTCTTGAAATGCAAGACAATAGCACCATCGAGGACGTGTCGCCAACGCAAGATACCCGAGCTAGCATTATCTACATCTAGTTAGACCTGCGGCATTGCTACGAATAATAGACCATGAAGAGAAGATAATCTATTTTACGACGCTATCCCATGTCCACCTTTCTACATCATCTTACTGTACTAAGAAGAACGCGCTGCAGCATACCGAAATGGATGTCTCGCGATCGAGTTATCCATTCTCTCCATCATCCCCAGCTAGCACAAAGTCACCTGACCATCTATTCATCTTCGAACCTCCTCTTAGCCTAAATATCACATTCCCTTCACACCCGTTCACAGAAGCCACCAAACCCCCATTCACACCAAAATGGTAAACTCTGCCGTCCGTTAAAATTAGCCACAAGATGTTTTTTTGTGCGTCACACAGAATATCCCATCCGCACGTCATAAACCAAATACGCTCTACCGAGAAAGGTAGCCTTAATCTCCATCTGAGCGAACCCAGCGATTTATCCATATCAACGCATATACCCAGCTACTTATGCAGTTGCGGTACATTTAGGAAACCCTGTCGCCATCCAAGATTCGTTCACTCCTACCAGTACCAAACTCTTAATGAGAAAGCCCCACCTCCTGCACGCGGTTGAAGTAGGTCGTAGATCCAGCTTGCAGACGCGCTTCTATTCTGCCTAGCCAGATGAGTGAAGAACGACTTCAGATGGCCCACATGTGCGCGCCTATACAATATATTTTCCGTAGTCTGCAAGTATTCTAAGCGCATGTACCGAAGTCGAAATATTACAAGTCAACCACACAGGCCTCAGTGTTTGTGCCCGACTAGGAGTATACTACCTACCATTGCTCTCTAGGAGGATGTATCGGAGTGTAATCTGCTACTGGTTCTTGATCTGGTTTTGATTTTCTCTTTTGCACTTCTCTGTTAATCGTACACACTATCTCCCGCCTCATCCAGTTTCCAATCCAATTATCCATCACTGCACGCTCACACCACCTCTCTCAATAGTCTCCGTAGTTCAAGCATATTGATATTCCCTCACCCAGTAGTAACATAAAAATGGCGTACTAGTATTTGTACAAGAAAAAGAAAATGAGATGCACGCCTCCTAGCGAAACGAGTATACAACATATGCAAAATTCTCGAATGCAATTAGTTGCACACATATGCAAAACAGAAAAGCAGTGCTACCGCCCCATGCATTCGTAAAGCAATGATCTCGATGGATTCATTCATACAAGGCGTGAAAATGCCGAATCAAGGCGTCAAAAGGTTCGAAAATCGGAAGAAAACTTTTGTACATTGCAAAGGAAAGTCAATCGCCCTTTGGGCTGTGTTTCAAGTTGTCCGCAATAAAAGTCCGTTGGGGCGTTTCATATCATAAACGTGGTTATCTCGTCCATTGTCTATGTGTCGAATATCGTTGAAGAAAGGTAATGAAAATTGTTAATGATCAGGCATTATAATTCGTAAGTCGGAGAGAGTTGCTTGGAAAAAGAAAATTTGGAATAGTCGTTTCGTTGATGACCTGGTAGGCCACATGCGCGGATTCATTATGATGTTTTTAACGGACTAGATGTCAGAGCGATCGGCTTTGGAAGGACCTGGACGCTCAGCTTGGGGAGTGTATGGTTGAGGTGGCTGACTTTCTGCTTCCATTCGTCTTGGGGATTTATCCGCTGTTGTCTGAGGAGGTGCTGGAGTTGTATGCGATCTGACGGGGTCATAATATGGTGGAGCTTGAGGTGCGTTTTGCGTTACTTGGAAAGAACTCTCCCCAGGTTTGGTTGATTTTGATGCCGAACGCGGACGCTTTTTCTTCCCATCACCTTGTTCTCCTTCGAGCTCAATCTCAATCCTAGATGGAGATCGCTGCTCAGAGGTAGGCGTTGATATCATAGGGGCAATTGAGTGACGAGGACTAGGATTTTCACCCATAGGTAAAATCGGGGGGAACATCCTTGGTGATGGTAGTATCTCTCGCTCTCTTTGCACCGGGCTGTCTACAGCTCCCATTTCTCCAATTATCATCTTCACTGGCGCCCTCTTCGTTGTTGACTCATTCAGAGGTGCCAAGATTTCTCCCTTTCTTAATGCATCCCTGTTTCTCTTTTCAATATCAGCCTTTGATGGCCTACCGCGCTTCTTTTGGGGCACAGTTTGGTTAGATAGCGAAGGTGAGAACGACTGTGGGGATCCTGTTGCTGCAGACGTGGGCTTCGGCTGAATGATTCGGGTAACCGTAATAGAATCTGGACCAGATTGGCGTCTTTTCGTAGCGGAACTACCTGTGTTAGAGTCGAATAACTCTGGCACAAGCTTGCGTTTTGAACTGGCAGGAGCCGAAGACGGTTGCGGGGGAGAGTAGCTAATTGGAGGAGAATGCGATCGAAGGGCATCGTATGCGTCGATACATGACTTCAAGTTCCGGCCTAAGACTCGTTAGTTGTGCGATTCTGAGCTTTCATGCTACATTCTGTAGCAGTTCCTATGCCAGATAGTATTGTGCTGGAGTTTATACTAAAACGTACCATGGGGAAGCAGCATCTGGGGCCAGTTGGGATTAACATTGCCTTCTTGGAGAACATGCAACAACCTGCTAAGTGGAAGCTCGCTGTTCTTGATTGCTTCTGCGATAACAAAGCGCTGTTGGTGGAGGTGGGATGTTAGCATATATGCGATACTGAAGGGGATTAACAGAGTCTTATAGACCAGGCGCATCAATATGATGTTACCACGCGCTTTGACAGAACTCTGGAGAACCCCCCGCGGGGCATGTATTGTAACCTATCTTGACATACCTGCTCTGCTTCGGAGAACGGGCTCTCCATGGTCAGTCCCCAATTGTCTGAATGGTGAAGGAGATGCTCGGCGCAAGACGATCAAAATTGCAGTGGCAGGATAGCAGGTAGGGGTATGAAAGGGCAGAGGAGGGAGCGAGACAGAAGGAGTATTAAGAGTCATTAAGTATCATAGAAGAGAATACGTTCTAAGTGAGCGTGTATCGTATCTGGCAGGTCGTAAAGAGTGTTAGGCCAGCACTGCGAAAAGGCTGAGAAAAAGGCCGGAGAGAAGGCGGATTGTGAGGGTAGGGCGAGGAGAGGTGAGAGGAAAGGTGAGGTAGGTGAGTGTTTAGGTCAAGGGAAGAAAGACAGGACAGGGGGAGGAGGGGGGTGTTGATGTTGAGGAAGGATGAAGCAAGCGCGATCGCGATCAGTCGCGCGCAGGAGAAGAGGACAGACGCAAGACAGGAAACAGATAGCAGCAAACTGACCACAGACCACATACCACAGACCACAAACCACAAACCATCAAACCATCAAACCGCAAGACTCCAGGGCCAGCGTCGGTGCTTTCTCTCGCCCTGGTATCCTCCTACCTTGCCTCTCTGTCTTCGGCCCTCGCTGTCCTCGCCCTACCTGATCCTGCCGGTGGGAAGGTAGCTAAACAAGGCACTTGCAGTGCTTTTTTACCTTGCCTCACGACGAACGGCAAACGGGCATGCTGCTGCAATTGCAATCCGGCCATATCAGATTTAAAATGAGAGACTTTGAGCGTGCATATGCAGCTGTGTTGATGGTCCGCATTTGACTCGCTGGCAGCTCACTTTTTGCTGCAAGTGAAGGGATCCAGCAGAAGCTGCAAATCATGGTGCAGCTAACGGAATGAGCGGCCGAATCGCACCTAAAACACCTAAAGCCACTCTGGAGCATACAGTGTGGGCTGTGTTGTGCCCCAGCACCGCTGCGAGCCAACACTGCCGTCAAACATGAGATGCTATTCATCTGCGTCCAAAACGACCGAGGGATGTTGTTGCTGCCGTCGACCTAAATAAAGTATATAGGAGACGAGACCAGTTAGCGCACGATCATTGGCCGCCTTTGTGCTGCTGAACTCTCCTAGCAGCTATGGCTTTTGATCTTTCGCATTGGCAGCGATTCACCCTCCACCAGCCAATGACCGACCACGCACTGCCATAAGATTCTTAGCGGGACCGTTCCCTTGCCCACCTCACCATCATCGTCCTCCTGCATGGCTGGAACAGCCCTCGACCGCAAAGTATTGTGCAGCCCGGGTTGAAACATCAACTTGATCTTCGACTTCACCGTCGGCTGTCTGTAACAACTTCAACATACCAAAATTGGTTGGGCCCAGGGCTTTCCACGAGTAGAGAGAGGCACAGTGTAGGCCCGACATGCGACCGGTCCAGAGGGCAACGGTGACAACCTCGTCAACACCACCGCGTCGCTACCTGTTGCTCTTGCAGCGTCAGCTTCATTGCAGATACTCAAATGCGGCCTCTGGTCCTCGGTGTGTGTCTTGATGAGGGAATGAAGTTCTATATATCAACCTTTACTTGGTGGGGCGTCGCAATGCATACTGCAGTTCTGTGTTGTCAATCATCCATAGGCATAGAAAGGTCCGGTCAATCCACCCCTCGTCCACCTACATGTACGAATCACTGATAATTTTGAAAGATTGGGGATCCCTCTATCTATCTGCAACCGTCCCTCTTTTGACATCGAAGAAACACATTCATATAGATCTGTTATCACAAGTGTGTATTAGATCTAACTTGATCCATCCAGTTACGGAAATCCGATAGAGCATTCGATAGAGATCATCAATTGATGGGGATTATATTTGAAAGCAGGAAGAATAAAAGGCGTTATTGCATAACTCTTTAACCCAATGCAATTTTTCAGGAACGCACAGTATTGGGTTGATGCAATCCCCAATGGCACGGAACTACCGACTTTATACATCTGGTTTGTCACAACGAGGAAACAACTTGCAACGGTAGCAATGCCTAAATGGTCAAAGAGGGCCCATCTTTGCACTACCAGTCATATGTCATAGACGCCCAAAATGTTCACTTTTACAAATCTACACGGGGGTGGCTAGGCACAGGTACGTTCTTTCTCATGTTGCATAGTTCTGCCTTAAGGTTGGAGGGCGATTTTGATTTGATTTCTTCCCTTTTCACTTTGGCTAAGCTCAGATTGCGAATTGCATGAGCCAGCGGCGAGAGAAAAGAATTTCCTTCCAAAGATCCTCTGCGTGTTGAAAAAGATAGTTTGCTTGGTAAATAGAAGAGCTGGATTGTAAGGTTATGATTTGAAGACTGGCATGCGGCAAGGCTAGGGTTCTGGTGTGGGAATCACAACAGCGTGGATCTTAACGCCGAATGCGCTAGACCCTTGCCTCCAAATGTATTTCCTCATCTTAGTACAATTCAAACCAAATCACCCACGTCTAGGGGAACGCGCGAAGGTGCATCTGTGAACAGTGATATTCAAAGCATATTGGGATTATCGACAGGCCGTGCGAGCTTGGGCTAGAAATGAGGAACCGAAAACCCTGGTCTTTCAGTTATTTGTCTTCCAGCTAACAACATCGACACCTTCGAGCTATTCTTGCTCAAACAACCACCAAGGAATTCTCAGTCCTGCGAGGCCCTGAAAATTGCAATCTTCACTAGTCATTTATTCCTTGGAACTCTCATTTTTACGCCGCGACCTCTTGGTCCCATATGATTTTTGGTGTCTTTGGACTTCCACAATTATCCTTGCGCAAGCTTTCTTTTGCTCTTGAATACTCCTACGGCGCGTTGCAGTCATTGCGGGGCGATATATTATATCTAATTACCTACTACATATGTTACTTCTTATCTGCAACCCGTTGTTGTCGAATCGCTGACAGTCTGGATCTACACGTTCCGAATCTCGACAATTCGCGCTTCCGCACAACGCCCAAGATTATCTCCACCACAACCACCACAGACGCTTGCTCTCCCTGCAAAGACGATGGCAGATGACACGCGAGATATACGGCCAGAAGGGGTGGGCCATGCTCTCGAAGAGATGAAGATAGAGGAGGTTGCATCGTCGGTCGAAATTGCGGACAGTAATGACATACATGCGCAAGCCCTAGATCCAGCTTCCCCTAACCCGTCTGCATCTTCGAGGTCGGCATCGAAGTCAATGGCATACAGGTCACAAAGCAACAGCCAGGAGCCAAAATTAGAGCGTGAGGATGAGGAAGAAACAACAGAGGCCGAAATCACAGTAACTGGAGAGGCGGGCAAACCGCCTAAATTATCTCGCAAACCTACGCAGAAATTTGTCGCTCGATCACCAGCTTTATTCAAGGATTCAGCGGATTCTACGGAGGAGGCCACAGAAGCTTTCCAGGTGATCAGAGATTGTATTTATGGATCTAAGTATATGGGATATTCTGAACACGATGCTTTGGACTGCGACTGTTCTGAGGAGTGGAGTAAGTACTCTGATTGCAAGGCTTTGCGTATTTGCTGACTATTATCAGGGGATGGCAAGAACCATGCTTGCGATGAAGACTCCGATTGTATTAATCGGGCTACAAAGATGGAATGTGTTGACGGAGATTGTAATTGTGGGGCTGGGTGCCAGAATCAACGATTTCAACAAAAACAATATGCCGACGTTTCGGTGATCAAGACAGAGAAGAAGGGTTACGGTCTACGAGTCAATACTGATTTGAGGCCGAATGATTTTATCTTCGAGTACATCGGCGAAGTCATCAACGAACCCACATTTCGCCGTCGAACTATCCAATATGACGAAGAAGGCATCAAACATTTCTATTTTATGTCCCTCACCAAGAGTGAGTTTGTCGATGCGACAAAGAAAGGCAATCTTGGGAGGTTTTGCAATCACTCCTGTAACCCTAATTGCTACGTGGACAAATGGGTAGTTGGGGAAAAGTTGCGCATGGGCATTTTTGCGGAACGACACATCAAAGCCGGGGAAGAATTGGTCTTCAACTATAATGTTGACCGGTACGGAGCTGACCCCCAACCCTGCTATTGTGCGGAACCAAACTGCACCGGTTTTATTGGAGGCAAGACTCAAACTGAGCGAGCGACAAAGTTATCGCATGCCACGATCGAGGCTTTGGGAATTGATGATGGTGATGGATGGGATACCGCGGTTGCTAAAAAGCCACGGAAGAAGAAGACAGGGGAGAACGACGAGGAGTATGTCAATAATCTGCAACCTAAAGGTCTTGACGAGGAAGGTGTGCGAAAGGTTATGGCTACCCTCATGCAATGCAAAGAGAAATGGATTGCTGTCAAGCTGCTAAGTCGTATTCAGCGTTGCGACGACGACCGAGTTCGGAATAGGGTTGTTCAAATGCACGGTTACCAAATTCTGAGAACAACTCTAACCACCTGGAAGGACGATAACAATGTCGTCCTACAAATCCTAGATATTCTTTACAAATTCCCTCGACTTACTCGAAATAAGATCTCGGATTCTAAGATTGAGGCCACTGTGGCTAGTCTTGTGGATTCTGAACACGAAGATGTCGCGTTTGAGTCGAAGCGCTTGATCGAAGACTGGAGCAAGCTGGAAGTCGCATATCGAATTCCTCGCAAGAAGTTTGATCCCACTGCTGCCTCAATATATGAGAGGAGAAATGCGGAACCGGCTAGAGTTGTCGAAACCCCTGTAGCTCGAACTATAGTAGCCCCTACTGGCCCACGAGGTGTTGTTCCTCAGCGCGCTGCTTTTATGCCTTCGAGACCAGGCCCAATCCGGCGTCCATTCAATGCGCTTCCTCCTGGGTGGTCTGTTGCCGATGCTAACGGAACGCCATATTATTACAGTAAGACTGGCCAAACGCAATGGACTAAACCACAAGCTGCAGCTACCGAACCTCCTCCCCCGCCAAAGGAGCCTCTACAAAGTGTGCAGACGGCAAGGATGCTTCAGGATATTATCGATGGTATTGTGAAAACTGGTCCTGCAACTCCTTCACAGTCTGTTCCTCAGTCTAGTACTAGCACGCCTACAATGAAGGAGCCGAAAAAACCCAGCGAAAAATGGAAGTCTTACTCTAAAGAAAAACAAATGACTATATATGAAAAGACCGTATGTTCTCTTTCTCTCTGTTAACACCCATTGCTAATAACTGCAGCTCTCTACGCATGTCATATATGTCATGAACAAATTCAAAGGCAAATTATCCAAGGAAGAATTAAAAAGGTTTGCGAAAGAAATCAACAAGAAAATAGTGGCTTCGGACTTTAAGAGAGGTCGAGTTGCAAACCCAGAAAAGGTTGATGAGGAGAGGATACGAGAAGTAAAGAAATACGTTAAGAGTTTTTTCGATAAAGCTGTCCAAAAGAAAAGGGAGCGAGAAGAGAAGATGAGAGAGAAGGAAAAGTCTAAAGCTGCCAATATTTCTTCATCAACAACCGACCTACCAACTCTGAATGGCACGACTTCAGCAGTTCAACTATCACCTGCAGAAGACCTGCAGATGCCTGATGATGACGACAACGATGTATCCTCTCCCCTCGTTGTTCCACCATCTCCGTCCATGTCCGCGGAACCAGCCGACTTGTTGGATCTCAAACGAAAGCGCGAGAACGACGAGTTAAGTAGTCCTGCTGATTCCGAGACCAAGCGCTTGAAAGAAGAAAACACTCCAGGGCCAGAAGAAGGATTTCCGCCTCCGCCACCACCTCCACCCCCAGCCGGGACCGTCCCCGTGGACCTTGAGATGCAAAACCAGCTAGCGGTGCAGTCCGAGGAGACTCAGGACGAAAAAGAGCTTCGTGAGCAAGAAGAGGCATTAATGCGCGAGAATGAAGAGGCAATGGCAATGGCCCTAGACGGTTCGTTGAAAGTGGAGGAGCAGGAAGTCAAACTACTTAAAGCATCAATTATTAATGAAGTTGATAATGCGACCCATACTAATGACTCTTATGGTAGTATGGAAGGTATAGAAGAAGCTGATCTCAAACAAGAGCGGAAGGGGGTACTTAGCCATTGAGCTGCGATAAAGGGGAACCGGAGCCGGATTGTATTTTTGTACTTTACTGTATCATGGCCAAGGCGTCTATGTTTCCCGAAGGAGTAGGTTTTGCTTCTAGCATTTTAGGGAGGTGAAAAATAAAAGAAATAATGCTTTAATATGTAGCACTTTATTCTTGTCTATTTCGCCATTCTGATGTTGTTGGCAGATTCGGTTACCCCAAAACTGTATGGTAGCGAGGAACAAGAACGATGAGTTTAACCGTGAAATTCTCCTATATTTAGTATTATGATTAAGTCAACAGGAAAGTATGTCCTAATAGATGAATCTATGACTACCAGCTCTCCCACTTTACGCGTGAAGCTACCAATTTCAGTCTAGCTTCTCATGCACATGTGTATGGGTAGTTTTAGTATTTAAGACTGTAATGATAATCATGTTAAGCTCATTTTGGAGTCTCTTTTTCATACACCACCCGTAGATAGTATATGGATCAAGGTAAAACTTCTTTGACATTGACGAATCAACTTGCAATTCCAGCCGTCCCATTACTGTAATTGATGAGTAAATTAAAGATTGTCGAACGGCCTGCAATCGTGACACTAGTAATGCCCCTCCAAAAGCTTGATTTCTTATGCCGAGCCGAAAAGTGGAGAAGATTCATGGCCACCTGCTCCCGGCGGAGGAGAGATCAACTATCGTATGAGAGAACCTACCCCTCTGTGTCATATAAGATCAAGGTGTGCCCTCGTCTTTTAGTAAGTTTCTCTTACTCCAATCTCACTATCCAATCCTCAGATCTTTCCCAGGTCTTCAATATCACTTACAAGGTAGAGAAATATCGCTCTACATCCGAAGTGTCAACTGACCAACGCGACTAAACAGTGAGGTGTGCTTAACTGCTTGAAGTCAGGAAAACGCCGATTGCACACCCAGCGGAACGAATTTCCCCTTAGAAGCTCAATCAGCTCGGTCTCGCTCCTCTGCTCACTCTCAATAATCCATCCAATGGCTTCCGTTCGTGTAGCTTCACGGCTGCGGGGTCTCCAGGTCGCTGCTCGTCAGCAACGCTGCTTCTCGGCAGCAGCATGCTTAAAGAGCACATCCCTATTCGCTGGCGAACCCTCAGGGCCAACGATTAAGACCTCTATTCCAGGCCCGCGCAGCGCAGAAGCTACCAAGCAGCTAGACAAGGTATTCGATACCAGGAGCGTGAATATGCTGGCAGATTACACCAAGAGCAAGGGGAATTATATTGCGGACCTGGATGGGAACTGTTTACTCGATGTGTATGTTGTGCATACACTTATAGCTTCCCGTACTAACAAATGGCTAGTTATGCTCAAATTGCTTCCATTCCTGTTGGCTACAATAACCCGGCCCTACACAAAGCAGCTGTCTCGGAGGAGATGGCATGTGCACTCATAAATCGGCCAGCGCTTGGAAACTTTCCCTCCCACGATTGGGCATCCATACTTGAGACTGGTATCTTGACAGTTGCCCCCAAAGGGCTCGACCAGGTCTTCACTGGCATGTCTGGCTCCGACGCAAACGAAACGGCATATAAGGCAGCATTCATGTATCGTCGTCAGCAGGAACGTGGAGGGGCACATGTTGAGTTCTCTGAGGAAGATATTGCATCTTCTATGCTCAACCAATCCCCTGGTGCTCCACAACTCTCCATTCTAAGTTTCAAGACTGCGTTCCATGGCCGACTTTTTGGCTCCCTGTCTACAACTCGCTCCAAGCCTATCCATAAACTTGATATTCCAGCCTTTGACTGGCCACAAGCCACTTTCCCCCTTCTTAAATACCCACTTGAAGACAACGTTGCCGAAAATAAGAAAGCAGAAGAAGAAGCACTGGCAGACGTTGAGCGTCTAATCACTTCTCACCACCTTCCACCTTGTGCAGTTGTGGTTGAACCCATCCAGTCTGAAGGTGGCGATAATCACGCTTCGCCTGCATTCTTCCAGGGTCTCCGCACGCTGACCAAGAAACACAATGTTCTTTTTATTGTGGATGAAGTACAAACCGGAGTTGGCGCAACTGGTAAATTCTGGGCACATGACCACTGGAACCTCGATTCGCCACCCGATATGGTAACCTTCTCCAAAAAGGCCCAAACTGCTGGCTACTACTTCGGTAACCCTGAACTTCGTCCAAACAAACCATATCGTCAATTCAACACTTGGATGGGTGACCCAGCCCGCGCAATTTTATTCCGTGCGATCATTAAGGAAATTGAGCGATTGGATCTGGTCAAGCATACAGCAGAGACTGGCGAGTATCTCTACGCTGGTATCGAATCGCTGGCGAGTAAATACCCCCACGACTTCTTGAACCTAAGAGGAAAAGGTCAGGGAACGTTCATTGCGTTTGATAGCCCAAAACGAGATGAGTTTTTGAAGAAGGCAAAGAGTATGGGTGTTAATATTGGGGGCTCGGGCGAGAGAGCTGTAAGATTGAGACCGATGTTGATTTTCCAGAAACACCATGCGGATATATTGCTTGAAGCCATGGAGAAGATTGTCAAATCTTAGGTTAAGGAAGGGACTCTAAATCTTTGGGTTCGTAATGATAAAGGCTTGATGGAACAGCCAACGAAAATACGACGATTGATGCACAGTATAGAGAGGCATTTCGAAGGTTGAAAGCGCACATGTATGTGCCAGCGCAGCGTCTCTCTTCTACGTGACTTTAAATTGTTATCTATTACATACCATGGAAGTTGACTACCATTCCGTCAGTATCCTCTAGGTGGAGTTTCTCTCGGCGAGATGAAAGCTTGATCCATTGAATCACAGCCAAATCAGGGGCTACCAATGATCATCGCTCTGTGATCCACAGATAACAAAGATACCGTCAAGCTACTAGTCGAGAACAGATGTCCACTGTAAATATGCCTGTGAGATACGCAGTTTCCTCGCGACGGGAAAAAAGCAAGTAAATCTCTACTGGAGGCTAAAGTCAAGGATGAGGAGGTAATAACTATAATCGGCACTGTTTTACATAATACTGTGTTTCTAAATATACACTTTAGTACCCACTTAATCCTCTTTCAAACTCATAAACAAACATGAAACCTATATTTCTGCATCAGCCCGCCATCTACGAAGACCACCACGGCTCATCCATGTGATTTCGCTGGTCATGTGCTTAGGGTTCTGTTCTCATGACACGCTACACTCACGGGGTTAATATGTGTTGTGTCACCTATGCTGCTGCGATGGTGGATCCTCGCTTAATAAAGGGGTTGGTAGGACTCTGGACCGCCTGCGAGCTAGACGCAATTCTCCAACTGGCGAGCAAGTCTTGAGTTTGTTATCTATTCTGGTGACTTATTACATATATTGTAATGTTGAGCTTTCGGTGCTGTAGGCTTGAGGTTGTCTCAAAGATATGGACATGAGGAAGAGGGCGTTTTTGAACGAAGGAGCGACAGGTAACGTATGTATGCAATGTACTATTACGATCTAGAAGTCAGGAATCTATTCGGTATAAAATAATATTCCGACAAGATCCAGTGTCTTGAAAGCTGAAGTTCGGTTTTTGCAGTGCAAGAAAGAGGGGATAATGCGGGTTCTTGGCATGCTGGTGATTCTAGTTACCTTCGAAAGGATCAACGAAGAGATCTTCAGTGGTTCACATATGAAATGTTTCTGTGACAATAATACAGAGCAGTGAAAGAGAGCTCGTTGACCTGCCATACGACCAGGATTATGGTATCGCGAGGTTCTCCAATAGAGGCTGGGCAGAGACGGCAAGTGAGTGGTGGCGTATGACCTGCAGATAGAGCGGGTGGACGGGACGAATACACGTAAACTCTACCACGCTCGATGTGACAGTCGAGCAGACAAAGCAACGCTGCAGGGGAAGTTTTCTTGGTTTCATCGTATCGAGAAGCTACTGTGAAGGAATCAGTGCGTGCATAAGTGGCAGCTATGGGAAAGACATTTACGCGGAACGGTTCGATCGGCTCATCACTTCGCCTGGAATCCTGGGATTAGTCACGGTTGATTCAGATGGCAGCCAATTCACACAAAACAGTATAAGCTGAAATTCTCCGCTTATTCACATCAAGAAATGTATTCCCCTAGGTGAATCCCTAAATACGGGGCGGCTGGGCTGCGCCGCAAAAAAACAAAGGACGGGCAGCCGTGTTTATATTCAAGCAAGCCACAAGTCGCAATCCCCTCATTTTCCTCAAAGCCTTGTCCTGACAGTGCGAGCACCCAACTAATGCTATGTCGCAGTACACCACGGCAGAGGAGTTCGAAGACGCGTACTCGACACTGTTTAGGACTTTCAGTTCCGGGATCACCAAGTCTCTGGCATGGCGAAAGTGGCAGCTCAAACAGGTCTGGTGGATGATCGTGGACCACGAGGATGAAATCCTCGTTGCGCTCAAAGAGGATTTAAATCGACATGAATTTGAATCACTTGCTTGGGATTTGATGGCATTGAAATCAAATATAATACAACACATTCAACACTTCGAAAAATGGGCAGCCGAAGAGAAACCAGATGCAGGATTTATATTTGGTAAGTTTAATGGCTGTCTTTTGCTACTTTCACTAATGAGATGAAGGCACATTAGGGAGGGCGCGAATTCGAAAAGAGCCTCTAGGTGTCGCTTTGGTAATTGGTACCTGGAACTTTCCATTTGTGTTGGCTCTAGCACCAGTGTTAGCAGCTATTTCTGCAGGAAACTGTGTAATGGTCAAACCATCGGAGCTGGCTGTCACATCGCAAAATCTACTGGCAAAGCTGGTTCCCCAGTATCTGGACCAATCAGCAATCCGCTTGGTCACCGGCGGTCCAGCTGAGACAGGTAGAATCTTGGAGCGAAAGTTCAATCATATTTTCTTCACGGGTTCAAGCACGATTGCTCGCCATATCACAGCAGCAGCTGCCAAACATCTTACCCCAACGGTTCTAGAACTGGGAGGTCAAGGGCCAGCAATTGTCACGGGAAGTGCAAACATTGACTTATCTGCAAAACGGCTTGCCCTATCAAAGGTTCTGAACGCTGGTCAAATTTGCTTGTCGGCCAATCATGTTTTTGTCGATCCGGCTATTCACGATAAATTTGTTGAAAGACTCGGTTTTTGGATGGCTAAACAAATTGAAGATGAAAGCCACATGGTTCATATCATTAACGAACGACATTACGAACGCATCACATCTCTTCTCGAGAAAAGTCAAGGCAAAATTACATACGGCGGAAAGCTTGACAAGGCCTCTAAATATATCTCACCCACAGTCATCACAGATGTAACGACTTCAGATTCTCTCCTCTCAGGTGAGATCTTTGGACCGGTTCTACCAGTTATCAAAGCCACATATGTTGAGGCGTATAAAATCATTTCATCAATGGATCACCCACTTGGGATTTACATCTTCAGTGAAAAGCAGACCGAGATCGACGAGATTCTTGACAACACCAACTCCGGTGGTGTCACAATTAACGACACCATACTTCACTCCGCGGTGCCAAACGCTCCATTCGGCGGTGTCGGCGAGTCGGGTTACGGCATGAGTCACGGTCAATATGGATTTAATTCTTTCTCGCACCAGCGTATAGTTCTTCAGATGCCGACGTGGATGGAGGTATTGTTCTCATTCAGATATCCGCCGTATGATCTAGCGGCAAACGTAAAGAAGACTCAAGTGAAGAACACGCTAGGCTTTAAACGGGGTGAAACAATGGCGGACCAGAAAATTAGAAACGTGGGATTAGGATGGTATGGCTTACTGCCTTTAAGTGTGGTCATCGTTGTGCTTGCGAAAGTGATGGATCAGGATCCTGGTAAAAGAATTGCAGGACTTTTGAAGAAGTAATGCTTCTTGATTCTTAGGGATATGGAGTGTGTTATCTAATTCAAAAGAGCGTGGCCACGATATATTCGGCACCGTTCTAGGTAATGTATCTCCATTTAACGTGCATCCTACGTCGAGAGTACCCCTATACGAGACAAACCATCGGTACTTTGAATTTAATTATTTCTAAATTTGTGAATACTTGAAACTTTCTGTATCTTTGAGTTAGTCATACTTTATGATTAGCCTTGAACAAGTTTAACACCGGCTATTGTAAAAGTTATCATCGCGTCGTTGTTGTCGCACCTAGTTGCAGAGAGCTTCATTTAAGAGCAAAATAAGACCCCATGACCTATAGCACTACCACAAGCTCTAAACCCCTTTTAGACTCACGTAACAGTATAACTGGAGTTTCCGTTCCTCGCCACAATGCTAAATAATTACTGTTCGGCTTGTAGTGACTAGGGAGTGCTGTGCTGTGCGACACCGCCGATCGAGGAACCCTGGTCATGGTCATGGTAATTACAGGCGTGATAATAATCAAAAATGCGGCTGCTTCACCATTGTGTAACAGTTACACGCAGTTGAGCCAACCACTTCACAACACGCAGGCGATGCACTGTATGTAAGTCGAATATAGCTAAGCAAAAAGCAATTCGCCAGCTGAGAATCTTATTAAAGATGTTCCCCTCTCTGCTTCAGACTTCGCGGCTTATCCGTGAGGCTTTGCAGACCGATTAACATATATACTACAAAGCAATTTCTTTGCGATTGAGATAAAACTCTAGCAAGTTCAACTTCTAGTATTTTAAGATATTGGCAAAAGATATGCCCCAAAAGAAAAAACTTATCTCTCCTAATGCTCCCCGTTTTGATCCCCATCAACGAATCCTCAGCCGGTTTTACGAGCCTTTAATCCTTCTCTGCACTTTGGGCAGAACCAGGGGAGAACATCGACGTGCCGATTTTCCAAGGTCAACAAATGTAACTAGCTGGCCGCTTAAATATGTCAGGCGTCTCTTCCTCAATCAATTGGCTTTCTTGTGTGATCATGACACAGGCGGTGACTCGGTCACTGCCATTAGCATTCAGCACACACCCCAGCAACGAATCTTTTGGATCGCTGCGAACATTTGCCCTAGCAAAAAGATCGTACCTTTTGTACAGCATTGCCTTTTACAGTTAAAGTGTGTTGCTGAAAGCCGAGTCGCTATTGACAAGGCCATAGACCCATTCCTGGTCGCTTGCATAGATCATGCAAAGCCTCGCATCAAGGCGTATTTACTCTTCTTTACGAAACAACTCAAGACGTGTAAAGAAAATCTGGAAAATAAGGCTGTTGATGACGAAAAGTGTGAGTGACGTCTCAATTAAATCAAATGCCACGTACTAAGACGCTCGCGTTTTAGTTAAGCTGCTGTTGGTTTGGCTGAAAACATTCCAATCAAGTGTTACTTTGGAAGACCTCTGCAAGCTTGCTTACCAATCTCGACGATGTGAAGAGATGCGTATACTGAAGGGTCTTTGTGGAGAACCTCATTCTCAGCCAGAAAAGGATTCTTTGCAAGCTAGGTGTAGACTCCTCAGGCATCACATTGGTCGGCTTGGTCAATACGTGAAGGTAGTTAAGACACTATTCCGGATCGCTCCACGTTTGTTGAATTTACTCGACAATTTCACGATATGCCCCATATCACTTCCAGCTCGAACGTCACCACCGTTAGCGGACGGGAAAACAAACTTAGACAGCATTGTCAAAAGGATGCTACCAGCTCAGTCTCCAGATCTTGCACGTTATCAACTTGCACTCTCCGAGATGGATTCTCGGTTCGATATTTATGCGAATTTCATGGAAACTTACCACGACGATAACTTCAAACCTCGAGTTCACGCCGAAGTTCAAATACTGGACTTCTTCCATAACAAAGATCTGAAATTCGAGGAATCAGACATTTTCGTGGCTTGTAGCAAACCCGCTTGCTATTGTTGCTCGCTCTACTTTCATCATCACCCATTGCGCCCAGTCACCCCAGCTAGCCATCAACGGGTTTATAAAAACTGGAGGCCACCCGACTTTCTGCCCGATAATAACACACAACGAGACATATTGAATCAAATGATCAAAGATGTGCGCACGGAAGCTCTCCATCAGATAGATCAGAGAAGACCAAATGCACGATGGCATCCCGACTCCACAACAGGCATCACAGAGTCAATTTCGTATCTGCTCGAACAAGAGTCTTTAAACCGTCTTTCTGAAGTCTCTGATTTATCAGAAGATCTTGGTGAGACGAGTCCAACGAAACTTTCACAGGACAGTACTAATATTTGGCGTAGAGGATATCAGTTCAGAAGCAAGTAGTTTTTTATTCGAAGAAACTGAGGACCAAGACTCCAATCCACTCCATGAGCTCGATGAACGAGATTCTTCTCATATTGAGCCGAACCTGTCCTCTGATGGGGAAGAAGATTCAGATGATAGTGGTGGCGTTCCGCTGTTTTCATCAGCTGGTAGTGACACCGGCGCTGACGATGAACATTTCTGGAATCACGCGTCACGTCCTCGTGAAACGATCTCGAAAGCCCCCGGGGGAAGGTTTGAGTGGAGTTGATATAGTTATGAATAATGAGTTTGCTTTCTCCGTTAGGATTAGGGGTAATTTTCATATCTTCAAGCAGCCTGCTTGTGGTTATATGCAAAAATGAAATATTTGGTTAATTGATTTGATTACCATTTATCTACCGGCCGAAGAGCTGGTTTACGCTAACGCTTTTCCCAGCAAAATGTCCATCGCTATCCTCATATATATCCTCTCCGTACTGTCTCGGCTCCTCTGCATCCTCCTTCTCAGCTACACTAAGCCAACACTCCCTGATCAAATTGCAATTGACCACCCGTGTATCCTCTTGATCCTCATGTATATAAATCCCCATGATCTTTTCACCACTGTCATCCGTCCATCTTAAGATCAAGAATTCCGCTGTGATTTCCACATCCTGTACCTCACTCATTTCCACAATCAAATTGTCCATCCCTTTCTTGTTCAGCACCACGATGCTATAACGATCCTTCCCCGTGAGCGGTGATGATTGGAGTTGACAAACGAAGAGTGTACCTTCCACATCTGCCTTTTCCCACGTCTGTCCGCTGGGTGAGAAGTTGTAGATGACGGCTGCGGGTGCAATGGAGAGTATGATAGTTATTTCGGGAAGATAGCGCTTGAGGACAGAGAGGTTTAAGTCGGTATTTGTTCTTGAGGTAGGGACGATGTATTGGCTTTCGGATTCATAATCTGAGGGCTGTACTTGAAAGCTTAGGTTGGATTGTGATGGCTTCTTCGCGTGTCTTTGAGCCTTTCGTGGTGTCATATTTGAGAAGTTGGTTGCCGTTGCTGGAACCCAAAAATGGCTGGCTTAGCTATGGAAGGAGTTGACGGGAGCTTATGCTGGTGCTACTGAACAAGATAGAGCTGTCAGGTGCTGTGCTGCTACAGCTTCTCGTTTTAATCTTGTTGTATTCGTAGGTAGTGGATGGACTGGGTGCTTCTGATCACTGCAACTTAAGATGGATAGGCAATGTGAACAATCTCAGCCTTGTCTCTGGTGTCAGGTCCTGGTCTCGGCAAGGTCAGGGGACTTAGCCTGACCAGCATTCACACCACCCTTGTACAAAGCTTAATTCGCTCCATCGTCATCGTCCCCGTCACCGTCACTTGGTTCAAAAGTATAGTTACGGCGCGCGTTTGGTTCCATCTGACGCTCTCGAGAAACTGATCATATATCATGAGAAGCTGACATCCGCTTTCCAGTACTCCCGAAACATGAGTACCATAACCTTCTCCTTGTCAAAATAATCACCACTTCTTCGTTATCATTATTCGCATCGACCCCGCGCGTAAAAAATGGATTAAGAAGATAAGCCACTACACATGGAATGGAAGCTCTTGCGTCCCTGGGAGTGACAGCACCAATTATGGCTTCAGCTGCGCGCAATTCGAGTGAGAGTGACAAATCGAAGCCCAGCCGTCCAGCTCCCGTTACCACCCCACACTCCCTCTCCAAAGCTGTGCTTGCACGAAGATCCGAGTACATTCGACCGCAAAAGATAAAAATCAAGATTGGATGCTGGAATGTTGCCGCATGTCCCGGTACAGAAAAGGATTTAGCAGGATGGTTTGCGGAAGGGAAAGGAGTAGACAAGCATCTGGCGGGCCTTCAGGTTTCTACTGAGATTAAGGACAACCACAGTCAAGATCATATTGAGAGTTTGGAACACCAGGAGGCAAGACGCACAAAGAAGGAGTCTACAATCCCATACGGAGACAAGGGAACGATCGTGGGAGGAGACAACATAGGCATTTACGTCCTAGGACTTCAGGAAATCGTAGATCTTGCCTCAACGAAAGAATACATTGGAAAGGTCTATACGGACAGCGGTCCTACTAACAAATGGAGGAAAGCCTTGACTGACGCTATACCGGAAGGATATGGTCTTGTCTCTGAACAACAGCTCTCTGGACTATTACTTTTGATATATGCATCTCCTGCAGTCTACCCAACCATAACGTCGGTCAGCACCGTGACTGTTGGGACAGGTATAATGGGCTACCTTGGAAATAAAGGTGCCGTTACAACTCGAATACTACTTGGAGAGACAACACGATTGGTTTTCGTAAATTCGCATTTAGCTTCCGGAACCGATTCGGCTAACCTAGAGCGACGTTGTTGGGATGTAAGCCAAATATTACAAAGGACGCGGTTTGACCCTATTAATCGAGGTGGGGTATTGGATGACTCTCAGGAGGGTATAGGGGACGAGGACTTTGCATTCTGGTTTGGAGATTTGAACTTTAGGCTAGAAGGCCTCCCTGGTGACGATATCAGACGACTTCTCATGTTGCACACCAAAGGGGAGTACGACGTTGGACAATCTTCTAGGAATAAAATAGAGGAGGAGCTTTCTGAGATGGACAGTCCTGTTATTATTCGTGGGCCTGATAGTGATGACGAGGATACTCAAAATGATTTCTTACAGACTGGCCGAGCTTTCGATGGTGGATATCAATCTTCAACAGACCTACCAGACCCAGATGACTTTGTTCAAGATCCAAGTCAAGATCCAGCATCCCTACAAGCTACTCTTGATTCTCTATTACCTCACGACCAGTTGAGGCATGTGCAAAAGAAGAAGAAAGCCTTTCATGACGGGTGGAGGGAGGGTCCCATCACATTTCTACCTACCTATAAGTATGATGTTGGGAGCATGGGTCTGTTTGATTCTAGTGACAAGAAACGATCGCCAAGTTGGTGTGATCGAATCCTTTTCCGAACTCGAACGGACAAAGAGAATTATGACAGTATTAATAAAGAGGAGCAAGTAGCGAAAAAGAAGGATGAGGAGATGAAGGCCAGAGGAATTGATACTGCAGGAGATGACGAAGATGTTTTGTTTGATTATGATCCAGAAGATGACGGTGATGAAAATCCAACGAACTCTCTAGAAGTTTCAACGACTGGGAAGGACACTTATGACGAATACAATGAGGGCGAGGATGACGAAGTAACCACCAAGGAAGGATTTGTGGATAAGATACATCTAGATGTCTACACATCACACCAGCGTGTTTTATCTTCCGACCATAAACCATTGGTTGCTGTATTCACACTAGACTACGATGCTGTGGTTCCTGAGCTAAAGTCAAAAATCCAACAAGAGGTCGCTCGTGAACTTGACAAAGCAGAGAACGAAGGTCGGCCGGGGATAACTATTGTTATTGACCACTCTCAAGACACCGATGAAGAATTGCAAGTTGCTCATACTTCATCTTCTGGTTTTGATGAGGGTGTCAATTTAGGATCCATATCCTTCAAAAATCGCAAATATCGTACTATCACGATCGCAAACACCAGCCAAGTTACTTCTAAGTTCTCATTTGTCGAGAGGCCTGGTGATTCGGGGAACGGTGATCAAATTGCTCCCTCTTGGTTGAACGTGAGCTTTGTTCCAACCAATGTAGCTGACGAGAAGCCCCGCCCAGAAGACACTTCAAGAGAGGTAGTCCTGGAACCAGGGGATACTATAAACTGTACTGTTGAAGTTTTCATTGATGATATTGCTCTCGTGCAAGCTCTTAATCAAGGAGTAAAGCAACTCGATGATGTCCTAGTGCTTCGTGTAACTGACGGAAGAGACCATTTTGTTCCTATCCGCGGCTCATGGTTGCAATCTTGCTTTGGGCGCTCTGTCGATGAATTAATTCGGGTTCCTGAAGGCGGTGTTCGAGCACTACCTACCCGAGCAAAGGGGGATTCTACGGGTCCAATTAGTAATAATCTGGAAGTTCGTTGGTCTGCACCTAGAGAGCTTTTCAAAATCACTGAGATGATCGAAACCCTCACAGAACGTGTACTTGCAGACGCTCATATGCTGGACACATCTCAAGTGCCTAAAGAAGCCTCGGGTTGGCCTTTCGAGCCTAAGTCATGGCTTCTGAACGATTCAAATACACGCGAACAATATTCAGCCAATGTTGTAGACGCCTTAGATTCATCCAAAAATCTCAACGATTCATTCCCACCTCAAACACCGCCGATCGAAAAGCTAGAAATTATTGCCGAGGTTCTGATCCTTTGGTTAGGTAGTCTCACCGATGGTCTCGTCACAGAAGAACTTTGGACCAAGCTAGATGCTGATATTACGGCCCGCGGTACGAAGCAGCTTACTGATGTCGAGGAAACCAAGGCTTGGGTTCTTGATGTACTAGCATCATCTCCGAATCATAATATCTCCTTTGTCTTTCTGACATCCACTTTGGCACGTGTCGCGAATGAGCTGGCGCCGCTGCCCAAGACTGGATGGCGACAGAGTATGAAAGCATCTGGCTCAATACGGCGGAGTCTGAGTCTGAGCTGGAAGAGACCACCACGCGAAGAAGATGAAGAAAAGGTGGAAAGGAGACGATTGGTGGAAAAGTCGTACGCGGATATATTTGCTGGGGTCGTATTCAAGCATAGGGAGGTATTTGGAAAAGAAAAGAAGATCGCGGAGGAGAGGAAGAGATATATTTTGGAGACTTTTTTGCATGGTAATACTAGGAAATGATCACAACGGGGATAGGGCTGTGCATATAGCGTCAGCTGAGATATATCTTACATAAATGGATTGGATAACATTATTCACTAGACCGCCTTGCCTCTCAACCTTTTCCTGCTACTGATCGCTTTGTTTTGCAGCATCACTTATGGCTATGCAGAATTCAATTGTTTTCTGTTCCCTGTTTCACCGTAGTTGGATTATTTGGTTGTACTAAGCTTATAAAATCGGCTGTTAAACACGATTTCTAACCCTACAGTATACTTCTAGGTAAGACTTCGTGGGTCCTTATTAGCGCCTTGTGTCTTATACTGTCGCTAAACTACTAGGATTCAGAATGAGGAATATGAGCTTGTCAACGCTCAGGCTTAATTATTAGTGAAATTAGCTAACTCAGGCAGGATGTAACCATAGGTCCTGACTCAGTTGGTTTGTGTCAAATAGGTTCTTGTCATAGATCCACATAGATAGATGAACACTATTTTGATATAGAGCTTTGTACTTAGGTTTCTTGGCTGGCTTTTGCTGCTTGCCTATTCGAAATTTTAGAAATAAGGACAATTTGGACTGAAACAAGCGAGCGAGTGAATACAGTACCAGGAGTTTGGAGGCTAGCTAGCTTTCAACGCGGAAAGCTCAACGCTTCCCACAGCCGAGTTTTATCTTGAGTCTTTACCATACCATTTACCCCTGTGATGCGCACAATTGGGCCAGTCCATCTGTGAATTTCCTAGACTTTCGCTATCAGTGTTCAGACTAGACTTCCGCTTCATTTTCGGAATTTAACCCGATAGCAATTCAAGCATCCGATTGCCTCTCTCTACAAAGTCCAATTACCTCCCTCATAACAATCGATCGATTGATTGATCTATCCTTGATAATTTACTCAACATGGATACAACTTTCGTCGATAAAGCTTCGGAGCAGTCCTCAACTACACAAAAGAGAAAGTCGGGGTTTGGCGAAACTCATAGACATAGTACCCTCCGCCAGCAAGACAATTACAGCGGATTTGCTGACCCCAAAGAGAAACTGGAGAATATCTCTGGGGAGGACATCCAGGAGCAAGTCATGAAAAAGACAAAAGTCTCCAGAGAATTGTTCCAATCCTCAAATGGAGATACCAGCCTTCCAACCACTGCCTCTGTGGAATGTTCTCCATTCATTCAAAAAGATAGTTCTGCAGGCTCCCTTCCAGACTCCGCCTCCATTCTCCAGCTTTCCATCATTCCCACGATTGAGCCGAACTCTCCGCCTGCTCAGCTCGAAGGCTACGCAAAACAACTATTCCTTTATTTGTTCCAGATTGCAAAGGCAGGAAAGATGATCGATACTGTAAAGAGAGAGATGGATACCAAACAACAGCATAAGACCAATATCCATGTAGCCCTCTTAAAGGACATCCCGGACCTTAAATTGCGGAAATTCGTGGTTTTTGCTTGCAACACAGTTCTGAATGCCGACAAGCTCACCCCACACCGTTTCATAGGACCAAGTTTCCGACGTATCTGCAGATATTATCCAGATTCCGACTCGTGCAAAGTAGACTTGCAAAATTTTCTCTGGCATCTGCTCATCTGGCGGCTCTTCGGATTCAGCAAGCTTGATGTCATCGACAAACTCTACCACACAAGAACTGTTGAAGAAGGCTTGGGAGTTCTTTCCGAAGTCGATAAATTCCTTGAAAAGCCACTTACGGTTATCGGTGCATATGGAAACTTTCGTATTCCCGTCGAGAAGCGCCAGGTAGTGCTTGAAGGACTTCACAATCTATCACAGGCCTTATCCCTACGGCTAATTAGCAACCACATGAGATTCAACGAAGCATTGGAGACAATCGGAACCTGCAATGTTTTGTTCTTGCCACAAGATGGCCTTCTTGCTTGGCTTGTGGGATGTGACTTGACGGAATGGAATCTGTGTGCACCGCCTACCGTTGAAGATCTTGCTGACAAGATTGGTGTCCCACCCTTTACAAAGGGTAAAAAAGCGAGAGGAGGCGCAGGTACCCGAGGTGCATTGTTTGTGGTGCAGGAGACTTGCAAGTTGGACTTTCCATTTAAGACGTCAACAGATCTCCAAATCATGCTCACACAAGTACTTGATGCTTTGAATTATACAGTTGGAGACGAGTGTAGAGAGCTACAAAATCGGGAGCTATCTATGGCAGATATGGAGCACATGCTGTGCAAGATCAGCAGATTATCAAAATTTTGAGATGGCCAAAACTGATAACAGGTTGGTTGGTTGGTATTAGAGACTTGAAGGGCACCAACTATGTACACAAACAGCAGTTTCCTCTCAAGTTGATGCTCTGAAGCTCTCTGGTATCAGCCCCTCATAAGGCGCAGTTGAATTTCAAGTAAATTAGTCCGTTACCATTCAAATAACATTGTCTAATGCAATCAATACTTCTTGATCTGTTCTTTCATTGCTTATGGAAGTCCGGTCTCTAGTATTGTAGCACATTGTGAATTGATGTTGAAGTGTGACATAATAGAAACGCCGTGAGATTCTGATACAATGGTCTAGTCAGACTAGTTTCTGTGTTGTGCCTATCTTATGTTAACATGATCATGTACCAAAGATGGAGAAGTACTAGCCTTTCTACGCTTCAGCTTCGCCTGGTGTGCCTTCAAATCAGCTTCATACATCTTCCTCATCTCTTCATACTGCTTCTTTCCTTCCTGAGAGCCATCGAAGTACTCCAAGAGCTCCTTCATCGATTTAGTTCCAAGGAGTGTTTTGAAATGGCAGAAGTGCTGATTGTAAGGGTCATTTGCTTCAACACAGCCAGCATGAAAATCTCCCATCCCACCTCTCCAGTCTAGGATTTGACACAAATAGCTGCTTTTTTTGATTTTGAGCGCGAAGCTTGGTGGAACACCGTAAAGTTTCTTGAATGAAACCAGATCATTCCTCCGCGTGGGAAGATATGGATCAAAAAAGAGTCTCATATCAACTTCAACACAACCATAATGGGACACAGAGTTGCCCATCTCGATGATGTGCCTGTTCTGGTCCTTCTCTTCCTTTTGCCATTCAAGCTTCCTTCCCCGGATTGCAGCGGCTGCTTTAATGTAGGGCAAAGTTCTATCAACTATGCCTAACGTTAGTACACTGAGAACACAAGTATAAGTAGTGTGCAAAATATAGATGACATACATTGTTCTTGCAACTTCTTGGCAGCTTTTTCTTGGACATCTTCAAGCTCCCGTTCCGCTTCTAACTTCTTTTCCTTTTCATGATTGATCTCCTCTAGAAGAGTATTGCTGAGCTTGTCGGCAGCAGCAGCTTTTTCTCCTGCCTCTTCGAGCTTCTTTTTAAGAACAGTAACCTCTGCATTGAGTGTATTGATCTCATCAACCCTCTTTGACTCTTCCAAGAATTGAAGTAGCAAGACATTCTCACACTTAGTAACAGCATCTTGTTTGATGGAGGCGTCTTTTTCCAGTTCACCGATTTCCTGGTTAAGGTTTTCCAATGAGACTCGTGAATCTGAGTACAATTGATCTAAATCAGACTGTTGAAATTAGCAACTTCTAATTCCATGGACCAAACTTAATCAACGGACCTTCTCTGCTTGCTTCTTTGCGAGGTCGAGATCTAATCGTAGGATCTCCGTCTTCATTTCCGCCCATGGAATCTCGAGCTCCAACATTTCGATCCGCTTCGCGCCGCGGTAGTGTCTGCAAAAGAATCCTGATTCGGACTTGTGGTCTCGGGTGACATATTCTGCAGTTTTCAAGTCGCGGGATTGTGTCAAACTGTCAATCTTCTTCTGCTCAGCCAATGTTTGCTCCTCCAACAATTTGACATTTGCCTTTGTTAGATCTCGCTCATGAACCTTGGCTTTTAGAGCATCGGTACTAGTCTTAGCGACAGATCTCTTCTCCTTGACTTCGCTGAATAGTTCCAGCTTCTCGGTTTGCTTCTGGCGCTCGCGATCAAAATCAAACGATGGGGGAGTGATTGTATGGTTTTCGGGCTCCATAGCTGCGACGTCGATGCCGAAACAAGTATGTCAGGTCTCTTCCAAGCTGTTTGAAGTTTTCGGTTATGATATTGTTTATTTCGGAGTTCGCGTCCAAAAGAGAGTCACGCTAGTGAGGCTCGCTTGCACACTTCACTATGGAGTATACCATGATATATAAAAATTCACCAACTTACTGCCCCACGTGTGAATTGCAGTTTCGCTCATTACATGCTATTGTTTGTGGCAAAATTATTATTCAAGTCTAAGTATCATGTACCAGGCAATTGGTGGAAAGATATAGTCATGGTTACATATCGTTGAATCTGAGCTGTAGTTCTGCTATTTCAAGAGAATATCTCAGATTTTGGTTCAATTGAAAACCAAAACAAGCATTTAATGCAGCTACAACATAAATTGTCAAATCTCACATGTATCTTAACTGCAGAACAACATCTGGCAAGGTGCCTCAATCACCTTGTGTCACCAATCTCCTATCTTTAACCGAGAAAATCATATCCACTTGCTACTTTAGAAACCATACCATGCCACGTGATCATTTCCTTATGATCTACATTTTGAGACTTTAAAGCTTGCTTATATAATATGTATAGCTCTCAACTAATTTTCTAGTGCAGATAAGTGTTCCATCTCTTTGCAAAGATTTCCTGGAGAAGTTTCAGGCTAGTGTACAACTATCGTGCTGGGCTGGTCCTGTGTCTTCTTAAATAGGCTGGCCAATTTAGTTCCTTACATTGTTGAATTAGATAAGTGTACGGTTGTAAACTTCCATTTGATTCGATTATCTAGGGCAATTTTCATCTATAATGATGCGAGCCATCAGCCAAGCCAGGTAACTACTCGCCCTGACTGATCAATAGCTTGCCTATATTGAGTGCGCTGTATTGCACGGTAGAGACCCTCTCAATGCCAACAGCATCCAAGCAGTGGACTCCAGTATATCCTTGCTAACCAATTGTGAGATGGTGTAAGAAATAGCATCAACCTTGCAAAGTGGCAGGTCCAACTCAATGACCTCCTTTCCTGTTAAAAGGTGGAATTCTCTTTCCCTCGCCTCAATCACTTCTATCCACTGGTCTTATTCTATTTAAGCATGACATGACCCAAACAGAACTCAATATTAGCGAGTCGCTACCAAATACAGTTCAACTGCCAGATTTATAGTATCTGAAGTTATGACACATGTGTAAGCTTAGCTGATAATTTTTTGATTCAAGGCGTGATTTGTTTCGCGTTCCACTTCACGCACTCCTCGAAAGTCACTCCTGAGCCTCCAAATACATCTAAAGCGCTGCCAATCGTGAGATCAACCTTGCCACTGCTCAACTTTTTGACCAGCTCCAAGTCATCTAGGTTTCTTCCACCCCCAGCGTATGTCACCGGTATACTACACCATGCGGCGAGCTTTTCCACCAGTTGCTCATCTATGCCTCTCTGCAAGCCTTCATTGTCGGCGGCGTGAATCAAGAATTCGGAGCAGTATGGTTCGAGAAATTTGATAGTGTCTGTGCAAAGGTTAGAAAGACATCTTACGACCCAAGCCGCCATCCGCATAATCACCTTCTGTTATCTCCATGCTAGTGATTGTCTGCCACTTGTTCATGGCCACAAACCACGTAGTGCCTTTCCTCCGGCAACTGAGATCGATAACAAGCTTTTGCTTGTCACCCCCAAGGGCGGCCAGAACATCATCAAGTCGTTGTTGTGAGAATATACCCTCTGGGAATAGGAAGGACGTAATTATAACCTACTACTTGGATCAGTATTCAAGATATGGCATAAATGTCCTAAACCTACTCGTTCTGCACCCCATCCGATCCATTGTGCAGCATTCTTGTCGGTTATTCCTCCACCAACCTGCAGACCACCCTCCCATTCGGCTAATGCCTCCTTAGCTGCAGCTTCGTTGCCTGGTCCGAGCATTATAACATGGGCACCTCCTAACTCATTTTCTCTGTATAGCTTCGCGAAGTACCCCGCTGGATGTTTCGAAACATAATTTGTCTTCAGATCCGTCGACGCCTCAGTCAGTGTGCCCCCAACAATCTGCTTGACCTGCCCTGAATGCAGGTCTATACAAGGCCGGAATTTAGTCATGATACAGAACTTGTGAAGGTAGAGCTTAGAATTTGATCCAAAGTATATGCTGGTGACGGAGGTGGGGCAAGATCGTGCCAAGATCAAACGAGGCTGACGAGGCTGACAGAAATGTTGTCTATTTCAAATACATCCGTGAGACTAGATATATACTTATAACCATATACACAACAGCCAAATATGGATACAGGAATTAGATAATCACGTTGTATTAGTTTAAAGTAGCCTTTAAGATAACACAGACGATGAGCAAGAAGTTAAGAAGACCAACTTTCAAGGGAAAACTTATGGCTATCTCGAGGTCAACAACAAAGTTCTGAGTCCACAACACAATACAGCAAAGTAGTACAATCACATCAATTGATTTAACTGCTAAGCCAAGAGATGAGAGGTTAGTGAGTCAGAGATTTAACTCTGACAAGTAGGCAATTTATCTCGTGATGTGCTATACCAAACATGGCTATAGATCAAGTCCAGATTGAAAATGCGCGCAGTTGTCTAACTACCTTAAACACCTCAGTCGAATTCCAAATTTGACAGGTGGTATATAAGAACATCAACTCGCCCGCCATCTTCCATTTGTTTAACACTCATTACACACACTCTCGGAAAACTAAGCCCAGTATTACCACCACACATTCGCTGCCTTTGAAAAGGTTCTACTGATCAACACACTCTCAAACTCACTACACAATCTTGAAACAGTGCTTCACAATTTGTAATATCTAGAAGACAGTACCCCAAATAGCCCCGGTCATGTCTTCCTCAGACCACTCCTCCAATAAGATAATCTACCCAACTTCGCTTCATTCATCTGAAATTGATAGCATTAGTACATCAGTCGAGATCCTGAGGGAGCAAATGTTTGACAACTTCGAGACCATGGAAAGTCCGGATTACACACGCAAAGAAGCCGAATATCGAGCCAAAGAGCAGCAAATAAAGAGATTCAATGACAAATTAAGTTGTCTTCTTCATGGATCCGAGGTTGAGCACGAAGAAAATGTTAGTTTCTTATCCCCAGCGCTCCTTGATACAGACAAATACCTCGATATTATCGAGTGGGTCGACGATGTCGTTCTGGATACTATAAAGCATATGAACCAACTAGTCACCGCTACATATGTGCAACTCCAAGAACTCGAAGCAGAGCTAAACAATATTCAATACTGTGGAATGTATCTGCTTGAACGAAAAGATAACCTACTCTCCGGTGCCAGCTTTGAGGAGCTTTTAGATATTCAGGCAAATTGTATCAATGTTCATAAGAGAATATCGCAAATCGAATTGGGCATAAAGATCCAGGAAATGAAGCTTCGCAAGTATCGCGAAGTTACAAAGGGAATTGCACAACAAGCCTATGGTTTAGTTGAATCGCAAGAAAACTTATACAGTTCTTAAAAAAAACACCCCAGTTCATCCGGAACGAAATTGGACGTCCTTATTACTATGATCTCGGTTGAATTTGCTCCAGAATTACAGGATGCTTTCCTGCATTCGCCTTCCGTCTATCGATCCGACGGTTTACATGGGCACACAAGAGTATTGATGTGAGTTTGGATACAAACACGGTTAAGAAAGTTTAGAAATTGTAGGATCGGAAATAAGGATGCTTGATAGCAAGTGTGTTTGCGTGTCGATTGAACCAGAATAGAAAACAACATAAAAACAACATAATGTCTTCTCTAATGCCTGATAATAAACTGATGTCTTTGATATGCTAACTAACTATGTTTTCCATAATCTACATGTCTTTCCGGTCTCCCACACTGATTTGATACACATGACTTTGAAGGGTGATGGCTGTCAAAAAGGTACGGGAAAGTTGGGGCGAGAAAGCTTGCAGGGAGAGTAATCGAAACAAATTGGTAATCACTATTTAAACTGACATGGTTTAATTCAGATTCCTTTTAGGCACCGAAAAAATATCGTAGAGATGACTTCTTCTTGATTGATCACTTATCCATGCTCACCGGCCTCAGTACGTTGTTATTTGACATGGTTTTCCGGTGTTGCCAAGTAAGTTGGAAAGGGGCTTTAGCGAGATATGCTTGAAGTACATGAGCATTATCTGCAGTCGTTTAGACCTCGGTTTTGCCTGGCGTATCTTGTCATACGATGTGTTGAAGTATATACATACAATAATTCAAGTCCTGTTTTGATATAATATGAACGCACTTCGCTAACTATCCTTGATGAATAGATGAAGATCTTTACTATTTCTTTCTTCTTTCTCTTTTTTGAAATCATTATCTACGGGACTGTGTTCATCGAAAAATCCTAAGTCATAGCTGCGAAACTTAAAAAATGGTCGATCTCCTAGTGAAGTAGAATATGAGCTGTTATGAGATCAGGGTCTATAAGGGCATCTTTCCCCGCTAATTTCCAACCTACGGAGAGCAAACTTTAGCAGTAAAGATTCCTACTTTGCTTGATTTATATAGATTCCTGTATTTTCTTCAGTGCATATTAATGAATGAACGACGTTGTGAAAGATATCATAGAAGAATAAGGCTGACACTCTCTTTCCCTCCACGGCCAGCCTTGCATTGGAACCTCGGCTATCGCGAAACATTATCACAGAGCATCATACACTTTCACATCTCAATCCAGAAACACCCATCAGCACATTACAATGGCTACGAAACACATAGAGGCCCTTACATTAGAAGGTGCCAAGATAGCCATTGCGGCATCGGAAAAGAAGGCGAAGGAGATCGGGGTCGACATGAACATTGCTGTAGTCGATGCCTCTACCCATCTACTCCATTTCAGCCGCATGTCAAATGCCAAAATCACCAGTATATCGATAGCGATGGACAAAGCCTTTACGGCTGCGGGACACAAAGTAGGGACACATTTATACAAGGATGCGGTATGGCCTGGAGGAGTGGCATACGGGCTGGGGAATAGCAATGGCGGAAGGTTTACCACATTCGGAGGAGGGTTGCCAATCCGGAACGCGAAAGGGGAGGTGGTCGGAGGTATTGGTGCTAGTACTGGAACGCCGGCCCAAGATCAACAGGTTGTACAGGCAGGCGTTGACGCCTTGGACAAGATTTTGAGACCAGGCGTGGGTGGACCGAAAGCTAAGCTTTAAATAATATAAAAGATCAAAAAAACCCCGGGTACTCCTTGCTCTCAGTCAACTTTTCTTCTAATGCCTTTTCAGCTCTTCGTCAGCTAGCGGTGGTAATCAAGCGGCCATAGGTCCTCTCGAAGATTGGTTTGCTATTGTTCATGTTTGCTGAAATGGTCTAGCTACATGCTACAACGTGATCTTCAACCACTATTACGAGAAGCCTATCCTGGCGGAAGAAAGAAGAGGAAGAGCTACAGCTGGAAATGCTACCAAGTCGTGAATGAAAAAGGAGACACTACGGTCCAAAAACCTACTTTTCAAACTCAAGAATTCTCAACCCATAGGAAGCAACTTCAGAGAGAAGAATCAACTCTACAGACAACATCGAATACAAAAGCAGATCAACTACGGTATTGACCAATCCCATGGTAGTATGGAGAATTCAGCTTTATTAAATCGACAGTCAAGTGGTAATGGTATAGGACTTTATGATTACACGTGATTGGAAGTGGCTTTACGCCGTGCAACCATTGAGAGCCTCAAGCTACCTCCCACCATTTATGGTCTCTATTTTTTTAAAAAGTTGCGTGCCACTGCGTCTGACAACCCCTCTCTTAGACCACCTGCTTGGGCTAGCAACCAGTGGTTGTCGCCTATCCTGAAAACTAGCTCAAAAGGCATCGATTTATCGCTGCAAAGAAAGATAAGATCGACCTCATCCACGCAAGTCTTCGATACCAGTAGGAGCAGTATGGACTTACAAGATAATGAAGAATCTATAGAAGAACTACGCTGCAAGTTGAAAGAGATCGAGGATGACTATGCAAATCTGGACTTCTTCGCCCAGCAGATTCGGAAGGAGAGGAATGACTTTCAAGCACGTGTAAACCTGCTTGAAGCAAGCCAACAGCCTCGAAATGAGAAATGTGAAGTAAGGGCAAAGGCAGTCTTAGCAGGCTTCGCTGTGTATTATTGCTATTGTTCATTGCTAACATGGAAGAGTGAGCTAGGAGCCGGAGGAACAAATTAAAAGGTTGGCATGTCGAGTCCAACAGCTAGAAGAAGAAGTTTCGGCAAAGGAAAAAGCAGCCTGGGATTCTCATGCACTTATTCAAACTCTAGAGAGCAGGGTCAGGGATCTTGAGTTTGAGATCGCGGAGAAGAAGCCTTTGTACGAGGTCGGTGTTTCCGTGCGAGCGAGATACCTCGACAAAGCCAAATTTGTCGTGCTCACGCCAAAAGAACGTAGAGGAAAACCAAACCAAAATCAAAACCTCAAAGTGGCCGGAGACTCGGCTGCTCATAACGCGATTGTAAGAAACCGCCCGTTCCTATGGCTTTGTATGAAAGTCATCAGGGTGTGTAATGTCTTCTGGCAGGCACACTTACGAAGACCTGCGCACCTACAAGAAACCTCACTAACAAACATTCCTCTTTTACAGGGATCCACCGACCGACTTCTCTTCAACGAAGGGGTATTACCGGCATCAGAGTACGCACCCCACCGCATGTCCCCCTTTTTCCCCCTCCCACACACATCTATCCACCTTCCTGCTTCTTCCTTCCCTTCTGCCTTTCTAACCTCTTCCCCTCTCCAAAACAGCCAAGCTCGCCTCCTCCCCATCTTCACCAAGCTATACACGCTCCCGCCCACGGCGCACGCGCAGCTGTCCGAAAAGATGCAGCGCGTGCTCGACCACGAGGGCACGATCCGCACGCTGCTCGTGCTCAACACCGCGCTGCGGCCGCTCGCCGAGCGCGAGACGGCCATGGTCGACATCGCGTACATCCGCAGCCGCCACGCGCTGCTCGAGCGCGCGGAGTTTGAGCGCTGCGCCGACGTCGAGCGCAGGCTGGCGCGCGTCGGCGAGATGACGGAGCGCATCGTGGGGATGGATCACAAGCGGACCGCCGCGGCCGAGCAGCCGGAGCGGGCGGGCGTGGGAGAGGCGTGGTGAAGAAATGCGGTTTGAAGAAGAGTTGGGTGTGTTTTGGACAGAGCGGCCTTTTCGATCGGGGGGGAGAGGTAGATTTGCTGGGTTTGTGGATGGGTCGTGTGTTGAGAGGTGGGCGTGTGTAGATATAGATTGCTCTTTTGGGAGTAGGCTCGTCCATGTCCGAATATATGACTGGGTGCGACATGTAGGAAGGAAGTACTAGCAGGGTAGTTGAGTATGTAGAAGATTGTCTCAAGATACACTTATCGTGATCATAAATATGAGTGATAGTAAATGTCGCAAGGCGTGAGATGAAGCAGGAATATAACATAAGAGATCTCGAAGCTGAAAATTGTAGCCCCATCAGCCAGATGTACACAGGTGAGAAAGCAGAGAGTTAATCAGAGAAATGCGTGTCATGTAAAACTTGTATTGATAGAACAGAAGCCCCTTAGAACAGAAGACGGTAGAACTCGCGTAAAGAGCTGTGAGGAATGGAAATAACAAGAACACGAAAAGAGATGTACAAAAGACACAAAGGTATGCGGGTATAATGCATTTCATAAAGAATCTATAAGTATAAAGTGGTCCTTCAATTCCTTCGTCTTTCTTCCACTGAACTTCGTCCACAACAGGCGGCTCCCTGGGCCCCATGAAAAATTCCACACCAAATAGAAACCACACAGAAAACTCGAGCACCGATTTTGTTTGTACAGTAATCCTCTATCCTCCTTCCGTCACCAGCTTCCGTTGTACTACATTATAGTACTTCGTACCACCAAGCAAACGCCTGGCTGCCTCTTCCGTGGCGTCACATGCTCAACCCCTCCTTGGGGAGCACGCTGATCCAATATCTCCTTCTACAAAAAGCCCTAATCCAAGAAAACACAAGAAACCAGCCTTCATAAAAGTCATCCATCCTAATCCAGCCCCCAGAAAGTAGCCATCCGTCTTCAAAAAATGTGACATAGAAAATCTCTCCCCAACAGTAAAAAAATCGCAAGGCTATGCATCAATAAACGGTTCATATACAAAGTAGTAAGAAGTTGACAAAAAGATGCCTGGTATCCAAGGATGAGTGCAATCATATCTGCTGTTGCATCATCTGGTGGTTACCGATCAACTGACTAGGAGCCATTGACATGGGTTGATGGAAGGACATGCTGGTTGGGAGGTATCCGTTCTCGGAGTTTGGGGATGCTTCTTCGAGAGGTCCGAGATGATCTTCGCCTTCGTAGTCTTCTTCTTCACCGCTGTAGTTGCCGTAGGGGCCTTCGGAGCCGTCGCTTCTATCGTGGGTTCGACGATGTCTGTAATTCGACAGTTAGTAATGGTCCTTAAATCTTCTTTCTTCTTCTTCTTCTTCTTCTTCTTCTTCTCTGTGGTTCTGGATGCTTTGGGATTTAAGAATGTACACTTGACATACTGAGCTAGGTTGTCTGAGCGGGAGAAAGCTTTGTTACAATGAGGGCATATGTAGGGTCTCTCTTGGGTATGTGTTCTCACGTGTCTGGGGGCACACCATGTCAGCGGCCTGAAGTAGCCGGTGTAATGAAAAATATAACCATACCTTTTAAGATGCTCTAAACGCTTGAAGAGACGGCCACATGTGGGTATTGGGCAGGAGTGGGATTTTTGGGGGTAAGGACCGAGCTCCATCATGGTAGCGCTACGAGCCCTGCGTACTACGCCGTTGGGTCCTTGCATATGCCGGCGTTCTGGGGAGTGTGTGGAGTGGTGGATGCTGTCAGTGACCTCCTCTGACAGCTGGCTGAAGTCCTGTTGGAGGGCCATTGGGTTCATCGCCGGGCTGTCTTCGACAGTGGACAAGGGGGTTCCATGTCTCGACATTTCGAGGAGCTCCTTGTGATGTTGAGACATTTGGTGGATTTGGTTGCTGTAGCTGAGTCCAGGAGGGGAGTTGTCGCCAGATTCATCACCCTCGGCAACAGGACCAACCGACACCGAAACAGACCTTCTCAAGTCTGATGGTCGGTGTGCAGCGTGTTGTTGAGCACCGTGGTTAGCGGCGCTGGCAGCCACAATTGCAGCAACTCCGGGTGGGATGGATGAACGACGTCTTCTTTGCTTGTATGTTGGAGAACCTTCAATCACAGAGTAGACGTTGTTCGCGCCATATCCGCGGGTAGCATTGGAGAATTGCGGGCCAGAGAGGTTGGAAGGTGGGAGCTGCATCATTCCGTGCATGCCGTTGACACCACCCATGTGGTCTGGGATAGCAGTGTACAGACCGGTCTCTTCGTTGGCAATGTAGGCAGGCTCAGCACCCATACCAAGAGCTTGCTGCGGTGGAGTGATAGGCTCGAAAGAAATGCCACGGTTGCTATACTCTTCACCGTAGTGTGAGGAAACAAACGAAGGGGCGGGTGAGTACTCGAGACCGTATGCAGGCATGGAAGCATGTCGCTGGTGTGTTTGTGTGATTGGGACACCATTTTGATTGTATTGAACACGGCCAAAATCTGGCTCCCTCTTCATGACCACTTGTTGTGCCATCGGTGGGCCGTTCATCGCCATTTGGTGGTATGCCATGTTATCCATTTCTTGTGGCATCGGTGCCATGGTCTGTGGGATCATTTGAGGTGGGGGCATGGAATCGATTGCTCGCATGACGGGAGAGGTTGATTGGGATTGAGATTGGGTGTATGAGGGTTGTTGTGCGGAGAAGGAGGAGGAGTTGGCCTGTTGAGCCTTGGTGAGTTGCTCAAAGAGCGACTGGGAAGAATCAAACTCGAACGACAGCGCGGGTTCGCTGACCGCCATGGTGGTGGCCTCCTGTCCCATCTTCTCCCTCTTCAGGTCGCGCTCAAGCGCGTCGAGGAAGAGTCTGTCATGTGGTACGCTGTACCAGTAGAAGACCTTTTGCTTCTTTTGTGTTCGAATGCAATTGTTCTTGTAGAGGAAATCCAGGAAACCCGACTTGGGCTCCTCGAGGGAGGCATCGGTACCCGACTTCAAATTCCTGAGATCCGAAAAGATACCCTCTTCGAACTTCTTGGAGTTTTTGACCGGGCGTCCAAACGCTTGAAATCTGAATGAAAGGCAGCGAACAATGTCGGTGCCGGAGATGTGAAAGAGATTGTTCCTGTCTTTGTCAACACCAACCTCAAGCAACGAGCGCACGCAACAACAACATACCATAATACGCAGGAAACATATTCGCCGGTCGGTAAAAGAAATCTTCGAATGTATTGATCGGGGGTCCAGTCGACGGGAGCAGATATTAAAAAGTATTTGACTGCGCGAGGGTTAGCACATGGTCGTGCACGCAGCAGCAGCAGCAGATTGTTTGGCGCAACTCACGATTGTCAACTTGTTGAAGAGCGACTTGGGCATCTTGCGGGAGGCTCTGTTGTGCCTCGCTGCTTAGCATGAAGGTTTCCGGCTTCTGTGGAGGTGCCATCGTTGCATGATGCTGTGAATACATCATATGCGCCATTCAATTGACCTCAGTCAAGTCGATGAAACGCCGACGAGAGATCGAGGGAACAATAGACGTGACAGTACTCCGACAAGATCACGATGTGTGAAGTGAATTAGCGACGTCGATGAAGCAGTAGTGGCTCGAGATGGATGAAATAGGGTGGTGAAGCGAGGGTTAACGGTCGTGGTGTGTCTCGATGCTTAGAGGGAGCCTGCTCCGATCAAAAATGCAGATATGGAACGGGTATTGTACGAGGAGTTTCGAGGCCAGCTAAAACTCGACTCGGGGCGGGGGGAAAAGGTATATGTGAGGAGACCGACTCGACGGACTTCTCGATGATATTAAATGGTGAAAAGAGGCAAGGCTCGTTGTGGGTGGGGAATTCGTTAAAGAAGACGAGTTGAAGAAAGGCTTCGTCCGGAAGAAGAGCACAGGCTGAATTGTTCTTTTGATGACGCCTGGGAGTATTGCAATGGGCGAATACCTGTAGATGCTGGGCGGGCGGAGAGAGAGGGAGGGGGGGGTTGAAGGTGAAGCTTTCGAGGAACGAACCTGCGACAAGAAAGAGAGTGTGGTTGATGAAATCTCAGGAGTGTTTGAAGATGGGCGGAAGCAGGAGATTAAGAACGAGGAGAGGTTGAAAGGTGAAAGCGGGAGC
>Ga0247810_10000227_pt1 | contig 84127 bp, 81 predicted proteins | sample UWRJL119311C1_FD_179918 | JGI IMG/M metagenome (GOLD analysis project Ga0247810, IMG submission 179918) | Plant litter microbial communities from Arlington Agricultural Research Station in Wisconsin, United States - UWRJ-L119-311C-1 | ecosystem: Environmental > Terrestrial > Plant litter >...
GCGCCTTGTCGGGGTCGTACTCGTAGCTCCCCGTCTCGGCGGCGCCGGTGAGCCGCTGCGGCACGACGCCGGTGGCCTCGACCACCGATCCGACGAGCACGTCGTCGACCAGTGCCGAGCCGTCGATGGCGTAGCTCAGCGCGCGGCGCACCTCGGGGTTGGCGAGCGGATGCCCGGCCGGCTTCCGGAAGTTGTAGAAGAGCTGGTTGATGCGCACACCGTCGATGGTCTCGATGCTCACACCGGGCAGGCCCTTGAGCTGGTCCACCGCGTCGGGCGAGATGGTGTCGATGACGTCGACCTCGCCGCTGCGCAGCGAGACCACCCGGCTCGACTCCTCGGGAAGGAAGCGCACCTGGATGTTCTGCACCTCGGGAGCCTCGCCCCAGTAGTTCTTGTTGCGGGCCAGCACGTAGTTGCCCGTGCCCCGGTTCGCGGATGCGACGACGTAGGGACCGGAGCCGACACCGTCCTGCAGCTCCTCGTTCTTGTTCGCCGCGGCCGGGGTGATGAGGATGTTGGCCATGAGGTAGTCGAGGATCGGCAGCGGCTTCTCGGTGCGCAGCAGGAAGCTGTGCTCGTCGAGCGGCACCACGACCGGCCACTCGGGGAAGAAGCCGGCCAGGAACGACCCGGCCGTGGTGCGGTACATCTCGAGGGCGACCGCGACGTCCTCGACAGCGACGGGCGCGCCGTCGGAGTAGCGCGCCTCCGGGCGGATGGCGACCGTCCACTCCGTGGGCGAGGTGAGCTCGAAGCGCTCCGCGAGCACGAGCTCCGGTGTGAGCTCGGTGCCGATGCGGGTGAGGCCTTGGCGGACGGCCCGCTGCACGGTGACGGCGGCGTCGAACTGGTTCAGCTTGTTGTCGAGGCTGACGAGCGAGCGGTTGAGCGCGATGGTGAGGGTGCCCGGACCCGGCAGCCCGGTGGGGGTCGCGCAGCCGGTGAGAGTGGCGAGTGCGGTAACGCCGGCCGCGGCCGTCGCCCACTTGAGGAGAGTTCGACGCGAGAGCCCGGAGGTGCTCGACGCGAGTCTGTCGTAGGCAGCAGAGGCCGCTGAGGTCTCGAATGCGGTCATCATTGACCTTCCGGTTAGGAGGGGATCATCGCGGCTCCGGATAGCCGAGTCGCGATGCGCTGTTGACGAGATTGCCACAGTTGCGCGTTTCACGCAAGCAATGCGCGCGTTTTGCGCAAGTCGTGGCATCCGCTCATAAAAATAAGCGGATGCGTGCGCAAACTACGCAGGACACCCCTACGATGAGAGCCATGTCAGTTCGCGAGTCAGAGGTCCGGCGCACAGAGATCGTGCGCCTCGCCACCCAGAGCGGACTCGCGAGCGTCGAGGATCTCTCGAGCGGCTTCGGCGTCTCGGCCTCTACGATCCGCCGGGACCTCGCCCAGCTCGAGCAGGCCGGCCGACTGGCGCGCACCTACGGAGGCGCGATCGCCACGGGCGCGCACCCCGAGTCCACACTGCGCGAACGGGTCGGCGAGGCCTACGAGGCGAAGCACGCGATCGCGCGTGTGGCCGCGGGCGAGGTGCAGGCCGGCGAGACCGTGCTGCTCGACGCCGGCTCCACCGTCGGCGCGCTCGCCCACGAGCTGCGGGGCGTGCGCGACCTCACCGTGGTGACCACCAGCCTCACCGTGATCGCGGAGCTCGCCGGCAGCGCGGTCACCGTGGTGTGCCTGGGCGGAACACTGCGCCCCCTCAGCCAGGCGTTCATCGGCCCGCTCGCCGAGGCCGCCCTCGAGCGCCTGAGCTTCGACCGCATCTTCCTCGGGGCCGACGGGGTCTCGGCGTCCGACGGGATCTGCGAGGCCGAGCTCGAGCAGACCCGGCTCAAAGAGCTGATGGCGCGCCGCTCGGGTCGCGTCTACGTTCTGGCGCACGCCGAGAAGCTCGAACGCCGCCCCTTCCATGCCTGGGCGAAACTCCCGGAGCACTACACGCTGGTCTCCGACGACGACGCCGATCCGGCTGCGGTCGCGGGCTTCGTGGCCGCGGGCGTCGACGTGCGGCTCGCGCCGTCCGGCGACTGAGCGCGAGAAGCGGCGAGCAGGCGGATCAGAGCGCGGGCAGCTTGGCGAGGGCGGAATCTGCGTTCGCCTCGCTCACGCCGAGCCTGTCGACGAGGAGCGCACGTGCGGGCCCCCGATCGCCCTTCCGCAGCGACTGGTAGGCGGCGTCCGCTTCTCCTGCGAGTTCCGGGGTGGGCCGTTTCGTCACGCCGAGCTGGTCGGCCAGCTCCTGGGCCGTGACCGTGCCGTAGGCCTCCCGGATCGTCGCGGGGAGGCGGTAGCCGCCAAGGGGTCCGAGGTCCATGCGAGTCCTTCCGATCGGGGGTGACACGCTCACGGTACAACCGTGCCCGCGCTCGGGTACGGGGTCGACAGCCGGTCTCCGGTGAACTAGGAGTGCCGTCGGCCAGGTTCGGGAGGTTGACGGCAACGGAGGAACTGGCAGGATTCCCCTGTGACCGATCACCGCAGAATGCTGCTCGACACCGCCTCGCTGTACTTCCGCGCCTTCCACGGTGTGCCGGACACCGTGAGGTCGCCCGACGGCACACCCGTTAACGCGGTGCGCGGGCTGCTCGACATGATCGCGCGGCTCGTCGGCGAGTTCGCGCCGACCGATCTCGTCGCCTGCTGGGACGACGACTGGCGCCCGCAGTGGCGGGTCGACCTGATCCCGTCGTACAAGGCGCACCGCGTCGCCAGCACCTCCGCCTCCGGCTCGGTCGAGACCGTGCCGGATCTGCTCGAGGCGCAGGTGCCGATCATCCGCGAGGTCCTGACCCGGCTCGGCATCCCCGTCGTCGGGGCCGCCGGCTACGAGGCCGACGACGTCATCGGCACCCTGGCCAGCCGCGCGAGGATCCCGGTGGACATCATCACCGGAGACCGCGACCTGTTCCAACTCGTCGACGATGCCCGCTCGGTGAGGGTGGTCTACACGGGTCGCGGCATGTCGAACCTCGAACTGCTGACACAGGCCGCAGTCGAGAAGAAGTACGGGGTCACCCCGCAGCAGTACGTCGACTTCGCGGTTCTCCGGGGCGATCCCTCCGACGGCCTTCCCGGTGTGGCGGGCGTCGGGGAGAAGACCGCTGTCGTACTCCTGACCAGCTTCGGCAGCCTCGCCGGCATCATCGCGGCCGCCGACGACCCGGACTCCCCGATCGGCGCAGCCGTGCGCACGAGACTGACCGCCGCACGCGACTACCTGGCCGTGGCGCCGACGGTGGTCGAGGTCGCACGCACCCTCGACCTCGGCGAGCACGACGGCCGCATCACGGCGATCACCCCGCAGCGGGCGGCCGCGCTCGACGAGCTCGACGAGACCTGGGGCCTCGGCTCGCCGCTGAAACGTGCGAGGAAGGCACTGGCCACCGCGAGCGGATAGTGCGAACCCTGCTTCGCCGGAGCACGAGAACGAGCTAGAGACGGATTCAGCGTGCCAGCGACGCGAGTTCGGCGCGCGACCGTGCTCCGGCCTTGCGCAGGAGGTTCGAGACATGGAATTTCACCGTGTTCTCGCTGATGCCGAGCTTGGTCGCGATGTCACGGTTGCGAGCACCCGCGGCAACCAGTCGCAGCACCTCGCGTTCCCGCGGGCTCAAGGGGACGGCATCGAGCAGCTGGTCGGGCTCGGCGGGTGGGTCCAGGGGAAGACTGACCGACAATTCGGAACCCCAGCCGGGAGTGGACGCGACACGGAGCTCCCCGTCGAGTGCGGAGACACGCTCGGCGATCGGCCGCAGCGAGTCGTCCCGCGCGGTCAGCTCGCCGTCGCCGTCGTCCCTGATGCCGATCAGCAGATTGAGCCCGTCGCAGTCCCATTGGATTCGCACGCGGCGGCTGACGCCCGTATCGACGAACGCGAGCACCGCACTCCGGACGATCGCTCGAGCCGCGTGGGCGACTTCACCCGGGAGTGCGCGGCCGGTGGCGGGAGGCTCGACGAACTGCACGTCGAGGTCGCCGAAGCGGACGAGCGGTCGCAGATCGTTCCGGAGACGTCCGAATGCGCCGGCGACCGGCTCCAGCATGGCGTTACGCTGCCCGTCTGTCGCCATCCGGCTGTCGACGAGGGAGGCGGCAGCGACATCGATCGCCACCGTGCGCGCACCGCGGTCGTCCAGGCGATCCGAGCGGAGGATCGCCAGCAGCGATTCCAGTGTCACCGCGTGCCGGTCCGCCTGCTCGGCCACCGTCCTGGCGTGCTCGAGCAGCAGTTCGCGGGTCCCCGGGGTCTCGGGATCGATGAGAGTCATGTCCCTACCCTACCCACCGGAGGGGACTACCCGAATGGGTAGGCAGAACTGCTCTACCCGGTGGCGGAACTCGTGTGGTGCGGCATTCACACTGGAGTAATGACCGAGCGCAGCGACACCCCCAGCACCTCTCTTCGACTGATCGCCAAGGAACTCGACGCGCTCCTCGTGACCATCGACGACGACGAGCTCGAACACCTCGCCGACCTGGTCGGCACGGCAGAGCGGGTCTTCGTGCATGGTGCTGGCCGGTCCGGCCTCGCCCTGCGCATGACCGCGATGCGCCTCATGCACCTCGGGCTCACCGCGCACGTCGTGGGCGAAGTCACCACTCCCGCTATCGGATCACGCGACGTGCTCCTGGTTGCGAGCGGTTCCGGAACGACCTCCGGAATCGTCGCGGCCGCGACGACCGCGGACTCGGTCGGAGCACGCATCGCGGCGATCACCACGGCACGCGTCTCCCCCCTTGCCGCTCTGGCCGACGCCGTGGTGATCGTGCCGGCGGCGGCGAAGCTCGACCGTTCGGGAACCGCGTCCGAGCAGTACGCCGGCAGCCTCTTCGAGCAGGCCGTCGAGCTGATCGGCGATGCCGTATTCCACTCCCTGTGGAAGCGCTCCGGGCAGTCGGCCGACGACCTCTGGCCCCGCCACGCCAACATCGAGTAGTCCCCCACGACCACCCTTGACTCCCATCACCACCCAACACAAAGGAACACAATGAAACTGCAGTTCGCCATGGACACCCTCACCACCGAGGCCGCCCTCGAACTCGCTGCTGCGGCAGCGCCCCACGTCGACATCCTCGAGCTCGGTACCCCCCTGATCAAGGCTGCCGGACTGTCCGCCATCACCGCGATCAAGGCTGCCCACCCGGACAAGATCGTCTTCGCCGACCTCAAGACGATGGACGCCGGCGAGCTCGAAGCCGACATCGCGTTCGCCGCTGGCGCCGACCTCGTCACCGTCCTCGGCGTCGCCGGAGACAGCACCATCGTGGGCGCAGTCAAGGCCGCCACGAAGCACGGCAAGGGCATCGTGGTCGACCTGATCGGCGTCGCCGACAAGGCCGCCCGCGCCAAGGAGGTCGTTGCGCTCGGCGCCCAGTTCGTCGAGATGCACGCCGGTCTCGACGAGCAGGCCGAAGAGGGCTTCACCTTCGACACCCTCCTCACCGACGGCAAGAACTCCGGCGTCGCGTTCTCCGTCGCCGGCGGCGTGAGCACGTCGACCATCGAAGCAGTTCAGGAGTCGGGCGCGGAGGTCGCCGTCGCCGGTGGCGCCATCTACGGCGCCCCCGACGTCGGAGCCGCCGCAGCCGCTCTGCGCGCCGCAATCAAGTAGCCCCGTCGGCGGCCCCGGTCTCGAACCTGAATGCTCGACCGGGACCACGACGAGCACCGCCACATCGCGTCACTCCCGGAGTTCTTCAGTGCTCGGGACGATGCAGAAAGGGCCGGGCGGACACGCCCGGCCCTCTCCTCGTCGTCTGTCAGAACACGACCACCGGCTTGAAGTTCCACCCCTCGACGAGTGAGAAACCGATCTCGACGTCCCGTGTGGTGACGGTGTGGGTTGCCCCCGGTTCCCGCGCCAGCTCGAGACGACTGCTGTGGACGTCCACGGCGATCACCGTCTCGCCGGCGGCGACCCGGCCCGCCATGATCGCGCCCGAGCCACGCGACGATGTTCAGGGGCATATCCGAGTCGATCTTGACGACACTTCCTCGACGACGTTCGCGTACGTCGCCGCCGAGCGCGAAGGCCGCGTCGACATCGTGGGTGACGAACACGATGGTCGTGCCCAGTTCGCCGTGGAGGCGTCGCGCTTCATCCTGCAGTCCGCGCCTGACGATCGGGTCGACGGCCGCCGCTACGGCCGACCATGCGGTTGATCATGCTCTGCAGGGTCGTCGTGCCCGTGCCGGGTGAGCACGACGAGTTTGCCGCCCGCGTTGCCGCGCTCCATGTCGGTATGCGCCTGCTGGATCTCGTCCATGCGGTAGACGCGCCCGATCGGCACGCGGGCATGGCCGGCCGCCACGGCGTCGAGGAATCCCTGCAGCTCGGCCGAGGTCAGGTCGGAGGCCTCCCCGGAGTACGCGGTGAGGCGCACGCCGTTCGGCAGCCAGTCCATCGGGTAGAACTCCGGGATGGTCCACTGGTCGGAGAGCATCCCGGTGAAGCAGACGGTTCCGCCGGCGCGCACGGCGCGCAGGGTGTCTCGCATCACGTTGACTCCGACGAGCTCCACCGCGCCGTCGACTCCCCCCGGCACGATCTCGCGCGCCTGAGCCGCGACGTCGCCGTCGTCGATGATCACATGGTCGACGCCGGCGTCCTCCAGCAGTCTGCGGCTCGCGGGGTTGCGGGTTGTCGAGAGAACCGTCATCCCGCGCAATGAGGCGAGCGTCGCGAGTGCGAGGCCGATCGACGATGTGCCTCCACGAATCAGCAGGCTCTGGCCGTCCACGGCCTCGAGCCCCACGCGCAGGGAGCCTGCGGCGGTCTGCAGCATCTCGGGCACGGCTCCCAGCACGTCCCAGGCGAGGTCGCTGGTGAACGGCACGACGATGCTCGACGGTACTGTCACGTACTCCGCGTAGCCGCCGTCGAAGGTCCGCCCCATGCCGCCCATCATCGCGGCGACCCTGGTGCCGACCGGGAATTCTCCGCCCGGGGCCTCGGCGATCGTGCCGACGGCCTCGATCCCCGGTATGCGGGGGAACGAGCCGGTGGATGCCACTCCGGAGCGGAAATGGAACTCGGAGCGGTTCAGCCCGAACGCCTCCACGCGGATGAGAACCCACCCGGGTGCCGGCGTGGGAACCGGCACATCGCGGAGCGTCAGCACCTCGGGCCCACCGGGGTGCTCGACGACGACCGCCCGCATCATGGCGCTCATTTCGCGACCCGCTCACTCGCGGCGGTGCGGAGAGAGGCGAGCTCGCCGCGGAGGCGATCGGCCCCCTCCCCCGGGAGCACGTCGCCGAGGACTCGAAGCAGATGCGCCTCGGATACGGTGGCCGCCGTATCCAGCGCGATCGCCCCACTGTCGCTGAGCGAGACGAAGGACGATCGGCGATCGCCGGGATTGGCCGAGCGGACCGCGAGGCCGTCCCGCTCCAATCGGTCGACCAGCTTGCTGGTCGCTCCCACGGTGATCGACATAGCGCGGGAGATATCCTGCACGCGGGCGCCCCCGTCGATCCCGCGGATTGCGGCGAGCGCCTGGAACTGCGGCAGGGAGATGCCCGCCGACTCGTTGAGCTGCGCGTCGAGCCCGTTCCAGAGCTCGATCTCCGCACGGACCAGCTCGGTGAACATGTCGGTGAAACGCATGGTGGCTCCTCAATCCCTTTCGTGGTCGCGAGCGGTCCGCGATGCATTGCCAGGTCCAATCGCATCCGCCGCAGATATATTCCCGAGAATATATATCGCGCGGGCCGCGATCGACCGGCCGAGCGCATCCGCACGCCGGCCTCCGCATCGGCAGCCCTGGCACGATAGCGGCTCCCGCGCCGCCGATAGCCGCGACCACAACGGCGGCAGCCTCGCCGGGTAACGTCGAGACCATGACGACACCGCGCATCGCCTTTCTCGACGTGGACGGCACCATCATCGACTCGGGCGAGCGGATCGCGCCCTCGACGATCGAAGCGGTGCGGACCGCCCGGCGCAACGGCCACCTCGTCTATCTCAGCACCGGACGAACGGAGTCCGAGGTCTACCCGGCGATCCGCGCCATCGGTTTCGACGGTGCCATCAGCGCCGGAGGCGGATTCGCGTCCATCGGCGCTGAGCTGGTCATCTCCCGCACCATGCCCGAGGAGGCCGTGGAGCGGATGGTCGGCTTCTACGAGCAGTCCGGGTACGACTTCTACCTGCAGTCCTACGGCGAGGTATTCCCGAGCGCCGGCGTGCACGCGCGCTTCGCCCGGCATCTCGACGACGACCTGGTGCGGGGCGGTCGTTCCCGGGAGGATGTGGAACAGCTGACCACCGCGGAGCGGCATCCGCTTCTGAAGGCTTTCGCGAACGTCCGCCCGTTCCCGACGGTGGGCATCGCGAAGTCGGTGTTCCTCGGAAACGACCAGACCGCCTACGACCGCGCGGCGGAGGCCCTCGGCGCCGACTTCCACGTGATCACCGGAACCATCCCCCACCTCGGCGGGGGCAGCGGCGAGGCCACACTCATGGGAGTCAACAAGGGCTCGACCATCCTGCAGCTGCTCGATCGGCTCGGCCTCGACCCCGCCGCCGCCATCGGGATCGGCGACAGCACGAACGACCTGGAGATGCTCGAGGTGTGCGGTGTCGGCATCGCGATGGGCAACGCCGTCGAGGCGGTCAAGGCGCGCGCCGACGAGGTGACCACGTCGGTTCTCGACGACGGGGTCTGGAACGCGTTCCGTCGTCACGGACTGGTCTGAGGCGACCCGCCCGACTCAGCCGATCGCGGCCCGCACCGCCGGCAGCACCTCGGTCGCGAGCAGTTCGATCGAGCGCAGGGTGTCGCGCTGCGAGAGCCCGCCGAGCCCCACCTGCGCGAGGAAGCGCGTGTGGCCGAGGATCTCGTGCTCCCAGAGGATCTTGTCCACGATCTCCGCGGGGCTGCCCGCGAACAGTGCGCCGCGCGCGCTCGACCAGGCGTCGAACGAGTCGCGGTCGAGGCGCCCCGTGCGCGGCATGTTCTGACCGATGTACGAGGAGTAGTGGGGGAAGAAAGTGTTCTTGGCGCCCTGCGAGGTGGCCTCCGTGTAGAAGTGCGACGTCACTCCGATGCGGTTCGGCGCGCGGCCGGCCTCCTCTGCGGATCGCCGGTAGAGCTCCGCATACGGCGCGAACCGGGCCGGATCGCCGAGGATCGCGAAGTACAGCGGCAGTCCGAGCACGCCGGCGCGCACCGCGGACGCGGGCGTTCCTCCGACGGCCAGCCAGATCGGGAGGGTGTCCTGCAGCGGCCTCGGCCAGACGCCGGCGTGCTCCAGCGGAGCGCGCGTCGCACCGCTCCAGGTGACCGGGTTCTCGTCGCGGATGCGCAGCAGGAGCTGCAGCCGCTCGTCGAAGTACTCGTCGTACCGGTCGAGGGACTGTCCGAACAGCGGGAACGACTCGAGGTATGCGCCTCGACCGGCGGTCATCTCCGCGCGGCCGCCGCTGATCAGATCGAGCGTCGCGAAGTCCTCGAACACCCGCACCGGGTCGGCGCTCGAGAGCACCGTGACGGTACTGGTCAAGCGGATGCGCGTCGTCTGCGCCGCGGCCGCCGCGAGAACGACCTGCGGCGACGACACGGCGAAGTCCTCGCGGTGGTGCTCGCCGACGCCGAAGACGTCGAGCCCCGCCGCGTCGGCGACCCGCGCCCACTCGAGCAGGTCGTCCATGCGCCGCCGCGCGTCGATCGGCGCACCGTCCTCCCCGCGGGTCAGCTCGCCGAACGTGAAGACGCCGATCTCGAACGGCTGCGCGGTGCTCATCGTGCGCCGGCCGCGGCGAGGAAGGCGCTGACGTCGTCCACCTCGGCCTGGCCGATGCCGTGCGCGAGTCCGGGGTAGACGCGCTCGACGAGGGAGGAGTGGCCGGGCAGGAAGGCGCTCGTGCGCTCGATCGCGGGCGCGCCGATGACGCGGTCCTCGGCTCCTCGGCCCCAGAAGACGGGTGGGAGCGCGGCGGCGATCGCGTCGTCGCCGGGCTGCGGCGCCCCGAGCACGAATCCGCCGAGCACGACCGTGGCGAGCACGCGCTCCGGACGCGTCCGCAGCAGCTGGCTCGCCATCAGAGCGCCCTGCGAGAATCCGATCGGCACCACGAGGGTGGCCGGGTCGAGGTTCGCGTCTACCCAGTTCCAGATCGCGTCGGTCGCTGCGACGACGGGCGCGGCGTCGGGGTTGCCGGGTGTGGTGATCTCGAACCAGGCAGCTCCGCCGTTGCCGAGCTCGACCGGGGCGCGCAGAGACGCCCACGGGCCCGAGAGTCCGAGCGCCGGGGCGAGCCCGGTCAGATCGCGCTCGTTGGAGCCGAAGCCGTGCAGCAGGAGGGCCACGGCGGAAGCGCCGTGGACGCCCGCTGCCCAGTCGGATGAGCGGGTGTCGCGCAGTGTGGGGATGGTCATGGTCGTGTCGGCTCCGGATTCGCTGCCGCGAAGGGCGTCGGGCGGGCCGAGCGACATCACGACGGGATTAGTTGTAGATACAACTATATCCAGCGCGCCGGATCGTCGCCCGACCTGCGTGATCTCGGGTTAAACGAAAAATGCCCGGCCCCTCTTTTCAGAGGGAGCCGGGCTGTTGTGACCCCAACCGGATTCGAACCGGTGTTACCGCCGTGAGAGGGCAGCGTACTAGGCCGCTATACGATGGGGCCGAAAGCAACTAGATGAGTATGCCATACCGTTTCTGCAGTGCAAAATCGAGAGCGGAATCAGCTCGAAAGAAGGCTCCGCTCGGTCTGGGCGGGCAGTCCGATCGCCGGTCGGTCGGGGCGCTGGGGCGCCACTCCCCCGATCGACTGCAGCCACTCCCAGGTGTCGTCGACCGTCTCCTGCAGCGGGCGGATGCTCAAACCGGCTCCCATGGCCCGGCCCACGTCGCCCTGCTGCAGCGACTCGTAGTCCTCTCCCGGCGGCAACCACAGGGGCAGCTGCGTCCACGGCTCGGCTCCCGCTGCCGCCAGCTCCTCCGGGGAGAACCAGCGCAGCGACGCCTCCGCGCCCGTCGCCGTGATGCACGCGCGCAGCACGTCGTCGAGAGTCGTCGCATCACGCTCGCTGACCGTGTTGACCGGCCCCGTGACATCCGCTTCGAGGGCGAAGCCGGCGAGGTCGCGCGCGTCGATGTACTGCATGCCCGCGTCGATGGGCCCGGGCGCCACGATCTCGCCGCCACGGGCGATGCGGCCGAGCCACCAGGGCAGCCGGCCGATGTTCTCGTACGGCCCGATGATCAGGCCGGGTCGCAGCAGCACGGCGCGGTCGCCGAAGCCCGCGACGGCCCCGAGTTCGCCGCCGGCCTTGGCCCGGGCGTAGTCGTCGAACCCGTCGTCGTCGGCGGATGCCTCCACCAGCGCCGCCGACTCGTCGTCGCCCGCGCGGGCGGCCGCGTACACGGAGCGGCTGGAGATGTACACGTAGCGCTGGGCGCGGTCCGCGAGGAACGCGGCGGACTCGGCGACCACGCGCGGCGCCCACGACCAGGTGTCGATCACGCGGTCCCACTCGCCGTCGCGCAGGGCGTCGAGGCCGCCGGGAGCCGTGCGGTCGCCGAGCAGGGTGGTCACGTCGTCGCGCGCCGCGCGCGTGCCGCGGTTGAGCACCGTGACGTCGTGGCCGCGGGCGAGAGCCTCGTCGACGACGGCCCTCCCCACGAATTCGGTTCCGCCGAGGACCAGCACGCGCGAGTTCGTCATCGCTCCAGATTGGCCTACCCGGCCCCGGCTCGGGAGCGATTTCGCTGCGGGCGTTCACCGCCGACCGTGTCCGACAGGAGGAACGGCGGCTCCCGCCGGCCCGACAGGAGAAGTCGCGTCCCGCGAGAAGCGCCCTCCTGTCGAGCACCCGCGCCGACCGTTGACCGCCGCACGCCCCGCTCCTACTCTGGGTGCCGTCGGAGGGAACCAGCATGGGCCGGGTCATCACGTCGGCGACGATGTCGCTCGACGGCTTCATCGCGTACAACGACCACACGGTGGGCCCGTTGTTCGACTGGTACGACGCCGGCGACGTGGAAATCGCCAACGCCGGCGAGACGCCCTCCTTCACCATGGACGCGGCGAGCGCCGACTACTGGCGCGAGCTGGTCGCCTCGATCGGCGTGCTCGTGGTGGGCCGGCGCCTCTTCGACGTGACCGACGGCTGGAAGGGCGTGCACCCCTTCGATGTGCCGATCGTGGTCGTGACGCACGAGCCGCCCACCGGGTGGTCGTATCCGGGGTCGGAGAACTTCCATTTCGTGACGGACGGGGTCGGGGCGGCCGTCGCCCTGGCCCGTGACCTCGCCGGCGACCGCGACGTGTGCCTCGCCGCCGGATTCATCGCGCGCCAGGCGCTCGAGGCGGGACTGCTCGACGAGGTGGCCGTCGACCTGGTGCCCGTCGTGCTCGGCACCGGGCGCCCGTACTTCGGCGAGTTCGGCGACGGCGCGACACGGCTGCTCGGCGACCCCACGGTGGTGGTGCGCGGCACGCGGGCGACGCACCTGCGCTTCCCGGTGCTGCGCTGACCGGGCCGCATTCACAACTCAGGCACGATCGCGCGGCCCGCGCGCGGAGGCGGTAATCGGCGCGGGCGTCCCACGCCGCGGCGCGCGAACTGCCTGAGTTGCGAGGGCCCCGCGCCTACCAGCCCAGCGCGCCTACCAGCCCAGCGCGAAGACGATGTCGTCGCCCAGCGCATCCGCCGTCGCCTGGTCGAGATCGGGGCGCCGCTCGAGCCCGGCGCTCAGCGCCGTGCGCTGGGAGCCGACGTTGCCCTCCTTCGTGTACGCGATGAGCGGATGCGCCGAGTGCTCCGCGCGCCAGAGATCGACGGCGGCCGTCGCCGCCTCGGTCGCATAGCCCCTGCCCCACGCCCGCGGCGTGAAGCGGTAGGCCAGGTTGAGCACCGTGCGGTCGTTCCAGGTGGAGAAGCGGATGCCGGAGAAGCCGATCACGCCGGTCTCATCGCGCACCGTCCAGTAGCCGAAGCCGTGCTCGTGCCACTGGCCGAGCCATTCGCCGAACAGGCGCTGGGCGTCCATCCGCGTCGCGAGCGGGCCGGCGGGATTGAACTCGTTGGTGAGCGGGTCGGCGTGGATGCTCCACATGGCGTCGAAGTCCACCACGGAGAGTCGGTCGAGAAAGAGACGGGCGGTGCTCAGGGTCATGCCCCCATGCTGCCACCAGCCGGGGACACGGCCGTGTCGGGGCGGGATCCGGTCACTGCAGGATCCGCAGGGCCCCCGGAACCATCTCGATGTCGACCGGGAGGGCGGCGAGGCGTTCGCCGTCCGCGTAGGCGACCACGGCATCCGCTTCGATGCGCACGCTTCTCACCCGGTGCACGCTCACCCGCGGGTCGCCGAGGTGTGTGCCCTTGAACACGCTCGGGAACACGCGCAGGAACGACAGACGCGACATCGTGGTGACCACGAGCACGTCGAAGAGTCCGTCGTCGACCACCGCGTTCGGCGTGACGAGCATGCCGCCGCCGATGGATGTGCCGTTGCCCACGGCCACGAGCACCGCGTCGGTCACCGTCTCGACGCCGTCGAGCAGAACGCGGTAGCGGATGGGGCGCAGCCGGGCGAGCTCGATGGCCAGCGCCACGAGATAGCGGCTCGCGCCCTTCGGGTGCCGCAGGGTGTTGGCCCGCTCGTTGACGATCGCGTCGAATCCCGCGGAGAGCACGTTGGCGAACCAGGTCGCCCGGGTCGCGCCGGTTCCGTCGGCGCTGTGGCGCACGAGTCCGGCGTCGATCGCCCGCGACGGCCGCTCGAGCGCGGCGACCAGGGCGTCGATCGCCGCCGCCGGGTCGCCCAGGGGCAGGCCGAGGGCGCGGGCCGTGTCGTTGCCGGTGCCGGAGGGGACGATGCCGAGCGGCACCTGCGTTCCGGCCAGCAGGTTGACGCCGAGGTGCACCATGCCGTCGCCGCCGACGACCACGAAGGCGTCCGGCTTCGCGGCGATCGCGCGCCGGGCGGCGGCGGTGAGCTGGACGACGTCGGGCTCGCTGAGGCTGGTCACATCGTGGCCGAGCTCGCGCAGTCTCGTGACCACCGCCGGCCCCACCGCCCGCGACTTGCCGAACGACGCTGAGGGATTGATGGCGACGACGATCGTCTTCGAGTGCGGCACGACCCCGAGTTTATCCGCGGGTCGCGCCGGCGCGGATCACAGCCGCAGCCGCCGCAGCAGCTGCGCGTTCAGAGCGACCACGATCGTCGACACCGACATGAGGATCGCGCCGACCGCCGGTGACAGCAGCACTCCGGCGCCGAACAGCACGCCGGCGGCCAGCGGGATGCCGATCGCGTTGTACCCGGTGGCCCAGAACAGGTTCTGCTGCATCTTGCGGTACGTGGCCCGCGACAGTCGGAACGCGGCGAGCACCCCGCGCGGGTCGCTCGAGGCGAGCACGATGCCGGCGGACTCGATCGCCACGTCCGTTCCCGCGCCGATCGCGATGCCGACGTCGGCGCGCGCCAGAGCCGGGGCGTCGTTGACGCCGTCGCCGACCATGGCCACGCGCGAGCCGTCCTTCTGGAGGCCGGCCACGGCATCCGCCTTCTCGCCGGGAAGCACCTCGGAGAACACCTCGGTGATGCCGAGCCGGCCGGCGACCCACATGGCGACCGGGCGGGAGTCGCCGGTGAGCATGGCGACGCGCACGCCGGCCTTCTGCAGCCCCGCGACCGCCTCGGCGGACTCGGGACGGATCACGTCGGCGAGTCCGATCAGCCCGAGCACCCGGCCGTCGCGCACCACGTGCACCACAGTCGCTCCGACCGCGCCGAGCTGGCGCGACTCGTTCACGAGCTCGGCGGTGAGGGTGATGCCCCGCTCGGTGAGCACGCGCGGGCCGACCACGCTGACGCGCTGCGCGTCGACGGTGGCCTCGGCGCCGCGACCGGCGAGCGACGCGAAGTCCGTTGCGCGCGGCACCTCGAGGGCGCGGGAACGGGCCTCGGCCACGATGGCCCGGGCGATCGGGTGCTCCGAGGAGGACTCGACCGACGCCGCGAGCGCGAGCAGCTCGTCGTGGGGCACCACGCCGCTGCCGACGATGCGGGCCACACCCTGCCGGCCCTCCGTGAGGGTTCCGGTCTTGTCGAACAGCACGACGTCGATGTTGCGGGCGTCTTCGAGGGCGGCGCGGCTGCGGATGAGCAGCCCCTTCCTCGCGCCGATGGCCGTGGAGAGCTGGGCGACGAGCGGGATCGCGAGCCCCAGCGCGTGCGGGCAGGCGATGATCAGCACCGTGACGACGCGCTCGATCACGAAGGCGGGGTCGTCGGGGCTGATCAGCGCCCACGCCACGAGGGTGATCACGGCGGCACCGAGTGCCACGTAGAACAGGAGCGCGGCGGCCCGGTCGGCGAGCACCTGGGCGCCGGACTTGCTGGCCTGCGCGTCGGCGACGAGCTTCATCACGCCGGCGATGGCGGTGTCGTCGCCGGTCTTCGTCACCCTCACCGTGAGCGCGCCCGCGCCGTTGAGGCTGCCGGCGATCACGTTCTCGCCGACGGCCTTGCGCACCGCCGTCGATTCGCCGGTGAGCAGGGACTCGTTCACCTCGGACTCGCCGTCGACCACCTCGCCGTCGACGGGAACGGAGGCGCCGGGGCGCACGAGCACCCGGTCGCCGACGGTCAGGGTCGCGACGGCGACGGTCATGTGGTGGTCGCCGTGCAGCAGCTCGGCCTCGTCGGGGATCAGCTTCGCCAGCTCGCCGAGTGCGTTCTGCGCGCCCATGATGGCGCTCATCTCCACCCAGTGCCCGAGCAGCATGATCGTGATCAGGGTGGCGAGCTCCCACCAGAAGTCCATGCCGGGGAAGCCGAGGGTCACCGCCAGGCTGTAGCCCAGGGCCACCACGATGGCGAGCGAGATCAGGGTCATCATGCCGGGCTGCCGGGCGCGCAGCTCCTGGATGCCGCCGCGGATGAAGACGAGTCCGCCGTAGACAAAGATGACGGTCGCGAAGACGGCCGGGATGTACTCGCTGCCGGGGAACCGCGGACCGTCGAGCCCGAGGATCTCCTGTAGTCCGTGCGAGAACACGAGCGTCGGGATCGTCAGCACCAGGCTCAGCCAGAACTTGCGGCGGAACTGCGCGGGGTCGTGGTGGGAGTGGTCGCCGTGGCCGGCGTGCGCGTCGTGGCCGGCGTGCGCGTCGTGATCGTGGACCTCGGGCTCCGCGTGGGTGTGTGTCGAGTGATCCATCATTCCCCCCGGTTGTTGTTGAGTTCGTACACCTTGAGCAGCTCGGTCACGGCCATCTCCTGCTGCTCTCCCCCGGCGGCGAACATCTCGCTCACGTGCGTGCGCAGGTGGTTCTCCACCAGCAGCTTGTTGAGGCTGCGCAGGCTCTTCTGGATGGCGAGCGACTGCGTGATGATGTCCATGCAGTAGTCCTCGTTGTCGATCATCTTCTCGAGGCCCCGCATCTGGCCCTCGAGTATCTTCGTTCGGTGCAGCGCACGCTTCTTCAAATCCGCGATCATGTCAATGACCATACCCCCCGGGGGTATGCACGGCAAGCGTGCAGCCGGCGCGGGCGTATCGTCGGAGCATGAAGCTCACCAAGTACGAACACGCCACCCTCGTCCTCGAGAAGTCGGGTCAGACACTCGTGATCGACCCCGGAACCTTCACCATGCCGCTCACCGAGGTGCGCGATGTCGTCGCCGTCGTGATCACCCACGAGCACCCCGACCACTGGACGCCCGAGCAGCTCGACCGCATTCTCGCCATGAGCCCGGACGCGAAGATCTACGGTCCCCAGGGGGTCGCGATAGCGGCATCCGCCTATTCCGTCATCGTGGTGGGCGACGGCGACGAGATCACCGCCGGCGCCTTCGACCTCGCATTCTTCGGGTCGCGGCACGCGGTCATCCACTCCTCGATCCCGGTGATCGACAACGTCGGCGTCATGGTCGACGGCACGCTCTTCTACCCGGGAGACTCCTTCACGGTGCCGCCGGTCGCCGTGGACACCCTCGCGGTCCCCGCCGGTGCACCCTGGCTGAAGATCGGCGAGGTGATCGACTACGTCGCCGAGGTGAAGCCGCGCCGCTCCTTCCCCGTGCACGAGATGGTGCTCTCGGTGATCGGCAAGAACATGGCGAACGACCGCATCGGCACCGCGACCACGGCGGGCGGCGGAGAGTTCTTCCCGCTGCAGCCCGGCGAGACGCTCGACCTGTAGGCGGTCCCCAGTAATCTGCATGACTGCAAGTTTGCAGTTGCGTAAACTTGCAGAGTACGCAACAATAGGGCAATGACCTCGACGACCCTCGGCTTGCGCGACCGCAAGCGCCTCGAGACGCGCCTGCGCCTCGAGGCGGCCGCCGTCGACCTCGTGCTGCGCGACGGCATCGAGCTGGCGACGATCGACGCGATCAGCGAGCGCGCCGATGTCTCCCCGCGCACCTTCTTCAACTACTTCGGTTGCAAGGAGGATGCGATCCTCGGACTGCGCGACGTGGAGGTGACCGACGACGTGGTGCGCGAGCACCTCGCGGTCTCCGGCGACACCGACCTGGTGGAGTCGATCGTCGTGCTGCTCTTCACCACCATCGGCCAGCCGATCTCCGACCCCGCGACCCGCGCGACGCGGCTCGAGCTGGTTCTGCGGCACCCGCAGCTGCTCGGCCGCCAGTTCGCCCAGATGACGCGGATGGCCGAACAACTCACGACGGCGGTGCGGGCGATCCTCGCGCACCACGACGGTGCCTCCGACACGGACTCCCCCGCCGCCGAACTCATGCTTGCCATCTGCGGATCGGGCGTTCGCGTCGCCGTGATGGAACTGGCCGCCGCACACGGCGACCCCGACCCGGAACAACTGCAGAAACGAGCCGTCGAGCTCGTCAGAGAGGTAGTACAGAAACTCCAATGAGTGCTTCGACAATAGACAAACCCGTCGCCGACCCCGCGCTGAAACGCAACATCCTGCTGGTCTTCGCCGGCCTCATGGTCACAATGCTCCTCGCGTCGCTCGACCAGACCATCTTCTCCACCGCGCTGCCCACCATCGTGGGCGAGCTCAACGGCGTCGACCACATGCTGTGGGTGACCACCGCGTACATCCTCGCCTCCACGATCATGCTGCCCGTCTACGGCAAGCTCGGCGACCTCATCGGCCGCAAGGGCCTGTTCATCGCGGCGATCGGCCTGTTCATCGCCGGCTCCGTCGTGGGCGGTCTCGCGCCCGACATGACCTGGCTCATCACCGGCCGGGCCATCCAGGGCCTCGGCGGCGGCGGGCTCATGATCCTCTCGCAGGCGATCATCGCCGACGTCGTGCCCGCCCGCGAGCGCGGCAAGTACATGGGCATCATGGGAGGCGTCTTCGCGCTCTCCTCCGTGGCCGGTCCGCTGCTCGGCGGCTGGTTCACCGAGGGCATCGGCTGGCGCTGGGCCTTCTGGATGAACATCCCCCTGGGCATTCTCGCCATCGTCTCGGCCGTCGCGTTCCTGCGCCTCCCGAAGGTGGCGAACTCCAAGCCGCGCATCGACTACACCGGTATGGTGCTTCTCGCCGTCGCCTCCACCGGCCTCGTGCTGGTGACGACCTGGGGCGGCACCACCTACGACTGGGACTCGCTGGTCATCATCGGTCTCATCATCGGTACCGCCATCGCCGCCCTCGCCTTTGTCATGGTGGAGCGCCGGGCCTCCGAGCCGATCATGCCGCTGCACCTGTTCCGCGACCGCAACTTCGTGCTCACCACGATCGCCGGCCTCATCACCGGTATCGCCATGTTCGGCGCCCTGGCCTACCTGCCCACGTACCTGCAGATGGTCACCGGCGTGAACGCCACCCAGGCCGGACTGCTGATGATCCCGATGATGGCGGCGCTGCTCGTCTCGTCGATCATCGCGGGACAGCTGGTGAGCCGCACCGGCCGCTACAAGTGGCTGCCGATCGCCGGCACCTCCATCGTCGCCGTCGCCCTCGTGCTCATGTCGACCATGACACCGAGCCTGGCCATCCCGATCCTCTGCCTCTACCTCGCGGTGATGGGGCTCGGACTCGGTATGAGCATGCAGATTCTCATCCTCATCGTGCAGAACTCCTTCCCGGCACGCGAAGTGGGTACCGCCACCGCCTCGAACAACTACTTCCGCCAGATCGGCGCCTCGCTCGGCGCCGCGATCGTGGGAAGCCTGTTCGTTGCGAAGCTGACCAGCCTGCTGGCCGAGCGGATGCCCGCGGGCAGCGGCTCGGACGGCGGCGGATCGAACTCCTTCACCCCCGCCATCGTGCGCGGCCTCCCGTCCGAGGTGCGCGACGTGATCGTCGGCGCCTACAACGACGCCCTCACCCCGGTGTTCCTCTACATGGTCCCCCTCGTGATCGTCGCCGTCATCCTGCTCTGCTTCGTGACGGAGAAGCCGCTCGCGACCTCGATCGAGCGCGACATCCTCCCGGAGTCGCTGGACATCGATGGCGCCTCGCACGTCGGCCTCACCACCGCGTCGATCCCGGTGGTCGATGCGACCACCGCCGACTACCAGCACGACCACGAGTACGACCTGATCGACGACCGCGCGGTCGACGAGCGGCCGCGCCTGTAGTCCTCCTCGACCGGTTTCATAGTGGCGGGTCTCCATCTCCAGATGGGGACCCGCCGCTGTGTCTCAGGGCCGATCCTCGTCGCGCTCCCGCGCGATCCGGTTCATACGCCGGTGATGCAGGACGCCGGTCGCGATCACGAAGACGATCGCGACGACGCTCACCGCGAACCGCACTCCTCCGTCGCCCCAGATCCAGCTGGCGACCGTGGCGAGGGTGAGCAGCACGGTGAGCGACCAGTAGAGCACTCCGTAGGTCTCCCGGCTCGCCTCCGACCACGCGCTGCGCCGCTTCTCCGTCATCATCGCCCCGTTTTCCGCCGCCACCTCAGGCATAGCAGGACACGTAGGCGAGGTGCGGCCACGAGACCAGGTTCTGCTGCCACACCCGGAACGCGGAGCACATTCCCCGCGACAGGGCGACATTGGCGTGCGCCCAGCCGCCGAGGATCAGGGTGGAGCAGAGCCGCCCCACCGGCCCGAACCAGGCGCACAGGGCTCCCGGGGCGAAGCTGCCGCTTGCCACCTGCCGGGTCTCGGCCCGCGAGAGCAGGGCGGTGCACCACAGTCCGTCACAGCGGATGAGGGGGTCGGCCACCACGGGATAGCTCGCCCCGCGGTGCTCAACGGTCTGGGTGAGGATGTTGCCCGCCACCGAGTAGGAGGTGGCGATCTCGGCGCCGTCGGCACCCGTCGCCCAGGCCGGTGCGAGGGAGTTGACGACCGTTCCCGCTCCGTCCAGCACGTCGACCACTCCCCCGCCCGCGAGGCGCAGCCCGGCCGGGCGGCCGTCGACGGTGAGCTGGAACTGGTAGCTCGTCGGTGCCGTGGCACCGGCGATCACCACGTAGCCCGCATTGGCACCCGTCTTCGCGGTGCTCAGCGCGAACGCGGAGTCCGCGCCGTTGCCGAACACGGCGAGCCCGGAGGGACTGAGCGCGGCGCCGCCGGTCGCCCCGCCCGACGGGGACGCACCGACCACGGGCCGCATCCGCACGACGTTCGAGCCGGCGGTGACCGACAGTCCGGCCTTCACGGTGACGGTGGCCGTCGTGGCCTGCGCGCCCGTCTGGTCGGCGCCGGAAGCGGGCGCGCTGCCCGGCAGGTCGCTGTTCGGAGCCGCGGACATCGCGGCGGCGGGCGCATCCGCCACCACGCCGGCCGCGCGCAGCACCTGCTCCACACCGGCCGTGTCGACACCGGACATGCCGACGCCTGTGGACGCTCGCGCGAGCTCGGCACTCGCACTCGCCGAACCTGCACTCGCCGAACCTGCAGTGAGCATCGTCGCTCCGATTGCAATCGCCACGGCGGAGGCGATGATGCGCCTGCGCCGCGTGGTCTGTATTGCTGACTGGTCGTTCATGGGCTTCTCCTTGTCATCGGTGAATCCCGGCACGACCCCGACAGTAATCAGCGGCGACCGGGCGATGGGGAGAACCAGGGGAATCGGACCCGATTTCTGGCGGGCCTGTGGATAACGGGGGCAGAGACGTGGCGCGCATCCCCCTGCGGATGCGCGCCACGCGGTCGGAGCGGGATCAGCCGATCGTGAAGGTCCCGGCGGACTCCGCCGTCTCGACGGAGTCACCGACGAAGAGCTCCACCTCTCCCGTCGGAGTGACCCAGGCATCCGCGTCGACGTTCCAGTAGGCGAAGGACTCCGGATCGAGCTTCAGCGTCTGGCTCCTGTGCCCGTCGGCGGCGACGCTGAGCTTCACCCAGCCGGCGAGCGTCCGCTCGGCGCTCTCCACCCCGGGGAGCGGACCCGCGTACACCTGCACCACCTCGGTTCCCGCGGCATCCGTGTCGTTGTTGACACGCACGCGCAGTCTCAGGTCGTTGGCGCGGATGAGCCCGGTGTCGTCGTCGAGGCGCGCCCGGTCGGGAATACGGCTGACCACGGTCTCGAGTCCCTCGTTGTAGGAGAGGCCGTAGCCGAAGGGGTACTTCGGCTCGATGCCCTGTTCGAGGTAGCCCTTGTAGCCGACGTGGATCCCCTCGCTGTACTGCACGTCGAGGCCGATACCGGGGAACTGCTCCGGGCTGCTCGTCGGCGTCTCGTCGATGGAGTGCGGGAAGGTGATCGGCAGTCGGCCGCTCGGGTCGACGTCTCCGAACAGGATCCCGGCGATCGCCGCGCCCTGCTGCTGTCCGCCGTACCAGGCCTGGAGCACCGCGGGAACGCCCGCATCCCACGAGTCCATCTCGACCGGTCCGCCGGTGGTGAGCACCACGACCGTGTTCGGGTTCGCAGCCGTCACGGCGCGGATCAGGTCGTCCTGGCCCTGCGGCAGGTCGATGTCCGGCTTGTCGGCGCCCTCGGTGGCCAGGTCGCGCGCCACCACGACCGCCAGATCGGACTGGGCGGCCAGTTCGGCGGCCGCCTGCGCCTTCGCGGCGAGGAATCCCTCCGGTGGGGTCCAGCCGAACTTCACCTGGGCGCCGCCGTCCGTGCCTGCCGCGACATCGTGCGTGTACTCGATTCGGATGGCGTGAACGTCGCCCTCGGTGAGATCTGCAGTGTAGGTCGCCGAGGCGAAGTCCGCGGCGTCGTCGATCACCGCCACCGGCTCGTCGTCGATGAACAGCGTGCCGCTGCCCTCCACGCCGAGGGAGAAGACGTAGCTGCCCGTCAGCGGCACCGTGAGCGTGCCGTTCCAGTCGGCCGACACGGTGTTGAAGTAGTCCGGCGGGGTGTCGGGCAGCTTCGGCGACTGCGCGTTGAAGGGAACGCGGGCGACGAAGCCGAGGCGGATCGACGCGGTCGGGTCGATCCGCTCGATGCCCGGTGCACCCTGCCGGTCGAGATTCGTCCAGTAGCGGGCGGTGAAGCCGGGCGAGGTGCCGTCGGCCGCCGTGATCACATCGGACGGGACCACGTCGGGGCCGGGCAGCAGCACCGCTCCGTTGCCGATCGGGTCGGTGCCCTCTGCGTACTGCACGTCGACGCTCTCCCCTGCCCGCTCGGTGATTCCGGCGAGCGGCGAGACCACGTCCGCCCCGGCGACGAGGGCGGAACCGCCACCGGCGGCATCCGTGTCGGCGTCGGCCCCGATCACCGCGATCGAGTCGATCTCATCCGACAGCGGCAGCAAGGGTGCGTCTCCCGCGGGCTCGTTTTTGAGCAGGACCATCGACTTCTCGGCGATCTCCCGGGCGACCGCCGAACCGGCGGCCACGTCGAGCGGTCCGGCGACAGCGGGCCGGTCGAAGAGCCCGAATCGGTACATCGGGGTCAGCACGTTCAGCACGTGCTCGTCGATCTCGGCCATCGACACCGTGCCGTTGTTCACGAGGTCGATCAGCGCCTGGCCGAAGTGGTAGTCGGCCGGCTGCTCCTGATCGAGCCCGGCACGGAACGCCTCGAGGGTCGTATGGGTCGCGTTGTAGTCGCTCATCACGAAGCCCTCGAAGTGCAGCTGCTCGCGCAGGATCGTGGTGAGCAGGTCTGCGTTCTCGCAGGCCCAGACGCCGTTGACCTTGTTGAACGCGCACATCGCCGAGCCCGGGTCGCCGTCGTCGACGGCGATCGCCATCGGGCGGATGTAGACCTCCTGGTAGGCGCGTTCGTCGACGACCGCATTTCCCCCGTTGAGACGGTTCGTCTCCTGGTTGTAGGCGGCGAGGTGCTTGAGATCGGCCAGCACAGGGCTGGACTGGATGCCGCGGATCTCCTCGGCGGCGATCACCCCCGACAGCAGCGGGTCCTCTCCGAACGCCTCCCAGCCCCGACCGGCTCGCGGGTCACGGAAGATGTCGGCGGCCGGAGCGAGGTGCACGTTGTGCCCGGTGGCGAAGGCCTCCTGGCCGGCGAGCGTTCCGAAGTCGCGGGCGAGCCCGGGCTCCCAGCTGGCCGCGAGCGCGATCGGTGCGGGCAGCGCCGTCGACTTGCCCCCGTTGACCGCCTGATTGGCGACCCGCACGCCCGCGGGTCCGTCGGACATCGTCAGGGCGGGGATTCCGAGCCGCTCGATCGGGTCGTTGTAGAAGCCGTACAGCGGGCTGATCTCGCCGTTCAGCATCTCGACCTTCTCCTCGAGGGTCATCTGCGCGAGGAGGGCTGCGGCCCGCGAGCTCGGACTGGGCGCCGCGGAGGCGACGGTCGGCGCTACCCCGACGGCGAGCGCCGATGCGAGGAGGAACACCAGGGCGACGCGTATTCTGCGCGCGCCGAAGAAACGGTTGGTAGGCATTGCGGGACCTCTCAGCGACGTTGCTCAGTAGTCCGGCGTCGGGTTCGTCGGCACCCTCGAATGGGGGACACGTCCATCTAGGCACCGAAGTGAAACGCTGTCAACCAACGTTCGGCGACTCTAATCTTCGAGCGGCCGCGTTCCCCGCTGCAGGTCGCGCACCGTGTCGAACCGCCGCACGACGATCGCCTCGAGCTCGAGGTACAGCTCCTCCACGGGGGCGTCGTCATCGCTCCGTACGATCCAGCCGTTCGTGATCTCGAAGGCCTCGGCCGTCACCTCGACGGTCAGGGCCCGGATCGCCTCGTCGCTCATGTGCGCACCGACCAGCGTGCCGATCTGCAGCGAGATCAGCGGGGCCATCAACTCGGCCATGCGGGCGTCCAGCTTCTGCGCGACCGGCCCGATGCGCATCGCGCGATAGAAGGCGCGCCGACCGGCGAAGTGGCGTGCGTAGGCGCTCACCGTGGGCACCGCGATCGTCGCGAGCCGCAGGTCCTCGGCGCACATGCGCAGAGCGGCGCCGATGAGCAGTTCGTCGACGGCGGGATAGAGCCTCGAGGCCGCCGCAGGCTCGACGCCGGCTGCGGCGGCGATCTCCTCGATCGACACGTCGGAGGTCATCGCGCGCTCGACCACGCCCACGGCGGCGGAGAGGAGCGAGTCGCGAAGGCCGGCGGAGTCTCGTTCCGGCACATCGTGATCCGCCTGGGTTGCATACATTCGAGCGAGCTTACGCCGTGAGCCCTGAAGGAGTCCGGGGTTGCGTCATCCGCGCATCCGCGATTGGGCGGAGGTGTCGAGCGCGAACTCCTCGGCGTCGATGCCGAGCAGCACCTCGCGCATCACCTCCTCGTCGATCGAGCCGGCGTCGCGCTCCCTGATCAGTACTTCTCTTCTGAAGCGGATGATCTCCTTGCGTAATTTGAGGATCTGATCGAAATCGGGTCGGCCGGCCGTCTCGTCGTCCTCGGCCTGGTCGTCGCGCAAGGCGGCGTTCTCCCTGGCGATCTGGCCGTGCATCCGCTCGAGCACTCTGTCGGCGACGGTCGCACCGTATGCCGCGACCCACTCGTCGCGGTGCGCATCCGCGTAGGCCGCCCCTTCCTCGAGGGCGATCGCGGTAACCTGACGCTCCTCGCGCTGATCGCGTGTCTTCTGATCGGGGTCGGTGACCTTCAGCGCGGTGATCACGAGCGGGAGGGTGAGCCCCTGCAGGAGGAGGGTGCCCACCGTCACGAAGAATGCGATGAAGATGAGGCTGTCACGGCCGGGGACGTCCTCGGGGATCGACGCGGCGGCAGCCAGCGTGACGACGCCGCGCATGCCGGTCCAGGAGAGGACGACGAGCTCGCGCCAGTTCATCGGCTTGTCGGCGTCGAATCTGCGCTGGTTGGCGAGCCGGTCGAGTGCGATCTGGCTCGGCTGGCGTCCGCGCTTGCGCTCCCGCTCGAGCCACAGCCTCACCCGCTTCTCCTGCATCGTCTTGCGCTTCTCGAGCTCGCGTTCGCTGCCGATGAGACTGAAGTAGTAGGTGGGGAAGACGAACAGCGGGCGCACCACGACCACGGTCGCGAGCACGACCGCTGCGATGCCGACGTTGGCCCAGACGCCGAGGTCGGTGTCGGCGAGACGTTCGAGGTTGCCCTTCAACTGGAGTCCGATCAGGGCGAACACGAAGCCCTCGAGCAGCAGGTCGAGCGCCGACCAGACCGGCCGTTCCTGAAGTCGCGAGGCGTAGCCGGCGCGCGGCGAGTTGAAGCCGATCACGAGGCCCGCCGCGACGACCGCGATGACGCCGGAGCCGACGAAGGGCTCTACACCGATGTGCTCCGCGCCGATGTAGAGGGCGAAGGGCAGCAGGAGGCCGATGAGCGTCTCGATCACGGGGTCGTTCAGGCGGCTGCGGAGGCGTACGAACAGGCCGCCCACGAAAACGCCGAGCAGCACTCCGATACCGATCGCGGAGCCGAAGATCCCGATGTCTGCGACGACCGAGTAACCGGACCCGACGACGATGGCCACGAACACCTTCAGCAGGGTGAGCGAGGCGGCGTCGTTGATGAGGCTCTCGCCGGAGAGCACGGTCATCACGTGGCGCGGCAGGCCGAGCTTCTGGCCGATCGCGGCCGCGGAGACCGCGTCGGGAGGCGAGACGACGGCGCCGAGCAGCAGGGCGGCAGGAAGCGAGATGCCCGGGATGAGCCACCAGGCGATCAGACCGACGGCGAGGGCGGTCACGAGAACGAGACCGACGCCGAGGCGGTAGATGTGCTTGCTGCTGCGTGCGAAGCTCTGGAACGACACCTCGAGCGCCGAGGAGTAGAGCAGCGGCGGGAGGACGATCGTGAGGATCAGCTCCGGCTCGATCTCGAACTCCGGGATCCCCGGGATGAACGACACCGCGAGCGCCACCGCGGTCACCAGCAGCGGGGCCGGCCAGCCGCGGCGCCGGGCGAAGGCGGTCAGCCCCACCGAGCAGGCGACGAGGATGATCAGCGGCAGGAATTCCATGGTGGCCAGCCTATCCGCGGGCTGAACCGGGCTCGCTTCGTGGCGGGTGGGCGGTGGCTCCGGCTCAACGGCAGGACAGGGGTGGTAGATCCCAATAGTGGTCACGTCGCGCGTGCCGACGCCCCTGTCTAGTCCTCCACAGGCTCCGCATTTTGACGGTTGTCCACCATAAAAGGCGGTTCTGGTCTGGGGTTCTTCGAATGTCGGTGGTCGGTATGACACTGTGGGCATGTCAGAAATAAGCGAGCTCGTCGAGCGGATGCGGGCGGTCCAGCAGGGCCTGTCCGCCGTCGCCGGCGCGCGCCTCGCCGCCGCCTCCGACGAGGAGCTGTGCGCCTTCACGGTGGCGGCCGAGCAGATCGGACGGCTCTCCGACGCGGCGCGGGTGGCTGCGGCCGGGGAGATCGGTGAGCGTTCCGCTCCGGGGCTCGGGCGTGACGGTCTGTCGTTCCGGATGGGGCAGGGCAAGACGGTGCTGCTGATCGCCGCGTTGACGCGGGCGTCGAACGCGGAGGCGGCGCGGCGGATGAGACTCGGCGCGGCGACCCGCACCCGGCCCACCATCGACGGGACCGTGCTGGAACCCTTCCACCCGCTGGTCACCGAGGCGCTCGAAGCCGGGGAGATCGGGGTGGAGGCCGCCGCGCGGATCGTGCGCGCCCTGGACGAGGCCGGCCGGGTGGCGACCGACGAGGAGATCCGCTGCGCCGAGACCGAGCTGGTCGGTGCCGCCCGCACCGACACCGCCGACGAGATCGGGGCGCAGGCGATCGTCTGGCGGGAGTTCCTCGACCAGGACGGGGCCGAACCCCGAGAGGCCCGCGCGCACCGCAAACGGGCCTTCCGGTTTGGCGCCGAACGGGACGGACTCGTGCCCTTCAGCGGCGACATGGAACTGACCAGCGCCGCCCTGCTCAAGGCCGCCTTCGAAGAGGCGTTCCAGGCCTCCAAACCGCGGTTCCTGCCCGCGGCGGACGGGGGCGGGTACGACCCGGGCGGATACGAGCCGGGCGGATACGACCCCGCAGCCGCGGACGCGCCGACCGGAGACGACGTGACCGGCACGGCCGTTGCGGAGGCGACGCAACCGATCCCACTGTTCGACCCCGACACCGACGCCGCCACCGATGCCGACGCCGACGCGGCCGTCCACCCCGCCAGCGACCGGCTCACCGCCCTCGAGGCCGAGATCGCCAAAGACCCTCGCACGATGGTGCAACGGCAGCACGACGTGCTCACCGGTCTGATCACCGCCGGTGTCCGCTCGACCGGGGCCGAGCCGGGCGGGATGCGATCCACCGCCCAGATCACCGCGGTCATCGGCCTCGACGACCTGAAGCAGGGCAAGGGCGTCGGCTGGGTCGAGGGCATCAAGGAACCCCTCTCCGCGACCGCGATGCAGAGACTCGTCGAGGCCTCCGGCTACGCCACCATGGTCGAGGGCGACAACGGCGAGATCCTCTTCCTCACCCGACACAACCGCCTCTTCACCTGGCAGCAGATCAAAGCACTCCTGGTACGCGACGGCGGCTGCGTCTGGCCCGGCTGCGGCGCCCGCGCCGCACAATGCGACGCCCACCACGTCGAACCCTGGTCCGAGGGCGGACCCACCACCGTCGACAACGGCACAAGTTGTTAAAACTACCCCTTGGAAGGACGTAAGAGATCGTCGGGTTGAGGCAAACTAGTGAGATGAACGCTATTGATAATGAGAACACGCTAAACATCCCGGACCGGTTCGAACAGCTTCGCCATGTTGGAACCGGATCACTGCGTTCTCTCGTGATGCCCGTTCCCTCCGCTCTGACCGTATTGGACGATCGATTCGCTGACCTGAACGCAGCCCAACGAGGAGGGTTCATGATCCTTCGCGGCGAAGCGGGATCGGGAAAATCCACGTTTCTCGACACGGTCGGTTTGTTCCGGGAAGGCGTAGTAACTGAGCGTGTGCCGCTCGGAATCGACGTGTCAGAGGCTCTCGCCTCTATTGACGCCACGGATCTGCCACGGTTGGTCGTCATCGAGGGACGGGAAGCCCTGACTAACTATTCAGCGCAAGCTTTGGAAGCTTCGATGCACGCGATAAATACGTTCGTCCGGAGCCCCGAAGGACTTAACACGCTAGTCGTGTGGCCTAGCAATAAGGAAAACCTGACTTCGGCGCTTGTAAACGTGGGCAATGAACTTGGCGGGGATGCGCTGATGGGCGTCGATGAGCCTGTCCTCACCTTCTCTGGGCCCGCGCAAACAGAGTATGTAGAGATTGCCGAGCGTACGATCTCCGCACTGAACGAGGGAGCAACGCTCGCGGCGCTCGGCATCTCCGAAGAAGACGCTGCTTCGATGGCGAATGGATGCCCCACGGTAGGGCGATATCTCGCGCTCGTACGCCAACGTCTCGTCAGAAACGGCGCCAGAGTGAGGCGACTTCTCGAGTCCGAACAAGCCCGAATGTGGACCGTAGTTATCTCGGGCAGCGATGCCGAAGGCGATGTGGCTGCATTGACGCGCGGCGGTCTTGCGTTCGCAGATATCGATCGCCTACTGACCGCGACGGGCGCGAACATCGTCAACGAGCTCCGAAAAGAACCGGACACGCTCGGGATTCTGGGCACGGTACTCAACGCCAGAATCCTGAACATGGACGTAGTCACGATTCTGGCTATCGCGCGCGAGTTTGCGGACGATGAATTGCGCAACCTCATGCGCGGTTCTGGCATGTCCGTGCGACCCGACAAATCGGCAATCGACCGGCTGCGCGCCAGTGAACTCGGAATTGTAGCCTCGGGCTCCAGCCTGGGTACTCGCCGCAGGGGTGGACAGCCAGGCGGCAGCACGAAGACCGCTTTCGATTCGCTATCGAAAATTGCCCGAACCAAGGATGGCTTGCTGAATGCCGCCATTGGACGGGCTCTTGTAGCCGCTGATCTCGCTTCTTCCTTCGAGACCGAGAAAGAAATCGGGACGAAACAGAAATACATTAGCGACCTATATCTGATCGTCGACGGACAGCCGCTTCGAATCGAAATGATGTGGAGAACCAAGACTTCGCGAGCCGAGATCGCGAACTACGTTCTGGGAAAGCTCGGCAACTACGCAAAGGCGATCGGCCTTATGCAGTGAGGAACTGCGGTGCAGGTCCTTCTTCACTTGAATAAGCAACGTAACTCGGGCGCGCGATAGAGCGACCGTGGCAAGCAATCAGCGCGCCGCAGGCGCGGGGATTGCGCGGCAGCTGGGTAGTACCTGTGGAGCACAGCTGAGTAGTGCTTTTCTCGGCTATAAATGAGTTGAAGTCGGTGGGGGCACCGCAATTGGCGTGTGGAATTGACCACAGAGCCGGGCTTCTTCTATCGCTGCCACTGGCGACCTCGCATATCTTGCGAGGTCTCTCTCGCAGTACCCGCTCCTGCCATTCCAGATTGCGCCTGTTGGCTGAGCTACTCGGTTCCCGCTTCGTCGTTCGGTGTTCTCGTGTCGCCCACAGTCTTTACCTCGTCCATCTCAGATCTGGCGCGCCCTAATGCGGGCTGGTCTTTCACTCTTTATCCCGATGCAGGAGAGGGCGGCGGGTCCTTTAAGCATTCTCTTCGCCGCGGTCCCGCGTTCGTCGCGGCAGGATCCGCTGTTGATCCGGAAAGATCGGCGGTCGAAGCGGGCCGTCGGGCGCGTGCCACGTTGCGCCGATATTGTGCGGCCAATCGGTTGAACCGTCTTGGTACGCTGACCTATCGCGGGTCCGGATGCCATGAACCGGAACGTGTCCGCGAGCATCTTGGGTCGTTCTTCCGTGAGCTTCGGGAGTCGACTGGTGGTAAGCCGTTCGCCTATGCGTGGGTTCCGGAGTGGCACAAGTCCGGCCACGGTCTCCACGCGCATTTCGCTGTCGGCAGGTTCATCCGCCGGTCCGCGATTGACGCGGCGTGGGGTCGCGGGTTCGTCCACATCAAGCTCCTGGGGGATCTCCCGGTCGGCTCGACCAATCTGTCGGAAGCCCGACGAGCGGCAGGCTACCTATCCAAATACGTATCGAAGTCGTTCGCCGAGCCGGAGTCGCGGGTGATGGGCCTGCACCGGTACGACGTGGCGCAGGGGTTCAAACCGCGCCCCGTCGTCGTGACCGGCAGATCGGCGTCTGACGTAATCGGATCCGCCTCAGCCGTGATCGGCAGTGATCCGTCGACCGAGTGGTCGTCCGCGTCGGTCGAGGACTGGCAAGGTCCTCCCGCTATCTGGGCGCAGTGGGGTCGCTGATGGGTATCGATATGGCGGCGGTGCGGGCGTGGGTCGAGCTGACCTGTGCGGCTCAAGGAATCCCGGTAGCGGTCACGGACAGCGCGACAGTGTTCCGGGTTGGGGTGCTGCTGAGCGGGCGGGATGCTGCGGGTAGTCGCGCAGCGACGGACGCGGCACCCGTGCGCTCACAGCTGCCAAGTGGGAACGATCCGGTTGACGTCGACGCTTCGGGCACCTGAGACACCCGGCATGATCGTAGCGAACTCCAACACCGCGCGGACGATCTGCGCCTGCCGGTCGAGGTTTAGCGTCGACCAGCTGGCCCCGAGTTCTCCGCCTTGCCCGACGAGGTCGTCGAGCGCGTACGTGCCGGTGATCTGGTCCAGCTGGCGCTGCGCCGCGGTGACGCGGGCCTCCAGCGGGGCGCGTGCCGCCTTCCACTCGGGCCGGGACACCTCGCCCTCGGCGAACATCTCGGCCAGCTCGACCATCTTCGACTGCGCGGAGTGCAGGTCAGCAGGACCGTCTGACGTTCGTCGGCGGCGACCCGTCCGGCGAGGGCGTCGTTCATCGCCGGGGTGTCCAGCCGCACTAGGACCGCTGCGGCCAGCCACTCCTCGACCGGCGGAGCGGTAATCGTCAAGCCACCGCACCCGCCATGGTCCGGCCCGGACAGGCACACGTAACGCCGGTTCTCCCCACGCGCGGAGCTGAAGAGCCGGTTCCCGCACTTGCCGCACACGAGCAGACCAGAGAGCAGGTAGCGGCGCGGGGCACGCCGCCCGGAGATCTTCTTCGTCTGGAATGTCGCGAGAATCTGCTGGTGCTTCTCCTCGCTGATGATCGCCGGCCACGCCGCCGGCCCTGCGGCGACACCGTGATGGTCGCGGATGCCCGCGATCCGACCGGACGCGAGGACAGCCCGCACGGTCGGCGTTCGCCACTCCTCGGCCCCCGCACTCGTCGGCACCTGCTCCGAGTTCAACCAGACCACGAGAGACCGAACAGACTCGCCTGCGAGGAAGCGGTCGACCAGCACCCGGATAATCGCTGCCTCGGACTCACGGACGGTCATCTTGTCGGGTTCATACCCGAACGGGCGCTGCGACCCTCCGTTGGGTTTGCCCTGCTCGACGTTCTGCTGGATCTTGCGCTTGATCCTGGCCGACTTCCGCGCCGACTCGTTCGCCGCCACAGCAGCCGTGATCCGGGCGACGAGCATGCCGTTGTCGTTACCGAAGTTGATATCCGAGGTGACCGTCGCAAGCTGCTCGACCCCTGCCCGGTCGCACAGCTCCACGAACTGCTCCCACTCCATCGGACGACGGGTCAACCGGTCCTGATGGTAGGCCAGCACGGCATCACGGCGACCGGCTTCGATATCCGCGAGCATGCGTGGGTACTGCGGTCGGTCCTTGCCCTTGAACGCGGATATATCGTTATCGACGTACTCCTCCGCCACCGTCCAACCACGGTCGGCGGCGAGCTTTCGGCAGTCCTCCAACTGGCGCTGGACGCCGAGCGCCTGACCCGACTGATCGCTGGAGATTCGGGCATAGATCGCGGCAGATCGCACGGGCTTCATAAGGGGACATATTAGCGTTGCGTCGACAACGGTGTCCTCCTCTGCCCATTCCACCACCACATGCTCCACGACAGCGCCTTCACCCTCCGCATGATCCGCGGCAAACCACACCTCCTCGCCCCACCCTGGATCGACCCCGACCAGAGATGGATCCCCCTCGGCAAATCCCGCATCACGAGACTCAACGGACTCCACAAGCCCGGATGACGAGGTGGAATGCCGTCGGGTGGCGGCCCGAGACTCGTGCGCGTCGCCACCCAGCCACTATCCTCGGACTCGACCACAGAACCGCGGCGACGACAGTGCGGAGCACGCGATGAGCACAGCGGTCCCGAACAGTCGGGGCGTGCAACGGAGGCACGACATCCTCGCGGCCGCCCGATCGGTCTTCGCCGAGGTCGGATTCCGCGGCGCGTCCATGGCGGCCATCGCGGCGCGTGCCGACCTGACCCACGCCGGCCTCCTCTACCACTTCGCCGCGAAGGAGGACGTGCTGGAGGCCGTGCTCACCGATGAACGCGAACGCGGCCTGCTGCTGCTGCACGCCGCCGACAACGATACGGACTCCGACCACCTCACCGCGCTGGAGACGCTGGTCGCACGGAATGCCGCGGATCCCGCCTGGTCGCGGCTGTTCTCCGTTCTGCTCGGCGAGAGTGTCACGCTCGACCACCCCGTGCGACAGCGGATGGCCGACCGCTACGACGGCATCGCGGCGGGGCTCGCCGATCACCTCCGCTCCCTCCGCACGAGTGGGAGCACCTGGAGCGACGATGATCTCGACGGAGTCGCCCGCGTGCTGATCGCGGTGATGGACGGTTTGCAGTTCCAGCAGCTGACCGGGGCACGGTCGGCAATGAGCGACGATTTCGCGCTCCTCGTCGCCGCGGTGCGACGCAGCCTCTGACGCGGCCGCTGACCCGTTCTCCGACTTCCCCGCCAAAGTCGCGTCTATAGCTGCGATCCGGAATCTCCGCAACTTTCTAAAGTTCTCTTAGATAAAACGGTTCAGTGCGCCCTATGCTGACCTGTGTCCCTCCAATGAGGGTGGGACGAGCCTACGAAGGAGTACGCATGCAGTCAGCGCAGAACCCGCCACGCCGCAGGGTCAGAGCGGTAGGAGTCACGGCGGGAGGGGCGCTCCTGGCGTCGTTCGCTCTCGCGGCCGCACCGGTGTCATCCGCTGTCGCCGCAACGCAACCCGAGCTCGGATCACGGTCGGCCGCAGTCATCGACGTCGACGGACTGCAGTTCCGCGATCTCGACGGAAGCGGCGACCTCACTCCCTACGAGGACTGGCGCCTCAGTTCGACGGAGCGGGCAGCCGACCTCGTCGGCCGCCTCGATCTCGCCCAGCGCGCCGGGCTTCTGATGCACGCGAGCCTCACCGGCTCGGGCACCTACAACCGCACGGCGTTCGACCCGCTGCTGCAGAACGGGCACATCACCACCTACATCTCCCGCCTCAGCGCGCCTGCGGCCACACTCGCCGACCAGCACAACCAGCTGCAGGAGGCTGCGGAGGCCCAGCCCTTCGGCATCCCCCTGAAGATCAGCACCGATCCGCGCAACGGGTTCAGTGTCACCGAGGGGCAGACGGTGTCCAACGGCGACTTCACCCCCTTCCCCGACGCGATCGGCATCGGGGCGATCGGCGACCCGGCCGCCACACTGGCGATGGGACAGATCATCGCCGACGAGTACCGCGCCGTCGGCATCACCGAGGCGCTCTCCCCGCAGGCCGACCTCAGCACCGAGCCGCGGTGGACCCGGCAGAACGGCACCTTCGGCTCCGTCGGTGAAACGGTCAAGGACCAGGTCCGCGCCTATGTCGAGGGCCTGCAGGGCGGCACGGAGGGCATCACCAGCTCGGGTGTCGCCACCGTGGTCAAGCACTGGGTCGGCTACGGCGCCCAGGTGAACGGCTACGACAGCCACTACTACTACGGCCGCTTCGCCGCCTTCCCGGGCGGCAACTTCGACGAGCACGTCGTGCCCTACGAGGGCGCCTTCGACGTGAACGCCGCCGGGATCATGCCGACGTACTCGATCCTGCAGGATCTCGAGCAGAACGGCAGTGTGATCGAGCAGGTCGGCGCCGGCCACAATGAGTACCTGCTGCAGGACCTCCTGCGCGGCCAGTACGGATTCGACGGCGTGATCACCTCCGACTGGGGCATCGCGAACGACTGCCCGCAGGTCTGCAAGGACAACCAGCCGCCGAACTCCTTCGTGGGCCCGTGGGGTGCCGGAATGCCGTGGGGCGTCGAGGACCTCACCCTCCCCGCGCGCTACGCGAGCGCCATCAACGCCGGAGTCGACATCATCGGCGGCAGCGACAAGCCGCAGAACATCATCGACGCCGTGAACCAGGGACTCCTGACCGAGGACCGCGTCGTCGAGGCGGCCGAACGGGTGCTGGCTCAGAAGTTCGAGCTCGGGCTGTTCGAGAACCCGTACGTCGACCCGGTACAGGCCACCGCGATCGTCGGCAGCGCCGCTTCGCGAGCCACCGCGATGAGCCTGCAGGAACGCTCACTCACCCTGCTGTCGAACGAGTCGAATGCGCTGCCGCTCTCACCGGCCGCTGGCACGACGGCCTACCTGTACGGGGTGGCCGCGACGGCCGCATCCGCTGCCGGATTCACCGTGGTGACCGACCCGGCCCTCGCCGATGTCGCCATCGTGCGCCTCACCGATCCGCGGGGCGGCGACGACCTCACCGACCTGAACTTCACGGGAACGGAACCGGACTTCGTGGCGCTCAAGGCGGCGAACGACGCGGGCGCGGTCACCATCGCGGTGCCGCAGCTCTCCCGTCCGCTGGTGCTCGGCAACGTGGTGGAGAACTCCGACGCGGTGCTCGCCGCCTACGGCGTCTCGGACGAGGCACTCCTCAACGTGGTGACCGGTGCATCGGCTCCGGGCGGACGACTGCCGTTCGAGCTGCCGTCCACGATGGCCGCCGTGGCGGCCCAGCTGCCCGACGTGCCGAACGACAGCGCGTCACCGCTGTTCGCGTACGGCTTCGGCCTGGCCTACGCCGCGGCCGCGCCGGTCACTCCCGTAGCGGTGGGCGATCCGGCCGAGTTGGCCGCAACCGGCACGGGAACCGCGTGGCCGCTGGCCGTCGGGGGCGGGCTGCTTCTGCTGCTGGGCCTCGGCGCTGTGGTAGCGCGTCGACGCACGTCGGCGCTCCTTCGCGGCGAGTAGCGATCAGTGTGCCGGTGCGCTCCTGCGCACCGGCACACTGTGCTCCCCGACAAGCTGGGCGCTGCAATCTCTACTCGCTGAGATCCAGCGTCGGGAGCCGTCGAATACCACCGATGTCGGGGAAACAGAAAAACCCCGGAACACCGGGGCTTTTTCTTACTTTTGCTGGGGTACCTGGACTCGAACCAAGAACAAGAGAATCAGAATCTCCCGTGTTGCCAATTACACCATACCCCACCGTTCCGAGCAGAAGCTCGGGCCGACGATCTACTCTAGCCCATCGATCACCGAGGTCAAAACCACGGTGTGTCTCAGGCCCCGAGCAGGTCGCGGTTGAGTGCCGCTGCCACCTTCGCGCCGGCTCCGGCAGCCACGATCAGCTGCTGCGGACCGGGTGCGGTCGAGTCTCCGGCTGCGTAGACACCGGGCACGCTGGTGCGTCCGCCCGCGTCGATCACGAGGTAGCCGTTCTCGTCGGTGTCCAGTCCGAGCGCCGCGGCGTAGGCGAGGTTCGGAGAATAGACCGGTCGCACGAAGGCGGCGGAACGCTCGACGACGGAGCCGTCGGCCAGCACGATGCCGGTGAGGCCCTCGCGTCCGCCCGCGACGTCCGCCAGCTCGCGACGGTCGATGCGGATGCCGCGCGCGGCCAGGCGCTGCTCCTCGCCCTCGGTGACCGTGCCGACACCGTTGGTGAACACGATCAGGTCGCGGCTCCACTGCGAGATGAGCAGGGCGCGCTCCGCGAGGTCGTCGGTCTCGCCGATGAGCGCGATGGGCGCGTCCGCGTACTCGTAGGCGTCGCACTCCACGCAGCTGTGGATGGTGGTGCCGTAGAACTGGCGCAGGCTCGGCAGCGCGGGGAACTTCTCGGTGAGACCGGTGCTGATGACCACGGTGCTCGTGGTGACCGTGGTGGCGCCGTAGGCGACGGCGAAGCCGTCATCCGCTGCCTGGATCGAGCTGACCATCGCCTTGGCGAAGGTGGCGCCCGGGTAGGCGTCGAGCTCCTCGCGTCCGAGGCGGCGCAGTTCGAGCGGCGAGATGCCGTCGCGCGAGACGAAGCCGTGGGAGGCGAAGGTGGCCGCGTTGCGCGGACGGTTGCTGTCGAGCACCAGCGTCGAGCGGCGCGCGCGCACCAGGTTGAGGGCGGCGCTCAGTCCGGCGGGACCGGCACCGACCACAACGACGTCGTGATCGGTCACAGCTTCGCCTGCAGGGCCGCCAGACGGGCCAGCGACGACTCCTTGCCGAGCAGCTCCATCGACTCGAAGAGCGGCGGGCTGATGCGCTTGCCCGAGAGGGCGCTGCGCAGCGGGCCGAAGGCGACGCGCGGCTTGAGGCCGGCACCCTCGATGAGCTCGGCGCGCAGAACGCGCTCGATCTCGGCGGCCGACCAGTCGTTCAGCTGCTCGAGCGCGCCGATGGAGGCGTCGAGCACGAGGTCGGCGCCCGCGGCGGGCATGGCGTCGGCGTCGATGGTGATGTCCGCGTCCGCGGTGAAGAAGAAGCCGAGCAGGGCCGGGGCCTCGCCGAGGAGCTGCATGCGCTCCTGCACCAGCGGGGCGGCCTCGCGGAGGATGGCCTCCTCGGTGGGCGTCGGCGGGTTCGAGACCAGGTCGCCGAGGTAGGGGACGAGTCGCGCGGCGAAGTCGTCGACCCCGAGCAGGCGGATGTGGTCGCCGTTGAGCGACTCCGCCTTCTTCAGGTCGAAGCGGGCCGGGTTGGGGTTCACGTCGACCACGTCGAAGGCGGCGACCATCTCGTCGATGGAGAACACGTCGCGGTCGTGGGTGAGCGACCAGCCGAGCAGCGAGAGGTAGTTGATGAGCCCCTCGGGGATGAAGCCGCGCTCACGGTGGTGGAAGAGGTTCGACTCCGGGTCGCGCTTGGAGAGCTTCTTGTTGTTCTCCCCCATGACGTAGGGCAGGTGGCCGAAGCGCGGGATGAACTCGGTGACGCCGATCTCGATCAGCGCGGTGTACAGCGCAATCTGTCGGGGTGTGGAGGAGAGGAGGTCCTCTCCGCGCAGCACGTGGGTGATGCCCATGAGCGCGTCGTCGACCGGGTTGACGAAGGTGTAGAGCGGGGCGCCGTTCGGGCGCACGACCACGAAGTCGCTGAACGATCCGGCGGGGAAGGTGATCTCGCCGCGCACCAGGTCGTCGAAGCTGAGGTCGGTGTCTGGCACGCGCAGGCGCAGTGCGGGGCTGCGTCCCTCGTCCTTGAAGGCGGCGATCTGTTCGGGGGTGAGGTCGCGCTCGAAGTTGTCGTAGCCCTGCTTGGGGTCGCGGCCGGCGGCGACATTGCGGGCCTCGATCTCCTCGCCCGTGGCAAAGCTCTCGTACAGGTGGCCGCTCGCCTTGAGCTGCTCGATCACCGCGAGGTAGATCTCGCTGCGCTGCGACTGGCGGTAGGGAGCGTGCGGTCCCCCGGTCTCCACCCCCTCGTCCCAGTCGAGCTTCAACCAGCGCAGGGCGTCGAGGAGCTGCAGGTAGCTCTCCTCGCTGTCGCGTGCGGCATCGGTGTCCTCGATGCGGAACACGAGCTTGCCGCCGGTGTGGCGGGCGTAGGCCCAGTTGAAGAGAGCGGTGCGGATGAGACCGACGTGTGGGGTACCGGTCGGCGACGGGCAGAAGCGCACGCGGACATCGGCACCGGCAGCGGTGGAGAAGGGAGCAGACATTGTCTGTAATCCTATCGGGAGCGGATGCGGTGCGGGCCGTCGCAAGGGACGCCGTGCCCCGCGCAGGCTTCCGTTCCTCCGGACGGCTAACCGCCCACAGCGGCGGCGCACCCGCGTGCTCCCAGCGCACACTTCCGTTCCACAGGACGGCCATGCGCCCACAGCCGCGCCGCACCCGCCTGCTCCTCGCGCAGACGTCCGTTCCTCAGGACGGCCGACGCCCCGTCCTGTAGAACGGAAACGAAATCGGCGACGCACCATGGCCCCAGAGAGGTCAGCCCCAGAGAAATCAGCCCGAACGAAATCAGCCCAAACAAGGCAGCCGCAACGAGGTCAGCCGCGGACCCGCTCGCCCACCCGCAGCCGCAGCGCGAGCAGCACCACCACGACGACCAGTACGAGCGCGAGCAGCGCCAGCCCCGAGTACCCTGCGATCACCAGCACCGGTCCCGCCAGAGCGCCGCCGAGCGCGCCGGCGCCGTTCATGAACAGGTCGGAGCGTCCCTGCACGATCGCGCGGCGGTCGGACGACACCGACTCCGCGACAAGCGCCGAGCCCGCGACGGTCGACGCGCTCCAGCCGAGCCCGAGCAGGATCAGCCCGACGATCACGCCCTCGTGGCTCTCCGCCCCGAGGGCGATCACGGTGAGGGAGACCACGAACACTGCCTGCCCGCCGAGGATCACCGCGACCCGCCCGACCCGGTCGGCGAGTGCGCCGAACACCGGCGACAGCGCGTACATGCCGGCGATGTGCAGGCTGATGACGAGCCCGACCACGGTGATCGAGGCCCCGTGCCCACTGAGGTGCACGGGCGTCATCGACATCACCGAGACCATCACCGCGTGACTCAGGGCGATCGCGGTGATCGCGAAGACCGCGCGACGGGGCCGGCCCACGACCGGCGCAGGCGTCCCCGGCGACGCGGGTGCGGCATCTATCGCCTGACGGGTGAGCAGCGGGTCAGGACGCAGCCCGACGAAGTAGACGGCGGATGCGGCCAGCTGAGCGACGACGGTGAAGACGAACGGGCCGGCCAGCGCGGGCAGGCTCAGCGCCTCGCCCACCCGCTCCCCCGGCGTGACGAGGTTCGGTCCGACGACCGCGCCCACGGAGGTGGCCCAGACCACGATGGACAGGTCGCGTGCCCGGTGCCGGGTATCCGCGAGGTCGGTCGCCGCGAAGCGGGACTGCAGCGCCACCGCGGATCCGCTGCCGAGGAGCGCCAGGGCGAGCAGCAGCAGCGGGAACGACGAGACGATGATGCTCGCGATCGTGAGCCCGCCGCCGAACGCGGCACCGAGGGCGCCCGACGCGAGCGCGACGCGGCGTCCTCGACCGCGGGCGAGGCGGGCGAGAGGAATGGCGGCGGCGGCCGCACCGAGCGTGCTCATGGTCGCCGCCATGCCCGACCACGCGGGCGAGCCGGAGAGCGACTCCGCCACGAGGGCGCCGAGCGAGAGCGTGGCGCCGAGTCCCAGGCCGCCGAGCACCTGACCGGTGCTGAGCAGGGCGACCGTGCGGCGCTGCGCCGGGTGCCGCAGCACCCCGTCGGAGCCCGGCGGCCCGACCATCAGGCCCGCGAGCGCGTGGGGTTGCCCAGGGTTCCGATGCCTTCGACGCCGATCTCGACGAACTGACCCGGCTGGATCGTCCCGTCGCCCGCGGGCGAGCCGGTCATGATGATGTCGCCGGGCAGCAGCGTGAAGACGGTGGAGGCGAAGGCGACGAGCTCGGCCACGGTGTGCTTCATTCCCGAGGTGGAGCCGGAGATGCGGGTCTCACCTTCGACGCGTGTGGTGATGGTGACGTTCTGCGGGTCGAGTTCGGTCTCGATGACCGGCCCGATCGGGGCGAAGGTGTCGTAGCCCTTCGCACGCGCCTGCTGTCCCGGCTGCGTCATGAGGTCGGTGGCGGTCACGTCGTTGCCGACCGTGTAGCCGAAGACGAAGTCGAGCGCGTCGTCGGCGGAGACCTCCTTGGCGATCTTGCCGATCACCACGACGAGCTCGCCCTCGTGCGTCAGCGCACCGGCGTCGTCGGGCAGCCGGATCGCGTCGCCCGGGCCGATCACGGTGGTGTTGGGCTTCACGTAGAGCTCGGGCGCGGCATCCGCGTCCTCATCCGGGTTCTCGGGGTAGTTGTTCTCGATGCAGATGACCTTCGAGCGCGGGATCACCGGCGCGAGCAGCCGCAGCCCGGCGATCGGCACGCGCTCCTCGGTCGTGTCGAATCCGCTGAACATCGGGTCGCCGCTGAGCACGACGATCTCGTCGCCGTCGACGATGCCGAACCGGGGGTCCCCGCCTGAACTGAAGCGCGCAATTTTCACGGCTCCACCCTACCGGCGGTGCCGCGCGGCGCATCCGCTTCACGACGCGGGTCTAGCGTGGAGGCATGGAACATCGCTATCTCGGAAACAGTGGACTCAAGATCTCGGAAATCACCTACGGCAACTGGCTGACCCACGGGTCGCAGGTTGAGAACGACGTGGCGACGCAGTGCGTGCACGCCGCACTCGACGCGGGCATCACGACCTTCGACACCGCGGACACCTACGCCAACACCATCGCGGAGCAGGTGCTGGGCGACGCCCTCGCCGGACAGCGCCGCGAGTCGCTCGAGATCTTCACCAAGGTCTACTTCCCCACCGGCCCGAAGGGACCGAACGACACCGGGCTGAGCCGCAAGCACATCCGCGAGTCGATCGACGCCTCGCTGAAGCGTCTCGGCACCGACTACGTGGACCTCTACCAGGCGCACCGCTTCGACTACGAGACCCCGCTGGAGGAGACCATGCAGGCCTTCGCCCAGGTCGTGAACCAGGGCAAGGCGCTCTACATCGGCGTCTCCGAGTGGTCGGCGCAGCAGCTGCGCGACGGGCACGCGCTGGCCACCGAGCTCGGCTTCCAGCTCATCTCGAACCAGCCGCAGTACTCGGCGCTCTGGCGCGTCATCGAGGAGGAGGTCGTGCCGACCTCCGTCGAGCTCGGCATCAGCCAGATCGTCTGGTCGCCGGTGGCGCAGGGCGTTCTCACCGGCAAGTACAAGCCGGGTGGGGAGCTCCCCGCGGGATCGCGGGCGACGGATGCCGCGGGTGGAGCCGACATGATCAGCAACTGGCTGCGCGAGGAAGTTCTCACCGGCGTGCAGAAGCTCGAGCCGATCGCGGCGGAGAACGGCCTGTCGATGGCCCAGCTGGCCGTGGCCTGGGTGCTGCAGAACGACAACGTCGCCTCGGCCATCATCGGCGCCTCGCGTCCCGCGCAGGTGACCGACAATGTGAAGGCCTCCGGGGTGACGCTGTCGCCGGAGACGCTGGCCGCGATCGACGACGCGATCGGCTCGGTGGCGACGACGGACCCCTCGCTCACGGTGGGCCGCTCGCCGAAGACGCGCTAGACGGGTTTCGACACGCCTGCTCCTTCGTCGCGGCTACTCGACCAGCGGGTGTTTCCCTCCGCTGGTCGAGTAGCGAGCGAGGTACGAGCCCGCGTATCGAAACCCGGGATCCGAACCCCCTACGCGTCGAGGCGCATCATCCAGCCGTGCACGTCTTCGCGACGGCCGTACTGGATGTCGGTGAGCTCTTCGCGCAGCGACATCGTCAGCTCGCCGGCCACGGCATCCGCTGATCCGATCTCGAAGTCGGCGCTCTTCACGAGGGCGATCGGGGTGACCACGGCGGCCGTGCCGCAGGCGAAGGCCTCGACGATGTCGCCGTTGGCCGCACCCTCGCGCCACTCGTCGAGGGTGACCTGGCGGCGCTCGACGCGCATGCCGCGGTCTTCGGCGAGCTCGAGGATCGAGTCGCGGGTGATGCCCTCGAGGATCGAGTCGGACTGCGGAGTGATGAGCGTGCCGTCCTTGTGCACGAGCACGATGTTCATGCCGCCGAGCTCCTCGAGGTACTTGCCCTCCTGGCTGTCGAGGAAGAGCACCTGGTCGCAGCCGTTGTCGTAGGCCTCCGCCTGCGCGATCAGCGACGAGGCGTAGTTGCCGCCGGTCTTGGCGGCGCCCGTTCCGCCCTTGCCCGCGCGGGAGTAGTTGGTCGAGAGCCAGATGGAGATCGGCTTCACTCCCCCGGCGAAGTAGGGGCCGGCCGGGCTGGCGATCACGTAGTAGTTGACCTTCTCCGCGGGACGCACCCCCAGGAAGGCCTCCTTCGCGAACATGAACGGGCGCAGGTACAGGCTCGTCTCGGGGGCGGAGGGCACCCAGGCGCCATCCGCTGCAATGATCTCCTTCAGCGAGTCGATGAAGTACTCGGTGGGCAGCTCCGGCATGGCCATGCGACGGGCCGATCGCTGCATGCGGCGCGCGTTGGCCTCGGGGCGGAAGGTCCAGATGGAGCCGTCCTCATGACGGTAGGCCTTCATGCCCTCGAAGATCTCCTGGCCGTAGTGCAGAACGGCGGCGGCCGGGTCGAGCGAGATCGGCCCGTAGGGCTGCACGCGCGGACGGTGCCATCCACCCCGCGCCGACCAGCAGATGTCGACCATGTGGTCGGTGAAGTGCTTGCCGAATCCGGGGTCGGCCAGAATCTCCATGCGCTGCATCTCCGCCATGGCGTCGGGGTTGGTGGAGCGCGTGAACTGCAGGGTGGTGGGGGCGAGGAGGTTCTTGATCATGCGTGCGTGTCCTTCTTAGAGAGTGGGAGCTGAAACTGAGTCGAGAAGCGTCACGATGGCGTCGCCCACCGCTGCCGTCGTGCGCGGCGAGGAGCCACGCGCGGCGAGGTCGGCGGAGACGGCCGCGGAGACGCGGGCTGCGGCGTCCTGGTGCCCGAGGTGGTCGAGCAGGAGGGCCGCAGAGAGGATCGCGGCGGTAGGATCGGCTTTCTGCTGGCCGGCGATGTCCGGTGCCGATCCGTGGACCGGCTCGAACATGCTGGGGAAGGTTCCGTCCGGGTTGATGTTGCCGGAGGCGGCCAGGCCGATTCCGCCGCTGATCGCGGCAGCAAGATCGGTGAGAATATCGCCGAAGAGGTTGTCCGTGACGATGGTGTCAAACCTACCCGGGTTCGTCACGAAGAAGATAGTCGCGGCGTCGACGTGCAGGTAGTCCACGGCGATGTCGGGGAATTCGAGTGCCACCCGGTCGACCGTGCGCTGCCAGAGCGAGCCCGCGAAGACGAGCACGTTGGTCTTGTGCACGAGCGTCAGCGTCTTCGCGGGTCGAGCGGATGCGACGGCGAAGGCGTGTCGGACGACCCGCTCCACGCCGAACGCGGTGTTGATACTCACCTCGTTGGCCACCTCGTGCGGGGTGCCCACGCGGAATCCGCCGCCGTTGCCGACATAGGGACCCTCGGTGCCCTCGCGCACGACGACGAAGTCCACGTCGCCGGGGGCCGCCAGCGGCGACTCGACGTTGGGGAAGAGCGTCGTCGGACGCAGGTTCACGTAGTGGTCGAAGGCGAAGCGCAGCTTCAACAGCAGGCCGCGCTCGATGATGCCGCCCTTCAGCCGCGGGTCGCGCGGGTCGCCGCCGACGGCTCCGAGCAGGATCGCGTCGTGCTGCTTCAGCGCGTCGAGGTCGGCGTCGTCGAGGATGCGGCCGGTCTCGAGGAAGTGTCCGGCGCCGAAGGGGTAGTCGGTTGTGGTCACGACGACGTCGGATCGAACCGCGGCACGCAGTACCTTCACGGCCTCCGCGGTCACTTCGGGTCCGATTCCGTCTCCGGCGATGACGGCGAGATTCAGTTCAGAGGGCATTAGTCAAGCGTACTGCTCGACTTCTTAGGGTGAATCGATCTGAGTAGGGTAGGCCCCATGAGTATTGGAAGCGGAATCGCCCTGTTCGTCATCGGCGCCATCCTGGCGTTCGCCATCAACGTGGAGACGTCGTTCGTCGACCTCGACCTGATCGGCTACATCCTGATGGGAGCCGGGTTCATCGTCTTCGTCATCGGGATCATCATGATGGCCCGCAAGCGCCAGACGAGCACCACGACCCGTTCGGCCGTCGACCCGAACAGCGGGGAGGCCGTCCAGCGCCGCACCACCACCAGCAACGACGACCCGCTGGTCTGATCCCCCTCTCCCGCTGACAATCGAAACCGGGCCCGAACCGCACCAGCGGTTCGGGCCCTTCCTCGTTCTACCCGCGCGCCTTCCGCAGCGTGACCAACGTCACCGTGATCGCGACCGCCATGAGCGCCACCGCCACCCACGAGGTGGTCGTCACCCCGGAGTCGAAGGCGTGGCGCGCGGATTCCAGCAGCTGCTCGGCGACGCCCGTGGGAAGTGTGGAGGCGACCTCCACCGCACCGCCGAGGGTCTCGCGGGCGGCTGTGGCATCCGCTGTCGCCAGCGAACCCGGGATCACGATCGAGTCACGGTACGACGCTGTGAGGATGCTGCCGAGCACTGCCGTTCCGAGCACGGCGCCGAGCTCGTAGGCGGTCTCGGAGACTCCGGATGCCGCGCCCGCCTTGTCGGCGGGAACACTGGAGATGATGAGGTCGTTCGAGAGCGTCTCCGCGGCGCCGATACCGGCGCCGAGCACGCAGAACGCCACGATGAGGCTGAGGGTGGTCGCGCCGTCTCCGATGATCGCGATCGAGGCGTAGGCCACCAGTGACAGACCGAGTCCGAAGGCCATGAGGAAACCGGGGCGCACCCTGCGCACGGCCGGCACGACCGCGAGGCCGGCGACGATGATCACGACGGTGCCGGGCGCGAGCGCCATCGCGGCGTCGAAGGGGCTCATGCCGAGCACGAGCTGCAGGTGCTGGGTGATGAAGAACAGGAAGCCCACGAGGGAGAACACGCTCACGAGGTTCACGATCACCGCGCCGCTGAACGACGGCACCCGGAACAGTTTCATGTCGAGCATCGGGTTCTGCTGGCCGAGCAGGCGGCGCACGAACAGCACCCCCGCGACCAGGCTCAGCGCGAGCAGCAGTGCCGGCACGACGCCGAAGCCCTCGGTCGCGATCTCCTTGACCGCGTAGACGGCCGGGGCGAGTGCGAGCATCGACAGCACGATGCTCAGCAGGTCGAAGGGCCCGGGCGCCGGGTCCTTCGACTCCGGGATGAGCACGGGCGCGAGGATGAGCAGCGGCAGCAGCAGCGGCACGGCGATGAGGAAGATCGAGCCCCACCAGAAGTGCTCGAGCAGCACTCCGCCCACGAGCGGGCCGACGGCCGAGCCCGCCGAGAATCCGGTGGCCCAGACCGCGATGGCGAGCCGGCGCTGGCGGCGGTCGGCGAACAGCGAGCGCAGCAGCGAGAGCGTCGACGGCATGATCATGGCGCCGAAGAATCCGAGCAGCACGCGGGCGGCGATGAGCAGCGTCGCGTCGGGCGCGAAGGCCGCGAGCACGGAGACGAGGCCGAACCCGCTCGCACCGATCAGCAGCATGCGGCGGCGGCCGAAGCGGTCTCCGAGGTTGCCCATGGCGACGAGCAGCCCGGCGAGCACGAGCGGGTAGGCGTCGACGATCCAGAGCTGGGCGACCGCGGAGGGCCGCAGGTCGCGGGCGATGCTCGGCAGGGCGAAGCTCAGCACGGTGTTGTCGATCGACACCAGCAGGGTGGGCAGCATCAGAACCGCGAGGCCGAGCCAGGTTCTCGTGGTGGCTCGGGTCGCGGGCGCGGTCAGGTCGGTGGTGCTCATGGAGATCACTGTACCGTCTAGACGGTACAGTTGTCAGCCCGGCGCGGATATAGTCGACGGATGGCGCAGAAACCCTCCACAAAAGAGACCCTGCTCGACGCGTTCGAGCGCATGGTCACCGACCGGGGCGAGCGCGCGGCCACCCTCGACGCCGTGGCCGCCGAGGCCGGCGTCTCCAAGGGCGGGCTGCTCTACCACTTCGGCGCCAAGACCGACCTCGTGGAGGGACTCGTCGAGCGGCTCGAACGACTGACCGCCGAGGACAACGCGCTGCTGCTCGCAGCGCCCGAGGGTTTTGTGCGGCGTTTCATCCGCTCGTCCGTCGCGGTGGGCACACCCTTCGACAGCACCTATATCGCGATGACGCGGCTCGCGCAGTCCGGGCTGTACCCGGCGGCGAACGCGTCGCTCGCCGCCGTCGAGACGGGATGGCGCACACTCATCGAGCAGAGCGTCGGCGACCCGGCCGTGGCCCGGCTCGTGCTGCTGGTGAGCGACGGGCTGTACTATAACGCGGCGCTGTTCCCCTTCGACAAGCTGCCGACGCCCGCGAGCGAGCTCGACGACGTGATCGACGCGATCGAGGAGCTGGCGAGGGCGCGGAAGGCCGGCTGACCCCCGGACCCGCGGAGCTGACGCGGACGAACGCGTCGCGACCCCGCTCACGTGTCACAAACGGCTCGCCTTCCGAGGAAGGCGAGCCGTTTGTGACACGTCCTGGCGCTGACTACTCCGTGATGTCGATCTCGCGCAGCAGGTCGGCGTCGATCGCGACGCGGACCGTCTCGAGCAGGCCGTCGGGCGCGGGCGAGTCGACCGTGAGCACGCTGAGCGCCGCTCCCCCGGCCTCCTTGCGCGCGATCTGCATGCCGGCGATGTTGATCGCCGCGTCGCCGAACTCCTTGCCGTAGACCGCGACGATGCCGGGGCGGTCGGTGTAGACCATCACGATGAGGTGCTTCGCGAAGGGGACCTCGACGTCGTAGCCGTTGATCTCGACGATCTTCTCGATCTGCTTGGTTCCCGTGAGCGTTCCGGAGACCGACACCTGCGAGCCGTCGCTGAGCGCGCCGCGGATGGTGAGGAGGTTGCGGTACTCCTCGCTCTCCGTCTCGGTGATCAGGCGCACGGTGACGCCGCGCTGCTCGGCGAGCAGGGGCGCGTTCACGTAGCTGACCGACTCGCTGACGATGTTGGAGAAGATGCCCTTGAGCGCGGCGAGCTTGAGCACGCTCACGTCGAGGTCGGCGATCTCGCCGCGCACCTCCACGTCGATGGTGGTGATCGGGCTGTCGGCGAGGCCGGAGAAGACCTGGCCGAGCTTCTCCATCAGCGGGATGCCGGGGCGTACGCTCGGGTCGATGACTCCGCCGGCCACGTTCACGGCGTCGGGAACGAGCTCGCCGCCGAGGGCGAGGCGCACCGAGCGGGCGACGGAGACGCCGGCCTTCTCCTGGGCCTCGTCGGTGGACGCACCGAGGTGCGGGGTGAGCACGATGTTCTCGAGCGAGAGCAGCGGCGAGTCCAGCGGCGGCTCGTTGACGAAGACGTCGAGGCCGGCGCCGGCGATGCGGTGCGACTTGAGGGCGGCGTACAGCGCGTCCTCGTCGATGAGCCCGCCGCGGGCGACGTTGACGATGAACGCGGTCGACTTCATCTGCGCGAACTGCTCGGTGGAGATCATGCCGGTGGTCTCGGGGGTCTTCGGCATGTGGATGGTGATGAAGTCGCTCTGCGCGAGCAGCTCCTCGAGCGTCAGCAGCGTGACACCGAGCTGCTGGGCCCGGGCGGCGGTGACATAGGGGTCGAACGCGACGACATTCATTCCGAAGGCCTGCAGGCGCGCGGTGATGAGCGCGCCGATGCGGCCGAGGCCGATGATCCCGACGGTCTTCTCGTACATCTCGACGCCGGTGTACTTCGAACGCTTCCAAGTGCCGGCGGCGAGGCTGGCGTGCGCTGCCGGGATCGAGCGGGAGAGGCTGATGATGTGGCCGACGGTGAGCTCGGCGGCCGAGATGATGTTCGAGGTGGGCGCGTTGACGACCATCACGCCGGCGGTGGTGGCCGACTTGATGTCGACGTTGTCGAGACCGACACCGGCGCGGGCGATCACCTTGAGGTGGGGCGCTGCGGCGATCGCCTCGGCGTCGACCTTGGTGGCGGAGCGCACCAGCACAGCGGATGCGTCGGCGAGCGCCGCGAGCAGGGCCGGACGGTCGGTGCCGTCCACGTTGCGCACATCGAAGTCGGGCCCGAGGGCGTCGACGGTCGCGGGCGAGAGTTCTTCGGCAATCAGCACGATCGGCTTGGTCACGAAACAAGTCCTTAGGGGGTGCGATGGAAAGGAGTGAGCGCCATTCGCGCAACCCTAGGAGTCTATCGGGGGCACAATGGTGTGGATGAGCGATGTCGCGTTGGACGTAATACGGGCCTTTGTGCTGTGGGCGCTCGCCGTCGTGTTCGTCGGAATGGGCATCAACCACTTCCGCCGCGGTCCCGCCCGGGTGATGGCGAAGATGATCCCCCCACGCATGCGCAGCGAGGGCAGGCTGCGGCCGATCGTGCTCGTCTACCTCACGGGCGTGTGCGAGATCGCGGGAGGCGTCGGACTGATGATTCCTGCGACGCGGCCCGCGGCATCCGTTGCCCTGATCGTCTTTCTCGTCGCGGTCTTCCCAGCCAACGTCTACGCCTCGCAGCACAAGGAGACATTCGGGCGTGGCGCGATCCCGTTCTGGCCGAGACTTGCCGGTCAGCTCGTGCTTATCGCTCTGCTGGTGCTGGTCGCCGGCTACTAGTTGTACCCCGCTCGGGGTACGCGATCGACACTTGTCTGTTACCGTGGGTACAGGAAAAAGATTTCCATTCATCTTGGACGCGACCTTGCGACCACCGTATCGGTGGGACCGCTCGTACGTACGGTGAGACTCTGACGGGCCCGATCCCGAGTATCGGCCTTGCACACGCTGTGACAGCGGTGCGCGTAATCAGGGCTACCCGTCCACAAGTAACTTGCGCCCGAACTCAGCGGTTAAATCCGGCTCACACGGGCGTGCACGGGAGTACACGTGACCGATATGTCCACAGCTGAAACGATTCTGAAGGCGACCGGGCTCAGCAAGAGCTTCGGCAAGACCAACGCCGTCGTCGACGCCTCATTCGATGTGCACCGCGGCGAGATCTTCGTCGTCATGGGCCTCTCCGGCTCGGGCAAGTCGACCCTCATCCGCATGCTCAACGGCCTGCTCGAGCCCACCTCGGGCAGCGTGACCGTCGCCGGCACGAAGATCTCCGGTCTTCCCGCCGCGAAGCTGCGCGAGGTGCGCAAGCGCAGCGTGTCGATGGTGTTCCAGCACTTCGCGCTGCTGCCCCACCGCACCGTGATCGACAACGTGGCCTACGGCCTCGAGATCCAGGGTGTCGCGAAGGCCGAGCGTCTCGAGCGCGCCAACACGATCATCCGCCTGGTCGGCCTCGACGGCCGCCAGAACAGCCTGCCGTCGCAGCTGTCCGGCGGAATGCAGCAGCGCGTGGGCCTCGGCCGCGCGCTCGCCAGCGACACCGACATCCTGCTGATGGACGAGGCGTTCTCCGCCCTCGACCCGCTCATCCGCCGCGAGATGCAGGAGCAGCTCATCGAGCTGCAGAGCGAACTCGGCAAGACCATCATCTTCATCACCCACGATCTGAACGAGGCCATGTTCCTCGGCGACCGCATCGCCGTGATGCGCGACGGCAGGATCGTGCAGATCGGAAGCCCCGAGGACATCCTCACCGACCCGGCGAACGACTACGTCGCCCAGTTCGTGCAGGACGTCGACCGCGCCCGCGTGCTCACCGCAGCGAGCGTCATGGAGCCGGCCCGTTCGGTCGTCACCATCAGCGCCGGCCCGCGCGCCGCGCTGCGCACCATGCGCGACCTGCAGTCGCAGGCCACCTTCGTGCTCGGCCGCGACCGCACCTTCGCCGGCATCGTGCGCGACCGCGACGTGCTGCGCCAGGTGAAGCGGGGCGAGACCGACCTCCGCAGCATCCTGCTCGACGACGCCACCACCGTGACGTCCGACGTCGTCATCAGCGAACTGGTCGAGCTGTCCGTGGGCAGCGACCTGCCCATCGCCGTTCTCGACGACAAGAAGCGCCTCATCGGCGTGATCCCCCGCGTCACCCTGCTCGCCGCCCTCGGCAACGTGAGCACCGCCACCGGCGAGATCCCCGTCACGGAGACGATCGCCACCATCACCGTGGGCGAGATGACAGACACCCTGCTCGATCCCACCCTCGAAGGAGCAGACCGTTGAACGACTTCCGCATACCCCTCGGCCGCTGGGTCGAGAACATCATCGACTTCATCACCGACACCCTCGGATTCCTCTTCGACTTCGTCGCCACGGTCGTCTCCGGCGCCTACGACATCGTCGACGCCGTCTTCTCCGTGCCGCCGTTCTGGGCGGTCATCATCGTGCTCGCGGCGCTCGGCTTCGCGGCGCGCGGCTGGAAGTTCGCGATCGGAACCGTGATCGGGCTCACCCTGATCGTCGGCGTCGACCAGTGGGACAACGCCATGGACACCCTGGCGCTCGTGCTCGTCGCCAGCATCATCTCGATCCTCATCGCGGTCCCGCTCGGCATCGCCGCGGCGAAGAACCGCACGACGTCGAACTTCCTGCGGCCGATCCTCGACTTCACCCAGACGATGCCCGCCTTCGTCTACCTGATCCCGGCCCTGATCCTCTTCGGCATCGGCGTCGTTCCCGGCGTCGTCGCGACGATCATCTTCGCCGTCGCACCCGGCGTGCGTCTGACGGAACTCGGCATCCGCGGCGTCGACACCGAGGTCGTCGAGGCCGGCCAGGCTTTCGGCGCCTCCCCGTGGCGCATCCTCCGCCAGATCCAGCTCCCGCTGGCGCTGCCCAGCATCATGGCCGGCATCAACCAGGTCATCATGCTCTCGCTCTCGATGGTCGTCATCGCGGGAATGGTTGGCGCCGGTGGCCTCGGCCAGCCCGTCGTCGCGAGCCTCAACCGCATCGACGTGGCCCTCGGCTTCGAGGCCGGCCTGTCGGTCGTGATCCTCGCGATCTTCCTCGACCGGATCACCGCAGCGCTCGGTGGCGGAGAGACCCCGCTCGGCCGACTGCTCGGCCGCCGCGGCGCCGCCCGCCTCGAACGCGAGAACGCAGCCAAGTCCGTCCCCACCACCCAGGCACCCGCCGAGCGCGAGCTCGTCGACGCCTGAGCCCATCCCCTTACGAGTGCGTTCGCGCTCGTGACCCGGAGCCCAACCGCTCCTGCAATCTCCAATCTCGGACGGCCACAGCAGCCGGCCAATGAAAGGCAGAACACCGTGAAGAAGAACCGCTATATCTCCACCATCGCCCTGGGCGCCGTGGGCATGCTCGCACTCGCGGGCTGCGCATCCGGCCCCGCCGAGACCGTCGGCGACGGCAACGACGACACCAAGGCGATCAACCTCGCCGTCTTCAACGGCTGGGACGAGGGAATCGCCGCGTCCGAGCTCTGGAAGGCGATCCTCGACGAGAAGGGCTACGACGTCGAACTGTCGTACGCCGACGCCGCGCCCGTCTTCCTCGGCCTCTCGAAGGGCGACTACGACCTGACCATGGACGTGTGGCTGCCCGACACCCACGCCGCCTACCTCGACGAGTACGGCGACGACATCACCGACCTCGGCGCCTGGAACGAGGAGTCGAAGCTCACCGTCGCGGTGAACGCCGACGCCCCGATCGACTCGCTCGCCGAGCTCGCGGACAACGCCGACCTGTTCAACAACGAGATCGTCGGCATCGAGCCGGGCGCCGGCCTGACCGCCGCCATGGAGGACCGGGTCATCCCGGGCTACGGCCTCGAGGACATGGACTTCACCACCTCCTCCACTGCTGCCATGCTCACCGCCCTCACCAAGGCCACGGACGACGGCGAGAACATCGTCGTCACCCTCTGGGAGCCGCACTGGGCCAACTCGGCGTTCCCGATCAAGACGCTCGAGGACCCCGAGGGAACCCTCGCCGACCTCGAGAGCCTGCACGCCTTCGGCAACGCCGACTTCACCACCGACTACCCGCAGGTCTCCGAGTGGATGGACAACTTCGAGATGGACCTCGACACCCTCTACTCCCTCGAGCAGGCGATGTTCGTCGACTACGACGGCTCCGACTACGCGCCCATCGTGGCGAAGTGGATCGAAGACAACCAGGAGTACGTCGACTCGCTCACGAGCTGACCCTCCCCCAGTAAGTCCTGAAAACGGCCCCTGTCGCATCGCGGTGGGGGCCGTTCTCTTTTCACCGCCCCACTGAAGGAATACCCGTGAAACTGCGCCACCTGTCCATCATCGCCGTCGGCGCCCTCGCGCTCACCGGCTGCACCACCGCCGAAGCCGAGACCGTCGGTAACGGCAACGACGACCAGCGCGACATGTCCATCGCCGTGTTCAACGGCTGGGACGAGGGCATCGCCGCGTCCGAGCTGTGGAAGGCGATCCTCGACGAGAAGGGCTACAACGTCGAACTCGAGTACGCCGACCCGGCACCCGTCTTCGTCGGCCTCGCGGCCGCGGACTACGACGTCAACTTCGACGTCTGGCTGCCCAACACCCACAAGTCGTACCTCGAGACCTACGGCGACGACATCGTCGACCTCGGCGCCTGGAACGAGGAGTCGAGCAACACCCTCGCCGTGAATGCGGATGCGCCGATCGACTCGATCGCGGAACTCGCGGAGAACGCCGACCTCTTCGGCAATCGCATCGTCGGCATCGAGGCGGGCGCCGGCCTCACCGAGATCGTCGGCGACGACGTCATCCCGGCCTACGGGCTCGACGACATGGAGTTCGTGACCTCGTCGATGACCGCGATGCTCTCCGAGTTGAAATCGGCCACCGACGCCGGCGAGAACATCGTGGTGACACTCGCCGAGCCGCACTGGGCGTATCGCGAGTTCCCGCTCAAGAATCTCGAGGACCCGGCGGGCGCGCTCGGCGGCACCGAGGGCATCCACTCGTACTCGTCCACCGACTTCGCCGACGAGTACCCGCAGGCCGCCGAGTGGATCGGCGACTTCGAGATGGATCTCGACATGCTCTACTCCCTCGAGGCGGCCATGTTCATCGACTACGACGGGCAGGACTACGGCCCCGTCGTCGCCGAGTGGATCACCGCCAACCAGGAGTACGTCGACTCGCTCACGAGCTGACCCTCCCGCACGAACTCAACGGCCCCGTCTCGAGAGAGACGGGGCCGTTCTTCTGGGCGGATGCGCCGCGCGGCTACTGGGTATTCGGGCAGGCCCGGTTGACGGCGTAGTCGCGCTCCTCGCCGAAGAGCCCCGTGCTGGGAGACCAGTTCTGGTTCGGCCAGTTCGCGATGAACTCCTCGCGGGTGGGTGGGGCCGGGTTCTCGATGCCGTTGGCCTCGTAGCAGGGCACGAGGAACTCGGTGAGGTAGTCGTAGATGTAGCCGAGCTGGGCGTCGTTGGGCGGCTGCGTCGCCCCGGTGAACTCGGAATGGCAGAGGAAGAGGTCGATCGCCTCCTGCTCTGTGCTCGCCATCGCGCCGCCCGGGGAGGAGTTGCCCACCGCGTCGATCGAGGTGCCGAGGGTGAAGCCCTTCGAGACGTAGCAGTCGTTGATGGCGTCTTGCAGATCGGCCGGGTCGGTGTACCCGGTGAAGGGGTCGGCCGGGCGCACGGCGCCGGGGTACTGGCCCACGACTCCCTGCCATGCGGCGTCCTGGCGCTCCACCCGGAGCACCTCGCGCTGCTCGTCGGTCAGGGGGTCGGGAGCCGGGGACGGTCCGATGTCGGGCATGTCGATGCCGACCACCGCGTCGGGGTCGGCGGTGGCGGTCGCCGCGGGCGGCGGGGCAGGAACCGACGACGCACAGCCGGAGAGCAGCGCGAGCGCGAGCGCGCCCGCCGCGAGCACAGTGAAGCGCACTGAAAGTTTCCTCATGTCGCCAGACACTACAGGGCGACTGCCGCGGCGGCTACGCGATCGCGATGATGTCGAGGCTGAGCACCGCGACGAGGGCGAGACCGGCGGCGAAGAACACCGCGCGACCGAAGGCGCCGCGGCTCCGGCCGAGCACGATCGCGAACAGGTAGACCACGGGCGGGATCAGCATGTTGGCGATGATCAGCGTCCACTGGGGTTCCGTTATCGAGTAACCGAGTTGCACGAGTGCGAGTTGCTGCTCCGGCGACAGGCTTTCGTATTGAGCAAACTGCCTCGGCAGCTCGATCGCGTTGGTGATCGCCTCCCAGAGGTCGTAGCCGTAGAGCACCGCGAAGGCGAGGGCGACGACGGCGCTCGGCCAGCCGAAGCGGGAGCGCGCGGCGGGGCGGGCATCCGCTGTTTCCGAGGTATCGGTCACGGTCTCGTCGGTCATTCGCTAGACCCCCATCACGGACTGGATCGGCACCAGCAGCACGAGCCCGACGAGCAGCCAGACCAGGCGCAGCGCCGGCCGGCGGCCGCGGGTGAGGAAGAGGACGGAGGCGAACCAGAGCGGCGCCGCGGCGATCGCGAGGAATTCGCCGAACTGGAACATGATCTCGGCGAACAGGTTCGTCATCGTGCCGGTTCCACGCAGGATCGTGGTGGCCCAGCCGACGGTGTACAGCGCGTAGATGCCGGCGATGATGCCGTAGGCGAGAACGAGAATGGAGCTGGTGGGGCGGGAGTCGGCGTCCGCCTCGACGTCGTCGTCGACGGTGACAGCGGATGCGCGTGCGGGCTTCGCCGGACGGGCCGGCTTCTCGCGCACGGGCTTCTCGCGCAGCGGCTTCGGTCCGGCGACGTGGCTGGTGTCGCTCTCGCCGTCCCAGCTGAGGGCCTCGTCGTCGCTCTCGGGGCTCTCGTCGACCGGCTCGGCGCTCTCGTCGGCGGGCGGCAGGGAGGTCATGCAAAAACCCTACCCGCTGCCGAATGTGCGTTCCCCTGCGTGCCGCCCACACCGGAAACTCAGGAGTTCCCGCCCGGAACGACCCCGAACATCCGCTCTCGCACCGAAATCGACGCCCAACTCCTGAATTTTCGAGGAGCCGACACAGTAGGCTGCCGAAATGCCGATGAATACTCGAGCTTGGTTATCCGCCGCGGGACTCGGCGCGGCCATCGCCCTCTCGGTGAGCGGATGCGCCGCGCAGTCGGCGCCCGCCGCACCCGCCGATGCAGCCGATGCAGCCGATGCAGCCGCCACAGCAGAGCCGAGCCCCGCGTCGACCATCAGCCCCGAGGAACTCGCCGCGTGGTCGGCCCGCGCGGCCGCGAATCCCGGAACGCTCGCCCCCGGGGAGGGCGAGATCGAGTACGAGGCCGCCGTCGCCGGGTTCCCGCTCGCCATGCCGGCGGGCTTCGAATTCCCCGATACCGACGAGCTCGACTTCTATCCCGGAGCCGACGGCATCAACGAGCGCGGCCTCGGCACCAACTACGCCTCCTTCTCCTGGCTCTGCGCTGCCGAGTCCGACTACGTCGAAGTTGCGGACGGCCCCGACCGGGAGGCTGCGCTCGCGACCCTGCGCCGATGGGCGGACCTCCCCTCCGACGTGATCGGAATGGCCAATCCCCGGGACTGGGAGGCCGCCGTGCTCGACTCCGCCGAGGCCGGCGACGACGCGGCGCTGGAGGGCGACCTGCGGAGCAACTGCGCGCAGTTCCCCGACCTGCGCCGCTGATACCCGCCCGCGCCCGCTTCGAGAACGCAGGAGATCCTGCGGGAAACGACCCCGGACATCCGCCTACCGGCCGCACTCGGCACAGAACTCCTGAATTTTCGGTGGGGACGGGCGCGCGGCGTTACACGCGCGTCACACGAATGGGGTTGACTCGGTAGACCATGGACCTGATCACAGTGCGCGAGATCCGCACGGCCGCGAGCCGCGCCGACCTCCGCTTCGGCGCCGGCGAGCAGCCTCTCGGCGGCGGCACCTGGCTGTTCTCCGAGGAGCAGCCGGGCCTCACCGGCCTCGTCGACCTCACCACCCTCGGCTGGATCCCGCTCGAGGAGACCCCCGCCGGCCTCACCATCGCCGCCACCTGCACGATCGCCGAGCTCGAGCGCATCGCCCCGCACGACGGCTGGGGCGCGCATCCGCTCTTCAGCCAGACCGCCAACTCACTGCTCGCCAGCTTCAAGATCTGGAACGTCGCCACCGTCGGCGGCAACATCGCCACGAGCCTGCCCGCCGGCCCGATGATCTCCCTGGCCAGCGCGCTCGACGGCGTCGCCCTGATCTATACAGCGGATGGCGGCGAACGCCGCCTGCCCGTCTCCGAATTCGTCACGGCGTCGCGGGTCAACGACCTCGCCCACGGGGAGGTCCTGCGCGCGGTCGAGCTCCCCCGCGGCGCCCTCGAGGCGCGCACCGGCTTCCGGCGCATCGCCCTCTCCCCGCTCGGCCGCACCGGCACGCTCGTGATCGCCCGGCTCGACGCGAGCGGCGAGGCCGTGTTCACCGTCAGCGGCGGAACCACCCGCCCGCGCGTGCTCCGTTTCGACGCGCTGCCCTCATCCGCCGCCCTCGAGAACGCCGTGCTGCGCATCGACGAGTGGTTCACCGACCCGCACGGCGCGGCCGACTGGCGCCGCGCGATGAGCGTGCTGTTCGCGGAACAGCTGCGCGAGGAGCTGGCATCATGAGGTTCGAGATCAACGGCGAGAGCGTCGAGGCCACCCCGCAGCCCGGACAGGTGCTGCGCACCCTGCTGCGCGACCTCGAGCACTACGAGGTGAAGAAGGGCTGCGACGCCGGCGACTGCGGCGCCTGTTCCGTGCTGCTCGACGGTGCCCCCATCCACTCCTGCATCTACCCGGCGCACCGGCTCGAGGGCGCGGCGGTCACCACCGTCGCGGGTCTCGGCACGCCGGAGCACCCGCACCCGATGCAGCAGAGCTTCGTCGACGCCGCCGGCTTCCAGTGCGGATTCTGCACCGCCGGCATGATCGTGACCGCGTCCACCTTTTCTGAGGACGACACGAACGACCTGCCGCGCCTGCTCAAGGGCAACCTCTGCCGCTGCACCGGCTACCGCTCGATCAAGGACGCGATCTGCGGCGTCTCCAACACCGAGCACGCCCCGGTCGGCGACGCTGCGGGCAGGTCGGTGCGCGCCCCGGCGGGCATGCGTGTCGCGACCGGACGCGAACCGTACACTCTCGACTTCACGACCACCGCAGTGCTGCACCTCGCTGTGCTGAAGAGCCCGCACCCCCACGCCCGCATCCTCTCCATCGACGCCTCGGCGGCGCTCGCGCTCGACGGTGTGCACACGGTGCTCACCCACCTCGACTCCCCCACCACCCTGTTCTCCACCGGACGCCACGAGATGCGCACCGACGACCCCGACGACACCCTCGTCTTCGACCGTGTGCTGCGCTTCCGCGGCCAGCGGGTGGCCGCGGTCGTCGCCGACACCGTCGCGATCGCCCAGCTCGCCCTCGCCCTGATCGTGGTGGAGTACGAGCAGCTGCCCGCCGTGTTCGAAGCGGATGCCGCGCGCGCCCCGGGCGCCCCGCTGCTGCACGCGGAGAAGGGCCCGGAGGCCCGCATCTCCGAACCGCACCGCAACGTGCTCGCACAGCTCCACGCCGAGATGGGCGACGTCGAGTCGGCTCTCGCCGGGGCCCACGCCGTGGTCGAGGGCAGCTGGCAGACCCAGCGTGTGAACCACGCGGCGCTGGAGACCCACGCCACCCGCGGCTGGCTCGACGCCGACGGCCGCCTCGTGCTGCGCACCTCCAGCCAGGTGCCCTACCTCGTGCGCGACGAGCTCTGCCACATCTTCGGCCTCGAGACCGACCGCGTGCGCGTCTTCACCGCCCGCGTCGGCGGCGGCTTCGGCGGCAAGCAGGAGCTCATCACCGAAGACCTGGTGACCCTCGCCGTGCTGCGGACCGGGCGCCCCGTGCAGTACGAGTTCACCCGCGGCGACGAGTTCACCATCGCGAGCCCGCGGCACCCGATGCGGGTGACGGTGCGCCTCGGCGCCACTGCCGACGGGATCCTCACGGCGATGGCGGTCGACGAGCTGATGGACACGGGCGCCTACGGCAACCACGGCGTCGGTGTGATGTTCCACAGCGTGGGCGAGTCGCTCGCCGTGTACCGCTGCGCGAACAAGCGGGTCGACGCCGAGTCGGTGTACACGAACAACCTGCCCTCCGGCGCCTTCCGCGGCTACGGTCTCGGCCAGGTGATCTTCGCGGTCGAGAGCGCCATGGACGAGCTGGCCAGGAAGCTCGGCATCGACCCCTTCGAGCTGCGGCGCCGCAACGTGATCGAGCCGGGAGACGCCATGGTCGTCACCGATCCGCACGAGGAGACCGACCTCGTGGTCGGCAGCTACGGTCTCGACCAGTGCCTCGACCTCGTCGAGAGCGCACTCGCCCGGGGCAACGGCGCAGTCGCGCCGACGGGCGGCACCTGGTCGGTCGGCACCGGAATGGGGATCGCGATGATCGCCACCGTTCCGCCGCGGGGCCACTACGCGGACACTTCGATCGCGCTGCTGGCAGACGGCAGCTACGAGCTGAGTGTGGGCACCGCCGAGTTCGGAAACGGAACGACGACCGTGCACACGCAACTCGTCGCCACCGCTCTGAACACCACCGTCGACCGGGTGCGCATCCGGCAGTCCGACACCGATGTGGCGCGCTACGACACCGGCGCGTTCGGGTCGGCGGGTGTTGTCGTGGCGGGCAAGGCGCTGCTCGCGGCGGCGGTGAAGCTGTCGTCGATGATGGTCGAGCGTGCGGGCGGGAGCGGAACCGTGGTCGGCGGCGGCGTGACGGTCGACGGCGAGCTGGTCGGTGCATCCGCTCTTCTGGCGGACGGCCCGCTCATCGCGGACGGCAGTCACGACGGCACCCCGCGCTCGGTCGCGTTCAACGTGCACGGCTTCCGCGTGGCCGTCGACTCGGCCACCGGCGAGGTGCGGATCCTCCAGTCGGTGCAGGCAGCGGATGCCGGCACCGTCTTGAATCCGGAACAGCTGCGCGGACAGATCGAGGGCGGCACGGCCCAGGCGATCGGATCGTCGCTCTACGAGGAGATGCTGCTCGACGGCGACGGGAGCGTCACCACCACGGCGTTCCGCAACTACCACGTGCCGCAGTTCGCCGACATCCCGGAGACCGAGGTCTACTTCGCCGACACGCACGACGGCATGGGCCCGCTCGGCGCCAAGTCGATGAGCGAGGCGCCGTACAACCCGGTGGCGCCGGCGCTCGCGAACGCGGTGCGCGACGCGATCGGACAGCGCCCCTACGAGCTGCCGATGTCGCGCGACCGCCTCTGGCGCCTGGTGAACAGCCCGCCGTACTCGCCGGTCGAGTAGCGAGATCCTCTGCGCCGCGACAGTCGCCCGGATCGCTCAGGCTCAGCGCATCAGCGGACGGTCGTCGCGCCGGAGGTGTTTCCCGGTCGACGACCATGAGCGACGCTCTTTCGGGGTCATCGCCGCGATCCAGCTCGTCCTGTCCTGGTTGTACCAGGCCTTCGCGGTGATGAAGTCCTCGGCGCGCACGCTCCACGCCACGTCGAGCTCGCGGGTGAGTAGGTCGATGAACCGGCCCAGGCCGTCGGCCCGCCATGCGCCTTCCTGCGAGGAGTACATAAGAAATGTCGAACCGTCCGCCGTCATCGTCTCCGGCTCGGGCAGCCACAACCGGTATTCGAAGTCGGCCGGTTCCTCGGGTTGCTGTTCGAGAACCGCGAGCACGGGGAGGCCCGCGAGCGAGCCACGCCCGATGATGCCGCTGGCGCCCTCGGGCAGCCACGTTTCGGGCAGGGGCACACGGTCATCCCGTTCGAACACGGGAGGCTCGGGCTGTGCCGCTACGACTGTCTTCTTGCGCCCCCACATGGCCGCGGCTAGCGCACGTCGCCGAACATCGGCTTCTCGGGCGCCTTGCGGCCGGTCTCGCGCTCCCAGGCCTCGAGCTGCTGGGCGAGCGCCTTCGCCAGTTCGAACACCTGCTCCGGGGGGATCCGGATGCGGCTCACGACCTGGCCGGGCACCAGGATCGTCTCCACGCCGGTCTCGGCGTCGATGCTCGGCTGCGGCGGCTGCGTGAGCGCCACGAAGTCCATCACGAACACGTTCGGTGTGTGCCAGACGGATGCGAAGTCGGCGAAATGGCCGTCGGCCGCGGTCGGAGGCAGGTCGATCTTGAAGGTGCGCGGGGTGTCATTGTCAGCCATGCGCGCCAGTCTAGGCGTCGGGTCTGGACCCGTTGCCGGGCGCTGTCAGCGGTCGGTTCCCGAGAACACCATCGGGTAGTTGTCGAGCCACGACCAGCGGTCGAGTGGCCAGACGGTGACGAAGGCGCGCCCGACCACGTTCGCGATCGGCACGAACCCCTCGCTCGGCGTCTCCGTGTTGTAGCGCGAGTCCTGGGAGTTGTTGCGATTGTCGCCCAGCACCCAGAGCGAGTCCTTCGGCACCGTCACCGAGAAGTCGATGAGTGAGGCGCGGGTCGTGCCGGGGGCGATGTAGTCCGCCTCGTCGATCGGCACCCCGTTCACGAGGATCTGGCCGAGTGCGTTGCAGCACTCCACGGTGTCTCCGGGAAGCCCGATCACGCGCTTGATGAGGTGCTCGTCACTGCTCGACGGTGCCAGACCGACGAACTCGAGCACGGCGGCGACGGGTGACTGGTCCTGCTCTCCAGACGCGGGCAGCCATCCGCCCGGATCCTTGAAGACCACCACGTCGCCGCGTTCGATGTCGACCAGATCCGGCACCAGCTCGTTCACCAGGATGCGGTCGTCGATCTGCAGGGTGTTCTGCATCGACCCGGAGGGGATGAAGAACGAGCGCACGAGGAAGGTCTTGATGCCGGTGGAGAGCAGGATCGCGATGACCGCGATCACCACGATGTCGCGGACGAAGAGCAGGCCGCGCGGGAGCGTCCGACGGGGAGGGGCATCGTGCTGCGTGGCAGAAGACACCCGCACCCCCTCGGTCTGGCCTACCCGATGGAGGCCGTGCTGTGGATACTACCGTTGGTCGTGCGCAGTGATGCTGTGGATGTGCCGGTGCGCGCCGCGATGACCTCCGCGAGGATCGATACCGCGGTCTCCTCCGGGGTGCTCGCCCCCAGGTCGAGGCCGATCGGCGACCGCAGCCGGGCGATCGCCTCCTCGTCGACGCCGCGGTCGCGCAGCGAGGCGAGACGGCGCTCGTGGGTGCGCCGCGAGCCCATCGCGCCCACGAAGGCCACCGGGAGGGCGAGCGCCTGCGCGATGACCTCCGCGTCGAAGCGGTCGTCGTGGGCGAGCACGCAGATCACGGTGCGCTCGTCGGTGTCGGTGCCCGCCAGCCAGGTGGTGGGCCACTGCACCACGACCTCGGCCCCCGGGAAGCGCTGCGCGGTGGCGAAGAGCGCACGCGGGTCGCAGACCGTGACGCGGTAGCCCACGACGGCGGCGGCCGCGGCGAGCGCGGCGGAGAACTCCATGGCGCCGATCACGATCATGCGCGGAGGCGCCGTGGCGACCTCGAAGAACACCTCCACCAGCCGGCCGTCGCAGTCGATGCTGCTGAGCGCGGACTCGCCGAGGGAGACGCGTGCGGTGAGCTCGGCGGCGATGCGGTTCTCGTGCCCGGTGGCGTCGCCGTCGACGACGGTCGCGGCGCCGGCAGTCTCCCCCGCCGCCGCGGTGCGCAGCGCGGTCTCGAGCTCAGCGGTGAGCGGGACGACGCGGATGCGCAGCTGGCCGCCGCAGGTGAGCCCGACCGAGAACGCGGTCTCGTCGCTCACCCCGTACTCGACGGTGCGGGCGACGCCGTCGGCGAGCACCTCCTGGCAGACGTCGACGACCGCGCCCTCGACGCAGCCGCCGGCGATGCTGCCGATCACGGCCTCGCCGTCGAAGGCCATCGAGGTGCCCACGGTGCGCGGCGCGCTGCCCTCGATCGACACGGCGGTCGCCACCACGAGGGTGCGGCCGGCGTCGATCGCGGCGACGAGGCGGTCGGCGATCTCGAACATGCGACTAGCCTGCCACGCCGCTGCTGCGGTGCAGCCAGGGACGCAGCAGCGCCGTCACCTTCGGCAGCACCCAGTACGCCATGATCGGGGTCAGCACCATGGTGGTGAGCAGCACCTTGAGCGCGGTCGGCAGCCCGTTCCAGCCGGGTACGAAGGTGGTGACCAGCAGCGTGAAGACGAGGTTCACCGGCAGGAAGCCGATGAAGATGCTCGTCGCCTGCTTCCAGCGGGGCGGCGCGAAGGGCACACCCAGGTCGCCCGCCTCGCTTCCGGGGGCGTCGAACCAGCCCTCGATGCCGGTGCGCTTCTCCACGCGGGACTCCACCACGAGGTCGCGGCCCTCCTCGAGCCACGACGTGCGGTCGTCGGAGGTCTCCCAGGCGTCGAGCAGCTCCTGGTCGGCGAAGCGGTAGAGCATGTGCCAGTCGTCGGAGTCCTTGGCCGAGCGCACCCAGCCCGATCCGAGGAATCCCGGGTACCGGTTGGCGAGGTTGACCCCGGCCTGCACCCAGAGGGTCACCTCGGGGATCCGCTCGGGATACACGGAACGGGTGATGGACACGGTGACGGGGAGTGCTGCGCCGGCTTGTGGCTGGCGTCTCGCATCCCCGGGTTCTCGCTGGGACATGCCCCCAGTATCCGCTCTCGGTGTTTCTGCGGTGTTACCGCCCGCGCACTCGTCGATGCCGGGGCAATAGAGTGCGCACATGAGTTATCCCCCGGAACCCTGGTATCTCGGCGGCTCGCTGCTCGTCTCCGCCTTCCGTGTGCCGGTCGCCGCCCTGCCCGGCGAGCTCGCCGAGACCCTGCCGCGCCACCGCACCCCGGTCGCCGTCGCGGGCCACGCGCTGATCGGCGTCGCCTTCGCCCGCTACACGCCCGGCGGGGTGCTCGCCTACGACGAGCTGCTGGTGGCGGCGCCGAGTGTCGACCGGGCGGCGCTGCGCTACACGATCCCGCAGATCTGGGTCGACAGTCCGGTCTCGCTGCAGGGCGGCCGCGAGCTCTGGGGAATCCCGAAACAGCTCGCCTCCTTCGAGCGCAGCGAGACAGCGGATGCGGCATCCGTCAGCGCGACCACCGACGACGGGCCCGTCGCCCGCCTCGACGCCCGCCACGGGCGCACGCTGCTGCCCGGGATGCGGCAGCTCGGCCTGCCGATCCACCAGGCCGTCGGGCGGGGCGCGACGCTCTCCCACAACCGGGTGATCGGGCGCATCGGCGCGCTCGCCGCCCGCTGGGACTTCGCCGCGGAGGGACCGCTGGGCTACCTCGCCGGGCGGCGTCCCCTCGCGAGCTTCGCGCTGCGCGACGCGTCGATCGTCTTCGGCATGCGGGTGCGGCGCTCGTGAGCGGCGCAGCGTCCGCCCGGCCGCGTGTGGCCGTCGTCACCGGCGCGGCCCGCGGCATCGGCCGCACGATCGCCGCCGACCTGCGCGCCCGCGGCTACCGGGTGGTGGTCGGCGACCTCGACCTCGCCGCGACCGAGGCAACGGCACGCGAACTCGGCGCCGGGGTGAGCGCGATCCGGCTGGATGTGACCGACCACGAGCTGCTCGTCGCCGCGATCGCCGCCGTCGAGAACGATCTCGGGCCCATCGAGGTCTGGGTGAACAACGCCGGCATCATGCCCACCGGGCGCTTCGCGGAGCAGGACGTCTCCCTGGTCAACGCGGTCATCGACGTGGACTTCCGCGGCGTGGTCGACGCCACCGGGGTCGTGCTGCCGGCGATGCTCGCACGCGGGCGCGGCCACATCGTGACCATCGCCAGCGCCACCGGGGTGAAGCCGCTCGCCGGCCTCGCCGTCTACTCGGGCAGCAAGGCGGCGGTGATCGCCTACAGCGACGCGCTCCGCCGGGAGCTGCGCGGTTCCGGTGTGCGCGTCTCGGTGGTCCTGCCCAATCTGGTGGCGACCGCTATGGGCGCCGGCATCACGCCGCCCGCCGGCTTCGGCGCCATCACACCGCAGAGCGTCAGCCGCGCCACGATGCGGGCGCTCGACAGCGCACGCTTCGCGCTGTTCGTGCCCGGCCGGCTCGGCCCGCTGCTGCGCGCGGCGAAGCTGCTGCCCACCGGTGTGCAGGACTGGCTCGACGACCGCCTGGGCACCGACCGCATCGGCCTGGGCGGGGAGCCGGCCGCCCGCGCCGCCTACCTGCGCGGGGTGCGCGACGAATCGCGCTGACTACCTGACCGGCACACCCACCATGGCCGCGCTGCGCGACCAGAGTCCGGCGGCGAGAGCGGCGTCATCCGCCTGGGGGTTCGTCTTGGCGACCTTGCGCTTCGTGTAGAACTCGCCGCTGGTCCAGCCGGTGGTCGTCGCCAGCCAGACGAGGGTGTCCGCGCCCTTCTCGGCGGTGAGCAGGAACCGGCCGAGAAGCCCGTAGACGAAGCGGAGCGGGCTGGTGGTGTCGTTTTTGGCGAAACCGGTGGAGACGACGCCGGGGTGGAAGGCCGCGGCCTTCAGCCCCTCGGCGCCGAAGCGGCGGTGCAGCTCGCGGGTGAACAGGATGTTCTCCAGCTTGCCGTCGCCGTAGGCCTTGTTGGGCGAGTACTTCTTCTCGTTGCCGAGGTCGTCGAGGTCGATGCTGCCGTACAGCCGGGCGGCGATGCTCGCCGTGTTGACCACGGATGCGCGGCTCTCGAGAAGCCGGTCCATCAGCAGCGACGTGAGCAGGAAGGGGGCCAGGTGGTTCACCTGCAGCGTCTTCTCGTAGCCGTCGACGGTGAGCTCCCGCTCGCCCATGATGCCGCCGGCGTTGTTGGCCAGCACGTCGATGCGCGGGTACCGCGCGAGCAGGGTCGCGGCGAGGTCGCGCACGTCGTCGAGCTTCGTGAAGTCGGCGACGACGTAGTCCGCGCCCAGCTCGGCCGCGATCGCGGCGGTCTTCTGCGGCGACCGCCCGACCACCACCACGGTGTCGCCCGCGGCGCTGAGCGCCCGTGCGGCCGCGGCCCCGATCCCGTCGCTCGCCCCGGTGATGATGATGGTCCTGCGCGTCATTCCGCTCCCCCTGTGTGAGTCTTCAGCCTAGGTGCGTTTGGAGCGGACCCCGGTTTCGACGGCTGCCTATACTCGTGAGAGTCATCCGTTCGATGCGGGACGGAAACGGGGAGTCACATGAGCGCGCCCGTTCCCCGTCGCAGCCACTGGGTCGACCTGACGCCCTTCCGCCGCAGCCCCGCCTTCTTCCGCCTGTGGCTGGGTACCGGCATCGCCGGCGTCGGCAGCCAGATGACCGTCGTCGCCGTCGGCCTCCACATCTACGAGCTCACCGGGTCCACCGGGGCCGTCGCCCTCGTCGGCGTGGTCGGCCTGCTGCCGATGATCATCGCCGGCCTGTACGGCGGGGTGCTCGCCGACACCTTCGACCGCCGCATCGTGGCGATCATCGCCGAGACGGTCGCCTGGATCGCAGTGCTCGGACTCGCTGCCCTCGCCTGGCTGCACATCGACGTGCTCTGGTTCTACTACGTGCTCACCACCCTCACGGCCGTCGCGACGACGATCGTGGGCGCCACCCGCTCGGCGATCGTCCCCCGGCTGGTCGAGAAGGAGCTGCTGCCCGCGGCCTCCGCCCTCGGCGGCATCAGCATGGGCGTCGGCATCACCCTCGGCCCGGCGCTGGCCGGCGTGCTCGTGGCCACCGTCGGAATCCAGTGGACCTACACGATCGACGCGGTGCTCTTCCTCGCCGCCTTCACGGGGATCCTCACCCTTCCCCCGATCAAGCCGGAGGGCGGTTCGACGACGCGCGGAATCCCGGCCCTCGCGGAGGGCCTCGCGTTCCTGAGACGCGCCCCGAACATCCGCTCGAGCTTCCTCATCGACATCATCGCCATGACCTTCGGCATGGCCCGCGTGCTCTACCCCGCGGTCGGCGCCCTGGTGATCGGCGGAGGCGCGGTGACCGTCGGCATCCTGTTCGCGGCGGGCGCGGTGGGCACGCTGCTCAGCTCGCTGTTCTCCGGCCGGCTCGGTCATGTGCGCAGGCACGGCATCGCGATCCGCAACGCGGTGATCGTCTACGGACTGTGCATGCTCGCCTTCGGTCTCGTGCTGCTGCCGCTCGGCACGCAGCAGAGCGGATCGATTACCGACTCGCTCGACACGGCGAACCTGCCGGCACTCGGTCTCGCGGCGCTCGCCCTCGCGGGAGCCGGCGCGGCCGACAACATCAGCGCGGTGTTCCGCAACACGATGATGCAGTCGGCGGTGCCCGACTCCATGCGCGGCCGCATGCAGGGCATCTACATCGTTGTCGTCACCGGCGGCCCGCGCGTCGGCGACGCCTACGTGGGCCTCGTCGTCGCGACCACCCTGCTCTGGCTGCCCTCGCTGCTCGGCGGTCTGCTCATCGTGGTGCTGGTGGCCGTGCTGGTGCGGCTCAACCGGTCGTTCCGCGAGTACGACGGCCTCAACCCGCTACCGTAAAGGCATGCCTGACGCCTTCGACCTCGTGATCCGCGCCGACTTCGTCCTCCTCGGGGGCAACTGGCGGGCCGCCGACATCGGGGTGACCGACGGGGTGATCGCCGCGATCAGCGCCACGCCGCTCGAGGGCGGAACGGTGGTGGTCCTCGCCGACGACGAGGTGCTGATCCCCGGCATCGTCGACACCCACGTTCACGTGAACGAGCCGGGACGCACCGAGTGGGAGGGCTTCGCCAGCGCCACCCGCGCGGCGGCCGCCGGGGGCGTGACGACCATCATCGACATGCCGCTGAACAGCATCCCGGCCACCACCACCGTCGACGCTCTCGCCGCCAAGCGCGAGGTCGCCGCTTCCAAGGCGCTGGTGAACGTCGGCTTCTGGGGCGGCGCAGTGCCGCAGAACCTCGGGTCGCTGCGCGAGCTGCACGACGCGGGCGTCTTCGGCTTCAAGGCCTTCCTCGCCCCGAGCGGCGTCGAGGAGTTCGACCACCTCGACACCGAGCAGCTCGAGGCCGCGCTCGAGGAGATCGCCGCCTTCGACGGGCTGCTGATCGTGCACGCCGAGGACCCCGGCGTTCTCGACGCGAGCGCCAACGAGGGCGGCACGGACTACCACCGTTTCGTCGAGTCGCGACCGGATGCGGCGGAGGTCACGGCGATCGAGCGTGTCATCGCCGGCGTGCGCCGCACGGGCGCCCGCGCCCACATCCTGCACCTCTCCTCGGCCGCGGCGCTGCCCGCCCTGCGCGCCGCCCGCGCCGAGGGCCTGAAGATCACGGTCGAGACCTGCCCGCACTACCTCACCATCAGCGAGGCGCAGATCGCCGACGGGGCCACGCAGTTCAAGTGCTGCCCGCCGATCCGCGACGAGGCCAACCGCGACGCGCTCTGGCAGGCGCTGCTCGACGGCGACATCGACATCGTGGTGACCGACCACTCCCCCTCCACCGCCGAGCTCAAGTACGCGCACGGCGGCGACTTCGGGCGTGCCTGGGGCGGTATCGCCGGGCTGCAGACCGGGCTGTCCGCGGTGTGGACCGAGGCCGCCCGGCGCGAGATCCCGCTCGAGCGGGTCGTGGGCTGGATGTCGTCGGCCACCGCGCGCTTCGCGGGCCTCGCCGGCAAGGGTGCGATCCGGGTCGGCGCGGACGCCGACTTCGCGGCCTTCGCGCCCGACGCCGTGTTCACCGTCGACGCCGACGCGCTGCTCTACCGCAACCACGTGAGCGCCTACGACGGCCGCGAGCTGCGCGGCACGGTGAGCCGCACGTGGATCGCCGGCGTGCCGGTGTCCACCGCGCCCGACGCGGGTGCGACCGGGCGCCTGCTCGCCCGCTGACCGGCCGCGGGTCGACCCGGCCGCCCGCTCACTGGGCAGTCTCTTCAGAGCAGTGGGGCAAACATCCGCTGTTCACCGGCCCTGCCAGCGTCGAAAGCTTGCCCCGCCGCTCGGGGCACAAGAAGCGGGGGCGAGGAACCGACCCTGAGCAGCCCTGCGAGCGTCGAAAGCTTGCCCCGCCGCTCGGCGGCGACCCGCACAGACCGGCCGCCGAAACACCCCGGTCACATGACGGTGGCAGAATCGCGGGCATGGCAATCATCCTGGGCGACCACCAGTACGGCAAGGCGGAGAACCGCGTGGTGCGCATCTACCGCGACGACGTGCGGCACGAGATCCGCGACCTCAACGTGTCGACGGCGCTGCGCGGCCCCTTCGACCCCGCCTACCTCGAGGGCGCGCAGACCAACGTGCTGCCCACCGACACGCAGAAGAACACCGCCTTCGCCTTCGCCAAGTCGAAGGGCGTGGAGGCGATCGAGGACTTCGGCCTCGACCTCGCCCGCCACTTCGTGCACGACGTCGACCCGGTGGAGGGCGCCCGCATCGAGGTCGAGGAGTACGCCTGGGAGCGCGCGGTCGTCGACGGCGTCGAGCACGACCACACCTGGCTGCGCAAGGGACAGGAGGTCCGCACCGCCGCGATCACCGTCGACGCAAGCGGCGAGTACGTGATCGGCGGCCTCAAGGACCTCGTGCTGCTCAAGTCGACCGGGAGCGAGTTCGCGGGCTTCCTCGAGGACGAGTACACGACCCTGCAGGAGACCCACGACCGAGTGATGGCCACCTCGCTCGTGGCGAAGTGGCGCTTCAGCACCACCGAGGGAGTCGACTGGGACGAGACCTACGCCGGCATCAAGCGCATCATGGTGAAGGAGTTCGCCACCCTGCAGTCGCTCGCCCTGCAGCAGACGCTCTGGCACATGGGACGCTCCGTTCTCGAGGCCTACCCCGTCATCGCCGAGGTGCGGCTCAAGGCCCCGAACAAGCACCACTTCGTCGTCGACCTCTCCCCCTTCGAGCTGGAGAACCCGGGCGAGGTGTTCATCGCCGCCGACCGCCCCTACGGGCTGATCGAGGCGACCGTGCTGCGCGACGACGCCCCCGACGCCGGCGAATCCTGGCGCATCTCGGCGGGACTCGCCTGATGGCCGTGATCGACAGTGAAGCGGATGCGCGCTGGCTCGCCCGCGCCATCGCCCTCGCGACCGAGAACGTGGCTGCCGGCGGCGGCCCCTTCGGTGCGGTCATCGTGCGCGACGGCGAGCTCGTCGCCGAGGGGCAGAACCGGGTGACGGCGAACCTCGACCCCACGGCCCACGCCGAGGTGATGGCGATCCGCGCGGCCTGCCAGGCCACCGGCGACTTCTCCCTGGCCGGCATGACGCTGTACACCTCCTGCGAGCCCTGCCCGCTGTGCCTGTCCGCGTCGCTCTGGGCCCGGCTCGACCGCGTGGTCTTCGCGGCGGACCGCGACGATGCGGCACGCGGCGGCTTCGACGACCGCGAGTTCTACGAGCTGTTCGCACGCGACCGCTCCACCTGGGACATGGGCATCGACAGCCAGCGCCCCGACAACGCGCCCGAGCCCTTCGACGCCTGGCTGGCCGCGGAGGCGCGCACGGACTACTGAGGCCGGGCCGCCGCCGCATCCACGACAACTTGCGGCAAAGCGCTCCATGGCGGGCCGGGATGCAGCAGTTTGCCGCAAGTTGTTGCGGAGAGGGAACCCGCGACGGCGGCCTAGGGCTCCTTGCGGTCTTCCTTCTCCTGCTCGCGGCGCTCCTTCTCCTCTTCGCGCGCGTCCTCGCGCGCCTCCTTGTCGTCCTCTGCGTTGTCCTCTGCCGCCTGCCGCGCGGCCTCGTCGGCGGCAGCCTGGTCCGCGGCCGCCTTCTCTGCAGCCGCCTGCTCGGCGGCGGCGCGATCCGCCGCGGCCTTGGCCTCGGCCGCCGCGACCAGGGTCGTGAGATCGGCCCGCACCAGGTCGATGTTCGAGCGGATGTCCGTGGCCCGGTCCGCCTGGATCGAGCCGTCTGCAGACGCCGCGTCGAGACTGCCCTCGAGGGCGTCCAACTCGGCGAGGGCCGCCGCGGCGTCGGTCTGGGCCAGGGTGGCGATAGACACGACGGACGCCTGCAGCTCCCCGGCGGACTCCGCCGAGATGTCGGGCTGGGCCGCGCAGCCCGCGAGCAGGGCGACTCCAACGAGCGCGGCAGCGATGGCGGCGAACGGGCGACGGCTATTGCTGCGACGGGCGAACGCGCGAGGGGTCGTGCGGAGTCGGATCATGGTGTGACGCTTTCCAGGAGTTGGTCCAGGTGGGTGCCGAGATCGCCGTCGTTGGCGGGCAGGGTCGGCACGGGCTCGGTCGCCGCTTCCTCTGCGCCGGATCCGACGAGCAGCACGCCCCCGGCGATGACGATGGCCGCCGCGAGGAGGGCGATCCCGGTGATGAGGATGGCGCGCACCGGCGGCTTGGCAACACGCTGGGCGCCCGAGGTGGTGTGGATGCTGTTCGGGAACGAATCGTCCGCGCCCGCGGGAAGCGCGGTGGGCAGCACGAGCGTCTGCGAGCGGTCGCGCGACGGGGGCGCGGGCGGCGTGGAGGATCTCGCCGTCAGCGGCTCGGTCGCCGCGTCCGGCGTCGGCGTCGGGAACGCCCGCGTCGACGCGACGGCTTCGGCTGCCACGTCCGCGGGCGAGAACGGCTCCGTCGCAACCCACGCGGGCGAGAACGGCTCGGTCGGCGAGGCCTGTCCGGCGGACGAGACCGGCGCGGCAGCAGCACCCCCGCCCGCACGTGCGTGCAGCGACCGCTCCAGCGCCCGGCCGAGTTCCGCGACCTCGAGCGCGCTCGGGCGGTCGGCCGGGTCGCGGGCGGTCATGCCGGTGATCAGCGCGACCCACTGCGTCCCGAGTGCGGCGGGCACGGCGGGGTCGTTGACGAGCCGCGCGGAGATCGACTCCACCATCGAGCCCGGGAACGCCCGCACCGCGGTCAGCGCCTCGAGCACCACGAGCCCGAGGGAGTAGATGTCGCCCGCAGGTCCGGGGGCCGTGCCCCGGGCCTGCTCGGGCGAGATGTAGGCGGCCGTGCCGATCACGGTGCCCGGTGTGGTGAGCCGGGTCGAGTCCACGAGGTAGGCGATGCCGAAGTCGCTCAGCTTCGCGCGGAACTCCCGCGACGGCGAGGCCGAGGCGCTGAGCAGGATGTTCGCCGGCTTGATGTCGCGGTGCACGATGCCGCGCTCGTGCACGACGTGCAGCGCCTCCGCGAGGTCGACCAGCAGGTGGGCCGCGTCGGCCTCGAAGACCGGACCGCCTGTGATCCGCTCGCCGAGTGTGGGTCCCTCGACGAGCTCCATCACGAGGAAGGCGCGCGAGCCGCCGTCGACGCGGGCGTCGAACAGGGTGACGAGCGCGTGGTGGTTGAGCGACGCGAGCAGGCGTATCTCCGCCGTCTCGCGCTGCAGTGAGGAGCCGGGCGCCGAGAACAGCTTGAGGGCCACGTCGCGTCCGAGCGAGCGGTCGTGGGCGCGGTAGACCGACGCCATGCCCCCGGTTCCGAGCAGGGAGACGATCTCGTAGCGCTCCCCGACGATCGTGCCGGTGAGTTCGGTATGCGTCATCAGTCTTCGAGGGCCTTTCCGCGCAGGTCGGGAAGCGTGAGCGCGGTGATCGCCGCGACCGCGAACACCCCCGCGAAGACGCCGAAGGGCAGCGCGACACCGCCCGCGCTCAGCAGCAGCGGCACGCAGAGCGGCGCGATGATCGAGGCCAGTCGGCCGAAGCCGGCGGCCCAACCGGCGCCCGTTCCGCGCACGCGGGTCGGGTACAGCTCGGGGGTCACCGCGTAGAGCGCGCCCCAGGCGCCGAGGTTGAAGAACGACATCATGGCGCCGAAGGTGAGGATCGCTGCGACATCCCCGGCCGTTCCGAAGAGCGCCGCCGAGATCGCGGAGCCGCCGAGGAACACGGCGAGCGTCACCCGGCGCCCCCACTTCTCCACCAGCCAGGCCGACACGGCGTAGCCGGGCAGCTGCGCGAGGGTGATGATGAGCGTGTACTCGAACGACTTCACCAGCGTGAAGCCCTGCGCCACGAGCAGCGTCGGCAGCCAGATGAATGCGCCGTAGTAGGCGAAGTTCACGCAGAACCAGACGACCCAGAGCGAGATCGTGCGACGGCGCAGGCGGGGGTCGAAGATGCTCGTCTCGGGGGCCGTCTCCGGAGAAGCGGATGCCGTGGCCGGCTCCGCGACGCGCGTCGCCTTCTCGAGACGGTCGGGGCCGGCCGCCGCCTCGAACTCGCTCACGATCGCCTCGGCCTCCGCGTGACGGCCCTTCGCCTCCAGGAAGCGCACGGACTCGGGCAGCTTCAGCCGCACCACGATCGCCCATACCGCGGGCACCGCACCGAGGGCGAGCGCCCAGCGCCAGCCGTCGTCGCCGATCGGCACAACGAAGTAGCCGATCACGGCGGCGGCGGTCCAGCCGACGGCCCAGAACGACTCGAGGATCACGATGATGCGTCCGCGGATGCGCGCGGGCGCGAACTCGCTCACCAGTGTCGACGCGATCGGCAGCTCGGCGCCGAGCCCGAGTCCGACCAGGAAGCGCAGTGCCACCAGCGCGCCGATGCCCCACGACAGTGCGGAGAGCCCGGTGAAGATCCCGTAGACCAGCAGGGTGATGGCGAACACCTGGCGGCGGCCGAGCCGGTCGGCGAGCAGGCCGCCGAGGCTGGCGCCGATCGCCATGCCGAGGAAGCCGGCGGAGGCGACCCACGACAGTTCGCCGGGCTCCACCTGCCAGACCACAACGAGCTGGGCGATCACGAAGGAGATGAGCCCGACGTCCATGGCGTCGAGGGCCCAGCCGATGCCGGATCCGGTGAGCAGCCTGCTGTGCTTCCGGGTCCAGGGCAGCGCGTCGAGCCGCTGCGACCGCGTGCGGTCGGTCTGTGTCGTCATCGCGCGATCAGCTTCCGCGATAGGTCGAGAACGCGAACGGGCTGAGCAGGAGGGGCACGTGGTGGTGGGCGGACGCATCCGCTATCTCGAAATCGATGCTCACGCGCGGATAGAAGGTGTCGGTTCCCGAGGCCGCGAAGTAGACGCCCGTCTCGAAGACCACGCGGTACTCCCCCGCGGGCAGCGACTCCGGGCCGAGGTCGGAGACCCGGCCGTCGGTGTCGGTGACGCCCTCGGCGATCAGCTCGGCTCCCGCGTAGAGCGCGACGGCGACCGCGACCGCCGGGCGCCCGAGTGCGGCGTCGAGAACGTGGGTGGTGACGTGGCTCACAGCTCGGCGCCGAACTGCTGCTCGAGCCGCAGGAGCGCGATCTCGCGCAGCTGCTCGCCGACGATCTCGAGTTCCGAGGCGTTCGGCAGCTCGAGGCGGCGGGTGAGCTCCTCGAGGATCTCGGCGCGGGTGCGTCCGGCGGCACGGATGATGAACACGCGGCCGAAGCGCTCCTCGTAGGCGGCGTTGCCCGCGGCGATCTGCTCCGCGGTGAGGGCGTCCTCGTCGCCGAGCGCGGACTGCTCGCTGCGGCTGAACGACTGGGCGGCGCCCTCGCCCACCGGCTGCTCGCCGATGCGCGGGTGGTGCGCGATGGCCTCGTCGATCTCGGCCGGACTCAGCGGCGTCGCCGCATCGGCCGCGACGGCCAGAAGCTCGGCCGCGGAGGCGAAGGGGGCGCGCGCGGCGACCTCGTCGATCCAGCGGTCCACGTTCAGGCTTGCGGCGAGGCCCTCGCGCAGGGATGACTCGGTGACATTCATCATTGTCTGCCTAACATTACCCATGGCCGTTACGGGAGTGGTGCTCGCCGCGGGCGCCGGCAGCCGAATGGGCACACCGAAGGCCCTGCTGCGCACCCCCTCCGGCGAGCCCTGGCTGGCGGTCGCGTCGCGCCTGCTGCTCGACGCGGGCTGCGAACGCGTGGTCGTCGTGCTCGGCGCGTCGGCGTTCGAGGCGGCGCTGCTGCTTCCCGCGGATGCCCGGGTCGGCTCGATCGTGAACCCTCGCTGGGAAGACGGCATGGCCTCGTCGCTGCGTGCCGGACTCGCGGCGGCGAGCGGGGACGCGGCCCTCGTCGCGGTGGTGGACATGCCCGGGCTGCCGGCCGGGGTCGTCGCCCGGGTGCTGGCGCGGGGCCACTCGACCACCTCGCTGGCGCGGGCGGTCTTCGGGGGCCGGCCCGGGCATCCGGTGCTCATCGGCAGCGCCCACTGGGAGCAGCTCTCGGCGACGATCACCGGCGACCGCGGGGCCCGCGGCTACCTCGACGCGCACGGCGTCGCCGAGGTGGAGTGCGGCGACCTGTACGACGGCCACGACGTGGACGTGCCGGGGGCCGAGACGCACTGAGACATCGCGGAGACGACGAACGCGTGCCGCCGGTCGACTGACCGACGGCACGCGTCACGCGGGTGGTGCGACTAGGCGTCGCTGCGGGCGGGCTTCCTGCCGCGGCGCAGCAGCAGGAGAGCACCGGCGGCGAGCAGCAGGAGCGCCGCCGTGATCGGGCCCGCGGTGTCGGTTCCGGTGGCCGCGAGGTCGTCGCTCGGGTCGCCCGCGGGAACGGTGACGGGCGGCGCCGGAGCCGGAGCCGGAGCAGCCGCCACGAGGGTCACGGCGTTCGACTCGGCCGAGACCTCGGAGAGTCCCACCGCGTTCTGCGCGACCACGGTGACCGTGTACGCGGTTCCCACGGCCAGTCCGCCGAAGCTGACGGAGCGGTTGTCGGCGTCGGCCGAGACGGTCTCGACCACGTCGCCGGCGACGCGCAGCTGCACGTCGTAGCCGGTGATCGGCGAGGCTCCGTCGAAGACCGGCGGGGCCCACTCGGCGGTCACCGTGTCGGAGCCGTTGGCGGTCAGCACCGGGGCGGCCGGGGCGTCCGGAACGATTGCCGCGCGCTCGCCGATCGTGCTCACCGGGTACGCGAGCGTCGTGCCGGTGGTCGCGAGCACCAGCGACACCTCGTGGGCCCCGTCGCGCGTCCACTCCGGCACGGTCAGCGACACGGTCGCCGAGCCCTGCTCGTCGTAGGCGTCGGTCACGGCCGCCGAGATCGGGCTGCGCGAGACCTCGACGCCGTCGAAGTACGCGACGACCTCGGTGTCCTGCACGACCGCGCCGCCCAGAATGAGCGAGGTGAGGCCGAAGGAGATGGTCGACTCCGGTGCGACGGTTCCGAGCGCGACGGGGGCGCCCGGGGCAGCGGCCGGCGCCAGCTGGCGCACGCCGATCGAGCGGGTTCCGAAGTCGGGAGTCACCGGGCTCACCGACTGCACATAGCCGACGAAGGCGTCGAGGTCGACGCGGCCGGTGTCGCTCTTTCCAGTGCCGACGCCGATTCCGCTGAAGCCGTCTCCGCCGGTCGCGAGGAAGTTGTTCGACACGATCTTCAGAGTGTCAGCGGATGCCAGCGGCTGGCCCTTGTAGGAGATGGACGTGATGCGCGCACCCTGCACCGCCGAGGGGTCGTAGGTGTAGGTCAGGTCGGAGTTGATTCCGAGCTTGAGGAACGGACGGGTGCTCGCCGGCTGCCACTGCTGCTCGAGCACGGTCTTGATCTGTGCTCCGGTGAGCGTCTGGGTGATGAGCGTGTTGGCGAAGGGCTGAACGGCGGCGGCCTCACCGAACGTGATGTTGCCGTCGGGGTCGTCGGCGCCGGAGGAGGCGAAGGGGATGTCCAGGCGGAGCCCGCCCGGGTTCATGAAGGCGACCTGCACGCCGAGGTCGGCGGTCGCCCAGACCTGCGCGTCGGCGACGGCGTTGCCGAGCGACGACTCGCCGCCGCGGTTCTCGGTGGTGCCGTTGCTCTGCAGAGCGCGGGTGAGCGACGCGGTCGCCGACCCGATCGACACGCGGCCGATCGCGTTCGCGGAGGCGGTGGCGTCTGCGACCAGGGTGGCGACGGCGGGGTCGGCCGGGTAGAGGGCGGCGGTGCCCGCGACGAGCGGCACGAGGGCGCCGGTGATCGAGGTCAGTTCCTTCGTGGTCGGGTTGACCGTCAGCGAGATCCGTCCGAGGTTGGCGCCGAAGCTTCCCGTCTGCAGCACGGGCAGGGTGTTGCCGCCCACGGTCACGGTCGAGCTGTAGGCGAGGTGCGTGTGCCCCGAGGCGATCGCGTCGAAGTTGGCGCCGGTTCCGTTCACGATCTTGCCGAAGGTGGAGTTCGCGTCGGTGAGGTTCGCCGTGGCGGTGGTCGCACCCTCGTGGATCAGCAGGATGAGGACATCCGCCTCCTCGTTGCCGACGGCGTCGACACCGTCGGAGAGGGTGGCCGCGACCGCGTTGACGCTCGAGACGATCGGAGCGACATTCAGGGTCGCGATTCCCGAGGGCGTCACCAGGGTGGGGAGGTCCTCGGTGACGGCTCCGATGAAGCCGACCTTCACGCCCTCGAAGACCTGGATGTCGTAGGGGGCGAAGGCGTGCTCCCCGGTGGTCTTGTCGAAGAGGTTCGCGGAGATGTGCTCGTAGTCGGCGAGGTCGGAGATGCGGCCGGCGAGGTCGTCGCGGCCCTTGTCGAGCTCGTGGTTGCCGATCGCCGTGACGGTGAGGCCCATGGTGTTGAGCGCCTCGATGGTGGGCTCGTCCCGCTGGATGTTCGACACGAAGGGGGACGCGCCCACGTTGTCGCCCGCGGAGACCAGGGTGCTGTTGGGGTTCGCGGCGAGGAAGCCCTTGTAGGCCCCGGAGATGACGGCGGCGCCGGCCTCTCCATTGCCCGGTGCGAGGTGCCCGTGGAAGTCGTTCATCGTGTAGACGTCGATCGCGACGTCGCCGGGGGCCGCGGAGGCGGAGAGCCCGCCGGATCCGAAGAGGGCGAGCGCGGCGGCCGCGGTCGCGGCCGTGACGGTCAGGGCGCGTCGGCGCGGTGTTCTGCCGGGCAGAGGGGAAGGTCGCATGGAGGACTCCGGGGTGGTCGGGACGGTGGTTCGGCACGATCACCCGTGCAGGCTCCCAGCCAACGCGAAGGTTCCCACACAGTCAAGGATTCCTTTGTTACGTTCTCGTGTCGTCGCCACCGCATAGCGCACTCCGGCGACCCCGACGACCGCGGCGCGACCCGCCTACCATTGAACGGATGACCTCCGAGCCCACCACCCCCGCCGACCGCCTCGGCTTCGTGCAGGTGCGCGGTGCCCGAGAGAACAACCTGCGCGACGTCGACGTCGACGTTCCACGCGACAGCATCGTGGCCTTCACCGGCGTGAGCGGCTCCGGCAAGTCGTCTCTCGCCTTCGGCACGATCTTCGGCGAGGCGCAGCGCCGTTTCTTCGAGTCCGTCGCCCCCTACGCCCGCCGCCTGATCGCCCAGGGCCACACGCCGCACGTCGACTCGATCACCGGACTCCCGCCCGCCGTCGCCCTGCAGCAGCGCCGCGGCGCGCCCAGCTCGCGCTCCACCGTGGGCACACTCACCACCCTCTCGAACTCGATGCGGATGCTGTACTCGCGCTCGGGGAGTTATCCAGCGGATGCAGACGGCCGGCTCGATTCGGACGCCTTCTCCCCGAACACCGCGGCGGGAGCGTGCCCGCGCTGTCACGGACTGGGCATCGCGCACGAGGTGAGCGAGGCATCCGCTGTTCACGACGACACGCTCAGCATCCGCGACGGCGCGATCACGGCGTGGCCCGGCGCCTGGCAGGGCAAGAACCTGCGCGATGTCACGGCCGGCCTCGGCTACGACATCGAGTCGCCGTGGCGCGAGCTGCCGCAGAGGGACCGCGACTGGATCCTGTTCACCGACGAGCAGCCCGTGGTGGAGGTGACGCCGCAGCGCGACCGCGTGGCGAAGCCCTACAAGGGCCGCTTCTGGAGCGCGAAGAGCTTCATCATGCACACCCTCGCCGACTCGAAGAGCGAGACCGCACGCAATCGTGCGCTGCGCTTCGTGGAGACCGGCCCGTGCACGCTCTGCGGCGGCACCGGGCTCACCGCCGCGGCGCTGGCCGTGACCTTCGCCGGGCAGACCATCGCGCAGCTCGGCGCGCTCCCGCTGGCCGGCGTGGCCGAGGTGCTGCGCCCCACAGCCTCGCTCACCGAGGGGACCGCCGCGTACCGCGCCGCGCTCTCGGGCGAGACGAACGAGGTGGCCGTGACGATCGCGCGCGACCTGCTCGGACGCATCGAGGTGCTGCTCGGGCTCGGGCTCGGCTACCTGAGCCTCGGCCGCGCCACCCCCACGCTCTCGCCCGGCGAGATGCAGCGGCTGCGCATCGCGACCCAGCTGCGGTCGGGCCTGTTCGGTGTGATCTACGTGCTCGACGAGCCCTCGGCCGGCCTGCACCCGGCGGACGCCGAACCGCTCATGGAGGTGCTCGAGCAGCTCAAGGCATCCGGAAACTCGGTGTTCGTCGTCGAGCACAACATGGACGTGGTGCACCGCGCGGACTGGATCGTCGACGTGGGTCCCGGCGCGGGAGCCGGGGGCGGCGAGGTGCTCTACAGCGGACCGGTGGCGGGACTCGCGGCGGTCGACGCCTCGGTGACGCGGCCGTTCCTGTTCGCGTCGGAGCCCGTCGCGGCGCGCACCCCGCGATCTGCGTCTGCACAGCTCGCACTGCGCGGCATCACCCGGCACAACCTCGACGGGCTCGACGTCGACGTGCCGCTCGGCGTGCTGACGGCCGTCACCGGCGTGAGCGGCTCTGGCAAGTCCACGCTGGTGCGTGTGCTCGCCGAGGGCGACTTCCCCGAGTTCGACCGGCTCGTGAGCGTGGACCAGAAGGCCATCGGACGCACACCGCGCTCCAACCTCGCCACCTACACCGGCCTCTTCGACGCGGTGCGCTCCACCTTCGCCGCGACCGACGAGGCGCGGGAGCGCGGCTACGACGCCGGCCGCTTCTCCTTCAACGTCGACGGCGGACGCTGCGAGACCTGCCTCGGCGAGGGCTTCGTGTCGGTCGAGCTGCTGTTCCTGCCCGGCAGCTACTCCCCCTGCCCCACCTGCAACGGCACCCGCTACAACGCGGAGACGCTCGAGGTGCACTACCGCGGGCGCAGCGTCGCAGAGGTGCTGGCGATGACGGTGGACGACGCGGCGGAGTTCTTGAGCGATGTGGCATCCGCTGCCCGCAGCCTGGCCACCCTGCGCCAGGTAGGGCTCGGCTACCTGCGCCTCGGCCAGCCGGCCACCGAGCTCTCCGGCGGGGAGGCGCAGCGCATCAAGCTCGCCACCGAGCTGCAGCGCGCCCGCCGCGGCCACACCCTCTACCTGCTCGACGAGCCGACCACCGGCCTGCACCCCGCCGACGTGCGGCTGCTGCTCGAGCAGCTGCAGACCCTCGTCGACGCCGGCAACACCGTGGTGGTCGTGGAGCACAACATGCACGTGGTGTCGCAGGCCGACTGGGTGGTCGATCTCGGGCCGAGCGGCGGCGACGAGGGCGGACGCATCGTGGCGCAGGGCACGCCGGCGTCCGTCGCGGCGAGCGCGGAGAGCCGCACGGCGCCGTACTTGGCGGGCGCGCTCGCGTAGAGACGCCGGCGGCCACGGGCATCTAGAATTCCGGCATGGTCGAGCTGCTGGACGATGGCCCTTTCTTTCACGGCACCAAGGCGGATCTGCGTCCGGGTGACCTCCTCACCGCCGGGTACCGGTCGAACTACCGGCCCGAGGTGGTGATGAACCACATCTACTTCACCGCCCTGCGCGACGGCGCGGGGCTGGCCGCCGAACTCGCCGCGGGAGATGGCGATCCGCGGGTTTACCGGGTCGAGCCCACCGGGGAGTTCGAGAACGACCCGAACGTGACCGACAAGAAGTTTCCCGGCAACCCCACCCGGTCGTACCGCAGTACCGAGCCGCTTCGCGTCGTCGACGAGGTGCTCGACTGGACGCGGCTGACGCCGGAGGCCCTGCAGACGTGGCGGGAGCGGCTCGCCGTGCTGCGCGCGGACGAGCGCGGGGCGATCATCAACTGACAGGCCGGGGGTTCGCGCCGAGCTCGCGCGTGTGGGAGCGATTCGAGCGTCCTCGGCAGACAGGCCGTCGGGTCGCTAGCCGCAGTACTCGTACGGGATGACCGACTGGTCACTGATGGCGATGCTCTCGACGAGTTTCGACGGGTCGACGGCGAAGTTGATGTACCCGCCGGCGCCGTCGGTCACCGAATAGGTGAGCGACTCGGGGTTCGGACCCGGCTTCGACGCGATCTCGGGGTACGCCTCGAGCAGCTCTCCCTCGGTGGCGCCGATCCCGATCCCGGTCGCTGTGGTGGGCGAACCCGCGACGAAGGGCGCCGGTTCTCCGTTGCCGGTGACCACGAGAACGTCGGAGATGTCAAGGTCTGTTCCCGGCTGCGCCCAGATGTCGGGCACGTCCTCGGCCAGTGCCGAGAACACCACGAGCGCACAGGCCTCCGGCTGGCTGTCGTCGCTGAACGCGGTCATGTCGATGCGCTCGGCGGAGATGGATCCGCCCAGGGTGAGAGGGCCGACCCCGGAGAAGTCGATGGTCCAGGATGCCGGCTCGTCCAGATCCAGGGGCTCGGCCGTGGGCGTGCCGCTCGGAGTCGATGACGGGGTCGCCGTGGGTGTCGCCGTCGGCGTCCCGGACGGGTCGTCCGGTGCGCAGGCCGTACAGGCGATCAGCACCGCGATGGCGCCGAGCGTCGGTGCGAGGATTGAACGGTTCTTCATGGCGGCCGCCCCTTCGGAATGATTCGCGATCGGTCTCCGAATCCACCCTACGGACTCGGTGCTGTGGAATGGTCGCATTCCACGGTGTCTCGCATGCTCCGATATTGGTAAATGGCCGCGTTCTGTGATTGGTCTGCGTCGGTGTCTGGTGCCCGGTGACCAACGCTCATCGTGCCGGGAGAGGTCTCTCGGCACGCGCGGCCGTACGGTACCGCCCGGGTGGGAGGGAGCGTTCGCGGTGGAAGGCGCGACTGAAGGCGTACACGGAGGTGTAACCGACGTCGGCGGCGATGGCCTCGAGGCTGTCGTCGGTGTCTCGCAGCCGGTGGGCGGCGAGATTCATCCGCCACCGGGTGAGGTACTCGCCGGGCGTGGTGCCGGCGAACGACGCGAAGCGTCGTACGAGCGTCTGCTTGGACGTCGCGACCTCCTTGGCGAGAGCCTCCGTGGTCCAGGGGCGTCCGGGGGCTTCGTGGATTCGGGTGACGGCTTGGAGCAGGAGGGGGTCGCGGAGCACTCCCCACCACGAGGCGTCGACGCGGGGGTCCGTGGCGATCCAGGTTCGGAGGATCTCGACGAGGAGGACGTCGACGAGCCGGTCCAGGACGAGGTGGGTGGCGAGACCGGGACGAGTGAGTTCTCGACCGAGGAGTCGGACAATGTCGGTGAGGTTGGCGTCCAGCTGCTGCGCTCGGAAGTGGATCACGGGAGGAAGAAGGGCGAAGACGGGCGTGGATCCTGCAGTGTCGTGTGAGTACGAGGCACCGAGGATCTGCGTCTGAGTGTCGCCGTCGCCCAGACGCAGCACGTCGCCGTGACGGCGGGCTTCTTCGGCGGCGGCCACGTCGCAGGAGTGGATGTCGACACCGGGGGTGCTCGAGAGGGAATGGGCAGCGCCCGTGGCGAGAATCACGACGTCGCCCGTCATCAGAAGCCGCGGGGCATCGCCATCGACGGTCAGGTAGGCGATGCCGGCGGTGACAGCGTAGACGACGGCGTCACGGTCGCGGATCCATTCCACACCCCAGTCGCCGGCTGCCGCGATGCGGGCGCCGGCACTGCCGCGGACGCCAGACACGTCGAGCACTTCAGAGAGAACATCCATGCTGAAAATCTACGACGGTGCCTCCAGAAAGACCAGGCGTGGGGGCGTGATGGTGCTTTCGGATATCTTCTTGGTCCGTTGGCGCATTGAGCGTGCCAGTGGCCGCTTCTAGCGTTGATGTTGTCCGGAGTGCACGCCCCGGACGGTAACGACACGAAGGAGAAGATCATCATGAGCACGACCGAAGACACCGTCCCCGAGGGCCTCATGCCCGCCGACGTCCTGGCCTCGACCACCCCGGTGGCCGTCTATGGCTTCGCCCGCGCGAAGGCCGGCAAGTCGGACGAGCTGGAGGCGGCGATCCGGGCGATCATCCCTACGGTCCGAGCAGAGCAGGGGTATGAGCAGTACTGGGTACACACCACGAAAGAGCAGCCCGGCGCGTTCGCATTCTACGAACGGTGGTCGTCGGGCGCGGATATCGCCCGCCACGTGCAACAGCCCCATATGCAGGACTACTTCGGCAAAATTGCCGACCTCGTTGACGGCGACCTCGAAGCCGACTGGCTCTGGCCCCTCAGTAACTGAGAACAGGCGCCCTGGCTACCACCTGGGGCGGCCGGGGCGCTTGGGCCTGTCCCGGCCGTCTAGGACGAGCTCCGCCCTCGTGGCTCGCCAGCCGGACCTTCATTGTTCGCATTGGCCGGTACTTGTCGTTGGAGGAGCGGCTGAGGATCGCGGACCTTGCGTTGGGTGGATCCGGGGTGCGAGGAATTGCCCGTGATCTCGGGCGGGCCCCGTCGACGATCAGCCGGGAGCTGCGGCGGAACGCTCACCCAAGGTCATTGTCGTATCGACCCTATGCTGCGCAGAAGCGGGCCGAGATCCGAGCGTGCCGTCCGAAACCAGGACGACTCGACGACCCGGCTCTCGCGGCCGTGGTCGAAGAGCGGTTGCGGAAGAACTGGAGCCCGCAGATCAGCGACGACCTGGCCGTGGTCTTCGCCGGCCTCCCTGAGTTGCAGGTCTCGCACGAGACGATTTACCAGAGCCTTTTCATCTAAGGCCGGGGATACCTGGGATTGAAGCTCTACCGGCATCTGAGGCGCGGTCGTGCCGCCCGAAAACCACGTGGCACGCATCTTAGTTGCAAGAAACCCTAGGCGGCGGGACTCCAGGGGTCTTGGCTCCAGTCAACCGCTGTCACCGAGACGCCTCACAACCCATGGGCTGCGAGACGTCTCATCGTCCCTATCTGGGACCGCCTGTGAAGCGATCCGGTGCGCGCGACGGCAGATCGCTGCGTCAGCTAGTGCCGAGCACGGCCACCGGTCCCTGCAGCGGCGAAGCCAATCTGAGTATCTGTAAGCCCATCCTTCAACGGGCATTACGGCAGGGGGGATGGAGCAGGTGCCCGTAAGCCCGCCGGCTTGCGGGCTGACACCTCTTGAAGTCGCGGCCCGCGAGAGCTCATTCCCACGGGCCAAAAGGAGCCATCAGTTCAGGTGTCTTCTGAAAAAGCCGCTCGGTCCTTCCCCGGCATGTTGAGGGACGCCAGTGTGTCCGCCCATGTTGGCGTTGAGGCTCTTCTCTTGGGAGCCGAACGCGTCGAACAAGTCCAGCGCCATCTGGCGATCATTCCCCTTGTCGTCCCACTGCAGCAGGACGTGCAGTGGAATAGTGATGCGGCGGGCCTCTTCCAGGATGGAGCAGGGGACGAAGCTGCCGGCAAACAGGCCGGCCGCCACGATCCGCGGTTCTTCCACTGCGAGCCGCACACCGATTGAGATGATCCCTCCCGAGTAGGCGACTGGACCGTCGATCTCGGGCAGCGACAGGAGTACATCCAGGGCGGCTTGCAATTCCGGAACAGCCTTGTCGATGAGAGGTAGGACGAGGCGGTCGATGATGTCGGCGCTGACAGGTTCGCCTGCTTGCAGCGCATGGTGCAGATCGACGCGGGCCTCTTCTACGACGGCAAGGCCGGGTCGGTCTCCGCCGCCGGGGAGTTCGATGGTCGCGGACGCGAAGCCGTCCGCGGCGGCGTGGCGGGCTCGTGCGGCGAGCCGTGGGTGCATCTGACGCAGACCACCGGGATGCCCCAGCAGGATCAACGGCAATGGTGCGTGGATAGATTCTGGTGTCCAAAGAACGCCCGGGATCTCGCCGAGAGCAAAGTCGCGTTCGACGACGCCATCGTCGATTCGCGGTTCAGCAGTGAAGTGCATGGTCGTGCCTTTCGGGAATGCGCTTTGAGCGGCGCTCCCGGACTATCTATCGCCCTACCGTGTCTCCATCGAGGAGCACCCACGTCGATTCGTTCACAGGTAGCACCTCCTCGATCACAAAATTGCGCAGACCAGGCCAGAATGTCAGCCGACCCGGCTACCGCCCAAGCGCTAGCTGGCCTTGAGTCCGCCGATGGAGGATCGACGGTGCGCATTGTGCTCACGGCTCCTGCGACGTCCCGCCCCGCCCGTAACCGGGTCGACCACTGCGACAGTTTACGTCCCGTTGGCGGATCCCTGTCCGGTCGCTGATGTTGTCGGGACTGGTGTCATGCATGATGCTGTTCGGATGAGATCTCACGTTCTGTTCATAGGGGGACGCTCTGGCGTGGGGAAGTCCACGGCAGCGTTGGCGCTTCACGATCTTCTGGTCGTCGCAGACGTGCAGCACGCCGTCATCGAGGGTGACTACCTCGATCTCGCGCATCCAGCTCCGCATCTAACGTTCCCCGACGCGGATCTCGGTGAGCAAAACCTCGCTGCGACGTGGTCCAACTACCGCACGCTCGGCTACCGTCGGCTGATCTATACGAACACCGCCGCTGTACTTACGGTCCCTGCTCTGGCGGCCGCGATGGGCGACGAGCCGGTCGTTACGACCGTCCTGCTTCGCAGCAGCGACACCCATGCCCGGGCGCGCCTTGAAGCGCGAGCTCTCGGCTCGGTCGCTCACCTTCTACTCGAGAACAGCGCCACGACAGCGCGCAG